>Ga0209489_100520_pt1 | contig 72681 bp, 34 predicted proteins | sample SiratrowhiteBW_FD_187527 | JGI IMG/M metagenome (GOLD analysis project Ga0209489, IMG submission 187527) | Root nodule microbial communities of legume samples collected from California, USA - Siratro white BW (SPAdes) (version 2) | ecosystem: Host-associated > Plants > Roots > Nodule | place... | reverse complement strand
TATATATATTTTAGATTGTATAATCTAACACCTAATTTTTTTAATTTTAGATTGTATAATCTGTAATACAAAAAGATTATAGGTGTAAGGTTTATTTAATTGTTTTTCGTCAAGGGTATAAAGGACATTTTATCAAAGCTTTGGAGATACAGGAAGAAAGTATGGAAGGGTAAGAAAAATGGGTTATAAACCTTAAGCGCCTTTGCACTTGCTTCACATTTAACACGTTAAATGTGTGAAGTATACACTCATAAGACTAGATCCACAAGGTGTGTCATATTATCAGCGAACACATTGAAGAAATTCAAGTTGAATTTCTCACCCTTTTGAACTCTTATAGAGACCTCCACTTATTATAAAACCACTTGTGGATGAGTATACTTATTATGTTAAAATTACATCTTACTTGTTCTTGAGTGATCCTAAGAATTCTGTCCTATTTTTGGCTACTCATAAGACATATTTTTTGTCAGTTAGGACAACAAGTTTACTCCTTAGCATATAATCTCTACCACTTTTATTTCTTCACACATGCCCAAAATCTCCAAGCTTCCACCACTCCAAGCATCTTCTATCGATTAGGTTCTTCATTTTAAAAAGTAAGTCATCATTTAATATCTAGAATAAGAGTTAAGATTTTAAACTTTTTTCTAGTTGACTATGAACACAAATAGTGTTTTTCCTTTTACACACAAGTCTTAGGACTGGTTGAAAGCATATTTTCACAAATATTGTAAGTATTATCGTCAACAACCTTTCTTTTTCAAAAAGCTTCTTTATATACATATTAGAAAAATCAACTTGTTACAAATTATTTTGAAGTCGTTATCAAATTTACAAGACTTTCATCTTTATAAGTTAACATTTGATCATGTTCAAGCACATAGATACATAACATGCTCTTCATAAAATATTAAATTAATGTGGATTCTTTAAGCAACTTCTCTTATACAAGACATGATTTATTAAATCTGGACAGGTAATTTCTTTCTCCCTTAACACACAAGTTTTAACAGCGTTGAACGACTATTCAATACTAACATTCCATCTTATTCAGAAAAAGTTGTTTGCATAAATCAACTTTAAATATGCTCTTCAAGAGATCTTTATGTAGACAACAAGATCTTCTTAATATAAACGAAAGACGAACCTTCTCTACATAGAAAATAAATATTTAAAAGTTTTTAATGTATACCAAAAATAATCAAAACTAAAACTTATCGTTTATCAGACAAAATATATTTATCATTTGTCTAAACCAAAACTTATCAAACAAGTATATAAATATACACTTGTATCAGTTAGACTAAATAAAACAGTTTTATGTGTGTTTCACAATAAGTGATACTCATTCATAAAGACATGTTTAGTACTTTATCGTTTAAAGATTAAATCAAAACCAAATAAAGATTCTCTTAAAGTTTGATAATAACATTTTTTTTTAATTCATTTTATCATACCAACCATCTTATTCTATAATTCTCTATCATTTTTATCTTTCTTCTTCATTTACAAAATAGTACTTACACAAAAAGAAATTCCACGACGACGTACCTTCTTGTTGTCGTGACAATCAAATCTTACCTTTTCTTAACCAGGACACGGTTTTCTTTTATTTTTTGTTAGAAATTATCTGTGACAAATAGGGAATAGAAGTACACCACTAGCTATAACAAAAACAATTTACTTCACCAACGAAATCTCAACTCTCCTCACCAGAATAAAAAGAAAAGTTAATGTATACATCACTCTAATGTTTCATTATATCTCGAATTAAGCACGAAATATTGAAGTGTGATGAACCTTCATCCTCTAAAGCCCTTCTAGCAATGTTTCCCAGTTCTGTTGTTCTACTTCTCCTCTTTTCTCCTTCTTCTCCTCCCTCCATAGCCATCTCTATAGCTTCCACGATTTTACTTTTCTTCACCAAAACCCCACTCTTCTTTTCATCACCAAACCTTACAGGGACCTCAGCCCCTATCCTAACTCCAATCTTCAGAACTTCAACAACCAATTTCTCATTCAAAAATTGTTCAGCAAATAAAGGCCACGTTATGATTGGAACCCCAGAGCAAATACTTTCTATCGTTGAATTCCAGCCACAGTGAGTCAAGAATCCTCCAATTGCGGGGTGAGACAGTATTAGAATTTGTGGTGCCCATCCCTTAACCAAAAGACCTCTCCCTTTGACCCTTTCCTCAAAATTCTCATCTTCTAACCACCTTACGAGCTCAGAATAATCTTCTCCTATAGTTTTGACCACCCATATGAACGGTCTATTTGATGCTTCCAACCCCAACCCAAGTTCAATTAGTTGTGAAGGAACAAGCCTGCATAAGCTTCCAAGACAGACATAAATAACTGACCTTGGTGCCATTAAGTTGAGCCATTCCAAGCATTGTTTCTCTTCAATGGAAGATTTGTTCCCTCTCTCAAACTTGTCCAAACTCTCCTTGTTACACAAAGACACTGGACCTATGCACCAAACTCTCTTATTCATCACCTTCTCATACTCCTCAGCACACCCTTGTTCCAATTCTTCAAAGCTGTTTACCACAATCCCATAAGCAGACATTTCAGCCTCAACCATTTTGTCCCTGAAGTCATCCAAGTCAGGTAGAGCAACGAATGCCCCAGGAAGCTGTGCTCTTGTTATCTCAACCCTTTGAGGCAATCCAGGTATCACAAAAGGGTGTGAGTCAGAGCCGACAGAAAGATGAGCATTGGTGAGTTTGATATTGTAGGAGCTGAGCAATGAGAAGCAAGACATTCCATGGAAAACGAGCCTTGGAATGTTGAACTTGGAGGCTGTTAGGGAAGTCCAAGAGAGGCACTTGTCTGAGATAATGCAAGTTGGCGGAGAAACATGGCTTTGCATGTAGTGTTCCAAGGGCTCTTGAAGCATGTCAAGTGCATTGTAGAAGTTTCTGAGAAGGGTTCTTGATGGCAGAGTGTCGAGATTCTCGCAGCCTAATGGAAGCCCTACTTGTTGGCACGGGAATGGGATTTTGAAGAGGTGAATTTGAAGGCCAGATTGTGATGCCCTACAAATTGTTTGGTCAAACCTTGAGGCGTTTTGAGGGGTGGTGAGCAAAGTGACCCTCACTCCTTGCTGGGCTAAGATCTTTGCCATGTCTATCATGGGGATCATGTGGCCTTGAGCAAACAGTGGAACCAACACAAAGTGAGGTTGAACGAGGTGGAAGGCCATGTTGCTTTGAAAGCTGCTATGTGTTGTGGATTTGGTCTCTTTGATTATGGCGTAAATAAAGTTATCATCACATGAAGCTGAGATTGGGTTGGTTAAGTCTCAATCGAGGACCTTGACTTTGAATTTTGAACATTTCAAATATGAGCATGCAGCCAGCTTTCACATGAAAAATGAAAACGATCAAATGATAAAAATGATAAAAATACATATAATTTTTTTATGTATGACGTGAAGAAAGAGATAAATGAAAAAAAAAAAGTTTGAAAATGATAAAAAAGAAAGATAGAAATAGAAATACAAAAAATAAAAATAAAAATAAGATGGAACATAGTGGTATTATAATAATAAGTCTGACATAAATTTTGTTTCATACTTGTATATGACTTACACCCTATTCCGTGTGGATTCAATCAAGATTTGTTAGAAACATCGTGACAAGAAATGTTACATTTATGTTATATATCGGCTTCATGCATTGTCGACGCCCGTGTTCACAACTAGGTTGTAGCTGTTATGAGCTATAGATAATTAATTAAAACATTATGAATTATTTTTTCCTAAATTTAATTAGTTATTTAGCGTGTTCAATTTACGATAAAGAAAAGTATTGGAATTGATTGTCTCAAGACTTCAGCATAGGCAATATTGCTTTTTGTTTCCAAACCTCATTATTAAAACAGTTTTCGTGTTGGAATGAAAACTTTACGCCGAAGTTTGTAATAATAAACTTGCGTTTAACATGAAATGTTTAAATAATTCTTAAATAAATGGCACTAATTAATGGTTGACTGAATGTTTTTCATCATATAAATTATTACTAAGAGAAAATATTGGTTGATATATGAGAGGACATATGATAGGAGAAGAGGTCATACATCTTATTATAAGATTATGTTCTTATGATATAATAAGTTATTGCATCATTTAGATGTATGGTAAATTTTTTATTATAATACAAGACCCGAGTTATATTTAATAGGATAGGATAAGTTTTTTTTATATGTAATATTTAAATATAATGTTGGATAAGTCACTATATTTACTTTCCACGTCATCAAAATTTGAAAAATAGGTTGAGTTTAATAAGATCTTGAATAGAACTTTATAGAAGATTTTCTTAGATTTTCAAAATCCAAAACACTTTATAATTTTTTTTCTATAAATTAATACAAAAAGTGATTGTTAATATTAAAGTGTTATATCAACTTATAATAAGAAGATAATACATTAAATGTAACGAGTAACAACAATACAAAAGAGTTATACATGTTGATTTTTCCCTGTCTAGATATTTAATCATATTGATTAAGTAAATCCATTAAATTCAAATTTTTTTATATGAACGGTACAAAAGAAACAAAGGCATACAATCTATTTTCTAATAGGTTCCAAGATTTTAATAAGTGGAAATCACATTTCAATTGGTTGAAATGTTATGTTTATGTATGAATTTTGTTACCAATTTGTTTAAGTATATTTTAATTGGTACCAAGATTTTGTTTTGATTAACACATTTTTGAAGATGAGTTTTTCATGAAAGATTGAGCAAACCTCGTATTAGAATTTTCTTTGAAATTTTTTGACATATATTTAATATTCAAATGTCTTAGCTTTCTGTGTTATAGTCATCTTTCATATTTTTTTAGAGAGTAAGTCATTTTCTGTTTATTAAAGTTTAAGAGATCAATCTCATAAATATACAGTCCTTTCATCTAGCTGTATTTGTTTATCATAAGAGAAAACTACACAAGTGCTCTTGTTAAAATAAATTATAAAAACATTGTCACATAATTGACTTATGCTCTTCATATTGTTGAATCATATTCTTAATATTTTGTTTCACATTGTCTAACCACCTTTGTGTATTTTGGTGAGTCCTATAACTCTTAATGATTCTTTAAGTGTCTGTTTTGATGTTCCTTCTCCTTTAGCTTAAGTTCATTCTCTTTATCTTCCAGACTACCTCTTACCATTTGCTTGCATTTTTTTTAATGAGGTTTTTTTTTAAATCTTTCTCAAAAGATTTTTCTTTAACAAAATTCTCATTTTGCAACTTATCATTTTCTCTTCTAGCTTCTTTCAACTTTCTTGAAGCTTCTTCTTGTCTTTCTCCATGTTCCTAAAACTTATTTTAATATCAAAAATTTCATTATTATCCATGAGAAGTTCAACTTATTCTCCTTCAACATTTAAATTATCATTTGAAAATGATAATCCAATTACTTGAACATTTTTCTTCAACCATTATCTATACCAACCTTTAAAACCTTTTTCACGCTAATATTCATATATTTTTTAATTATTTTTTCCCAAGCATGATGAATACTTATTAGGCCATGTTGTCTATTCCCAATGTAAGATTATAATCAATTCATGCTTTTGTACCTATAAGAGGTAATGACTTTCCTCTTCATTTCAGATAACAAAACCCTAAAGTGTTTAAAAAATTATTAGAACTAACCAAGCTTTTTAAGAGAAGTTCTTTATCCTCTCTCATTTGGAAGAAGAAGAGAGTGCTTAAAAGCAATTCAAATCTCATTCAATTTAGAGGTGACTTTTATAAGATGCAAGGAAAGTTATTTATAGAATGGTATAATATCTCTTCCATTTTAGCCTAAGAGATGTGAGACTTAAAGCACATTGGACACCATTTCCAAGATTATACAAAACTAAGAAAAATTTGATCTAAAAAAGCTTTTGTAAGTTATGTGGAACTTGTTCATGTATTGGACAGTACCTTTGATACACATGAACATCTCTTTGCTAGCCTAAATGAAAGTCCAAAATTTTCATATATGTCTTTACAAAATCTTAAAAATATAAAGAAATATATTAATTTATATAACTTTTTTAAAAAAAGAAATTTATAATATTCTACTTTCGGAAATAGTAGAATATTTTTTTAAACTTCATCTTATTTTATCCTTAATTTTATTTTAAAAAATCATCACACTTTTGTTGATGACAATTTCTATAAATCTAAATATAATAAAAACGTTATAAATAATTTACTTTTACATATATTAATGTAAACCAAACTTACATAATTTTTAAACAAATATAATATCTTATATATATATTTTTAAAACAAACAAGGATTTTTTGCTTTTTGGTCATAGTACTTTTGTATAAAATTTTATTGAAGTCTATATTTTTAAATTGAAAAAATAGTCTTTCAATTCAAAAGATATATAATTTTATTAATGATAAATATAGACAACATTCACATAATTTTAAAGGTTGGAAAAAAGATTTCATCAATTAAAAAATAATGGGACTAAAATCAAATTTAATAAAAAATATAGGATCATAAGCATATTTTTCTAAAAGATAAATATGATTTTATGAATTTTAATTAATGATAACTATAAAACTATTTAGGACATGTTTACTTGATTTCCATTTATTATTTTCACTTTTTAATAAAACCCACCTTATTTTTAATTTGTTTTCTATTTTCAAATATTTGTACGTTGTACACACACATTGAAAACAAATTATTTTTCATTTTGAAATATTTTTGAAAAATTAAAAATAATGTATCAATTTTGTAATTAAGAAATAAAATCACAAAATGAGAAAACAAGTAACTCTAATCTATTTGTTTATCATAAATATGAACGTATAAAACAATCTAATATTTTATAACTATATTTAAAAGAAGACTAGGTTAGGTATAGAAATTTCCGCGAAATTTCCTGTCAACCTCAAGTCAAAATCTTACAATGTTTTGAAATTTTCAGAGGACCGCGCCTTTAGAATTTCGACAATCTTAACCATGTCTAACTAACGGATCCTCATATAAATTTATCTCTAAATATTTTTAAAAGAAAAAATAAAATTAATTTCTATATAAATTAAAATTAGCTTATATAAACTAATTTCTAAAAATTATTTTCAAAAATTTATTTGAATAAACTTCTTCCTAAAAAATCTAAAAAAGTAAAAAAAATAAATTGTTTTTGTAAAAGTTAAAATTAATTTATATAAGTTTATTGTTTTGATTCTTATTTTCGTTTCTAAAAGCTTTTATGGAAAAATTTGTTCAAACATGACCTAAATACTTCTCCAAAATTTGATTTTTAATAAATATATAATATATTTTTGATAAAGGTGTTAAAACGACTGGATCGACCGGTACATTTTGATGGACCACCTATTAAAATTATTTTGACCGGTTTAACCTATATTTTAAAAGGCTATTTTAGATTTAATTTTATGCTGGACCAATGAAACATTTTGATCTATTTTAAAATAATTCTAATTTGAAAAATTAACGATCAAATTAATTTTAATTTTAAATTAATGACGTGTTGTATAAATTCTAATACATCAATACGTTTAAATAAATTAATATTATTTTTTAATTAAAAAAATAATTTTTATTTTATAAAATATGTTAACATGAGTTGACCTGCTTTAAGGACATATAAACTTGAGGTAAAAAAAAAGTCATACTAAAAATTACTTAATTCAATTTAATTCACAATTTTGACCTAATCTATTGTTCGGGATTTTTCGTCACTGCTTAAAACCAATTGTATAAAAGCTAATTTATTTATTTTTCTTCCAAAAACCTTACCAAAATGTTTCCTCCAAACAAATTCTAAACATCTAATCCATATACTTTATCCTGAAATTTTTTGTAATTCTAGTTTTTAATTTTTAAATTAACCCTTTTTCTTAATTTTTAATGAAATATTTTTATTTGAATAAATTATATCAATATTTATATTTATACTAGATACAATACATTTATTAGAATTATTTTCAATAAATAACATTTTAACGTTGATTTAAACTTACAATTTTAGTAAGAAGATACTATATAAATAACAGAATCAAACCGTGGAAAAGGAATGGTAGATACAACACAGTCACAAAATATGCTACCAGTTTCACTGATTTTAGTTTTAGGGTATTAAAACAAACAATTACTCACTGATTTAGGCAACATCATAAGTGTTTATATGATTTTGAGTAAACTACATGGTGAACACTAGAGGTTTTGTGAATCTGGGGCACCCTGCATAAAGCACTACAAAATATGCTAAATAATTTTCTGCTGCATCATGAGCTAGTGGAGTGGAATATACTTGATTCAATGGAAGGAATGGAACATGTAACAAGTACCAATCTGTTTTCTCCAAGTGAGAAAGATGGTTTATGCATATCTCTTGGTTTGTTGCATGATATCTTGGATAAGGAATGCCACATTAGAGTGAGAAGATCCACCTTGTTCTACTGCTTTCTTAGCCATATCAGCAAGTTCTTTAACCCTTTTTCTGATTTCTTCATTTTCCCTACTCTCATCCATCAACTCATTAATTGCTCTCTCAACATCTTCTTTCTTCACCAAAACGCCTTTTTCCTCTTCCTCACCCCATTCCACAGGAACCTCAACCCCAACCTTCACTCCCACTCTTAATATTTGCACAACAAGTTTCTCATTCAGAAACTGGTCTCCAAAAAGAGGCCAAGTCACCATTGGCACACCAGCACATATTGCTTCCAAGGTTGAGTTCCAACCACAGTGAGTCAAAAACCCTCCAATTGCTGGGTGTGACAGAATTAGTACCTGAGGGGCCCAACCATGAATCACAAGACTTCGACTTTTGGTCCTTTCCTCAAACCCCTCTTCCTTGATCCACTTCTCTGCTTCCTCTGATTCACTCCCTTCCCTCATAACCCAAATGAAGGGTCTATTTGAGGCCTCCAAGGCCAAACCGAGCTCTATCAATTGCTGTGGAGTTATGTTACACATGCTTCCAAGGCACGCATAGATCACACTCCTTGGCTTCTGCAAACCAAGCCACTTCATGCAGAAATGTTCATCAATTGAGGCTTTGTTCCCTCTCTCAGCCTTGTCTAATTCATCCTTGTTGCTGAGTGAAACAGGACCAATACACCACACTCTCCCTTTTTTTGACTTCTTGTAAGCCCTGGCATAATCTGGTTCCAACTCTTCAAAGGAATTCATCACCACCCCATAAGAAACCCCTTCAGCTGCACCTGTTCTTGCATAAAACTGCCTCCATCCTTCATCTGTTTTTTGCGCTGGAAGCTGTGCTTTGGTCATCTCAACCTTGTCAGGCAAACCAGGCAAAACGAAGTACTCGGTGTTTGATGTTATGCCTGACAGAACTCTGGAGATTCCGAGGCTGTACATACAGAAGAGACTGAAGCAACTTTGTCCCAAGAAAGAGATCCTAGGGATGTTGAACTTGGTAGCAACGTTGGCTGTGTAATGCAAACACATGTCTGAAAGTATACAGCTTGGTGGGGGGGTTAACTCTTGGAAGAGTTTTTCTACTTGTTCCTTTTGGGTGTCACTGTTAGCAGCATTGAAGAAATTCAAGCCAGTGCCTAGTGAAGGTAACATGTCAAGATTCTCACACCCTTCTGGCAATCCAGCTTCTTGATATGGGAATTGGAGTTCAAGTAGGTTGATTTGAGAGCCTGAATCGATGGAACGGGCCAAAGTGGCTTTGAAACGTGATGCGTTTTGGTATGTGGTGATCACTGTGACAGTGACACCCTGCTGTGCCAGAATTTTTGCTATGTCCATCATAGGAATCATGTGCCCTTGAGACATCAGAGGAAACAACACAAAGTTGAGTCTTGATTTTTGGGAAGACATTTTGTGAGTGGTTTTTGGCTGTAATAGATTGAACTTGTATGTAAAATGCTGAGATGAGATGAGATGATTTTCTTTATAAACACCCTTTGTGACTTTATTGGTGAAGAAAGTGCCTCAATCAATTTATATAATATAGTAAAGCAAAAGACAAAAACATAATCATGAGTGCTAATCACATGTTTTTATATGGGAATGTAAAAAACTAAAACAGTAAAAAGCATAATCGTACTTAAATTAACTGAGTGGACTCATGAAGGCCCGGTATCCAAATTGACAATTATTATCTTTTATTATAAGTGTATATAAATCTGCATGGAATTTTATTTTAAAGTAACAGTGACAAAATATTCCTTATAATGATTTTCTTGAACGCATCAAAAGAAAAAGAAAAAATGTGAAAGCAAACTCATATAATACCTTCAAAGGGAAGCAAAGAATTAACCATTGATACCAAGTGTATGTGTGAAGAATAAGTAACATACAAATATTTAGTGATAAAGTATTATATTACGGAAATAATACTTAATTAAATTTTAAATAATTCGTAAATTTTGATATTCTTAATTAATTTTTATTAAAAATTTTTCTTGGTTGAGTTAATTAATTTGACCTTGACTTAGGTCTAATTTGACTTAACCTAAGCTCAATGTGACCAAATCTTACTTGATCTAACCTAACTAACTTGACATGGTTGTAACTTGAAATAACTCGATTTAGGCCATATTGAGCAAAGTCGGGCTTAGTTGAAGATGAGAATGGGTATACTTAGTCTCAACGAATTCTTCCTCCACCCCATACCCTCTTCCTGTACCTCTATACTTACTGTTAAAAGACAACTATGCCCTTAACTAAAAAATATAAAGACAAAAATACCCTCTACCTCCTTCACTCTTATATCCGATTCAGGGCTCGTCTGTTTCGTTTCTTTCTCCCAAATCTTCAATTATACCTTCAAACAAGTCCTAGGTAAACAATTTTTTATGTTTATTAGCAATTAGTAAGTGGTATTTAGTAAGTGATATTGTTGATTAGAGTAATTGATTTTGTGTTTTGAGGACTCTCAATGGCGAATGGAGAGTTTTTCTGAGCTGACAGCATGACAACCGGATGAAGTCATCCGGTTCTCATTTTGTTTTGGAAATAACAACCGGATGGCACCCCCATCCGGTTCATATTTTTTTAATTTTTTTTAAACTAAGACTAACTTTGTGCACTGTGATACATATGTGAGAAAAATATAATTTTGTCCACCTGTTCACCTTTTTCTGTACCTAAACTTTTTAAAACTTAATACAATTAAATTATAACTTTGTTTTATGTGTTGTTACCTACCACCACCTAATTAAAATTAATGTACTTAAAAGTAAAAAAAGAAATGAAGAGTCTCTTGTTTTGCTACCTCTATATGTTTACTTCTCATTCTAATTTTCAATCCCATCCATTTTAAATGAAGAGTCTCTTCTGGTAACATTTCACGGAAGAGTCTGTGGTTGCATAGTCTCTTTTGGCTGTATTTCATTTCACTGAATAGTCTATTTGTTTTGGACATTTACTCTTCCTCATTGGGTTTCATTTCAAGTTCAATTAAAATAAAACTAAATTAATTTAATTACGGCAAATGAAGAGTCAAAGAAGAGTCTCCTGTTTTGCAAGTTCATACTTCCTGATTATGTTTCATTTCAAATTCAATTAAAATAAAACTAAATTAATTTAATTAAGGCAAATAAAGATCCAAAGAATAAAATCTTTTTTGTTAACTCCCTCTGAATATATACAAAGACTATCATTTGCAACATAATATTTCAACAACTCATCAAAAAAATAAAAAAAATCAAAAATCCAAGTTGTGAACCGGAAGGGGTAGAGTTCGGTTCACAACTTACATACCGGATGACACCCCCTCCAGTTCATCTGGTTCTCATTCTTTTAAATTTGAGAACCGGACAACCAACTATCCGGTTCTTATTTTTTTGAAATTTGAGAACAAAAAATGAGAATCGGATGACTTCATCCGGGTGTCTTATCAAAAACTAGAAAAATTTACCAAAATAAAAAATCTTACCTTTCCGTCATTTCTTGCTGTCAATTAACACTGCATAATGGTCAGAAAGTCTTTCCTACCATTCAAAGATATATTTTAGAGAAAATAAAAATTGTTTCACTGTTCATTTGACAGACGCAAAAGAATGTTAAGGATCTTTAATAAATCAGGGACAACTTAGAATTTCCACAAGGTTACTTTTTGAACTAAAATTTGTTATGGAGGTGCAAGAAGAGGGTAAGGGGTGGAGGAAGAATTCGTCCTTAGTCTCACATCCACCCGATCACCATCCTTAATTCGAAAATCAAATTTCTTTTGATGCGTATTTATAATTTTGTTTTCAACGATTCAGGGATGAATAAAAAGGTATAAGAGTATGAAATAAACTGAATACAAGATAGGCTCAAACTTTTGACATTAGAAATCATTCCAAATAATGAGGTTACACATCATGAAAGGAAATTAAACTGAACCAAAAGAAGAATAGTTGAGGAATAAGAAAGCAAACATTACACCAATGATAACTTTAGTGCAGGTAACCTAACCTAGTCCCTGCAAGATTAAATCTTAATTAATGTCTTCTAAGCGCCAAAGCAGACATAATAACGAGGAGCACAAGGATAACCACAGCAACGAACGATGAGACCACTGCTGAACTGGTCTGCGCACAAAAGTCTCCAAACTGGTTGCAGATGGCAAGCCAGTTCGAGTCTTGATTGCCGTTGTGTGCCAAGTAAACGATTGCAGCTGCTGAAGCACCACTTGCTGTCGCCAAAGTCAGAAACACCTGCATTTCATAAACAAACAATTCAATCTAACTTCCATTCAAACACTAAAACACTTGTTCTTCACTTCCTTAAGCACACTCTTTCACTTTAGATAAACTAAATTTGATTTTAGTATAAGCATAATGTTATTGCTTCAGTCAATCAAAAGTTTAGCATGAATTAAAATCGGAGTTACCAACAAAGTATTATAGTTAATTTGAATGATTTTAAAGATGATTATTTACTTTTTAGACAATAACAGTTTTCAACAATATCTACACCAAAGTTAAAACCTATTTTCATTTTAGGTCATTCTCTTACTGTTATATCAACCTATCAACACTAGTGGTTCATAACAAAAGTTGATTTAACATTATTTTGGGAGTTCTTGATTAATATATATGTACTTATACAATAAATAATACTATAAGTAGTAAAATTTCTTATTTATAATATGTTTCTCAGAATCATAGTTTCTAATTATAATTAAGGTTGGTGGTCATAATTACTGTGTCGAGGATGATGAGGAAAAGCCTTGGTCCAGCTGCATGAGGGCGTATGATGGCTACTACTGAGAAAGGTAGTGACAAGACAAGATACCCAGCCACGAGTGACATTGTTATGACAAAAAACCTGCATTTTGGTAAGCATTAGTGTGAATATAAATGAAAATATGATTCTTAAGAAAAGGCATAAATATGTAGAAAACGGTGGTAACATACTGAAAAGTAGTGAAGCTATCATAACTGGCTTCAAACTGAAAGAACTGAGTGAAGAAAGGGAGTGTTTGATCACTTGTTCCCATAGTGGCTGCAGCACCAAGAGCTGCTGCTATGGCACCCAACCTTAGAATGAAGTCCATTATGGCTACCCCTTTCTTCCACCCTCCGGGCCTTGGAGGTGCAACTGCAATGGCTTTTCCTTTAGCAACATTGCTGGATTCTGGGACATCAATGGTGGTTGACATTTTTTTTGCTTTGAAACTTGAGAGAAGCCTGTGTGCTTTGATTGTACTGAAATTTGAATTACAAGAGTGAGTGATGCAAAGGGTTTATGGCAGTAGCTTATATATAGAATGGTCAACGTTGAGATATAAATGAAGGCAAGAGGAGTTGTTATCAAAACCATTTCCACTAATCCATTAGTGGAGATAGGTTTGAGAATTATGTTCGAAGTTGTTTGCTTTTTGACTAAAAAGGGTAATGTATGGTTGTAAAGGTTGGTCATAAGGATTTGTTTAATCAAATTTGCATGAGATCAAGTAGTGGACTTTTGTTCGCTTAGCATAAAAGTATAGTTGATGTTTTAAATGCGACAAAACAACAAAAAAAGTTGTGAAAGTACGTGAGTTTAAGTTCAAAATACAAACGTTGTTTATTGCTATAATTGATCAGTCAACCACCCCTCGTGCCAAAGTGCCCCAGTATCTCTGTTCTTGGTGGTGGTCAATGATGCCAAGATCTCTCCTCTCGTCACCCCCTCCCATTTTCGTTACTCTTCCTCATACCAACACTTCCATATTAGTATTTAAATATTCTTTTATGTTTTTTTTTTGGTTATTTTATTGTGTAGAAGTTGGAATTAGATACAATCAAATTTGATTATATATGAGGAATGTCGTATATATTAAGGTTTAGTTTAGGAATATGGTATATACATTAACTTTAGTTATATTATTTTGTTATGATAGAAATTTACAACTCTTCAATTAATATCACTTGTCATTTAGTTATGTTATTTGGCAAGTTGGTAACTTTATTTTTTATGATAAGTTACGAATATGCATATGCTTTTATTGGTTTTATATGTTTTAAATGTATGTTGGTTCTAAATTATCATTTGATATAAATAAAAATAATAAAGAGTTTGTGAAAGAAAGAGAATAAAGAAAAAGAAATAAGATATGTTTTAAGAAAGAATAATAAGATTCGAAGTTTAAGAAAAGAAATTAAAAAACTATGTAAATACGTAGTTTTTAGATGTTCTTAAAGAAGTTAGAATCTCATATTTTGAATTTAAGAGAGTTTGGATAAAATTATTGATCTTTGAAGTTAAAAGTTCCCTTGTAGTTTCTAAACTACAACATACACTTTCAAATATATATGTGATATTTAAGTTTTCAAAAATCTTCTTGTATTCATTGGAAAATAAATATGCATCTCACTGACTCATTCAAGTGTCGTTATTCTATTTTCAAATATAATGAATATTCTCTCTATATTTAAGAAACTACTCATATATTATCCATAATCTCAAAAAAATACTATGTATTAATCATATATAATCAATTAATGCGGATTTTAATAAAAAGTTTCAATATTATAGCAAGCTAACACTTCATTTTAATTTGCTATAATATTCATGCTTGTAATTCTAGCATGTTTAATTTAATAACATTTAAACTCATTAAAGTAAATTTTAATCAACTAAAATTACTTAGTTTTTATTTAAAAGGCTACAAACTCACCAAATATCAAACTAAAACCAAAATTACAATTCAATATTATTCTTCAAGTTTCTTTTCTCTTTCCTATTTTTCTTTTTCATTTTTTTCTTTAATGTGTTTATCTGATTTTTCTTTTTTATAATAGATTTCAACTTCTTCTGTCTCGTTTTGTTTAGCTTAATTTGAGAGTGGTTGTCATCTTTTTTTATTATAGATTTGATTTAGTTTTTCATAATTTTGTATCTTTTATTTTTCTTTCTAATAATATATTTTATATCATAACATACGATTGTTGAGCTTTATAAAGTATCAGCTAAGATGTTAAAGTTCACAATAATACTTAAGATGAATTTTATATATTAAAAAAAATTTAAAAGAAAAAAAAAAGTTTTTTCCCCGATCCTCTTCTTGCTTTCAGGATTCTCTTTGTGCAAGCTTCTTCTTCTTCTAAGGTGATCTATTTTTCTTTTTAAATAGCTCATTATATATACCAAATTTTTCTTTATTATTATATCTGTACTTTTCCTGGTGTATGATGTGAAAATTACAATGTTCCTTGTTAGAGTTTTAACTTCTACTACCTAAATTAAATCTTGCATTCTGTCTTTATTATTCTAATTCTCATATGTTGATCACAGGAAGAAAAAAACGCAACAGGTCTTGTTACTGAGGAAAAAACCGCAAAGAGAAAGTTAAAGTACAGAATAATTAGTTCAAAGTAAAACAAACTTGCTGAAACTTGAAACATTAGAATGACCAAATGTATACAAGTAATCAATTTGGCACATCACTACTTGAAGGAAATTAAAACCTCACAAGCCGAGGAATTAAGAGTTGGGAAACAGATTGAACATGCACAATTTGTAATAGTTCATATAACTTAAGCCCCCACAATATTTGTTAATCTTCAAGGCTTCCCAATAGCCACAGCAGACATCACAATCAACAATACTAAGACAGCAACGGCAATGAACGATGCAACCACAGCTGAACTGGTCTGTGCACAAAAGTCTCCAAATTGGTTGCATATGGCTAACCAGTTCGTGTCCTGATCACCGTTGTGTGCCAAGTAAACTATGGCAGCAGCTGAAGCAGCACTAGCAGTGGCTAGAGTCAGAAACACCTGAAAATCATATACACCCACAAAGTCTATAACTAAATATATTATGCTAGTGTTAATGAAACAGCAAGTCCAAAACTAGGAAATTATTCACTAAATGAAATCATATACCAAGGAAAAAATGTCCCATTAGTTAATAATCATATACAGACTGAACTTAACACTGTATATTTATATTTATGGATGATAATAACAGTACAATACATCATACTTGAACAATTTTGTTATTATATGAAAAGAATATATATTTGAAAGAGCTTACAGTGTCCAAGATAATGAGAAAAAGCCTTGGTCCAACAGCATGGGGGCGAATAATAGCAACAACAGAGAAAGGAAGAGATAGCACAAGGTAGCCACCCACTAAAGCCATAGTAATAACAAAAAACCTGCATTGTGTTATGATAGGTTAAAATTTCTCATATCAGTGATGTTAAGAAAAATGCAGAGAAAAAAGGGTTTTGATGGTGATCACATACTGGAAAGTAGTGAAGCTATCATAACTAGCCTCAAACTGAAAGAACTGAGTGAAGAAAGGGAGTGTCTGATCACTTGTTCCCATAGTGGCAGCAGCACCAAGAGCAGCTGCTATGGCGCCTAACCTTAGAATGAAATCCATTATGGCTACCCCTTTTTTCCATCCTCCTGGCCTTGCTGGTGCAACTACCACAGCTTTTCCTTTAGCAACTTTACTTGATTCTGGGATGTCAATGGTGGTTGACATTTTTGGCTTTGGTGAAAACAAAGGAAGCTTAGTTTATGATCTAAGGATAGAGAGTAATGAGGATAATGCAAATGTGATGATTGAAGGTAAGATATATAGAGGGAGAGAATAAGAGTGGTGGATGTTAGGATAAGTGGGATGCTACCTAATGAACTTAGTGAAGTTGTTATGAAAACTTGATTCCTCTTACTAATAATACCTTTACGTACTGAAGCAAGTAGAAAGAGCCACAAATTATACTTAATCTTCTTCCTTTTGTTGTTGATTAGTTTGTCTTTCGTCAATCAAGGGATTTTTGAAATGTAAACTATTGTTAAATAGTTAAAAATATTCTAAAAAAAAATACATTTTTAATATTGAAATTATTTTATTAAAAAACTTTTTTTGATTTCTTGATGTATTATTCGAATGAATGGTTATGGTTATTACTTTTTAATGTTGAGAGCAGTGGATAATCAAGTGAAGATTAGGATTTTTTTATGCATTTGATTTCATTCTGTATTTTTCATTAAATTCTATGACGTTGAAGAGAAAGTTTAAATATAATTTATGTTCAGTAAATTGATTTCTGCTTGAATGAATTTCGATTTTTTATTAAGTATTTCTGTGTTTGTTTTATGCTCACAGTTTATGTTTTAGTATGCTAAACTATAAATTAATCAAATAATGGATTAAATTACAAAATAACAGATCAAAAACGTGTAAAATCTTTATAGTTTTTTGGGCAAAATAATCAATTAGGAAGGAAGATAATAATTATTCCAAAGAGTTGTGTATTTGAAACTAATCAACAACAAAAGGAAGATAACAATTACACAAGAGATAATTGTTTGAAATATATATATATATATATATATATATATATATATATATATATATATATATATATTAAATCTTAAAAGTGGATAAGGTTCATCTTCAAGATCGTAATCAAAAGGAAGTATCCACTATGTATGAAAAAGGTTTTCAATCAGAAGTTAAACAAGTAGACTAAAGGGCACTAGAGTTTTGAAAGCTCTAGAGTAAGGGTTGATGTATTTGGGGTTCATTCTTACAACTCAATCAACAAAGAAATCTCTCTTATGTCTTTAAAGCTTAACTAGAGGCCTAAATGAAAAGGACAAAGCAACGAGAGATTTGTTATAAAAATAAAAAAACAAGTTTTGTTTGGAGAAACTCACAAGAGATTATACGTTTTGAGTGGCAAAAGTTGAGACACATGATGATAAAATAAAGGTATTTTGCTCAGTTTCCAACGTAAGATACCGTCACACATAACTATTCGTATGGTGCAATAGTTCTAAGAAAAACATGAATAATGACTTCATTGACTATTATATTTTGAAAATTCTTTCTATGTTAAAACTACATCAAGAAAAAAAAAACCATTTATTAAACATTTCTTGTAGAGGATAAAGTTAATTGGATTAAAATTAACACTAATAATATTGTAAAGGGTTATTATAGACATGTTCTTGGTGATGGAATATTTAAGGAAAATCATGGTGATTATATTCGAGAATTTTCTACTCATATGGGCACTAAAATTTTTTCTTATGCTAGTTTAATCGTTTTTCATATTTCTCTAATTCGTGCATAGGGTGTGATTTTTCTTTTTTAGTTTGTTAAGCCTTCTTCAACATTTAACTTGTTTCTTGGTCTCTTAAGGGAAGATATATTAAATACATGATAAGAATTGCAATATATTTGAATTCAGAATTTCTTATATCCTTAGGAAAGAAAAATGATGTATTAATATCTTCACTAATTTAGGTATTCAAAATATATTTGTTTTCGTTTAAAGCTTTATACTTTTCTTTGAGGGTAGACTTCTTACGTATAATTTTCCAAATATTAGGTTTGGATAGATTGTTTTATGTCTGACATGAGTTTGATTTGGTGTTCTTGTGTATCACATGTAATAGCATATACTGGTTAAACCTTGGAGTGCTAACATAACAAGGATGTCAAGGTCTGATGCCTGGCATGATTTTATATACTACAACGGAAAGCTTTATTTAAGTTATGTCTTCCTTATTAGTTGGCTTAAAAATATTATATTTATTAGGAAAATTAATAATACACTCTTTCTCATTGTTATTAGTTCAAATTTATAAAATTCAAAAAGTCATGTAAAATTTGTTAAAAAAAAGACTGACGTATTTCATAACTCCCAAGAAACTTCATCCAATAGTAAAAATGATTAAACATGTAAAACATATCATTTACATTTTTCTTGTACATAAAGGGTTTTCGTCGATAAATTTGACCATATTAGTCTACCCAAATTGCTCTCACAACCATCGAAATTAAAGAAGGGTTTAATGAAGAGGTTAGGGGAAAAAAATGTTGCTGCCAATATAATTCGGAAAAAGAACCTTATTTGAGAAACATTTTCTTTAATTAATTAATCAGTCAACCAAACCATTCAGTACCCTAATCCATTAAAATAATTAAAAAAAGTCCAGTCAATGAGATATTAGATTTTCCCCCTTTCCACTTTTCTTGCATGACGATGTTCTCATTGTTACTTTTGATTATAGAAAAAATGGAAACTTTTGAACTTGTTATGCATCCAACAAGAAATAAAATTAAGTCAAGAAGACTCACTCAATAGTAAAGTTAACTAGGCAGAAAATTTTACATATCTTAATTCATTCTTCATAATTAAAACATTATATTAATATCAACATTCTCTAGAAAGCAATGATTGTTTTAAGATCCTTGTTACCAGGATGCAAGCCTATTGAGGAGTTTGTTGGGTCCATTACATAAAACTATGAAAAACATTCACTAATGTAATGAGAACACATTACCAAACAGTAAGGTGAAGGCAGTCATTTTAACGTATCACATTGGAAGTAGTGATCAATCCTAGGAAGGGTAAACTTATGCCCAAATCTTGTGATAAGCTTAGCATTAGCTCAAGAGCTAGTGAACTTGCATCTGACACTGTTCCTCTGTAGATAAGCTTTTAATTGATATTTGGTATTGCAGAATTAAACTTTCATATTCCTATCTTAATCAACACACATTTTTGTTATCGAATGCGACCACAGAATTCTTAAATTATCCACCCCTGCTTTTCTCATGAAAGCCTATTACATTCACACAGGTACTTTGCATCAGGATCTGACCAACAATACCATGCTAGAAACGAAATCCAGACCCCCAAAAAAGTAAATAAATATTACACAATTTACACTCTCAACTGGCTATTGTAATTAGTGAGGGGGGTGGGGGGAAAGTGTTACAGATATTTGAAGGACGCCATTTTATAGCAGCATAGCCCCTGGGAGTATCCACAGCAGTTGAGGACACATTGATTTGGTAACTGTGGCTTAAACTTCTTTCCCAGTGAAAAAAATTGTCATTCTATGAAAATTTAACCTTTGTCATGATGTGGTGGATGCAAAGCTCTTCCGGAAGCAACACAAATACATCACGCCAATTGCCAACCTAATTCTGCACCTATTATTGTAATACAGATGAGCAAACTAGAATCACTACAGCGGACTCCCAGATGAAATTCAACCTGAACCCACCATACCTTGCTTATTCTTGTGGTTCAATGACCCACCATTTTCTTCGCAACTGTGAACGTTTGGCTTCAGAGGTTGTGTCAAACTGAATCCATTTGCCATGACAGATCCAGGGCTTCCCTCACTTATGTTCGTGCTCCTTGTTGGCTCACCGTTATTACTGGATGGGTCACTAGTAGAAACATGTTGCTGCAACAATTCCATGCGTTTCAAAGCCGGAACATCTCCTTTACAATATCTGCGCCACATTTGCCTATATGTTGACTCTAATCCATGGACAAATTTTGCACCATCACAAAGAGGGGACTTAGACATGAGCTCTCGCAGGCTCATTCTCAAATTTTGTAGTGCCGAAACATCAGAGGCCAACTTCAGAGCCAATTTTTCATATTCATCTTCATTTTTGGCAATCAAATGGCCCAGACCTGAATTATTAAAAGATTTTAATGGCAAAGCCACAAGTCCGTTACAGATAATACCTCACAAGAAAAAGAAGCATAAAACAGATGATAGAAAGATATGCTCAATTACACAATTCATTTCACCCAAAGACATGATAATACAAACAACCTGCAAGCTATTATTCTTAATTAAAAAGATTCAACAGGTCATAGTTAGTTGATGCCGTGAAACAGACTATTTTAGATAAAGGAAAAAAACCATTCATCGGGTGGGCTGTCTTCCTGAGAGAACAGTTCCCATATAACGAATTTCACAAGAGACCCACTGCCCACTAATTACAAGAAAAATAGAATTTTCACTAGTTCTTCATTTACTTATAGCCATGCACCAAGCTACAGACAATTTTATTTTATACTCATCTATAAAGCTAAGTTAGTATCTGACATCAAAACGATTTTAATGTTGTCAAGAAATCAGAAATCACAAATGATATGCATTTTAAGGTAGTTATAGTCAGTGTCAGTCTATTTTCTCATGAGGATTAGGCAACTAAGAAGTTTTGACACCTCTTCATTTGGGATTATAATCAAACTCATAACAGCTACCATAGGCATGACATCAACTTCAAAAATTACATAGAATTTCCCAGTTGGGACTTTTTACTGTTCATACACTAAAATTGATAGTCACAAGCTGCATATATTTAACTCGACTAGTTGTACAAATAATTAACTAAAATCAATCTCCATAAAACATAAATTATCTATTTAAAATGAAAAGCAAAAACAACAACTGTAAGGACCAAGTAAATTATGTTTAAGAGTAGAAGTGATTTTAATAGGATGAAGTATGAATATTTTATTAGTGTTTAAAAAGGTCATAAATGGAAGAACTTAACTGTTCCAACTTCATTTTGCAAAAACAACCACTTCTCTAAAACTTATTTTCTCAACCTTCTCCCTAAGATTGAGTTGATTGTTCGTCCAAGATCTGAACCTACCATAGTAAAGCTAACAAAAAATCGAGGATATCTATCCAATCAAAACTTTTTTAGAGTAAGGTTTCTTTGTCCCTCTTTCTTTAGTTGTTTGCTTAGGGAGATGTGTTGCATGTTGGGTTTGATGAGCAAAGATGAATATCCGGTAATCTAGAGTCATAATGCTTTAGTTTCATGTTTAGGGTTTTCTGTGGACAGGTTTGAGTTCCCTATATTAAAAAGAACTTATTGGAGTTTAGCTAGAATAGCTTGTTGTCAGATAAGGGAAGTTAAATCTTTGATAGAACCCTACGGTAGAAGATTTGAATGCTAGGTTGTGACTTGGACACATTAATTGTATTTTATGTAGGGACATTGCATGGTTGAAGATTATCTGATGTTGTGTTGTAGATTGGAATATATTGATAATAAAAGTTCTTTTGGATTGAATTGGAAATATTGGACGAAAATATGTTGAATTGTTGTCTTGATTGACATTTCATATTATGAGAGTTGTTTGGAAGGAATGAAGGTTCTGGTTATATTGTTGATGGATGAAAGATGTATTCGATCTATTTCACAATTTGGATTGAGTTTGAAAATTTATAACTATGTTCGATTGTAACACTTGGACTCAGGTTTCGATTTGGAAAAGTTAATGAAATTAATGGGATCGGATGTTTTTGAGTGAAATGGTAACATGGAATTATCGAGGTTATGCTATGGTATTTCATAGTTAAATTAGGCACATAGATGTCTTATAATTGATGTATAGATTAGGGTGTCAATTCAAGGTGTTTGAGAAGTTGTCTACAGAACTCAACTTTTCAATACAATTTGCTCAATAGATCCCCCAACCACCCAATGGACTAGAGGCAGAGAAGAAGTGAGTTTTACTATGAAAAATTTGTTCAACAGATCTAGACTCGAGATTAAGTAAAGAAATTATTTTGATAAATTTGCTCAGCGGATTGTAGGTGTTGAGTGAATCCATGATTTTTGAATTAGGCTTAGTGGTCTGCATGAAAATTTTAGCCTTGGATGTTAACTTTACAATGGCTTTGGAATCACTCAAAAAGGAGGTGTAAAACTCTAGTTGTAACTCTTTTTGTGGGTGAGTCAACGTCATGGTATAAGTTTTGGTTGAAGTTTTTGTGGTTTAATAACTTCTAAGTAAATGTTCTTTTAGAAATTGAAGTCTACATAAGAGTTATAGCTTATCCTCTTAGCTTTCTTACGAATTATATTTGAGCATGATTAGATGAGTGGAACACATTATGAATTATTATCTTTAACCATTTTTGCATAATGACTTATGCTTTTATGAGTTGTTTTTAAATTTTTATGCAATATAATTAAGAGGGGATAGTATATGATATGAAGATTGTGTTGAATATTATTGCTTTTCTGTTTAAGTAGTTTTGATATTCATACTTTTAATTAATTAAAATTGAATTATGCGTATGTGTTTCTCTTTAATGCTTCAAATTAGATAAATTGTGAGAATTCACTATTGTTGTAAAATTGTGATTGATGTGGATTGAGATTGATGGTGTGATGTGAACATAGTGTTTACCAAGGAGGTAACAGTGTGTTATGCAGTGGTGAAATGCATTGAATTTGTGATGTATGTAAAGGAATTATTCTACCTCTATTGTTTACTAGACTCACAGAGAAAGGAATCAGATGGTAAGAGTTAATGCAGGTTCCTAGAATTGGGTCTTGTAAATAGTAGGACAACCTTGTCATATAAGTGGATAGTTTTCCCTGCCTCTGTCAAGTGTTGAAGAAGACAGCGGTGCAAAATATATGGAGATTCAACGCATTGTGTCTTCCAGTAGTCGTTATGCGTCGATTTATTATGAGTTTGATGGGATGTGGCAAGTAATGCTCGTAGGTTGTGGCATGAGATAACGATACACTTGAGTCAGTACGTATCGTTATGAATTTTGATTGGTATGAATGTGGCATTGAAATATGATTTGTGAGGATGTCGCAGGTGGGAAAGGTGGAAAAGCTAGACAAGAGTGAGCTAGTGCAGGATGTAAATATTTTAGATTATGGATGTAAATACATACATACATACATACATACATACATATATATATATATGTATATATATATAGCTTTTATGGCGTGTTACATCAACAGCCATGATAGGATCATAAGTAGCAAAAAAATGTTATATAGCGGCTACTAATTTGACAAGCACTGTTTTGACTTGCTTGAAGGCATTCCAGAATGTCACAATGCACAAAGAAACACACAAAACAACAAGTAATTCAGTCGAAAATATTGCAGTTTCTTACCAACTTTGCTAAGAAGACTAACACCAACGTTGTGTGCATGCACTGAACCAGCCATTGTAACACATGGAACTCCCATGTATAAAGACTCGCAAGTTGTGGTTGTTCCAGCATATGGAAATGTGTCCAAACTACATTAAAAGACATAATAGAAAGTTGACATTGACATAAGAAAAGTTTTGAACAAGCAACAAGTATTGCATTAGTCTCATTATTATAAATAAAACTTGATCACAAGAACTAGTCCAACATTCAGATATTCCAGATGAATGCATGTGTTGCATGCAGAAAATAAAAATAATTTACAATAAAAGTCCATAAGTATTAAAATTATGTTTATTATAGTACTGTACAGCTTACATAAAGCTGTTTTTGCAGTACATATTCCTCTGAGATATACTTGTACTCATCTTTTATATCTATACACACATACATCAGCTTAGTTGATGCTCACTGATTTTTATCATTTAAATTTAAGTTGATATCAAAAATTCTATCGCCGGACCACCACTGTCGGCTGTCTCCGGCCACCGTTATGTTGCTCGTAATCTCCCGTGATCTCCCATTTTACTCTAACTTACCACAGGGGTTTTGCCTTATTACATGCAGCTTACCTCATAAAATGTAGACCCACACCTTTTTTGGGCAATACTTCTCCTTTTCACAAACTGCAAGGTCATCCCCCCTATGACAGTTCTTTCCTTAAGGTTTTTAGGTGTCTGGTATATCACCACCATTACTTCCCATCGTAAAAAACTTGATCTGCAAGCCCGTCCTGGTATTTTTCTAGGCTTACCATTTCACACTAAAAAGATATCTTACTTACCTATGACTTGTATACAAATACCATTCCCATTTCCCTTAATTTCCTCTTTTGTGATGACCAATTTCCATCTATTTCATCTCCTCTCCCTAACAATACTATTAGCAATATCTTTTAGTCACCTTTTCATCTAGATCCTCTCATCCCCACAAACCCACCTGCACCTATTCTTGACCTTCCTACTCAAACTCTTTCTCCTTCGCCCCTTCTCTGTCATTCTACCCGTCACTAAGAGTCACCTTCCTACCTACATGATTATCGTTGCACTCTCACATCCACTTCAATCAGTCCTCATCTAAGTATTGGCTACCCTATTAACCATTATCTTTATAATTGTCTCTCCCCTTCCTTTCATCATTTTATCTCTTCTCTTTCAACCATCACTGAGTCTACTACCTATGTTGAGGCTGTCAAGAGTGATTGACGACTTGAAGCTATGAAAGCTAAGATCAAGGCTCCTCAAGCAAATCATACTTGGACTCTCACCACTCTTCCACCACACAAAACTGCTATTGGTTGCCATTGGGTTTACAAAGTCAAGTACAATGCCACTGGAACTATCTAACGCTACAAAGCTCGTCTTATTGCGCTATACTCAACTCAAAGGTTTGGATTGGTTTGGATTTACCTTAACATTTTTCTTTCTAGGTGCAAAACTCACCACTGTTCAGTTGCTTCTTTCATGACAGGGTTAGGTGAAACATCAACTGCCACTTTGATATGTTATGTGACAGCCGATGTCAGCAACCTATCTTTGTTAATTAATGTCATTCATAGGAAGGACTAAAGTGAAAGATGAATCTTACTTTGGTATACAAATTTTTATTTCCAAGATTTTTAGGAACTCGCTAGAAAACAACATACACTTTCAAAGACCCAAAACACCATTGAGCAAAAAAATTGAGACATAAAAAAGCAATACCCCAAATAATACAAAATGCATAGTAAACACAACTAAAATAAGTACAAATAAATAATAAAAACATAAGAGCTTAATCAGGACCAAAAATTGATCCTATATAATTGATATTACCTGATGTCCATTAGAGAATAAGCTTGCATATGATCGTGGTTAAGAAGAATAAGGGGCAGAAGATCAACACGTAGTGCTTCCAGACCCAAGTTCTCAAGTCTAGAAAGAAATCTCTGTCTCACACTTTCACAGCAAAATGGTTTACATTTTACGACTAGGCGAGAATTTGGAATTGCACATAGTATCCTTGCCCAAACCCGAAGTACCTTTGGTGTAATCTGAAAAAATAAAACAGCATAAGTCAGAGGATACACTTACCTCTTACAATTTGCTATTGGATATCAAAAATTGAAATAGAAATGTATAAAATATTTTGCAGTGATTCTACCTTCGCAAGATTGTTAAAACTACCAAATGTAATGAAGCCATTTGAAAGAGCGGGAGTTGGACAAATAGGACCAGCCTCGGGAGAAGGCGTGTAACAAAGGAAGCAATCCGGTAATCGAACTAACTCTTCTACATGCCTGTAATTTGGAAAAAGTACCATTACAAAAAAAAACTACAATAAGAATAGTAGAGAAGCACTACAGATATATGACAAGAAAGTACAAAAAATCAAGAAGAGAACTACTTCTGCTTTGTTTCAGGAGGGTCTGCCTGAGAATCGGTTATTCTATAATCAATTGTAGGCAATCCTGTAGTATTGGGATAACCAATCCAAGTAACCTGCATATCAAGGAATATGTTACAATTTGGCAAAGATCAAATTGAAATATTAGCACAGTACATGTTACAACGAACAATACATGCCACTTTATAAACATGGAGAAAGCTATATGTAATATTGCAACAAAAGTATAGATTAAAGACACCTATAATTGTTAAAAGTTGATTTATATCATTAGTAAATTTTGTTTTATATATTGACAAGCATTCAAGCACTTCGGAAACCCACTCTTAAAAACTATTAATGAAGCAAAACCAAACACTTAAACATTCGACTACACATCTCATACTACTCAATATGGGACATATGCATTCTATAAAACCCAAGTCCCTATCACAAATGGGAAGCTAAATAGGAAACCACCTCGTCCACATAATATTGCCTAGGCATCCAACATTGAAGACTTCATAAAATGGTACACAAAACAATTCACTAGAAACACTGCTTCGATGGCACACACTAGTAATTCACCTATATGTCTCTCATTGTCCATCTCATGGTCCCGGGGTTATTGATTCTGATAACTAATCATATATTTGATTTTTAGATCATAAGAGAAACACTAGAGTCTACAGACATCACTAGATTTGTCAACTATAATTGACATCAAGTCTTTAAGAAGATTGAGGATATGTATATTTGCAACATGTTGGGCACATACGACCTTTGTGCTCAAGCTTTTGGGAAAGTATTATAATTTTAGAAATAAGGAGTTAGTCCTATATAATCAAGAATATAATTCGAAGAATGTAGATTATAAGGAGCTTAATTTTTTCTCTTTCCTAGAGTTTAACATATCTTATGCTTTATTCAGTTTATTATATCATACCATAAATATCAAATTGACCATTGAAAGGTAACTGAGTTGGCTTATAATTCTCTAATTAAAATTTTCATGTAAATGAGTTCTTGAAAATTTCATTTGCTTGAATACAAGCCTTCTATATCACATGCAAAAAATAAATAAATAAAAAAAAAAATTGTGTTTGTATGCTGAATAATAAGTACGTATAGAAAACTTTTACACAAAACAAATGCATTTTTCAAAGGTCCATTTACATGCAATTTTATTAACAAATATACCATCTAACACATTCATCCTACAGGGACCAATTCAAGTACATGAATATTTGTTCACAAATAACAAGTTTAAAACTTACTCATACAACATGGATAGGACAACCTAAAATTGGAGTTACGCCCAAAAAGTAAGAAAAGACACTCTCGAACCCTAAGAACCTGATCCATCACGTTTTTGTTAGCTAACACACTAAAATGTATCAATGACATAAGTAGAATAATGCAAACAGAAAGAGCGGGAGTTGTTAGTGGCATAAGGTAGGTTGCAAAGTGTTTGGCACTACAGGTTTCCACTAAAGCTTAAGAGCCACAATGCCAAAACGCTTTGGATACATGTTCACAACACCCTGCTCTAGCATCGACTTCAAAACACAACAAAATCTTCATTACGCCCCACTGTCATGACATCAACAGCTCCGGCCCCATTGATAACCTTGTTTTCAGAGTGTTTAGATGTCTAATATCAGCTAGAATTATGATTGAAATACTCAGAGCTATCATTCAGCATTAAGCCCAATCCATTTCTAATAACTAAGCATTATTGACCAAATCTTTCAATTTACATTTCACAACAAATGAAAACCACATTCATTTCTATCGTAATAAACACGAATTGAATGAGTAGATTAGTAAGTAGATGTAGGCTCAACTTAACCTTACAAAACCAACTTTTATGTAAGGTTTGCACCCACTTACATGTCATAATTTGATCATATCTCTAATCAATATGGGATCTACAAGACACCTGTCACACCAAGGACGGGATATCTCAAGTGTGACACTTTATATTTATGGGTGATCCAATAACAGGTGATACGATAGGCCCGATTAACCTTTCTAGGATAAACTCTAATACCATCTTACAAAATGGATTTTAACCTAATTAAATCTCACAAAACCAACTCGGTAGGTGAATTTTACACCTACTTATATACTATAATTTGGTTGTATATTTAGGCAATGCGATGTCTTCAACAGATACAGTGGAATGTACAATTTGTTTTGCACAAAATGGAACACTTGCTACATTAAAAAATTGAATTTTCACATAATCAACATCCTACAAAATAGAGATAGGGGGAAACAAAGTGCAAAGATCAGAAAAGTTACAGGTTGATAGACAAAGGATGATAATCTACATTATAGATGTTCAAAACACCTGAACAGGAGCAGGTCGACATGCCATCATTCCCAGCTTATTATTTGCAGTATGACCAGTAAGCTCTATTAAAATATCAACTTGATCTTCTCTAACCATGTCAGCAACTTTCTTTTCATCAGTTCCGTAAATATCTTTCCAGGACCCACCCTTCTTTAAGACTTTCTCTCTAAACCGGCTGGTTTTGGCATCTGCCTGCACAAACACAAGAAAATTAAATACAAATTCTACTCAAAAAATGGAGATATTAATGACAAGACAAACTATGGAACCAAACATACAATGCTGACAATAAATGTCTGCATGCAAACCAAAATCACATTTGGCCTGCTAAGATTGCTGATAAATAACAATCCACAATGGCAAGAGAGAGTTGTGTAACATTCAATCCACATTAACAGAATGAACACCAACATAAATGGATACCCAGTACAAAAGCAACAATGCGCACTACAGAAAAGAAAATTAGGACCGCCCTAGTACTTTATCGAAGGCTAACAATTAAATGGCAGTCTTCCAACCCAATCAACATCTCCACCCAGCATGTGGTATACTGTATGTTCCCAGCACAACACCACCTTAATTGGAGCACTAGCAATGATGCAGAAATCATGTAGATATGGGCACCATAAGTGGACTAATACCCAGCTATAATGTTGTCTATAACCTGTAGCCTTTTGGGGAGACACCACTAGAGTCACCATCAATTCTTAAGATAGATAGGCTGACAATTAATATAGTTCATATTCACCAGACCTCTATTGTGATATCCAGGATTTGTTCTGTTTCCCTTACACAATTTGTTTGCAGTTAGCAAAATACCTGTTTCTATTCTGCTTAATAAAATTGTGTAAACATAATAAGCATCTAAGAACTTGGGCAGCACACCCCCTACAGGCTAAATGATAAGGTGGGGCAACCAAACACCTCAATACTCTAACAAAGACCCCATATTACTTAGTGTAGGATTTAAGCACCCCATAATACCCATATTCCTAACATGTCACTGCCCCTAAGAGTTAATGTCTTACACGGTACCTCTTCCAAAACATCCACAATCAGCTCTGATATTGATTGGTAAGATCAAATTACTAGGGACCCACCCTTAAAATCTAGTTGTTAAGCAGAGAAAACTAAGCACGTTAGTACTACATCCCACTTTCCTCAATGTTAGGCACCCCACAATATCAGAGGAACAAAAATATTTTAACACAGAAATCTCAGATCAATTCTGACAGATAGTAGTACATGAAACCAGAATAGGGAGTAGCTATTGGCTATCAGTCTGAACAGTTGGAAAACAGGATCCAACGAAAATGAAGCTATCTGGTCAAGAATCTTCATTTGCTTCCGAAGTTAACCACAATTCCTAAAGCAATTTTGAGGATCAAAAAACATCCACAAAAATCGAGAAACTTTATCTTCCAAACACTCACATCACCCTTGAGTGATAAAACTCAGGCTCTTCCAGTAGTTGATTGACATTTCTACTATTGATGAAAAAGAAGATGAATACATGCATCAAATTTGAAAACCGATCAACTATAATTCATCGGTTTCTTTCATGGTGTACAAAATAAATTTAACTACAAATGTTAAGATGGCAGGGTGAATATTTCATGCAACTATCATTTGAACCAAATGACGGCCTGAGCTTTGAAATTTGATCAAACACATTAACAGAATATATAGCAATTTTGTGCACATCCATTTAATTCTATACCTTGACAACTGCTGAATAAACAATCACTTTATAATTGGTATAGTCATGATAGACAAGGGGAGCTTCTATGAAATATGACACAGAATGTGTAAAATAATCAGGAGACACATATCCTATCACAAGAGGCCGTTCAGGATCTTTCGAGTTGTCCCATGATGTGAATTGTGAATATAGTCTCATGAATCGCCTACCCCAGTCCCTGTAAGGAAACATTTCTTTGATAAATTCTCCAGGCTTCATGTCATTCTACTTCTTGTACATAAAGTAATTTCATGCATAAAAATATAATGGCTGACAAATTTGGCAATTGAAACTACCACTAATCAAAATCCAAGCACCCCATTAATCACATAAAGAAACAATACCAGCACAGCCAAGGAGAAACATACATAACATAGACATATATGATTTTCATATTCCTACAGGACATGCCGATTGTAAGTTGATGCCATACAGCAACTCTCATGACCGTATATATTGAAATGTAATGTTATTTTATTTATATTTCTTTTGGCGTGTACCCAGCTTTAGGATTTTAGAAAGTGCCTTGCCTATTTTATTAATACATATATACCCATGTATATATACACACACACATATACATACATATATATACCCCATATACATACATATACAATATATGTATATATATATATATATAGACACACATACATACATACATACACACATCAATAAAAGCACAACAGCATAGGTAGAAAACAATGTTTTATCCATATTATTTATTCAAGTTGGTATTAGAGAGTGTAAGATCCCGTTTTGTCATTTTCTTCATTGTCTATGGCAACATCAGTCGTTATCAACATTGCTCTCGGTCTTTTTCTTCATTGTTATTCCTTGCATAGTTTTTTAGTGCTCATGTGTCTAAATCTGAAAAATCAGAATCCAAAATTTTTTATGAAGAGTATCAATAACTTTTAGGAACATATCTGATAAATCAATCAATCAAGTTCAACATGGTTCAATGCCAAGAGTGTCAACTACATGCATTTCTCAATCTTTGGAAGGTCATAGTCCATGGTCATAGCGAACGGAGCGGACTGTTTACACTTGTAGCAGTGAATTGTCTTTTTACCCCTCGACTTTGATTTGAACTTTCGTTTTCCAAAACCATCCTTCTCTTGCTTTCTTCCATGTTTCTAGCCACTCTTAATGTATAAACTGTCACCTTGAGAAGAACTATCCTCTGCATTCTACTTTCGTTGGTTGTGCACCAACAACGAACAGGAATCTCCTCAACCTTGATTGTTTATTTCCCATACATAAGGGTTGTCACAATATATTCGTGTGAAGAAGGCAACGAACACAACAAAATTATTGCTTTATCTTCATCCTCGATCTTCACATCTAGCTGCGCTAGATTTGTGATTAGTTGATTGAAAATATTCACATGTTGTGCCAGATCGTTACCCTCCTGCATCTTCAACCTATACAACCTCTACTTAAGATGCAATTTATTTGTCAAGATTTTTGACATAAACTGCGATTCTAATTTCTTTCAGATTTCATTTGGAGATGACAAACTAATTACAGGGTACATGATCTTGTCTGCCAAACAGAACCATATGGTTCTTGCTGCTCGTTCCTGCAGATCCACCCAATCGTCATCCTCCATCTTTGCTAGTTTCTGCGATTTTAAAATCTTCAACAACCCTTGCTGGGCTAACAGATCCTTCACCCTCGTCTGCCATAATATTCGAAATTACCGTGACCATTAAATTTCACAACTTCGAATTTAGTACCTCCTGACATAGCCATCTCAACTCGCTCTGATACCAATTGTTGACAAAATCACACTATAAACACAAGAATGAACGAAAATAAAGAACACAAGATTTAAAGAGGTTCGACAATTTGTCTACGTCCTCAGGGAGCGATTAAGCGGTTGTGTTTTTGTTATTATAGCATCAGTGTTAGGGTTACAATTACAGATTGTTGATATTAATAACCCTAAACACGGTACAATTACCAAAATACCCCCTTGTGTACTGTACAATTATCGGTTTTGCACTGTTCATCCCAAATCTGTCTAGTACCTTCTTAGTATAACCTTGCTGAGATAACCACAGTTTCTTGGAGCTTCTATCCCTACGAATCTCTATCCCAGGAATTTTCTTTGCCGCACTTAAGTCTTTCATATCAAATTCCTGACTCAATAAAGCTTTCAAACCAAAAAGATTTTCACACCAGAAATGGATAGATTATGATGAGATTTTTTCTCCTGTGGTTAGACATACTTCTATCAGGACAATACTTGCATTAGTAGCTAGTTGGGATTTGTATTTAGAGCAGATGGATGTTCAAACTGCTTTCTTGCATGGTGATTTAGATGACCAGATTTAAATGCAACAGCCAGAGGGTTTTTCTCAACCTAGACATAAGCATTTGATTTGTAGGTTGAAGAAATCTTTGTATAGATTAAAACAGTCTTCAAGGCAACAGTATGAACGGTTTGACTCCTACATGATTCAGATTGGCTACAAGAGTTATGAGTAAGATTGTTGTATTTATGTCAAGAGCATTGATGATGGTTCTTTTATATTTCTGTTACTGTATGTTGATATGTTAATTGCTGCGAAGAATTTATATGATGATGTTGGTTTGAAAGCTTTATTGAGTCAGGAATTCGATATGTAAGTCTTAGGTGCTGCAAAGAATATTCTTAGGATGGAGATTCACAGGGATAGAAGCTGAAAGAAACTGTGGTTATCTGAGCAAGGTTATGTTGAGAAGGTACTAGACAAATTTGGAAGGAACAGTGCAAAGCCTGTGAGCACTCCATTGGCAAATCACTTTAAGCTCAGTTCAAATCAATGTCCTAAAACAGATAAGGAGGTTGCGGACATAGCAGAGGTTCCTTATGCTAGTGTTGTTGGTTGCTTGATGTATGCGATGGTATGTACTCACGTTGATTTAGTTCATGTTGTTAGTCAAGTTAACAAATACATGTCTAAACTATATAGGCAACATTGGGAGGCAGTCAAATGGATTTTCAGGTACTATAGAGGTATTATGGGGCATCACATTGTTTTGGTAATCAGTAGGGTGATTCTTTGGTTGTTGGATATGTGGATTAGATTATGTAGGTGATTTGGATAATAGAAGGTCGACAACTGGGTATGTTTTTACTTAATGGAGGACCTGTATGTTAAAAGTCAACTATCCAGTCTATTATTGCATTATCTACCACTGAAGTTGAATACATGACAGTAGTTGCGGCTACAAAAGAAGCTTTGTGGTTTACTGAGTTAGTAAATGAATTGGGTGTTCAACAAGGTGGAGTTCAGTTGCATTGTGATAGTCAGAGTGCTATTTATTTAGGAAAGAACCAAATATATTATACAAGAACAAAATTGATGTGAGGTTTCACAAGATCAGAAAGTTGATTGCATCTGGTGAGATACTATTGCAGAAGATTGGTACTGCGGAGAATGCAGCTGGCATGTTAACCAAGTCAGTTACCACAGACAAGTTCAAGCATTATTTGGACTTGTTGAATGTTTATAGTTGCTAGAGAAGCATGATAGTACATCCCACTATATGTATTTGATAGTTTCAGATTGTATATCTTCTAAGGGGGCGTATATTCGCCAAGGTGAAGATTTGTTAAGTATGAAAGGATAATGTCGGAGCGGTACAGTACGAGTATTTTGGTAATTGTACCGTGTTTAGGGTTATTAATATCAATCATTTGTAATTGTAACCCTAACACTAATTCTCTAATAACAAAACATAGTCGCTCAATTGTTTTCGAGAACGTCGACAAATTGTCAAACCTCGTTAAATCTTGTGTTCTTTATTTTTGTTCGGTCCTGTATTTATAACGTAATTTTCTCAACAGCATCCAATCTAGTGTTCTTTATAGTGTTGTCAGATCTAATTAACAACTCAGAGACATTCTAACTAAATCTCTAATAGGACCAAGGATTCAGTTATATGTTCCAAACGTGGTGCATATGATCTACTTGAACGGTGTTGAAATATGATATCATTTTAGTAATATTTCTTTCGTGTACCCAGCTTTAGGGTTAGGGTTTTAGGTAAGTGCCTTGCCCCTTTTGTAACCTACACACACAAAAGCACAACAATGTAGGTTGAATACACTATGTTTCATCCATCTTATTAATTCAAGTCTATAAATGGCTTCAGTTTGCATAAATAAACATTCAAGCAGCTATTACAAGTTTCAAATGCAATGACTATTTCAAGGGATATCAGCACAGCACCGAAACAATCGATTCAAGTTAAAGAGCTAAAAGAAATTTAGAATTTTTATCTATCGGAAAAAATGTCCTTGTGCTTTTATGGTTGACAACCAGGTCACCAAAAATCATTTCATATTACTGGTAAAGCCACAGATAATTAATCTCTTCATTCCTTTAAAACACAATCAAGTTTTTACTCTATTTCAGCTCCACTTTCTTAATACATGGCTAGACAAGAATATCAATTTTTCTTTGAACTATTTCTATTTTAGTTTTCTTCATTTGAACCATCAAATCTTACAACAGCTAATAAAATGGCACAAACTATCTCACACCACTGGCACAACACATGTCACATCTGCTTCAGTTTCAGGTCCCTTTTTTTTCTTTACCAAGAAAAATAAGAGAGTTTACCAACTATTTATGAAAATGAACGAAGTTGATCAGGAAATCAATGAAACTATAATTTGTCTCATCATCAAGGGAAATCATCTGTTTTAATTGGACATTTACAAAAGAAAGTCAATGGATTGATTGTTACTACTGATGCCATTTGATTAAGCACTATCAATAATTAAAATTTAAAATTTAAAAGATCACAACCGAGCATTGTACCTGTGAGCCTCAAAAAGTTTGTCGTCATTTCCTTCATCTATATAATTCATTGCAAGTAAACGGTTCTGCACATCATTGTATTAAAAAGACATATCAATTACTATAGAAAAAAACAACTAAAAGAAATAAGTCGTGCAAAAAAACAAATCCAATCATCACAACCGTATATCAAGTCACAACTAATGAAAAATAAAGAGAAAAGATTTCAAACATTATGAGAAAACTATATGAATCTGAAAATTTTTAAAAAGGTCCTCTTTCAAGACCATTAACACCTAACTGACCTATCTGCAGTCATCACACAAATTTGAAGAAAGATAAGAATATTCCATCGTCAAGATACTTAATTATTTATGTACACGCAAAGATAAGCCTAACTTTGAAACAGTATATATGAGAAAAAGAATTTGGGAGATGTTAACTTAAAAATTTTCTTAAAAAACGAAGTTCAAGCCTAACTCAACCTCACAAAATATATTAAGGAAGGTCACCAACAGACAAAATGGAGGTTGTGAAGTGTTATCGCTGCAGTTTTCAGCTGAGCTTCACAGCCAAAATGCAAGAAAACATCCCAAAAAGCGCAATTGGGGCCACCCGGCTCCATCGCTATTGCAGCACTTCACCAGTACTCCAAAACACAATACGACAAAGTGTGTGGCGTGCCTCACCACAATAATGGCCACTCTGGCCACTATGATAACATGAATTATAACTGAATCAAAACTCAAAACTAAGGCTCATACTATTCTGTTATGCAGAATGCCATCTTTACCAAAACAGAAAGAAAAATCCCCAAACTATCAGAAAATAAAAATAACCCTAAACTGAACAGAGAATAAAATATTTCTTCCCAACAAATGCATCCCTATTAACCCACTAAGGACATAAGCGCATCTTCAAGTTGAAGCAAAACAATGATGGATGAAGATTACATTAAGTATTCATCCATTAATACTTAACCCCAGTATACCAAAAGACACTATATTACGCACAAAGTTTCTCCAATATCGAGGTTAACAATCCTGGATTAGAGTCCAAAGGTCGAGACGACAGACCAGAGGTAAAGACAATTTTAACAAAACCCTGTTAAGCCAGGTCAACCTATTTAGTCAAGCTCGCAAGTCAATTATTGTATTCCCTTTGTTTTAATCTATAACTTTAAGGTCAATTCAATCCGGTCAGTTTCCTTTCCTTTTTATATAGAAGGACAACCTAAATTTGTTGCATAAGGGAGCATCGTAAAGATAATGTGATATAAAACCATCCTTGCCAATAACCTAACAACTAAAAATATAAGAAAGTTATTTATTCCTAGACAAGCCTCTATGCTACTAGTAGAAATCAGAGGCCTGATTGTCCTGTCAGGTTGCACATCAAACGGTTAAGGGAAATCTTTAAATTAAAGATTATTACCCCTATAAGAGTTTAGATGCCAATGAAATTTCCTAGAGATTGACAATAAGCTTTAAGAAATAATGACAGGTTCAACCTTTGGTTTCAATACACATTCTCAGCAAACCACAATTTAATTGTTTTATGCACACTAGCAATGGAAACTTTCAGCTGCTGAAAATAATGAATCAGACCTGGCCAGCATTTCGAGAATCAGGATCAATCTTAAGACATTGCTCATAAGCATTAATTGCTAGTGCGATATCACCAGCATCCCTATAAAGAACTCCTGCACAAAAAGAAAACAAAATGATTGAGCATACGATTACAGATGTGCTAAGAGTTTCATTCAATTGTGCACAATAAAATAAATCATATGTTGTAACTAAATACATAGAAAAAGAAATTTTCATAACATAGAAACTTTTGAAGAAAGAAAGGGTACAGCAGCTTACAAAAAGTCTCCACCATCCAAAGAATGTAAACTCAATCCAGTCACAACTTTTCAAAACTCCCTTGGAATGGAAATCTAAAAACCCAATGCTGGTTCAAAGCAAATTTAGCTATACTTTCTTCACCAGTAGAAATATCATTTCAACATAAGCCTTGTAGCCTGCCTTATGGTCAATCTCCAGAAATTTTATCTACTTGTAAACCATTGGATGAAGATCCAACCAAAAGTGGTCTGACCAAAGATCAAGTATGACTGACTTACCATCAGTCATGACTTTTCAAAACTCCCTTGGAATGGAAATCTAAGAACTCAATGCTGGGTCAAAGCAAATTTAGCTATCCTTCTTCACAGAAGTAATATCAACATAAGCTTTGCAGCCTGCTTTTTGGTCAATCTCCAGAAATTTAATCTACCAATAACCCATTGAATGAACTTCCAGCCGAAAATGGTCTGACCAAAGATCAAGCTATTATTTGTCACTTTTCCTGACTACCCTGATAAGTCTATAATGTTATTCACAGTTAGTTAGTCAGCAATATGATAGTTAGATGATTTCTTTTAACCAAATTTCACATACGAAAACCATTTTACATATCAATCACACAGGTGATGATTGATAGAAGCCATATAACCAAGGCTAGAACTATGCTGACATGTCAAGCAAGAAGTCAACAAGCAGCACAACCTTGCGGATCAACTAAGATGAACATATATTTGATGTAGACCAGGATGGGGAGAGGTTAACTTCATTGTGGACCAACTACCTCAAGCCTTGCTTTAATAAATCAGAGAGGAAAGACTCCAGTATTGTGGAAACTATGAAAACAAAAGAATACAAGATAATATCTTCAAAAACATACTAGGAATTGGAAAAACACCTTGCATCACTCAAACTCCATGGAATAAGCAAGATGGTGATTTGCCACACACGACCTAGCACTCAAGATAAGAGTCAAGAATGCTAGGAACTATGAAGAATCTTACGCTACTCAACTTCATGAGATAAGCAAATATGAATAATCACCACTTTTGACCTAGTTCACAAGATAAAAACCCTAAGAGAGAAAACCCTACTTCCCAAACTCAGAATCGCACTAAAGCGACATCAATGATAAGTTAAAGAGCACCACAAAGGATAAGCATTGATGACAACACTTCAATCACTACTAATGCTAAGCAAGAAGGAGAAGAATAGCCACTTAAAATATACCCACCTAAGAGAAGAATTCTCCAAATGAATTCACATTATGATCTAAGTTGTCAAAATGAGTACATAAACTCCCCTTACCTAAAGAGTGTGGTGCAAACAAAGACCCAAAAATTCATCATGAAAATATATCAAAAGCCATAACGGGTTACGGCGAAAGCATTACAAACAAAAGTGAAATAAAATATATACATATAGATATTATTAAAAATGCAATACATACGGATACATTATTTTCAAAAATTCAAAAATATAATTGTAACTCAAAAATAATGAAAGACAATCAATAACTAATAATAATATCATCTCTAAAGAATTTAAATAACAATAAAATCAAATTCAAACACCACAAATTTCAAGTTCAAAACAAACAATAACAACAAAACAAAATGAAGGAGCTGCTGGTGCAATGTGGGTAGGGTGGACTTGCATTCCACAACAGCAGCCGCAAATTCAGCAGCTATGGCGTCAGCAGAAACAGCAGCAAAAAACACCAAAGTCAGCGAAAGCAATGGTGGCAACAGTGTCATCAGCAGTGAGACTGCACAATAATAGAGATTGTAGGTTCAATGTGGGTTGGGTGGCCTAGGTCAATATTTTGTTGTAATGTAGGGTTTGGGCCAGGATGTATGGCCCAACTTATTTTTTAAAAGAAAAAACACTGACTCCCATTGGCAAAATAAGAAGAAAATAAAGATTAGGGTTTCACTGTCTCAGATCGGGTTGGGTCACCCGAAGCTAAGCTTTCTTATCCTTCATTTAGCATGGCTGCCACTGCTACTCCTTTGTTTCACACAGGCACCGTCACTACTTCTTCACTTCGCTCGAGCACCTTGTTGCCACTCCGCAACTTCCTCCATGTCCGTTTTGCAACACTATTTCATGACACGAAAAGTGGACGTGATGGCACCATGAAAAACCCACATCACCATCACCATGACCATGCTGTGGCAGCAAGCTATAACCCACATCACCGATTTCAGTGCCACAGTGGATTTTTGATAACACTAGGGAGGCGAGAAGGGATTAGTCAAATAGTTATCTTCCCTAGTCCTATATCGAAATAAAGCATAAAATAGATAACGGATAGCTAGCTTATTCCTCGTTCCAAACAGCTCAAGCTAAGCTAAAACAAGAAAAATGATTACATTTTCATCACTTTTAGAATCACAACAATATTTATGCCACAGCACAACTACGGGTGCAGTCGAAATCATGATTTAAAACATAGAAGCACACAATTTCAAGATTTTCCTCACATGTCCAATTTAGAGCCCATGAAAGATCATGCGAAGAGTGGGACCAATGGGATCATAATGGAAGACCACGGAAATCGTGGAATCACCATGTTTTCATGTTGTGTTGTGTTCTGCATCTCACAAAACTCTTCTTCGGTCAAGGAGTTTGGGTTAAAACCCAAGCTCAATACAAAAATGTTCTCCTTCACACATAATTGGTTTCACATAACAACATAATTGATATTACGTTTCTCCTTCCTTCTTGTTTGCTAAAAAACCAACTTCCCAAAAGAAAACCTGACACGTTGTGGTTGTTCCAATTGCTTGACTATACCATAGGTAAAGCTGCACGGACGCATACAACTCACAGTGTCACATTTTTCTCTTTCACTCGCAGTTGTGACTTTGTTTTAATTATATATATAGTATTTACACAGATGTGGAATCTATGATCAATGTTGCAATCCCATAATTTACAATCTTGTGAGCCTTTCACAATCCCAACCATTATCTCAATTAAACCCACAATGACCAAACAATAATACAACAGCCTTATCCCATTAAGGGACCCCACAATAAACAAATTATAAATTAAAGATATAAAAAAAATACCTAAGTTATTGTATGCCTCTGCATATGTTGGATTTGCAATGATAGCTTTCTCAATCATACTCGCAGCAGCATCCATTTTACCCTGGATATAAAAAGAGAATGAAATCAGTAATTAAAAGCATATGATTAACTTCAGATTTTAAGAAATGCACAAATACATAACCTGGACAGTGTATACAACACCAAGGTTATTTAATGACTGCGAAAAGTTAGGCTTGATTCCCAAAGCAAGCTGTATAACAAGAGAGAAAAAAAAATTTGATACGAAAATCTATGCCACTTCTCCAACAAGAGTGAGTGAAAACAACTGGCATGACATCATTACCTGGTAACATTCCACTGCTTTATCAAGGTTGTCACGATCTTTATATATGACACCTAGATTATTACAAGCTTCCGCACAATGCGGATTGAAGTGGAAAGCAAGTTCATAGAACACAATAGCCTAAGTAGTATAAACAATTTTCATAAGGCAATTAGTATAGTAATACAAGAACATTGCATGTTAATATTTAATATCATAGACGAAGATGCACACTTAGAAATATGGACTGAGAGGCATACCATATCAAACTTAAGCATCTCACCATAAGCAACCCCAAGATTATACATAGCATCAGCATAATGCCAGTTATAATACAAAGCTTTCTTATAAAAAGCCACACCACGGTTGATATCACCCTCCAATTTAACCTACACAGCAAACCAATGATCTCCATAAGTAAGACAAGGTGACTCAAAGTTGTCACCTTAAGCAAGTTAACCTATAAACCAACATCAATTTAGACAAGAAAAAGTAAATATAAATTTGCAAGCTATAACCAAATAATTCAAAATAATTCTCAGCCATAACAATTTAAACCCCTCATATGTCAAAGCTCGGAATTCAGCCTTTGCACTAGACCTTGCAACAACATTTTGTTTTTCACTTCTCCAAAGTCACCAAATTTCCACCCAAGAACATGCAATATGTCCTAAGGTGGATCTCCTACAGTGACATAACCTAAATAATTTGCATCAAAATACGCCTCCACTTTTAATTTTTCATTCGTCTTGAACAATAATCCACTTCGTGGACTTGTCTTCAAATATTGAAAGATTAAGTTCAAACCTGTAAATGTCTATCTCTCTTAGGTCATGCATGAACTAACTAACTACACTCACAACATAAGCTATATCAACTACGGTGTAGGCTAAGTAAATGAGTTTCTCCACAAGTCTCTAATATTGGCCCTAATTCACAATAGAACTACCTTCATCACTACCGATTCAATGGTTTTGTTCTATAAGAACTCTAGTTCATTTGCAACCAATCTTACTTGTTTCTTTGAGAAGATCAAGAACATACTTCCTTTGGATGATATAAATGTCTTTCTTCAAGCATGCAACTTCTATCGCAAGGAAGTACTTTAATTTTCCTAGATACTTCATCGCAAGTTGAGCAACAAGATTTTCTTTAAAAATTTGTTTTTCATGATCACCATCTACTTCAACAGTCATGTCATTCACATAGACCAAGAGTAGAATAAGTTTGTCTTCTAAGAAATGCTTAATGGACAAGGTATGGTCACCTCGACTCTATCAATATCCCATGGAAAACATAACCTGGTTGAGTCTACCAAACCAAGCACGAGACGACTGTTTGAGTCCATACAAGGCTTTCTACAACCTACGAACTTTATTCCCATCTTCAATAGACCTAAAACTACAGGAATCTCCATGTAGACTTCTTCCTTTACATGTCAATGCAAGAAAGCATTTTTCACATTTGCAATCCCCAACCAAAATAAGTTGCCAATGAAAGAATGATTTCAACAATATTCATCTTTCTTACAAGAGTGCATATCTCCTCATAATCAACATAAGTCAGAGAACACCTTTTAGAAGCTAATTTTGCTATGGAACAATCCAATGTGCAATTAGATTTATACTTTACATCATAAACTCACTTGCATCTTATTGCCATTTTATCCTGTGGCCCATCAACAATCTCCCATGTTTGGTTCTTTTCTAAGGTATCCATCTCTTCATTCCTGACTTCAACCCAATTGTCATCCTTCAATGCTCCTTGAACTAATGTAGGGGCAAATTGTGCTTTTATCATATGGAAGAATTTGAAAAATAAGGCAAAACTTCATATTTTTCTTTCATGAGGAAAATCCATGTGAGTACAACCATCAATAAAAGTGACAAACCATTTAGCAGCAAATATACTAGAGTTTGATGCAATTCCCCAAACATCAAAATGGATCAAATCAAAAAGGATGAACACTTATGTATTACTAGAAATATTTGTGGCACAATAGTGCTTTGCAAGTTGACATACATCACATTTAAATGACTCCACAGAATCTTTGGCAAATGAAGAAGGAAACATAAGAGTTTAGAACATAAAAAGACAGATGTCCAAGACAATGATAGAGAAGCCAAATTAGAGGGGCATCCAAAGTGATGCAAGGCTAGAGACAAGATGTAATTGTCTATCTACTAATACCATCCTTAGTTCACATATATTTCATGAATTCAACACCGCTCATGAAGAATTTGAAGATTGGCAATGATCATCAAGATCTAAAAGCGTTCTAAATCATTATTTGATCGTGTATATGTGAATAAAATTGAAAACAACCAAATCTTGTAATTGACTTATTTAATAGATATCATTATAAGTTTTGCAAATAATTGAGGTAGTTCTATTTACAACCCCCTCCCCCACCCTTGAACTCAGCCTCTAAAACTAACAATTGGGACATGGGTCCCATTGGCAACTTTAATGTGGTAATGAGAAAAGAAAAAATATGATGTTAAAAGAGGTTAATGAGGGGTTATATGGTTTGTCGCACCAAAGTTCAGAACCCAAGAGTCCTTACATAAAGTTTTAGAAACATTAAAAGTGGAATTGGAATTCTTACCAATCATGGTTAGAGTGCAAGTACCAAAAGATGGCTTACAGATAGAATCCATGAGATTTTAGATATTCAATTACAACACGTTGTGCAGGCATTCATTCTTCAATTGAAGATGAAGGAGTCTTGTCAAAATTTTCAGAATTTGAAGTTGCCTGAAAACCTTCCCTGAAGGCTGACCTTTTAGTTCTACCAAACAAGTGAGAGCTTTCTCCTTTCCGTGTAGCTTGAAGGAAGTCTCCATGGTCTGGCCAGATTTCTTACAAGACAGCACACCAATGATCCTCCTTGCCTTTCAAGTTGAGTTTCATGTTCCCAAGATTTGAAGTCTAAGTTTGGAAGTCTTTCCAGAAAACATGCCAGCTTCATCAATGGAGGGCTCATTAATCATGACCATCCAACAGTCTCCTCACCTCGGACAATATAGAAGACTTTAGAAAGAGAAGAAAGTCTTTCCTTCACAATAATTTGTAGCGCAAACAAGGTCATATTTAGGATTCAATCCTGATATGAGATTATACCCGAGTCACCATTGTCCCAAATTTGGAAATTAGGATTATCACGAGATATGGTCACCCCTTCAATATGGTTAAGCCTACCCATACCCTTAAACGTTCATTTAATAAATTGAGCCCAGTAAAGATAATTCCTACCATTAAGACAGCTATCATGAGGCAAATGTGGAAGATCAACATTACTTAGTGAAGTTGTCATGCCAAAATCAAGGGATTCGTTAGCCCCTTCCAGAAAAAGGACCAGAGAACAGCAAAAATAAAATAAAATAAAACAATGTCGTGAACAATGCTACTTTCAAAGGAGAGACGCGTAACCCAAGGCAAAATGGCAAATCGGTGGCAAGTCTAGAACCTCTAAAGGCCACTCTAGCAAACCAACAGCAGCAAGAAAAGCTTTCAGACATGCCAAAAACACATCGCAAGTGAAACCCACTCATAGAGAAAGAACACGCACATGCAGGCACATGGCTACTCTGATGGCAGTGGACTCCAATAATTAACAGATTGAAGGACAATGAACCTTCTAGTGTGATCAATAGTCTGATTGGAGGCTCCTACATTGGCGGAACGGTGGTGGCTTTGAAACACAAGTTGGGTGCCTCAATAATCAAAGGAAATGGGTGCACTTTTAGGTAACCCTAAAAGAAGTTGTAGCCAAGATGACAATTATAAAAGGTGGAAGAAATGCGGATGCAGAGCCCTCAAGATTGAGAGCTCTAATACAAAATTGGAAAGATTAAACTGTATGAGAGAAGAATTTTATTGAATTGGTACTTTGATACCGTACATCAATCTCTTATCAATCTCTATATACATAAAACTCTAACCATAAAGTAATGATGTTAGAGAGATCTCTAGAATCTTCTAACAGTACACTTGTATTAAGTACAATATCCTAACAACAATTACCATTGCATTATTATTCATCTTCATAGTTAAATTATTTTTCCTTTAACAGAAACAGGACGTCATTTAAAAGAAAATATCTCTAGGGTTCCTCCAAAACAATTAGAAATATGTAGGATAACATATGCATCACCTTTGTTCCCAAATCTGTTAAAGCTATAGCCATATTATTCTTTGCGATCTCAAAATTAGGTGAAACAGCTAAACACCTGACACAAAACATTAACCGATCATAGAATGTAACAGCAGAAGTCGAGTCATTAAGTGCATGGTTAGAAATTAAATTTTAGGCAAAAATCATAGTATTCCTTCTCTCAGAAATTCTGCAAATAAGAACTTCATTATAAATTACTTTGAGCAAAAAATAAACTTATCATAAACACATTGAAAAGATATTAAAATTACGTGGCCAATGAAAAGAAGTACAAGCTCTAGACCTCTCATAACAAGTAATAGCTGCTTCCAAATCACCACGATTTTTATATATTACACCCATGTTACAGTATGCTTCCGCATACATAGGCCTCTCTAATGCAGCCTTTTCATAGAAATTAAGGGCCATGTCATATTGCATCATTTCAGAATAAACCACACCAAGGTTATAATATGCCGGCTGCAAGAATAGATAAAAAGAAAAAACATTCCATGTCAAGGACACAGCAAATCAAATAAATTTGAAGTATTTAACAATAAACGTTAAATGAAGGAAATGAGGGAGAATTACAGCATAGTGTGGATCTATCTTGAGAGCTTCAAAATATTTTTGAATTCCTTCTTGAGTGTTTCCTGCAAGCTTTATGTTTGTACCAATATCTGTTAAAACAATGGCTAGACACTCTGCAGCTGCTTTATATGAAGGATCCACTAGTAAAGCCTTTTGATATGACTGTTCCAAGCAAATCATTATACTATCAGTTGACTTGTGAAAGTAATGTGTAGCATTATGTCTAAGTTTAGTATTGGTGGTATAATTTAGTATGTCATGCAAATTCAGTAATCCCGAAAATTATATCATTTCTATTTATTATTAAACTCATTGAATAGAAACAATGGTTTGTTTGGGTAAATAGTTTATTTATGCACTTATCAGCAGCTCAGCACTTACAAATGACTCAAGCTTGACTGTAAATCCTAGTGACCAGGTTAGAAACCCAGAAGCTTGACTGTAAATCTAACTAAATAGGCTAGAAAAAGGTTATTTTTTTGACAAAGCTTCCTTGTAAAGCTTATCAAAAACAAGTTACAAAACTAGTTGCAATGTCATTAGCCTTTTTTCTAATAAGCTCTTCAAATGTCCCAAGAGCATAGTGATGTTGAGACAGTTTTCAAAATATGCTCCAGTTATCACTCCTTCAATAACTTCGATGCCAATTTCAACCAACTTCCCAAGACACTAGCATGGAAAATATATTGAGCAATGAGGTAACTTTCAAAACTTTGTGACAGAGGCACGTAGCACTAAGAATATATAGGTTAAGCTATGCATACCCCACAATACCCAAATCCACACATACCTCTAAACCATAAACCAAACATAGCCTCATGCCTAATCTAAAACTAGAAGAAAATGTTTACATTCTTAATTCAACATACCAAAGCCACAAACTAGAACAGATACATGAATAATTACAGGAAAATGCACATCTTCATGTTCTAAAATTAAGTAAAATAAAGCATGCAGTCTTAGTATCTGAATTCTCCGGTTAAAAATTGCAGGAGCTAATGCATATTTCTAAAAGAAAAACAAGTTCACCGACGCATTAGCCAGTATTATGTTACTTATACAACTGAAATGGCCCAGAAAAGAAAACACTTTGCTCATTAATCAGTGGTACTGAAGATTCCTACACAAGGAAATATGGAAATCATAGTCATAGAAACTGGATTAGGATTAGGAAAAAGGGAAGAGATGAATTTTCCAGAAGAAGAATGAAACAGTGAATTTCCAAAATGTAATATGTTACAGAAAATAAAAGCTCTCATTCTTCGAGGGACCAGATATCTCCCTAAAGTATATTCCCTATACGCCTTCTCTTCCCAAGTCTATTTTTATACAAACCTCCCTTACTTTTAACTAACTTTGTTAACATGGTGGTAACAAACTCCTAACTACTTTTAACTAACATCAAATATTCCTGTTATAACTATGAAAATAAAGAATTGGTCCTATATAATCAGAAATACCTATATTATAAACATATTATTAGGAACATTTTTATCTACCCTTGTATCATATCTTCGTTGTTAGAGGATATCAACTCTCCCCAATTTATTGTATTGATTCTTTTTTCTCAATATAAATAAAGCACACTTGACATTGAAGAGGATTGAAAATGATTGATTGATTTCTCATACTTGTCCCTCAAAATTCTTGGTACTCTTCATCAAAAATTTTATATTCTAATTTTTCAGATTTAGACACATGAGCAGCTTTATCTGGAAAACCATGCAAGGAATAACAATTTTCTCTATTCTCTTGCAATATGAGCACTGAGGACGTCCACTCCCACCACTGCGTCCTCCTTGTATGGTCCAACCTGCTCCTCCCCTTCCACAAGGAACTACCATTGCGGACGTTTCAATAACTTCAGTTTGATTGTCATCTTTCATCAGATTAGGCACCTGGATAAGTGTAGCGATTAAACCATCCTTAGAAGGGGTTTGATCACGAACATGATCAATATCTAAATGTAAGCTTCTCATAATCAAAACCATATAATATCTATCAAGTTTTTTGTTGAGTTCCTCTAATGAATCTGCCACCAGGAATCTTTTAACTTCTTCTATTGCAGCCCTAGCCTTTGCCAAATGTGAGACCATATCATGGTGGTCTGTTTGAGAGAAGTTACCATTTAAGTTGCATCAAAGAGACGTTGGATGTCATTACCAAAAATTTCTTGTGCATTCTTCCCAAAAGAGAAAACATATTTTGAAGGATTTAAGCATCTTTGAAACATCAAGCTCAATTGACGACCACAAAACAGCACATAGCTGGAAATCAATCATTTTCCGTTGGGATCTATCTCCATCAAGAATAGAGTTGAGTTCAGTTTCAAAGTGGTCATGGTATCCTTGACCAAGGAACCATAATTCTACGGAGGTAGACCAAGACGAATAATTGTTCCAATTGAACCTTGCACTTGTAAAGGTCAAAATAGCGAAGAAAGGACCAAAACCTATTGAGAACAGTGACCAAACCTGAGATAGAGAAGAGAAACCCTAAAAACCATGAGAGCACGTGCCCCAACAAAAAGGTAAGTCAAAACAATAAAAGGAGGTCAGAAAAGGAGACAGAAGAGTATAGGAAGTCGAATAAAGGTGTAACCGAGAGATTCCGGTGACGAGAAGGCAACGTGTGGAGGACACACCACAAACGAAATGTGAGCGAATCAATGCATGGCTGATTTGTTGGTCACGCTCCTCAAGGCGCACCGAAACCTAGCCTCTTTTTTATTGAACTATGGCAAATGACATTGGTGATGACAAAAGACGACATTGGAGACAATGAAGAAGACAAAGCAAGAACATACCCACTTTGATACCAACTTGAACAAATGGGAGGACTGGAAGACAGTGTATTGAACCTACATTGTTGGACTTTTATTGATGTACACATAGGATACAAAGCAAAAATAACAATACATTTCAACAAAGGCGATCAACACATCATATACAACACACACACAACCAAAGACTTCAAGGAGAGATGGAAACAAAAGGTTTATTTGGAAACACAATGGAATAGGGAATTTTATAGTCCAAAGAAGAGGGCATTCTATTAACAAGATAACAAGCACTAAGAATGGAATCACCTCAGTGATGTACAGTTAGATTGGCACCAAGCAATAAGACGAACTAATGTAAAATACCATGTTAATTTAAAAGTGTACAAAAACCACAAGTATTAGTGGTATTATCACTCCTAAAGATCTTGATCACTTGGACAATTGGTTTTTAATTTAATTAACTCAAGACCTAAAGATATTCAAAAGTTCAAGTAAACCAAAGCACAACAAGAATATTCATTAATAAAAGCGACAATAAAGAAACCCAAAAGAATATGACTTGACTTAGACCCCAAATGTCATTGAGTTTTGGAAAAGACAGAGTTACATCTTCTTTAAGTTCATTTTTGAAAAGAAGACCAAATATGTTTTCTTAATCGCCATGACTCACATTCTAAGACTTAGAGTTTACTAAGTTTATGAATCATCCTCTTGAATTTTGATAAATGTGAATGAACCAAGAGATCATGCAAAAGCTTAGGAGATGTGAATGCTAAACAAGACACTAACGATCTAGTCCCAAGACAATAGAGTCCTCCATATTCATGTCCTTCACCAAGTTGGCTTGTACCACGCTCTTGAATAAAAAAAATAATGTGTATCAGGTTATGGAACAATTTAAAGATTTCGTTAATTGACTTAAGGAAAGTAGGTTAAACGACAGTTTGGGAATAGAAAAATATGTTTTAGGTTCAAAGACTAAGAAAGGAGATTTGACCAACTCCTTGAGAGGTAACTTTGGATCCATTGGATAAAGTAACAACATGAGGAATTTTAGGATGAGAAATAGAAGAAAATAAGGAACCATTACCATAAATGTGATCAAAAGCGCCTGAATCAATTATCCATGAACTTTGACACTCCAATGTTTGAGAAATTCAAGCTTTTGACAAAATAGAATGGGTAAAAGACAGTGCTTAGCTACTAGACTTTAACTTGAGATATTCCTAATATTCTTCATTAGTAAATTGAGGTTCAACCTTATTAGATTGAAAGATGTTTGTTGTCTTGTTAGGAAAACCATGTAAGGAGAAACAGTTATATCGAGTGAGGCCAATTCTCCTACAAATGGAGCATTGAGGGCGTTTGCACCCACTTTAAGTAAAGGAAGGCCTATTCAAATCAATAGTTAGAATTAAAGCAACCTAAAGGGTCCAAATTAACACCCAAATAAACAGGCCAGCACACGGATAATAATCCAATATCCAACACCAACCATCATGGTAGCAAACCAATAACTACCTGCAACCAGCAACTTGAATTTCTCTCAAAATACAATGAGTATCATTAGTCAGAAACAACAAGACTTCTACATACCACAACCAGTGCCAGTTGTAAAAACAACAATAGTGGGGGATGAGTATGAGAGACGATGAAGCCCGAAAGACAAAGGAGAGATACAGTGAGGAACTCTTGGCATCCCACTAATTAGTACCAGAACAAAGAACCAAGGGCGGAAATGTGCCCATAGAAGGCTATGACGAGTCGATTGGTACTAGTCCAGAAGGATTCTAACAACGAGAAGGCAGTGTGTGAGACACACCCTAGGTCAGCCAAGAAGAAGTTGGTGCATGGCAACACGTTTGACCAGTGTTATTGATATCGACGAAAATATCGGAAAACTTAAAATCCTTTATAACTTTATAACGAAAACCATGACAGGTTATGTCGAAAGCATTGAGGTGAAAAAAAAATATAATATATACATATAAATATTTAAAAAATACATAAATATAATTGTAATGAAATAATATTATGTCTCTTCTTCAATTCCAACATAATTCTCTTCCATATTATGTATAATGGCAACAACAGTGTCAAGCGGGTGACGGGCAGCAATAACCGCGGTGAGTGAGATGAAGAAATTAAAAAATTAAACCTACAATATTAAGGGCTAGGTTAAAATTAAAATGTTAATTCAAGTTGTTGGCAGCTAGGTGTAATTGGGCCAACCAGGTAAGCCCAAGTCAATAGAAAACATTAAAGGTGACAATTAGAGTAAATTAATTGGGTCAGGTAAGGCCCATTCACTCAAAACTAACGTTGCAAATTAGGGTTGTCACCACTCCCATGGGAGAACTAGCACCTCCTCCCGTTGTGCCTTTGCCCACTGCGCCTCCGCCCGTTGCACCACCACTTCATGCCGCCTTTTCCGCCATTTTTGATCCACGTGCCATCCCAGGATGCAAAAGCAGTCGCCAAGGGCCGCCATGCAAAATCTGCATTGCCACCACCATGTGGTGGCGGCATGTTGTAAAGCTGCCACCGCTTTCTGCCAAGGCACCACCATACCCGCAATTTAATAACACTGCATCTGACAGAGCTCGGACAAGTGGCCACCTGGGTTGGCTCACACTCCTTTAAGTGCAACAAAACCCTACCTTCAACGAAACTACATATTTATTTGTGAGGAACATGAAGGAGCAAGGATGATATGTAAGTCATACTAGGGTTTACTAGTGATTCCCAAATTTGAACACAGATAGCAACATGCTCTTGTGGCAACCCATACAAGTCCAAGGTCATAAAAAATGTATTGTAGTTCCCAAGTTTCTTCTTCACACGTTGAGATGGTGGAAAGAGCTTACAAAAATCATATAGAGTAGCATGAAGCTGCCCAAGATAAGCAAACATGGGACTCTCCAATCGTCTTAGAGCAAGAAGAGTTAAGACATCTTGACGCATGCCATACAAACACTAAGTGTCATGGGTATAAAGGGACAAGTCTCACCCCAAAATGATGCACACGTCTCATGGAGACAAATAGTATGTTTGAGTGGGGTGTAATAGTGATTCATGCATAGTTAAACCCTAAATACCATATTAATCTATAGGAAAAAGAAAGACATTGTGTGTTTTTCATACAACGAGATGTTTTATTTATATTGAGCAAAAGAATCAATACAATAAACAAAACAAAATTGATATTCTCCAATAGCAAACATATGATATAGGAATAAACATATAGAAGAGCCTACATTGACTAGAGATAAGGCCAAATTATAGTTTATACATCAGTTCAAATCTCACCTTACAATTCGATTGTGATATTGAGTTAGGTTTAGATTTCACTTTCTTCATATGGTATCAAAATCATCCAAAGTCTATCATAATCAAGTTTGTAAGGCCTAGTGTCACCTGCTATGAGGTTACCCTCTAGTCCCACACTCAATATGTTCATTCCTTGGTGTGAGTTGAAAAGCCACATTGAACAGAGATAAGACTAAATTATAAGTGGATGTTAACCTTACTTTAAAAGTCAATTTTATGATATTGAATTCGGCTTAATGTTCACTTTCTTAATAAAACAAAAGACATTCCTAATGCTACACACACACATATATATATAGATATTTCTTCATCATAAAGGATCTACTCCTTATTCATATAATTATAAAAGTATATGACTATGCCCGACACATGTACCCTGCAGGTAATGTCATGCGCAATGTAATCAAGAATAAATATATAATCATTACTTCATTAGGTTAGTTAAGCACAAGCTTCGCATGAAAATAGGAAAAAGTCAGTAAGCAAGCAACTAAATCATCTCCCGTCTTCAACAAACAGTATTGAAAATACAAATATTCTATTCATTTAATCACTAAAACTATTCAACTTGGCAGTGTGGACATACCTCAGCGGCCTCCATGAGGCGACCTTCGTCTTTGTACAAAATACCACAATGTGTGAGAGCACAAGCATTCTGAGGATCCAACCTGATCGCCTCATTAAAACTCTCAAAAGCAAGCCTACCCAAATTCTGCATCTGTAAACATATTCCTTTTCCAATAAGAGCCTCCACATTCCCACCGTCGTTCACCAGCACACGCTCGTACAGAGCAAGAGCATCCTCAAACTTGTTCCTCGAACGCAGGATGTTTGCATACGAAACATCATCCTTCCCTTCACATCTCTTACTCACCGAACCCCCATCCCCAACAGAACCATCAGACGAACGTTCAGTCACTTTCAAAAACCCATTCTCCCCAACCAACTTTTTTTCCCTTCCATTATCCCCGTTATTATCTTCCACCCAGGCCATCAGGACCACACTTCCCTAACCACAAAAACAAAACACACAGAAACTTCTGATCAAACTTCGAACTTTTCATCTCAATTAATGACCAGATAAATCCATAATTCATAACGCAACTAGAACCCAGTAACACAGTTTAGTTCATCAAAACAAAACTAAGTAAACAGAACGGAGAAAACAAAGAAACCCTAGGAACCAAGTTCAAGCAGCATTAGGGGCGTGAGGGGGGGAATACAAAGATTGAATGAATCCCAACAAAAAAAGATGAGATTTTGATAAGGGATTAGGGCTTACGAACTTACGGGTGTTTGTAGAAGGTTCTTCAATGGTGGGGTGGCAGGAATAGGGCATGAGAAGCGAGAGAAGTTAAAAGCTTGAGAAGAGTACCATAACGAAGAAATGGAATGAATGAAAGGTTGAAGAATGAAGGTTGGAGGAGGAAGGGATTTGCAGAGGTAGGAGGCGGAGAGTGGTAGCCACCCAAGGGAAAGCTCCCCCTCCGACAAGGCAGTTCTATTTCTCCCAAAACCCAGAGAGAGAACCCTGACACTGCTTCGGTGATTACAACCAGAACAACCTTTTTATTACTCCCACTGTTATTATCTAAACACTAACAATCGTAAAATACAGAAATACAGTTATAAATATGTTTCCGGTCACTGCTCATGCATCTCTAATATTATTTTAATATAGCATAGGTGTGTGTATCTTATATAAAATATTTGATTTTTTAGTATATTTATATATTTCTAAGTATTATAGGATAATCTGATTTATCACAGCATCTAGAACAACTATTGATGATTTTTGTTAAAAATTTATTATTTTTATAATAACTTCATGACCGAAAATCTTTTCCCAAATAATCTCTTTTCAAAACAATTTTTTCAAATAAGCTTATTATGGAAACTAATAGGAAAGAGTAATTTCAAAACAAAATTAAAAAGGGTGATTACGTACAAAATAAATAACAGATTGTATTGTTAAAAAATGTGAGTAATTTGTATGTTATTTTTAATGCACGTGCATAATTATTTTTAATATTTCAATAATTTATTTTTTATCTTTTTTAATTTCGAATATAATTAACAATGAAATAGATATGTAAAATAATACATATATATATATAGATAATTATCAAATAACACATTATTTTTCAATTTAGAATTCAATATTTCTAATCTATTTTATTAGAAAATTGACTGGAACTGGATCTCTCAAAGTCGAATTCTAACATATTATTATTTTTTATATATTTTAATAAATAAATTTGTAAAAATATTTTTGATAAATTTGATTAATAATTAATATAATATAAAAATATATTTTTTGTAAATATTTAATATGAATTAGGAAAATAAAATTTTAACAACCATAAAAACCACATAATAATGTTATAACAACTTACTTTTAAAAGTATTATAGTAATTATAGAAATAAAATTTTATATTTATAAAGAAATAGAGAGAGAAAAAATTAAATGATGATTGTAAAGTGATTGGAAAAATTTATTGAGTGTGAAACTATCCTAATCCAATAAATTAATATTAAATAGCATTATTATTTAACTAAAATTTATGAGTATTATTAAAAGTTAATATTAAATATATTTATGAGTGATGATAAATGATATTAATTATTTTAAATTTCTGCTGAGATAAATTAATAAAAATATTCAAGGTTTACTTTAAAATATTAAATTTAACATGTTGATTTAAAATATTATGTAATGAATTAAATACATGAAAATTATTAATAATATAAATCATACTTAAAGTTTTTAATATTAAAAATTAATAGCAGTAATTTAAATTAATATAAATATAAAACAGTAATTTAAATTATTAATTTAATCATTTCAATTAATAATTAAATAATTTAAATTCATTAATTAAATAATTTAAATTGATTAATTAAATAATTTAAATTGATTAATTAATTTAATAATTTTAATTACTAAAAACAATTTTTAACTGTGTACATAAATTATTAAATTAATAAGTTGATATCAGTAATGTAAAAAATGTGAGAATTTTTTTTTATTTTTAATTGAAATATTTTATAAAATTGGGTTAATATTATAAATACATTTATAACACATTTAGCGCGTCTCTACTTACTAATACAAAGAGACAGAACTGTAAAAATGAAGATTTGATAAGAAGACTTTAGAAAATAATAGAAAAGAATTTGTAACTGCTCTTCTCTCAACTTCGTATTTAAAGAACTCTTTAAAGTTGAAAAAAAAAAAAAAAAAAAAAAAAAAAAAAAAAAAAAAAAAAAAAAAAACACAAGTTATCAAGAGTGCAAAAAACCTATTAAATTTGTTGCTTAAAGTTCTAATTGCCCATATCTTCATAAGAGAATTGTTTGTGCTTAAATAGGAAACTACTAAAGTGTATTGATTAATAATACACATTTTTGTTTTGATAACATAATGTTACAGACTTCAATAAATAAATTTTCACTCTAAAAACTGTGTAAAAAGAGTGTATTGATAGTTCTGTCTTCCTTATTATCATGCAAATCTGACACCATTTCTAGCAACAGAATGTTGTATTTGTCACTCGCGCTTATTTCGTTCCAGCAGCAAGTATTATTGGAGGGAAACATTAATTGGATTTATGTGATTTGTTAAGTCAAAAGGTTGTCCAAAGTAATAAACATTCTCTTGTCTGCTTGTAAATCCGCTGTGACTATATACAAGAGAGGAAGATAAAGAAATCTCAACAGCAAGAGCAGCAAAATAGAAAATATAAGTGCGGATAGGTAACCCCTCTACTCTGTTTAGAATAAGTACAAAATCTAACAGAAACAAAAAAAAAATTAAGAACACATTTTTTACAGCATGATAATAACAACAATTCGAAAGCTCTTTCACAAAACAAGAGCTGCGACCTGCGTCTGCCATACCCTGACCCCTGTAACAACCCATGAAAGAGTACCTTATCTATGATCTGCGGAACTCGTGATTAATTCTCCACGAGGGAGGAACATGCTTCCAGTTTCGGAAGCAAACTTCGCCACGCGTCAGCAATACCATTTGCAAGACGCGCCTGACCTTTGGCAAATTCATGGAAAGCAATCCCCATATCTAACGTTTTCTGTTCCTGAAAACGCTCCATCTCTTCATTCATTAGTTTCACAATCGTCTCAAATGTATTCGTCGCCTGCTCACTCTCTGCCTTCAACTGCATGGCAAAATCATGTCAATCAAAAGAAATTGCATATAATTATCATTAGTGGAGGTTAATATTCAAGCAAACTTGCCTCTTTATATTCATGCTCAGCTTCTGCAACTTTATCAGATCGAATCAGCATAAGTTTGTCACTGCATTGCAAATAATAAATATCAAAATATATGGCACCAAGACTTCTTAAGGCTTCTATTCATATCACAGAATACAAGACTTTTATTTTGCATTCACATATGCAGAAAAGAGCTTATCTTTCAGGAAAGGCACCTTAGCCATCAAATGATTTTTATATTAAAAAGGAATTATTCTGTAGTAAAAATTAAAGTAGGCAAATAATAAAAACAAGTAACCAGGAGTATACAGATTAATCTCCTTTAGCTTCAATGTTTCAGCCAGTTCACATTGTCTTCTGAAGGCATTGGCCCTCTCTGCTATTGTTGCCTGTTTCAGAAGGTGAACCAAGAGCTTTAGATTGAAAAGAAAAAGGGTATAACAATCAATTTTAAACCAATTTTGGAGCTCAGTTGGAGGAGCAGAACTTATACTATTCGCATAACTCAATAATTGTTCTACTAAGGCAACTGGATATATATTGCAAGTAAAAAACACATAATATTAGACAAATTAGTCATTAAATACTTAAAGAAAACGAGACCGGGGCTACCTTAATAGATTGTACAGCACGGACATAATCCTTCAATGGTTCTTCAAAATTCATCAAGAGCTGATGAGCCTATCGTAGTAGGATAGTTTGTTTCAGTTTAATCCGTCAATAATATGTATGTACCGTCATGAAAACATATGAATAACCAGTAAAATGATGTCCAACAGCAAACACGTGAGAATTACCTCCTTTTGCAGCTTGACTGATAAAATCTCTGACTTCATCCCAAGTTCAGAGAATGCTTTCCCAAGAGCATTTCCTTCAGAAGCGCCCAGAAGTTTTACTGCTTTTCCAAAATCAGACAATGATTGCCCCAATTCTGTGTGAACATAATCAATTATGAATTTATCTTGTCAGAAGTGTGGATAAAAAGAGCACAAAATTATAAAACAGAAAGTAAATACAGAAGACAATACTACGAACCAAACCAGAATCTTAAATTGCATCATATACCTCTGTGCCTCTTCACAAGACGGTATGCATGTTTTTGAGCTTCAGCCAAGTGGTTTTCAAGCTCAAAGACGTAATGTTTCATCTTTTCATACTCAGGATCTGTTTCTTCTACTGGCTTCTCTTTCCCAAGAACAACATCACTCACTTTAGACTGCACATCCTGCCAGAATTCACATAAACAACAAATTAAGAAACCTGGATGAACAGTACACTCAACCAGATCGATTAGCAAAAGCTAATGTCTAAAATAGAGGACAATGGCAATCTGAGATCTTGTTTGGGTGAACATATTCATATCAGAGGAAATGATCTGAGAATGAAATGCTGAAGTGGCAGAACTTCGCAATAATTTAGCACAATGCAACTAACAAGTCCACAGCTGTTTCAAGGAAAAAGCTAAAATCTGGTAATTTCCAAGATCATTGCCCTGTTATATGGTCTACATATCTTCCATGACAACCTGATTAGTTAAAAGCTAAATACCACAATCAGCAACAGTTTCATGACAGCGAGCTATTCTTGCCTGAATTTTATACTAAAAGAAGAAACCCCATAGTAACTAATAACATTCATTTATGCTTTTTGTGAAATTCATTATAATAGCATCCTCTATTCATTCTAAAACAAAAATAGTTGAATATCATTAGAACTTGTAAAAAAAATTGTCTTACCTTAAAAATCTGCATTAGATCGGCCGGCTTCTTCTTGAATATGCCAGTCTCTTGTGACCTTAATCGTTCCATTGTCTGCATAATATATTTAATGAAATGAAGATAAACTAAGTTCATATTTTCGTTCTTAAAAAAAAAGGGAATATGGGAAAAAGAACAGAAACTGAGCACTTAAAAATACAAGATAGATACAAGAGAAAAGTATATTATAAAAAAGAAACAGTATTAATAACACTTGCACAGTATGAACTATTGTTGCAAGATACTTACAAAATCAGTAACAATAACGTATAATTCAACTTTGGACTAAAATACAGAGCAGTAACAGCACAATGATACTTGCAGTAGAAAAGAGAGTAGAAAGAGAAACAAAGCAAACTGCATCTAAAATTGACACAGTTCCACAGAGGAATAAACTCTGCAAGTGAGCCATCACCTCTTCTTCTGCCTGCAGAAACAACCTCAGGTCCTCACTTTGACGAAGTTCACGGTGCGATGCTATCCTATTTACAAATACATCCAATGCTTGTCGCCTCATTTCAATAAATTCAGCACTGAAACGAAATTTCTCTGCAATAACAACCAAAACGTAACCCAGATAGAACTTTAAGTAGCAACATTTCAAGGTTCCAATGAATAAATTAAAATCAAAATGCAAGAATTTATGACAGGAACTTTGGATGACAATCAACATTTAACAGCAATAATATCAAGTCTAGAATGAACGTTTTCTTAAGCATAATGCATGGCTTCTAGGACCTCAATCAACTTAGAATACATATCAGTGATGAAAGTCTCATGTTAGTTGAACCACCAACTAAATGCACCGTTAGTCTTGTCAAAGACATTCCAGCTCACACCAAATATATATATATATATATATATATATATATGTATATGTACATAGATACGTATGTATGTTTAAATTCTGAAATGAAATGCCAGAGACATTCCAGATCACACAAAAAAGAAATTTATTTAAATTCGGAAAAGAAAGATCTTATTATAAGATAAATCAAACATTAGACTTAACTTGCTAATTCAAGCTACTAAGCTCCACCAGAAACCTAAGACTCTGGAAAATAGACAAAAAAGTAAAGCAGATGACTAGATGTCTCCAAAATTAATTCTGAATATAAAAGAAACCTATGACAATCTTTTTTGTTTGACCATGTGAAAAGTACTATTAAAAAAGCAGCATCTTTCCTTACTCAAAGTCTTTTTGAGACAATAAATGAAAAGGGTAACATAACTACCAAGAATTAAAAAGTCACAACGGAAGATAGCGCATTGAACAAGTATAAAGGTAACATTAGCATACATATTTCAATGACAGTAGCTAATTTCAAAGTATTATTAAACTCACAATGACATTAGCGTACACAGGATCTTACCTACAGCACTTTTCTCTGGAAGAGGGGGAATGAAAATTCCTTTGTACTTCTCAAAAAGGCGATCACGTAACCAGACAAAGTCACTGTAACGTCGGATGACAATCTTCTCAGGTGCTTGGTATTCAGGGAAATTTGTCTGCCAAATTGTTTCAGATGATGAAAAGTAAAGTTACACATCTTCCCTCGTGTATTATAGTGGTAGTAGGAAAAAACTATAACTCATAATGAAAAGAATACTTTTCCATTTAAAATAAGGGAGTAAATAATCAAGGTTCTAACTAATGAGTTTACCTAAGACCTTTAATAAAACAGTTTGCTTGCGAGTTGAACAGATTAATGATTCTAACCCGTAAACTTGTCCCATTTTATGTTTACTCGCAAGTTTCAAAACCCTGTCAACATTGTTTGTGTGTTCCCATGTAATAAATGCTTTATTTCCACTAAAAAAACTATATTTTTTGTTTCCTAAATTACTGTAGCATTTGAAAGTTCATAAATACCTGCTCAATGAATTTCAAACAGATCATTTAAAGTGGTAGCTCATATTTAGAAACTAGTAGACTAAGCAAAATAAGAATCAAAGCGACAAGGCATTTAAAATAATAAGATTTTGAGACATGATTTCAGCTTATAAAAAATTGTCCATTATCCTAAAGAATTAAACCTTCTCTGCTTCTGGAAAACCGTAGGCAATTTTTTTTCTCAAGCTGTTTGTTCCATTCACTTAATACAACAAGCACTAATCAAGCTCAATCATCAACCAACAAGCACACTCCCTCTTCATTCATAATCACAAATGTTCCGGCCGTTTCCCCTGGGCGCGCATTTTGAGCCCATACCCAAACCCGCGCTCAAGATTTCGAATGCATTCTACAGGTGGACATGGCCGTTATTTGCACTTTAAGGATGGACACTTGCCCACACAGTTAATACGGAAGAGGAAGAAGGATCCTATTTAAAGGTGGAATAGCATAGCAAACACAATTTTTTCATTCTCAACTCTTATGGACACTTCCTATTAGCTTAAATGACCAAAGTGTATTTTCCTAATACCCACCCTTGTGCTAATTATGTCTAACTTGACACTCTCGAGGACTGCACACAGTAATAGGGAGGAAAGGAGAATCTCTACGAACTACCCTAAATAGTAACAAGAGAATGAACAACATAATGCACGTCTCAAATCACAAAAGCAATCCAAAGAATTTCAGCTTCTAACTAATTTCTCTAAATCACAATGTTCAACAAATTCCAATCATCACAGTGCCTCGGAAACGGATGTCAATTAACGGCATTCATCAGGAGTAATCTAATCCCGGCACGACTATCGATACATCGATCAGTGAAAAAACCCTCCCAAACTAAACCTCACTCCTCAGCTGAATCAATCACACAAAACCCCGAGATTCCACGATATCGGCTCCTAAACTCTTCGAAATTGACAATGCGATCGAAGTTGAGTTCAAGAAAAACTCCAACGACCTCCGTCAACTCGAAAACCGAAGCTCGACTTAGATTCAACAACAAATTTCAAAACCAAAAGTAAAAGAAAATAAACAATAATAGATAACGCGATAGGAAAGAAAAGAAGAGTGATCAAATGAACAATTGAAATACTTTGGTGATGACGCGGTAGGAGATGTAGGCTTGGACGCCATTGCCGAGCTTAACGGGATCGGTGACGGAGACGGAGAGGAACGGTTGCGACGAGGAAGGAGATCTAGGGCTCTGCGACGAACCGGAGATAGTTCTCTGCTGTTCCATACCGCAAAACAGCCGTCAACATGTAATCAGAAAAGGAAACGAGAAAAAAAGGTTAAGAAGGACTGAAAGAAGAAGGAAGAAGGTTGTACGCGGTATTTGCGAAATAGAGTGGGGATAGAATTGTAATTACCGATGAGCTCATAGCTAGGTGCGAGCGAGTGTGGCAGTGGCTCCACAGAGAACGTGGCGTGTTTCAGAGAAGAGAAGAAAACGAATGAGTGGAGCTGTGAAGCTGGTTGCACTGTTCAATAGGGCCCAGGATGTGGGTTACGGAACGGATCCGCGGGTCAACTCGTCCTATATCTTCAACCAAAATCTGTTTCCAACTGAAATAGTAACATTTAGTTGTAGACAGTTACTTTCTGTACCCCTATTTTTGAATCTGGAAGAGAATGAAAACTCTATTGTTAGTTAGAAGGTTAAGAGGGAAAAAAAAAAAAAAAATCATGATCCAGAAAGGTCTTTTTACACAACACATCTCATGTGTTATGGAAAATTCATTCTGGAAAACGTAGCGTGGAAGGTATTATTGTGTTATGGAAAATTCATTAAAGAAAACGTAGTTGAGAAGGTATTATATATATTCTAAAGTTTATTTAGAAAATTCTTTCTTAGAAAATTTATTCCATGCATTATGAAAAAATTATTTTGTAAATGTTGTTTAGAAAATATTATTTAAAAAAAAACATTTCAAAATGTATTTCATGAATTCTGAAAAGTATGCTGTGAAAAAAATTTAAAAACAGATAATTCAAAATGTATTTCATGAATTCTGAAAAGTATGCTGTGAAAAAAATTTAAAAACAGATAATTCAAAAGTCAGTTTAAAGAATAAAAAAGTAGAGTTAGTTACAACTCAATAATTATATTTTATGTACCAAATTATAAGTACTAAATAACCAACTATAAATTTTTGTTATCTAAACATTTATTTAAAGACCTATAAATACACAATGATTTTGTAGGGATTGCTTACTCAATTATCTCGTCCAATACTCATACCTAATATATTCAATACCCATACCTAATATATTCAATAATTGTTACTGACTTGAAGATCACGTACTATTATGCAAATCAATCTCCCTTCAATCCATTTGTTATAAAAACAAGTTTTTTAGAATTAATTTCCCTTAAATATATTTCAATTTTGCAATGTTAATCTGTTCTATGTTTTCCTATGCTTACTACTTTTTAAGAATAATTAAAGTTGATTGGGTTTTAGAGCTCTTGTTTCTAAGTTTTTTGTATTTTAACCAGTTACTATTTCATGAATTTTTCATTTTATTTCAATAGTGAAACTTATGTAAAGAAATAATTTTTCAAAAAACTACCATAATATTTCCCTTTTTGTACTCTTTTATCTTTCATTCTAAGAGTACCTTTGTTCCTATGCACAATGTTTTTCAAATATTTCAACTTTTTACTTCTACTTCCAAACCTCTCATAAAATTTTATTTTACTACAAATATTAAAATTCTTATATTTTAGGGTTTTCAATTTTTCACATAGACACAAACACATCATTCAAAAAATTAAGTTTGTTATCTTTTCTAAATTAATAGCCATATTTCTATTCAATTTCACAACATTACTGTTACCATTTTTCTTATTCTTATCTTCTTTTATTTCATGATCTTGAAAGTTACATGATTTTTGAAACTAGACTTTGTAGGTTTTTCTTAGTTTATACCATTTACTCGTTCAAAACTTTTTATTTCATTTCAATCGTGAACTTGTCTATCCAAAATTTTATCTTTGAATCACTATTTTGTTTACTTTTGAATTCACTTATCTTTCTCATTCTTTTAATGTCTTCGTTCTGTTCTATCCATTTTTTCAAATATTTTAACTTTTTTTTTATTCCTTTTTCAACTAGTCCCTCATGTTATATGTTTTCAAAATATTAATATTTTGTTATTATATTCTTGGCTTTTCAATTTTTCGTATAAATACAAAAACATAGTCCAAATATTTCATTTGTTATTGAATACAAACTTGTGTAGAATTACTTGTCCATAAATATATTTTGATTTCGTAAGGTTACTTTCTTCTATGCTTTCTCATGCTTACCATTTTTAAATAATACTTAAAAGTTTATCAAATTCTGGAACTTTTATTTTTAATTTTTGTATTTGAACCAGTTACTTCTTTACGAAATTTTCATTTGATTTCATTTACAAGTCTTAAGTAGAGAAACATTTTTCGAAAAGCTACAATAATATTTGCCTTTGTATGCATTTTATCTTCATTCAAGAGTACATACCTTTGTTCCAAAGCACCATCTTTTCAAATATTTCAACTTTTCATTTCTACTTCCAATTTCTTATAAATTTTATTCTACTACAAATATTAAAATTCTTATACCTCTAGGTTTTCAAATTTTTTATATAGACACAAACACGTCACTCTAAAAATTAAGTTTGTTATTAAAGACATTTTCTTTTAAATTAATTATCCATGTCTTTATTTAATTTCACAACATTACGTTTATCATTCTTCTTATTTTAAACCTTTTGTTATAACTTTGAAAGTTACATGATTTTTGAAACGATAGTTTGTAGGCGTTCTGTTGTTTTTTTCCATTTACTCATTCAGAAATTTTATTTCATTTCAATAATGAACTTATCTAGCCTAAATGTTTTATTTATTTATTTATTTTGCTTATTTTTTAATATTCTTATTTTTTTTCATTGTTTCAATGCCTTTGTTCATCTATTTTTCAAACACTTTAACTTTTTATTCTTTTAACATTAATTAATCCCTTTATTGTTTTCAAAATATTATTATTTTACTATTATATTTCATACTTTTCAAATTTTTGTAAAAGTACATTTAGTCCATAGATATATTTTTATTTCACAAGATTAATTTCTTACAGGTTCTTCACTTATTATTTTTTTATAATACTTAAAAGTTAATCAAACTTTGGAACTTTTTGTTTCCAAGTTATCTTTATTTTAACCAATTAACAAAATTGAACCACTACAAATTACAAGAAATTAACAAAACTACAACTGTAAGTACAATTAAAATCTGGTAGCTGGCAAATTTGGTTCCTAAAGAAGGCCATTTACTGGTGAAGTGCTAAGAATAGCTGGCATTTCCTTGCTTGCTGGAAACGTTTCACTGTTCCTACCACTCTTTCTCCTAGGCTTTGCCTCTTCAAGCATCATTATAACATCCCTCATGGAGGGCCTGTCTTTGGGGAACTTAGCAGTGCATAGAAGTGCTATCTTCAGAACCAGAAGCATCTCTTCTTGAACATACTTGCAGTTTCCTACACTTGGGTCTAATGCTTCATGTGGAGACTTTTTGTCTATCTTCCTTCTAATCCACCCTACTATGTCCATACATTCTCCAAACTCCGGTTCTAATGGCCGTTTTCCGGTCAGAAGCTCCAACAGAACCACCCCATAACTGTAAATGTCAATCTTTTCATCCACTTTCAAGGAGTATCCATATTCTGCCAAAAATCAGACAAAGGGTCAGCAATATAAATCTTGTAAACTTAAAAAGGATCAACTTTTATCCTATTTTGCTGATAGAAAAACATGTTCTGTAACATTCTGAAAATTGAAAAAAGTATATATGAACTAGTAAGTAACTCACCAGGAGCAATGTATCCGTAAGATCCAGCAATCATGGAGACTGTTTCATTCTTCCGGAGCATCATTTTGGCCAATCCAAAATCTGCTATCCTTGCCTCAAGATTTGCATCAAGAAGTATATTACTTGACTTTATGTCTCGATGGATAACAGGTGGATGACAATCATGGTGAAGATAAACAAGTCCTTCTGCAATTCCTAGAGCTATGTTATATCGGGAAACCCAGTCTACAAGTAATCTCCCAGCTTGTTTACCATGCAGGGCATCTCCAAGGTTGCCATTGTGCATGAATTCATAAACTATCATCACATCAGCGTCATTGTAAAGAAATCCCAATAGTCTAACAATGTTCCTATGCCTTAACCTCCCTAAAAGATTCACCTCACCAACAAGGTCATCACTGCTTCCTACTTCAATATCCGATCCTGATCTCCACAACTTCTTCACAGCCACGATTGTACTTGATTGTGGTATCTCAGCCTTGTACACGACCCCAGTAGCTCCCATACCAATCATATTAGTATCCTTGATGCAAGATAAAATGTCACTGCTTGTAAAATCAAGCCTCTGAAAGGCCATCAATCTCCATGGCCACCCCTTCCTACCCTTGTAAAATCTTTCCTGGAAGCACAATCCTTCAGTGTACCACCTTATGTATAAAGATCTTGCTACCATAGTTGTGACCCCAATGGCTAGTATTGATGATATTCCAATGATCCATCCTACAAGAATGTGCTTTGCATGTGAGCTCCCACGCCTTAACGGATATGCAGAGATTTGGCCACATGGAGGGAGGACAGCACCACATAAGCCAGCATTCCCCACAAGATCATTTGGGTTTATTGTTCTTAGCACTCCGTTTTCTGGGACAGGACCTTTTAACTTGTTGTGGGAGACATTGAATGTTTCCAGAGCTGGAGAAATTCCAAAGCTTTCAGGTATTTGACCACTCAGAGAGTTGTTGGCAAGATCAAGAATGGCCAATGTAGGCATGCTTGCTAATGCTTTTGGGATTTCACCCGTCAATTGGTTATTCTGTAGGTTCAACTTCACCAATTTCTGGCATGATGCAAGACTTGCTGGAATGCCTCCAGAGAGTCCATTCGATGAGAGATCAAGGACACCTAGTGAGGGACAATCCTGGAACTCATCTGGGATTTCACCTCTCAAGTTGTTGTTCGAGGCAATTAAAGTTTGCAGATTTGGAATGGAAATAATGGTTGAAGGAAGAGAAGCGTGGAGATTGTTCATGGAAAAATCAATGAAAGAAAGGGATGTAGAAGAACCAATGTCATTAGGAATTCCACCAGTGAGACTATTGTTCGCTAATTCTAACCTCTGAAGCTTCCTGAGCTTACCAAGACCCACAGGAATTGTCCCAGAAAGAAAATTGTTCTGCATTCGAACACGGACAATTGAAGGACATGTTGATAGGCTTGCTGGAATTGGACCCACGAAGGCATTATTGAAAAGTATGAGCTTGGTTAGATAGCCCTTGGTGCAAAGAGTTTCTGGAATCTCACCAGAGAGCAAATTGGATGATACATCCAACCACTGCAATGGTGAATTCTTGCCAAGGTTTTTAGGCAATGACCCTGACAAGGAATTGTTCCATAGCTCAAGCACCTCAAGTTGAGGCAAGTCTCCAAGGCCAGAAGGCACATGACCAGATAGCCGGTTACGCATGAAGTTCAGAAGCTGTAAATTCTTCAGCTGACTTATCTCGGCCGGTATATTTCCTGATAACATGTTGTCCGAGAGATCCAGCTGCACCAATGAAGTCATGCCGCCAATTGTCGGTGGAATCTTGCCTTCTAATTTGTTTTTGTACAAGAAAACTGTGTTCAACAGTTTGAGCTTTCCCAACTCAGCAGGAATTTCACCACCAAGATTGCCTTCTGCTAAATCAAGATACTTAAGCTTGGTGAGATTTCCAAACTCTGCTGGAATACCACCTTCAAATTCATTGTATCCAATGATCATGCACTCCAATGATGAAAGTTGGCCCAACTCTCCAGGGATTTCTCCAGTGAGATTATTCCCAGATAAACCTAGGAACTTCAGCTTGTGCAAGTTACTGAAGGATTTTGGAATTGACCCTTCAAAGAAGCTGCCTCTGAGATCCAAAGTCTCCAAGGAAGAGACATTTCCAAGATCCTCAGGAAGAAAGCCAGAGAAATTGTTGCTGGATGCATTCAAGGTCACAAGTCCCAATGCCTTTCCAAGGCCTAATGGAAAGTGACCAGTGAAGAAATTCTGGCTAACATCAAGACTCTTCAGTGTGGTGAGATTGACTATGGAAGATAACGATGAGGAAAATTCGTTGCAACACAAGTTGAGAGAAGTAAGACTCTTCAGCCTTTGTATCTCATTGGACACAATGCCACTCAGATTCATGCGGGAGAGATCAAGGTTCTCTACTTCTCCACCTGAGTTGCACTGCACACCAGTCCAGATACAGTGAACTGCACCCTGCCCTTTTGCTTTGTCCAACAATTTCCAATCATGCAGGCTATTCAATGGATCAATTAGACCTGCTCTTATAGAAAGTAAAGCAGATGCTTCATCATTTGCTGCAGATGCAAAGCCATATGAGAAGCAGCAAATGCAACAGAAGTAGAAAAAAAACTGAGTTTTGAGCTGCATCTTTGCTGTTCTTGTTTTGTTTGATCAGTGTCTCAGATGTGCAGCATTTGCACTCTACTGGAGGAGAAGGGTGATCATGTGGGGGTTGGACCGAACACTGACAGAGAGTGACATCTCAAGTTTGCAAGGAAAGGACAGAAGAGGATGGTTAAGTAGTTGATATAATATATAACAGTGTAAGCTAATGATAAACCTTTGATTAGATCGATGTGGTCTCTTTTAAGAGCTTTTTTCAGGTTAGTGCATTGGTATTACAAGGCAGATAGTAATGTTCATGTAAGGACGGTGAAGCTTTGGAATTATTGGAAGTTCCTCCGACATAAAACATGGGAGAGAATGTGGCCCTTCTTACAGGCTTAGTTTCCAATTCTTCCTTTATGTGTAATCATCTGATCATTGTCAACTTGATGAAGGACTACTGATGCAGTTATTGCATTTTTTATACATTAAAAAACTATTCTTTCTTTCCTATTTGTTTACTATGAATCCCTTTTGAGGCAATTACATTATTGATTAAAAAATGGAGAATAGTGGAATGAAAGAATTATCTTCTGCATTGAGTGGAAGATCGAGGTGGGTTATTTGTTTATTTAGTTTCACCCTTTTGACTTTGTTTCTCTAGCTAGGTAATAAATAAATGAGTAGATAAGAAATCATCCACTCTGTATATATACGATTTTTGTACTTATACCTACCATTTCCCATATGATATATCCATACTATAAATTGGATATTTTATAAATCAGTTTTGTTAAAATAAGTTGTTAGTTATGTAAAAGATAAAATTTAATCACTGGTATATCTTCTTTATCTTCAATACTATAAATCCTTAAAAAAACAATTATTTTATAATTGTTCATATTTTTTATCCTAAAAAGTGATCTTGTAATGCCTATATATTAATGTCTCCACTACAGGATCTGAATTTGCTTCTCATCAAATACTTGGTTATAGACCATCAAAGTAAAAACATTTAACACACACTTTGGGGATAGATTAAATATGTTTTGAACTTGAAAACCCATATATTTCCACTCTACTAAATTATCTATTGAAGTAAATATTCAATTTTTATTAACTAAATTATTTATCAAAGTAAAAATTTCAATTTTTATTAACTAAAAAATAACTTACAAGTGCACCTCACACACCCATGAAAATAGAATTATAATTCTATACAACAATTTTTGATGTAAATTTTTATATGAATGCACACTTTCACTATTTGAATGTGTTTCTTATATACGTGTCGACGTAACACTTATGTTACACTTTTTTTTATAAGCATGTCGAAGCAACCACATCTATATAGTCTAAACTTTGGTGCATTTTCTATCAATATGTCTCCCACCTTTATTTAAATGAAATCACATTTGTGATTGAATATATAGTGTCAAGTTTTGTAAAATTAAAAAAAATGTGTTGTGAAGTTAAAAAAATCAAAAGAAAAAATGTTCTTGGCGAAAAATAAATGATTATGTAATAAGTTAGTGAAACATTAAAAAGTTATGCATTGGGATATATATAAAAAAAAAGTATCATAAAGTAATAAACGTTATGTGATGAGTTATAGAAAAAAACATAAATGAAATGCTAAAAAAAACATTAAAGATGTGTATCAAGTTATATATATAAAAAAAAAAACATAAATAAAATACTCTCGGAAAGCACTAAGAGTTGTGTGTCTAGTTATATTAAAGTATAAATGAAATGCCCTTGGAAAATACTAAGAGTTATTCTTTGAATTATAGAAAAATCATAAATAAAATTACCTAGAAAAATATTAGGTAAGTATAAACTTTTAAGTATACACAAGTTATCTCTATAAGCATAGTATATAATGTTCCATCTTCACAATGCATAAGTCACCAACTATCCACCAAGTTATATCCATGAGATATAAATACTATAAAACATAAACAATTAACTATGCATTGATTTATAAGCATGAATTAAAATGTTACATCTTAAAATGCATACATGGATGACGTTACATATAAAAGGATGATGCTGCATTTTAAAAAAAGAAGAGCAACAAGTCTTATATAAAAATTTAAATATAATTTTAAAATGTTTCGAATGTGTTATAGAAAGTTTTATATAGAAAATTTGGAACTTAATTTTTTAACGAGTTACATTATTAAGAATCTGAAGATAAGCTTCCCCATATTACAAATCTCAAATACTCATGGAAGCTCGATGAAGTATACCATTACATGTCAAAGTTTTTTTTTTTTTTTTTCCATATAAGTTGTTCAAGATCTTTACCGACATTTTGGCATTTGTAAGGCTTTGAAAAGGCCAACTAACTTGTCACCAAAAATAATCAATCTACGCTAGGATATAAAAAAATATCAATTCTTAAATGTTACTTTTCAAATAATTAGTTATGAATGAGAGAATATTAATTAATCAAATTGACAAGTTTGAATAAAAAGCATTGTTATGACAATTTCTTTAAAACTTGTAAAAAAACTTGTTCATCCTCATCTCATATAAAAGTTAAATAAATTAAAAACATTTTAATAATTAAAAAGGAGACTTAGATCCTATCTATACTTTTTGGCCCATTCAAATATTCTCCATCAATATCATCAAATACTGTTTATATTTATGTTTGGTCCATTTAAATATTCACCCATCATCATCGGAGTTGATATGAATTTATTTATCATCTTTGTTTCACTTTTGGACCAGGACGTATATATATAATCAGCTACCAGAAATTTGGCAGTTCATAGCAGTTTAAAGTAGAACCTGCTAGCTATTACATTGTTAAGGTAATTTTCTAACCTCGTTTACATTAACAGCTTTTCAGAACCTTGGGGTTGTTAATAAACAATATCATAACAGAAAGCATATTGGCATGCTAGTATATCTAATAAAAAAAAAAAATCATCAGCCATGATTGTTAAAGCTGAATTTCTGAAGAATTGGAAGGGTAACTTCTAACTATGACAAAGATTCAGAAACGATGCATAAATGGCCCAACTAGCACGGCTAAAGTTAGGATTCACCAGAACCTTGTCGTAATTATTATTTTTTTTCTTCAAAATCCAAACCAAAACCTGAAAACCATGTGATTATGAGAATCTTAAAAAAAAAAAAAAGAGTGAGTGAAGAAACTGTGTGTCCCCTTTCCTCTTATTTTGTATCCCATTAGGAAGAGAAATAAGAAAAATATAAAAATCGAAATATCAGAACCATTATCCCCCGCACATTTAATGGTTTTAGCATTATAAATGTTGGTTATTCAGTATGATTAAAAGAGGGAATCTTTCCATGTTATAGGGAGAAGGAAACATGAAAATAAGACAAATTCTACTCTCCATACAAAAGGGGAACCAAAATATTATGAGTTATTCTTAAAACTGGAGCATCAGTTACAATAAGAACATAAGAACTAGAGTAACATGCACTCAATTCATCATTTGTGGCATACTAGAAACAAATGCAGAGAAACAAAGTAACAAAATTTCCTAGCTCTATTGTACAAAATCTAAAAGTTCTCAAGTGGGAATTATTTATGTTGATTTCTGAAGGAGATTTTCTATAGAGAAAGAAGAAGCGAGCAAGACGGTGACAGATGATCTTAATTTGATGACCTTGGGAATGGAGAATAGAGAGTAAAGTATGAGAAAAATTAGAAAGCAGAAGAAAATGGGAGCAAAGTGGTGCACTAAATCAATTATGGTGTGTGAGCCCACCAACTGCCACTTCTTTCAGATCAAAATTCTTTCTTTTTTGTTTTTGCACTTTTGTCTCTTTCAATATTCACATGCATGCATGTGGAGTGTTGGATTTCAGAGAGTGATCATGAATATCACTGCCCTTTTTATTATTTGGAAATTGGAACACATTTGGCACCTGTTTATGTCACAGAACAGATGGATGCCACGTGAAATAGCAGCTTCCTGGTGAAGTACATTTTTTTGCTTATTATTGGAGAGAGAGAGTGAGTGTGTATGAATGAGGATTTCAAAATACTGAATTAGTCATATTTTTGAATTATTTGATGCCTGTTCTTTCTCAAGCTTATACCATTTTTAATAGTGGAAAATGGGAATCCAAGGTAAGAGAATGTTGAAAACATTGCTTATTAGGAGTGTCCATTGTGCCAACCAAAACCAGAACCAACCTTTCACCATTTTAAAAATGAAAAGAAAGAGAAAAGCCCATATATACTCACAACAAAGAGATTCCAAAACTGGATCATGCTGCTCCTAATTGCACATGTTCACTCTTCTTGCTGGTACAGATTATCATTTTCCAAAATTGTTTATCTTTCCTTTGTGTTTTTGGGCACTCCTTGATTGAAACTTTGACATGCAACTTATGTAACACATTCATGCCGTGAATTTTACACTTCGCATTGATGTTATAGATTTCACATCTTCAGACGTTTTAATAATTTATAATTGTGTTTCTAATAAACATTTATCACACATTTAAAATTAAAATTTTTTGTTTAACATAATATATATATATATATATATATATATATATATATATAGTGTAATTGTCAAGAAAGTAATGCTATTTTATTTTTCGTAATAACAATGTTGAAGCTTATATAATTAGATATATATTAATATTTTACGGAAATAATTAACGTTGTTATCATTGATTAATGTCAATATTGAAAATATTAGCAGGAGTTTTAATCACTTAGTTTTGAAAAAAATTAAAGATTAAAATTACAATTTTTTTATAGGACCAAAATCATATATTTACACAAAGGAAACAAAAAATAATTTAAGTCAATATTTTAACATGGTAATCAAGTATCATGTCATATTTTCATAAACTAAACTATCATTCATTCTAATACACTAATTTCTGTGGTACATAACAAGGTAAGATATGTTTGATTTTATAAATGTAAGAGGATGGCAGATTATAAATCTGTTATTCTTGTAAAAAATATAAAACTTTTTATTATTCATTTGATTGTAAAATTGGTTATGAGACAGTATGAAATAAGGAATTTAAGAATAATGGGTAAAATAAATATACAAAAAGTAATACAATAAATTATGAGATTTTTTTCACAAATAAATGTGTAAAAGATAAAATACACATATTTTGATATATAAAATATGTTATTTCTGTTTAAACATTGTGTTATATATTACTGGAGTGTCAAGTATAGTATTAAGTTATATATAAATATCTAGTTGCTTCGAGTCATATTATCAAATTATACTAAGTTCAAGCTTCCAACTACATTACGTGAATTATACTTAAGTATAAGTAAGTATTGCGCTATACTACAACTTTGTATGATATAATTTAAATATTAATCTATATTTTTATTAACTTCAACTACTTTTGTTAACGAATTAGGTTATTTATTTTAAGTTTCCAATGTCAAGCTTAAACATTTTCAAAATACTTAACTTGGATTTTCAATAAGCTGCTAAAGTCGACATTTCACGTTGAAATTGAGTTATTCAATAAGTTTCACTCTGAGTTTAACTTTGATAAAAATTATATCATCTATTTTGTCGAGGTAAGAGATCGCTTACCCATGCAAACTAATTTCTCACCATGTTTGCTCAAGTTTTAAGAATTTTATGAATAAGAAATCGTTTTTTCTACAATTGATTTCTTACTTGCTATTTTAAATCCATTTTGGCCGAGTTTCCCTAGAAAAAGCATTCCCATGGGGGAGGTGGGAATCCAATTTTCGTGAGTTAAAATAAAAGTTTTACAAAAAAAAAAAAAATTTTC
>Ga0209489_100519_pt1 | contig 72682 bp, 29 predicted proteins | sample SiratrowhiteBW_FD_187527 | JGI IMG/M metagenome (GOLD analysis project Ga0209489, IMG submission 187527) | Root nodule microbial communities of legume samples collected from California, USA - Siratro white BW (SPAdes) (version 2) | ecosystem: Host-associated > Plants > Roots > Nodule | place... | reverse complement strand
ATATATAGTTTAGAATACTACAAAAAGTTGCACAAGATCCATGCAAGACACATGGAGAAAGTCTACTCAGTGTTGAGTTAGTCCTTGACTTGCTGACTTCTTCATATCAGCAGAATTTCGCTTAGCAAAATGAAATTCCCTAAGTAAACTAGTCATTAAGTTTGGTTAGAGAGTTAATTTTGTTAATTGAAAACTCAAAACATTTGCTGGGCAACAATTTGGAGAAGACATTTAATGAGTTCATAAAATATTCACCACTAATTTGATAAAACATCCAAGAAACAATCAGAGACCAATCCTTGGATGGAAGACCAGCATTTTTTGTAATATTGAGTTCAAATCTGAGACCAATCCACATACGCAGATGCATATAAATCAGAAAATCATTGAAATAAAATATGAATTTAAAAAATTAACCTGTTCAATCAAGTAATTCAATAGAATATCATAATTGAAATAAATTAGAAATCAAACCAAAATATCATTTAATTTCATTGACAAATTATCAAACTAAGATATTGATAAAAATCTAACTTCGACTCCAATCAGAGAAAAATCATAGAAAAGTAAACAATAATCACAAAATGGAATTCTAACATCAGAGAAAAAAAATACGAACTTGGAGCAAAACATTCGCTAAGAAAACTCAATTCCAGATTTACATCATTTTGATCATGTAAATTGGCCAAGAGAAGTAGTCTTCTACAGAAACTCAAATCAAAAGATAAAAGAGAAAGAACTCAGTACTCAGGCACTGCAGCCAAAACTGAATAACCTCCAAACCCAGTTAAATCCATAAATCCAATTCTTTTCAGTGCTTGATACTATAATTTACGGTGCTCTGTCCCTACAAATTATACCAAAGCCGATTAAAGGTTCCACAGAATAATAATTCTTTTGAAAAAAAACCACACATTCCAAACAATAAAAAAAAGAATAATAATGGAAAAATAAGTGACAGTAAAAACATAACTAAAGATACGAGAAGAGAATAATCAAAGAAAAGAAGAATACCTAAGGCGTCTCATATGATTTCTCATCACTTCCTTCTTGTCTTTCACCAAACATTGTTCTTGTTTCTCTTTCTATCTTTCTTGCTTCACTATGATGAATCATATAACTGAATGAACTATTGATGGCATCGTTCGACTTGCATGGCTACTATAATATATTAATATATATAACACTCATACACATGCAATGCTACTGAATACACTTTTTTCAACTGTCACACTCAACTGTTATAATGGACTTCATACAGTTATACCATAATATAGTGATACTGATATGTAAAGGTTTTTCTTGTTTAGAGTTTCCATCAATTAGAATATTTTCTTCTTATTAAAAAAATAAGTTATATTTACACACCTAATAACTCTAAACACTTCATTAATACTCAGGTATATTCACTCAATTTTTTATTGTGACTCATTTTTTTTATTCTAACACATCTTTTATATCTGGTTATATTTGTCGGGCATTTAACAATTCATTATATAATTTCACATTTTCATTTAGAAATCATCAAACTAAAATAAAAAAAAATAGATAAGAGATAAATATTATATTTTAGTTTTAATTTTTTTAATAAAGACTGGATTATATTTTTACCAAACAATATTAATAGATAATCTAGAGAGAAATGGTCAAAATATAAACTCCTTTTAATATAACTTCACATTTAATAAATATATATTTCTAAAAAAATTGCATATTTACAGTCCAATGGACATTAATGCCCTTCAAACAACCCAAATAATCGTTATCTTTCAAACAATACATCCCTTCACTAAAACTCGTGAATTATGCAAATCATAACAAAATTATCATTTTCCCAAACTCTACAAATGGTGCTATGGGATATACCATAATTGAAGAAATATAATTTCTCAATTTTAAGAGGAAAGTGGGAACATTTTAATTACTTTTACTTGTGATCTTCTTTTCAATTAATAAGTATTTAATCATTCACTATAACTTTCTACAGCTTATCCAAAAACAAATGTTAATTACTGAGAACAGACATTTTTAAACAGCAAATATAAATATTTTTTAATATCTTTTTATATATATATATATATTATCTTAAAGAAACATGTTTTAACATTTTTTATTATAAGATGTAAAGATGAATAAAAATGAACAAAAAGAATGAAAAAGTTATATGTTCTATTATTTAGAACAAAGAGTAAAGAGATAAATATATATCAGAAATGTATTAATTTTAGATCTAATTTCACATTCGGATTGCCTCCAAGTGAAACTAAGATAAATCAGATTAGGTTTGACTATGTCGAGTTAGACTTATGTTTGACCGAGATATCAGGTTAAGGTTACGTCAAACTAAGTCAAATTGATCCTATAACAAGTCTACTTAGGTCTAGGTTGAACCCAAACAATCCAAAACCCAAATCAAACTAAGCTACGAAAATCTTCATGATATGAATAATTTTTAAATTCTTACTTTTAAAATCCTTAAATTTGAGGTAATCTAATTACTATAACGAAATTCTAAATTTTCAATTTCTTTCCAAATTCTTTATCTAAAGATGTGTTTGCGTAAAACATTTCAAATTTTCTAAAAAAATTAATTACCCTTTCAAAATGCCTTGTACAAACACAAGTTAAAGGATTACATCTAGGAAATTAATTAAATAAATATACATGTCTAGCTGAGTGGGCAGGGTGTGTGATGTTTTTCCTCCTCTTAATGATTTTCTTATGTCATTCTATGTAAAATTATTATTGTTGAATAGAAAATCTATCCATCATTAGATTGGTATTTTTATTGTACTTCTGTGTCCATGGCGTAAAGTACTCTTTAGAAATATCTATCCACAAATATGAAGAATTTATCTTCGGATATTAATCGTACGGTTCTCATAATAACTCAGCTTGGGATAGTTCAAGATTACCATAAAGATTTTATTGCACTAGCATACCACGTGTGGGGTGACCTTATATCTTATTTTAGGTTGTTTGTCAGTGGACTTAAACCATACACTCGAAGAGATGTCAGACCACATCTTTATTCTTCATGCGGTTTCTTTAGTAAAACTATAGAAAGACAAATATTTTGCTGAACAGAAACTTAGCTCGTCGGAGTCATATTCCAGAAATACATCTTACATCACCAACCAGACACTAGAAAATACTGGCCTACCACCTCTTTTACCTACACCATATTTCATTCAATCAATACAACTAAAACCAAAAAATTCCAACGTGAAGAACATTTATGCGGCTGATGCAGTTGATACGGGAAAAGGACTTATATTTCTCCTGTTATGAGAAATTTACACACCTATTCATACCTATGATAAGTGCATGAATGATAAACAAGAAAATGAATAACACACATTTCTTCCCAACAATTATCTTCCTCCCAAGCATACAATTATTATTAATGATAAAAATATCTTCTTTTGAATAATAGAAGGAAATAATATAGCCAGCATACTTGACTTGACATTCGGTAAAGTGAGTGTTTTAGGACACGGTTAAGAATATTTTTAGCACCTTGAAAATAGGTAAAATATTGGTTATATATATTAAACTGATGTTTCATTCTTTAAAATTATACACAATTGTGTGGCCTAAGGCACTAAGGTATACAGAATTTCTTACAAGAATGTATCACGTATTAATCGTGCAAAAACCCGAGACGATAATCTGCTAAGAACATCAGGAAGCACTTTAACAGAGATGCCGGGCAGCACTGGGAGAAGCTCTTGAATAATCTGAGGAATATTCAGTACCTAAGGCCACCACAGACAAATAGACAAATAAATAAATAACTATCTTGAACACGTTTAGCTTAAAACGAGAAGTCTGCATATACCATATTTATAGAAAGAACTGCTGCAAAGAATACAGAAATAAATGCAAGTGAAAGGAATCCTCTCTAGAACACTCTTACTAACATATTTTGAGTTTTTTTATTGGTTAAAACTGATAGGGAATTATAACGTCTGAAGAGATTCATTAAATAAAATGAGACCCACCAAATTTTGTAATCTTTAATAAATTTCAAGTTTGTTCAGAACTGTGTGCTTGCATTTGTCAAAACAATAATCATGATTTTGATTGGCGAATTCTTCATTACCTGATTAGATGTTCTTGATAGGGAACTTCCTGCAGTCAAGAATTCCACCACCATCTGCACATTGTTCAATATAACTTCATCCTCTTCAGTTATGCTGGGTATTAGAGCCGCAGGCTTAAAGGGTCCTACATTAGGTACCATACTGAAAACAGGGGTTGCATTCTGAATTCCTAGCAAGGACATTGTTCTCACCAGTTGTTCCCTTGTTACTGCATCAATGCCCTTAACAATCTGCGTTCCACCAGTAATAAAGTCAGCCAAATATTTAGAAGTCATAAACTCCATAATGCACAGAAGTGAGACATTAGCAATCATTCAAATCTCAGTAACTTCAACAAACTAGTTTCTCGCACACAGCATTACTTTATTATGATTTATGACAGTGATACTATAGTATATACTACAAAAATACATTTACAAACAACTGCCACAATTGTAATAGACTTAACTAAGCAAGCATAAAATTCACATAATCCAATTAAATAAATATTTACATATTTCATGTATTCTAGTGTTTTTCTTTTTTTGAATAATCACTATATCCATGTAGGTGCATGATGTACCAACTATATATTCATACCCGCACCCCTATACAATATTATAGAGGTTCCCCCATTGAAAATCATAATCAATGCCGTGAATTCTTTCTGCTGACATCAAATCTGAATGATTATGTCAATACTTGTGATAAAATGTGTTCCATACTAAGACCATAAGAAGCTCGGCTAAACCCAACAATAATTAGATATGTAAAGGTCTAGCTGATCTTGCTCATGTCCTTATGCTGCCAAGAGAGTTGAAGTGCCTATCAGTAATCAAGAACAAAAATAACCCCCCAAAGTTCTGTTGTTTAATTTATTTTCAATCTTTTCCTTTTTGTAGTGGATAGCTTTTTCTAATTGTAACCTAAGCAGCTATTGGGGCTAAAATTATCACGAGACTAGTCAAGAAATTTTAAATTGATATGGTCATATAAGTACTACTACTAAGTATGCATTTATGCCAATACCTCCATTTTTCACACTAAGCTTTCAATAATACAACATCACATGAATTGAAGTATCAAATTCCTTCATTAACCAGATAGAAGACATGATTTGAAACATAATACGGAACACATGTTATGAATTGTAATTACAATATTCTCCATCAATTTATGAAATGTCACTATTGACCCAATAACTACTGAAATACACATCATATTATGTATTAAAGATTTATTTTTGTATTTTGATAAAAAAAAAATATTAACAAAAGAGAGATACAAATACAAAAAAATTTCTCAAAGACACAAAACCAAGAATGAAAGGGGAAAACAAAAAACTTTTTTAATGTTCCCGTGCAGTTGCCAAGTTCAATTCAAAAGAAAATATGCATAACAAAATAGCATAAAACAGTGAGCGAATTGAATGTCATGAATTATTTCAACAAATAGTTCATCTCTTTCTCACATATAGGTAGTAGATAAACATATTGAAAGTCTGAATTTAAAAACTTCTATAGATTCTTACTTTTATACTACTTGTTAGGATACGCTAATCAAACAAAAAATCAAAGAGAGTCAAGGACAAGGTGAAAATCGGTATTTCTTCGGGAAAGAGTAAATAAAAAAAATCTTTTGCACTTACAAAGATCCAAAGTAAACAAGATAGGAAGCTTATTTAAAGACATTGATAACTGTCAGTTGAAAAAAGGTGATTTTAGATATAGAACGAGAAAATGAAATGAAATGCAATGAGAAACACAAAATTGTTTTTAAAATGTGACAATGTACTTATACATTCATAAAACCGAACTACTGGTTGTTTTTACTCATCATAATCCTAATTTAAAGAAAGAAATCATGATAAGATATTTAGATATGGTAACTATTCTAAGAGGACAATCAAAGATATGATAAAATATATTTTATATTTCCATATATTCTAACGACAACAAACTAAAGTTTCTTCAATGCCTCTAGAAAGTACCTCATCCAAAAGAAATTCTCGGAAAAAATTCCCCCGATCAGACAACAGAAACGCTAAAGCTGCCCTTGTTTGCACTGGCTGCTGTGGTTGAGGCATAACGGATTGGAATCCTGGCAACAAATATTCTGATTGGCTAGCAGTAAGAATCCCAAGCTCAGCCATATTCCCATTCATATCCTCTCCACCACCACTTTTGGCAGCTGTAATAAAATTCTCAAAGGCTTGCATGACATCAATAAATCTTTCGGCATCAAAAACTCCAGATTTCCCATATATAGTGTAACGTAGAGCATCCCTTAGCCGAGGAGATTCATCTGTTAGGAGCCTCTATAAGAGAAAGTGATTAATATCAATTCAGATTTACTCAGAATAATCAAAAGAAGGTAATAAAATAACACGAGTCAGCTTGCAGTGTGGTCACGTACTGGTTCCACGTTAAAAGCAACTAAGTGGACAAGGAGATTCATTCTTTTGTGTCAAGTGAAAACAATTCAAAACTAGTTAAGAATTATGATTGTAGAAAATTTTGATTAAGTATTTGTCCTAATTAACAAAATTGAATGTAAGTAGTTTTTCTTCCCATGCATTCTGTTAAAAGTTGATATTCCTACTTAATGTGTCTTCCTCTAAACTAGGAACCCCTCAAATTTAAACAATGTTAGCCCATTATTTCCAGGCTCTAGAATTTTTTTCCATTCAATCCACATGCCATTGGCTTCATTCTTTCTTCCATTGAATGATACGATCTAACCAATATAGCCAAATAAAATTTCACTGATTATCCCTTTAGCACAGTTCATGATTACGTTCTTGGAAATAAAAACCAATGGAGAATCTTATGTGTGTCAAGTAAGACTCAAAGTCTCAAGCAAATACACAGTTATGAATTATGCAGAAAATTAACATGAACATACCCATTGGGAAAGAATATAAGCCAACATCTAAAGAACGAAACAGATAACCAAAAATTCCTCAAACTATTATACCTGTGCAATATATGGATAGGCCTCATCAACTATGGCAAAATCAGGGTTTCCTACTAAAGCTATCCCTTCCAGAACACCAATAGCTCTAATTATAAGGGCAAAGTATGGAGGTATCCTAAAAGGATAATCAAAGGTAATTTGAGCTAAATCTGAAGCCAGCTCCTGAAAATTGATGTTTTTAGCCCCTCCACCTTCTAATGCCTGATCAAAAACCTTGGCAAGGACAGGCAAGATAGGCTCCAGATTGACACCATCTGGAATGAAATCAAGTTTAACAAAGTCTTTTACTATGGCTGGATAATCCCGATGGATGAGATGAGCAATTGCTTCAATCATGCCATACTTTTGATCATCTGTCAGTTTTGTCACAAGTCCTGTGTGCAACATAAAACTTCCATCATTCATCCAAAAAAATTTGCAATGTTTCCAATTCCAGTATTGCTACTATATTCTTGTAAATCACATTTAATTTTCCACAAACAAATTGTTCTTGGTGAACCACAACAAGAGTTAAATTGCATCATTAGGTAATGGAAGCACTTTTGTTTTATATTTGGAGTATATGATGAAAAAGAAATCTTACTATTCCCATCTTTAAATTGAACAATTCTAAAACCTCCTACAATACCTTCCCAGTCATCATTAGTTGTTAAATAGAGAAATATTGAATTTTTTTATGTAACCAATACATTATATATACAGTTCACCAAAAATAATACGTTAAACATATTTATTCTTTCCTAAGTACTTTCTTTATATAGAAATACAAAGATTTGTAAGAAGATACAACGTTACTCATTCAAATTATATTGAAAATATTTCATAAAATACTGAAAGAAACAATTTTCTAAAATAGTTTTTAAAATAATTTTCTAAATCTTATCTAATTAATTTTTAACCAATAACTACATACTTTTCAAATTCGTTGTATGATCAGGAACGGATATTCCTTTTTCAGCCAAAAAGAACAGAGTGGATATTTTCATTTGAAATAAAGAAATGGAAAATTAAAAAACCACGAAGATATATAAAAATATCCTCTTCATGATTATATATTAATACAAGAAGGAAATATATAGTTTCTTTCTTATAATACTTGTTAAATAACAATTATTATCAGACTTTGGACAGTAGACCTAGCACTAAAAGAAGTTGCATCTATCTCTCCCTAATCACAAGTAAAAAATTAACCTACAAATGTAAAATATTTCAGTACCAACTGCAATAAAAATAACTTACCAAAGTCAAGTATGGCAAGTTTTCCATCAGGAGTGCGGATCAAATTTCCCGGATGTGGATCAGCATGAAAAAATCCAGTATCAAGAAGCTGAAATAAAAATGAAAATATATCAATACAAAAGCTAAGCCAGAATTTATTTGTTAATATATAACAATACTTTCTTGGCATACAAGACTGTCTGCATATTGCAATAACCATAGCCAGTACAATATGCACATGGACCCAAGTTTGGGAATGTCATCGTGTTGCATTAAACTACAGAACAGTCTACAGAATATGTAGAAATCTTAGTAAATAACCTACCTATTTTAAGGATAAATAATCAAATATATAAGATGAATGATACACAATGACTGCATTAGAAAAATGTTGGCTGAAAACGCTGAGTGATTCTAATGCATAATACCAGTGAAAGCACCAAAACTACCTGTTTCAGATAGCAGATAACTCCAACATTAACTAGCTCTCCAACATCACTTTCTGTGCTCTGCGAAAGCTTCTCTCCATCGATCCATTCTGTAGTAAGAACCCTCCTTGATGTATATTTATGGTAGGTTCTTGGTATGACAACCTGAAACTAAAACTGTCAGAAGATGCAACAAAAACCTCTTCACGATCACTTAAACTATTTGCTGATACAGATGAGTGGTGGAGAAGATGTCACAAATTAACAATTGTTTATGAGCTAGATATCCATTAGTTACAATAAATTTGTAAATTAATGGCCAGAAAATATAGCCTAATATTCTCAGTCAAAACATATAGTCGTTAGGCAAATATCAGCCCATTAGTAAATATCACGCCCTTAAAGTAACATAATTCCATCCTGATAAAACTCAGCCTTGTTTCCTTTTAATTTTTCTTCCATGAAATAAAGCATCAGTTCATTTAGAGTACTCATACAATGTGAATGAAAATAAATTCGTATTTTTACTTTCTATAAAGTACAAACCCAAAAATCATTACTCGACTATACATTTGAGTAGCGACATATATGTCTATAAACAGACCAAAATATTAAGGAAAAAAATGACAAACAAATAACTATTGTCCCTATCATGCATTCATAGAAACCTAAAGTCGTTGTTATTTGTCTTGAACAATGGAAAGCAAGAGCAAAAGATTTTAGAACAAGTTATATGAATATTATGCTCAAACAGTCTAGCTTTACCAAATTGGGAAGCTTAGATATTGAATATAATTTCATGTGCTCTTAGGTCCCATTGTGAGAGACAGCTGACTTCTAGTTTTCTATCGTGTAAGAAACTTACTAAAATTTTAGAAGGTTACAAAGGCTTTTTTAATTCAGTCATTAAGTAAATTAAAGGTCATCCATCTAAATTACATATCTTTATTTTCCCTTTCTGAGCTTAAGTGTGAATTATTTGGGGATGTCAAATAATTACATAAAATTTCCTTCGGACAGCAGCAGGTTATTCTAACGAAGATGATCTAGTGAATTAAGATATTTGCCGTTATGCACGGACCTCGAAAAGAGAATGGTTGCATCACCTACCACTACCATCGTCTGATTCACCATGTAAGTTGAATAAAAAATACGTATGATTTATACATGATTAAAATTTAAGTGGTAAAAAAAGAAAAATTAAAAATTAACAGACTTGCCTGTGGTAGGTCTTTCCTCATCATTTCAGCAAAACGATTCCCATTTTCACCTTCATTCACATAGTCTAATTCCTCAAAAAATCGAGCAGCCCACTCATCAACCAACCCAACCACATCAATGGAGACCTGCAAAATATTAGGTAAAAAGAAGTTTGGTTGAGAGAACAACATTTATAACGATTAATTAATTTAGTATCACCAAGTTACTACCAAGTATCATCTTTAAGAAATAAATATGGATCCGACTTTAAGCCTCTGCTCTCAAGAATTTAACTTGCCTGAGGAAACTTTCGAAGAGCCAAACCAAGGTTCCTGATAATGAATAAATCAATTGTAACTGTCTCAAGAACAAAAGGCCTTTGCACTTTAACAGCAACCAAATCCCCATTTTCCTTTAGGCGACCCTTATATACCTGTCCAAGAGATGCTGCATAGGTTTAAAAGAAAGATAAATACCTGTTCATTAATTAACATAGAAAACCAGCTCTGAGAGACTGTACTTTTCTACTAAGAAAGTAATATATCTAACTGGTTGTCTGGAGAGCTACCAGCAGCAATGGGAGAAGATGATAGCTCAGAATAGATCTTTTGCCATGGTTGACCAAGTTCCTCCTCAATTAGAGCCATAGCCACATCATCAGCAAACGAAGGAACCTTCATATTTTATGGTATCCCCCCACACCCCCATCAAAAAAGGCAATCTCAGCAAGGAGAATAATACTGGCAATATCAGAAATCAAGATGAGCCAGTGCGAATGCTAATATGTGATTCTTGTTTAAAAGGATCTTGATTCTAAATAATTAGATAAGTTAACAGAAGAAATATTGTAAGTTATTTCAAAAATTAGAACATAAATTTTCAAAATGCTACCAGTCTAACTTTCTACACTTTTACTGAAATGAAGAATATTAATTTTGTTTTTAAAGTTCTCAAATTGACTGCTGAAATAAATCAAAGTTGTCTAACAAATCAAATTGTTAAAAGAAAAAAATTTCTGACTAGCTATTGTCCCGATAACAAAGTATGACACTTAGATTTTTATTTTAAAATAGAAACAATAACATGTGCTGAAGAGAAAAACAATAACAAGCTTACTTTATCACAAAGCTTCTGCAGCTCCGTCATTGCTACAGGTGAAAGTATATCAGGTCGAATGCTCAATGCTTGCCCAAGTTTAATGTATGCTGGACCCAAAGATGTCACAATTTCACGTAGCTCAATGGCTCGAGCAACTTCATTCTGGTTATGCAAAAAAGACAAAAAAATAATAACCAAAATGTAATCTTGAAAATTGCATTTTGAACAATGACTACAAAATATAAAGAAACCATTAAAAGCTTAAATATCAATCCATACATAACACAAAGCTTAAGCCTAAGCTCTTCAATACTGCCTATTTATTCATTATTTGAATATAAAACAAAAATGTACCGTATTACTTACATATTTATAAAAAACATGGGAACATAGTTAATTCATATATGTACAGTATACAAAGTCATTAGACACGATTTATGTTAAGACATTATGTTATTGTTTCAGTTTCGGCCACGTAGTAAACTCCACCTGTGAGGGAAAAAAAAGGCTTTCGATGTTTTACATGTTACTACATGTTTACTGTATATTGTATAATGACTAAAATACTTCTATTGAATATTATCACCTTTTCGAAAACTAGAAAACTTATAACTATTTTAATGTTTTTCTTAGAAGCAAAATTGTAGATTCCGCAGGTGATAAAAACTCTAAAAACCTATATCATGGATTTTTTTAACTTATTCTCCAAAGCAGAGGAATTAAGAAAACACAAGAATCAGAATCCAGCAAACAGAGGGAAGAAAATTACAGCAACATAAACCACCAGCTTAAGAATGCAGGTAAACTATTTTAGTCCACAGGGACAATGAAGAATTACCTCCTTAACCTTCTTGTTAATCACATCCATGGCAATACGCGAAAGAAAACCTCCAGCAACAGACAACAACTGCACAATGCGAGTCGCAACAGCTCGTGGTCGTTTTCCCCAATATGCAGAAATGCTGGCAGGATCATATACCAAAGGCAAAAACTCACTACTCTCATCCACCTACAGCATTTACAAATTACCACTCTCTGTTACATTCCCCATCTAGTTACTTTCCTATTGAAAATTAACAACCTCCGGAAATTATAATAGTAATAACTTTCACTTAGAAATATGTCTTTTCTCCAGGGCAATGTTATATGTTACCAAAAAACGTTTTCCAAAATGAAGTACAAACAAATTTACTTCTGAAATCAAATAATATATGGCAATAGCTATTCAACTCTGCTAGTTATAGGAAATTTAATAATAAAGGAAGAGAGGGAGTTGATAGAAATCATAAAACGTCAATGATTTACAGCATTTGTCACTTTTCATGCAAAAAAAAGGTTTAATTTATTAAGAAATTTTTCTTTCATTCTAATTCTTATCTAAAAACAATATCCAATTTTATATATTGCAAAAGTTTGGTGATTTTAGTGTAAGGTAAAGAACTAAAAATATACCACTTTTATTATACATAAAAAAAAATAAAATTCCAAGAATTGAAAATATTTTTGAACTTTGGTGTAGACATGCATGACAAAATAAGAGACTTCTTACATTTGTATAATCACAATTCCACATCGTTGAGTTTAATAATGATCAAATTAGAAAAAATCTAAATGTGAAAGTTTTTATATAATTTTTGTAAGGTAAAATGTGCTTTATGTTTTTTATAATTGATCAAGTAGAAATTAAACTCATAAACAAAAAACACATGAAACAAGAGTATGTCCTGAAAATAACAAAAACCGTAATAAAAAAACAATTCAGACTAATTCTTCCCAAAAATTTTCATTCACTACCTCAACAAGACGAAGTTCAACATCATCCTCGGCGAAGAGCGAGTCCCTCAAATTCTGGCCTCGAAGACCTCTCATGAGTGTCGCTAACTGTTCGTCCTCTTCCATTTGAGCCCTCACTCTCTTAATCTCCTTCGAAACATCTCCAATTCTCTATCACCATCACAAACAACAACAAAAGAAAACAAGGGAGACTAATTACCTTCAGTTAATTAAACAATAACTCTCGATTGAATTTGAACTAATTCCGTGTTATGAAACCGATTCAACAGATTCAGGATCCGAGAGAGAGGTTACCGTGGAGACTCCGTTGACTGTTCTGCTCGAATTCGGTCCACCGACAATTTTTTGCCGCGCCGGTTTGGGCTCGGCAGAGACTGCAAAGACGCGGCCGGAGCGACGGCGGAGATGGAGGAGGCCGTGGTGACGGCGCGGGGAAGGAGAGCTGCGAGGAAAGGCATCGATTCCGCAGTAGACAAGCTGCGATGCTGCATCCATGACAGAACTTGTGAGTCTTTGTTCTTGACTTCGGTTGTAGAGAGAGAAAGGTAGAGAGAGAAAGTGAAGGGTTGGTGGTTGTGGTTTTGGTGGGAATATGTTAACTGTGAATGAATGAAGTGCTTGTGATGAGTGCACACACTGTACTATAGTTTGCAGAAGGAGCCAAAGGAAAAGGACTGAAAATTTAATTTTATTTAATTATATTTAATGTGAGCCCCAGAATTTTTTCCATTTATTAGTGGTTGAAAATTGTTTTGATGCTATTTATTTTTGGTTGGTTTTGAAAAAATTAGGCAATAAAAAACAGTGATGCCTTTTATATTTTTTTTTTGTAATATAATGATAGTGATGGTTTTGTAATGTTTGAAATTTAGAAATTTACTAAAAGTGGTTGTTTTCTTCATTTTTTACCGTTTAAGTAAATAATTTATTTTAACTTGAATGTGACTTTTATAAATTATTTTATTGTTTACCTTCTTTTATAATTTATTTAATATCGTATATTAAAGTATTCCATCTGTAAAACTTTAATTAATGCGTGTAAATATTTATTGAACTTACCATATCATCACATGTTTTAAAAATAAAATACTAAACTAAAATTAATTATTTTCACATTAGTGGTTTAAATTCAACATTAAATTTATAAATATCAAATTAATTAAAGTTATCAAGACAAAAGTATAATTAAATCTATATTTTAAAAAATTATGACGTTGAAACTTATGTTTTCTCCTTCTTTTTTTTTCTTATTTTATCACTCTACCACATTTAAAGATGTTAGTATTTACCAATCTCTATTGCACAGTCTTTTTCTTTCATCTATCATCTTTCATTATAATTTTGTATTTAAAAAATAACAATTAATTATCCCAAATCAAACTTAGAAATAGCACTAAAATAAGGGCATTGGTGATTAAAATAAAATAATAAACTATGTAATATAGGTGGATTCTCAGATTAACAGTACATTTTTCATTATTCTTTTTAAAAATTATTATCTTTTAATTTAAAAAAAATTAAAACAAAAATTAAATATATTTCATGCAATCTTATCTGTAATGCAATTTTTTACTTATTTTAATATATAACTTCGAATAATTTAATATCTTATGTTATTTTAAATAACTACCAATAATATCTGACATGGAATAGTTTAATATCTTATATTATTTGAAATGACTACAGATAAGCTGTTTATAGGTTAGGTAGAGATAAGTAAATAAATTAACTAATAACTATAGTTACAGTAAATAACAACTTAATTTTCAAACAAATTAAAAAAAAAAAAACTTTTTATAAAAATTATACTTCAAAATAAATCAATAATAAATCATCAAATTTAAAAATAAATTTTACCATATAAAAATCTCTAAATTCAATTCGAAAATATAAGAGAATTGTAAAAAAACGGAAATATTTCAATAAAAAAAAATAAAAACAACTAACCGCTTCTCAACATTTTATCATGAATATATTTTATTTGAGATTTTCAGACTCTTATTTATTTCTTTCTTTTGAAGATTTTGTTTTTATAATTTATTTTTTCTTAATTTTCTTTTTGTTTTAATTAAAAAATCAATTTTCAAACATTTCTTCATATAATGTAATTTATATATATTCCACATCTTACTTTCACTTATAGTTGATATAAAAAATAGATATATTAGAATATTTTTTTTATAATATTGTTTAAAACATAAAATAAAATTAGTTTTAAAATATGTAAAAGTTAAAAATTAGAGATTTTATATAAATTTTTCTCAAAATTTGTTTTATTGTTTTAAAAGCATTATACACCTATTAAGTTTATTTATTAAACAGTATATTATCTTAATTAATTATTAAATATTTATTCAAAAATAAAGAGTTAAATTTAGCTTAAAATTATATTACTAAAATTGAAATAATATCATTCTCCAAATTTATTATCAAAATAAATCTCAATTAACACAATAATTCAATATCATATCATTCTTTTAATATTTTATAATTGTAATTCAGTGTCATTATATACTTTAAAAACCTAATAGTCTTAATTAGATATCACTTTTTTTTAATGTCTTTAATAATTTTTTTTCCAAGAATAAAATAGTTATTTGTTTTTAATATTTTCTTCTATACATGTACTTCTAAACTAATAAATTAATTTCCAAACTTTAAAAAATACAGTTACCACATGCACCACAGTATATATAACACATTTATTAACAACTACTTGTTATTTAAAGAAATATTATTTTCAATTATACTCGACCTCTATATTATTATATGTTATATACGTTTACTCATCATTGTAGTGATTTAAGTATGAGATTGTATGAACTTTTTCTTATTTTTTTTATTTTTCAAAAATATCATGTACTTTACTCAATCTCAAATTCAGATTAAATTAACTCAAAATCACTTAAAAAAATCCAGAATAGATTTAAGTATGGGATTGCAAGGAGCTTTTAAAAATATTTGAGATGAATAATTATAAAAAGCCAACAACACTCTATTTCTATCAATTGTCCCTTAATTTACCCAATCTCAATACTATTGTATTTTTTTTTTTTTTTTTTGATAAATCTCTTTTTTGAATTTATATGAAAACTGGTTTATTATGTTTAGTGTTTTAATGTCTCTTAAAGAAGAAGTGAATAAATGACCTTGAAAATAAACTTATAAGAAAAAAAAATCATTATAAATAAATAATATCAGAAATTCTCATAATATAACCAAATCACATCTATTTATTAAAATGGGAGGATAGATGACAGTTGATTTCTATACAATGCACATTACTTTGCCAATCAAATCATGTTAAATGGGAGGATAGATTTTTATACTATACAAATTATTTTTCACATTAAATAAATTTTTCAGTTGAAGATATTATTTTTAAATATTTAATTTTTTATAATAGAATATATAGATATTTACTAATATTTATATAATTATTTTTTTAAAAAGTTTATTAATATTTATTAAAATAGTTTTTTATTATTTATTAAAAAAATAATCATTAATATTTTTTTTATTTTATTGCACATGTAACTCTAGGTGCAGAAAGTCACTTATATGTTGGCGATAGATATAGAGAAGGAATGTTTTCAGCACTACAATATTGTTTGAATTATAAATTTTATTAAAAAAATTAAAAGATTTAAAAAAAAATCTTAAAAAAAAAGATACTATTCAAAATCTAAAATTTTTAACGAGTTCACAAAGTAATAAAAATCAAATATAAATATGAAAAATATAGAAAAATAAATTCTTTAACCAAAATATTTGTTATAAATTAACCAATGATAGAACAAATTCTCTTACCTGCTTTTTGAAGACCAGATACTTGTTTTTGTTGGGGCCTCACATCTTGTGTGTGATGCTGTTTTACCCACTCAATCTCCTCGGATAATAGGTTTGGCATGCATTTAAATTTTAAATATTTGCCATTTGATGTGAATTGTGTCAATGACGTGTCAATATTCATGCGGCAAAACCAACATTTGAATGTCATGTTTCCACGTTAGCTAAGGGTAGTTTTATTTTCTGCTGACTCTTCTCATGTGTATTCAAAATACACTAATTTTAATATTTTAAAATATTTTTTAATGTATCAATATCAGTATATTTTACGGACAGAAGAACCAAAACCTCAGTGGTAAAAAAATATAGATTAATAGTTTTACTGTAAGGTGAAATAAAATTTAAACATGTTAAAGAAAAGTTAAACAGATAAATTTTAACTGAATAAATTTAGTTGTGATTTCTTAATAAAAGAGTATTTTATTATTAAAATTAAAAACATTTTATATTTTTAATATACGTGAATTTATGTACTAGATGAAACTTGAGGTGATTATTTCAAATAATGTATGATAGTATTTGTAATATAATATTAATATGTAATATTTTGAAAATAATTGAAATTTCCAATACTTTTTCATTTATCTTATGATAAATGTTAAATACCAACAGTAGTGATTTCAAAATTATAAGAGATTAAAATAAAAAATATATAAAATTAAAATCATCATTTACTCAATTTATAAAAAATAAAATCATATTTAAATTATACATAAATAAAACAATAAAGAAATTTCTTTATAACAACCAAAATATAAGTTCTCTAATAATCAAACAAACATGTTTAGTCCATTAGATTAAAATATAACTTAAGTTATATTTTTCTAGTTATTATTATTATCATTTTACAAATTTTATCATTCGGAGCTATTTTTAACGTGTTATCATCATAATTTTTAATCTTTTTATATTTTATCACTCAAGTTTTCTCACACATATTTTCATTTTATTTTTATTAAATTTACAGATTTTACCATGTTAATAATTAGTTAAAAAAATACAATAACTCTATTATTTAGACTAAGTATTTAATCCACCAAGACTAAAATATTAAGAAGTTACATTTGATATGCTTTGTATAAAGAGAGCAAATAAAATAGTAAAATATAAGTGTTTCATTTAATAGATAATAAAATACAAATGTTTCATGTAATAGATAAAATATCATGGAGATTCTTCACTTTGACTTATAAATATTTATGTAGAAAAAATTTAGAAATAATTACATATAAATCTTAGTCCGTATGTAAGTTTGAAATTATATACGTATTTTATTTTATTTACAGATTTATTATCTACGAAAAAAATTAATAGGTAAAAAAAATACTTGAATACTCAAATTATATTTTAAAAAAATACTTGAATTTTTTAACTATGAGTGACCAAGTGTCAAAAAATACTCAATGAATTAATCAAAAGTAACTACAATTTTTTTCTAATTTCTCCTTAAATTAAAAACTAGATTATTATTGAATGTCACTTTTTGTTTCTTTTTGAATTTGCAATGTATAAAATGACAACTTCTACAACGTATAATATAAGTAAATAATGTTTGTTGATGTTGAAGATTTAAGCAAGTTTGATTAAGTTGATTTAATGATCTTACCCACTTATATTTCATAATAGGAATGTTGAAGAATTAATTTTAAAGTTAATTTTGTGTTGAGTTGTAATTCTATAAATTAAGAAATATTTGAGTGTGAGTGTAATATTTCATGTACTAAAAGTATTTTTAAAAGATTTTTACATTTTTTTTAGTTAAATGAAATATAAGAGATTTCACTTGATTGAAAATAGTTTTAACATGTTGACAGCTTTGTTAGAAACACAAACTTAAGCATGTTGAACGATTAGTTAAAACCTTAGAACTTTTTTCAAAATCAAATTCTCTCTATTTCAACTAATTAGAAAGTGTTTCAATCAATTAAAAATCACTAACAAAATTATTTTGTGAAGGTTTTCTTGGAACTTTCACTTGTAAAGAATCTTTCGAAAAGTTTAAATTTGAAGTGTTCCATCTCATTATTGTTATGAATAACGTAATAATGTTTATAAAGTTCTTTTAGTTTGTCATTATTAAGATGATTTGTTTTTCTATTTTTTATTTCTTAGAATTTGTGATTGGTTTTTTGAATAGGATTATTAAGGGAGTTTTCTTGTGACAAAAGAGGTTGTAAAAGATATTTTTGATATTATGTTGTAATTTTTGTTTTTTTAAGATGTCTGTAAAAATTTACAATTAGTGGATTGGTTTAATATGGATAATTAAACAATTGAATACAACTTTCTATTGTAAGGATAAACCATTATAATGTATTTGTCTATTATAACTAGTGCCAGAATTAATTTTATATTGTACATTTATCGAATATTAGAAAACATGGAGAATGACATTTCTTGAGACTAAGGTTGATTCTCTTTAAAATATTAATTTATTTAAAGTTAATTTTTATTCATTTATTAAAAGTTTATAAAACTTTTTAAAAATTCAATTCAACCCCTTATTCTAACCTATTTTTTTAACAATATTATGTGGTAAATATTCTAATTATATGTATCAATTATTTCCTTATATAATGTAGATGAATGTTGCATAAAATCATTAAACTATCCATGGAAAGATTGCGCCTTAGATGTTATAATAAGTTACTTTATATAATTTTGTGCTATCATAGTGACAATTTTGTGTAAAATTTATGTTGATTGTGTTGGTTAATTATTATTTTTTTTTTATGATGAATGTTATAATTGTATTATTAACTCAAACAAAGCATCATGTTAGTTTATAGTAAGTCATATAATTATTTTAATATTTAATTATATTCATTATCATCCCAATTTTCAACCCAGGGATCATTTAATACTTCTACACTCCATTACCATCTTGATCTTAACATAATTTTCGGAAGTGGTGAATTTATATTATTTTTATCAAAATTGAAATAAGTTTCATTGTTATGATAAATATAGATTTGGAATCATGTGTGCAAATTTTTCACTAGTCAAATTTTGAGATTTTTAAGGCAACTGTGTAATTTATTTTTTTCTTTCAAAATAAACATGTTCAACTTATAAATTTTGTTATAAATAAGTATTAACACGTAATTGATCAATATGGTAAAGGGAACTTTTAAATATACGCTTTTGGTTTGGGATGCTTTATTGTAAAGGGATTATGTCACTCTAAAATTGTTATCTACGAAATATTGCTTCCATAAAATGGCTTATATTTTAAATTTTAATTTAAATTTTCAGGATTTTTTGGTGAAAAACAGTAATATCGGAAATATTTATCTTTGTCTTGTACTTAAAAATTTATAATTTATTTATAGATACAATGGTTGGTTTCAAGGTATCTATTAAAATCATGATTATCAATGTATTAGAACTAAAAGTATTATATAATAGTTAATGTTTTGGTATCATTTAGTTAATTTTAGTATATAAATACAATAATTATTCTCTACACTCGCTTATAAATTATGTACAATATAACTATATGCAGTTGCAGAATTGTAGCTATGATAAGTTGAATAATTCATTAGATAATATTCAGTATATTTTTTTTTTATAAATTGCATCTCATTAATTAAAATAATTATATCATTTCAATATACTTGGTAATTTTATTTTTTTATCAAAGTGCCGACGCAGGAGTATGAAAGCTAGTTTGATATACAATGAAAACCTAGAGAACTATTCCAATTCATTAAAATAATATATTTAGCAAATATTCGACAAATTAATATACTAAACAACTCATTCACAGTGGATAATATAATTAACTAAAGAATGATTAATGAGATTAAGAATATAGGCACAAATGTAACACATTAAATCTTGCAAAATTGATGAAAGAAAAGGAAAAACAAAACCTACTGTAAGCAGCTGATGCCACGACATATAGACATAAACATGATAAAAAATAATGCTAAAACAATACCAAAAACGATCAATTTGATCTTCATATTTTGAACCCACATCTTCCTTTTAACCTTTGTGCCCTGTGTTCTAAAGTCTTGTGCCTGCAACAAGTGATGATCAAAAGGTTTATTATATATACTAAACATTTATGTTAACTTCTACTATTATTTAGGCATCGTTATTTATTTAGGCTCTTAAAAAGTCAGAGATTAAAATAAAAAATATATCAGAATGATTAAAATATAAATACAGGACTAAAGTAAAATATATAAAGTAGACAAGTCAACACATTAAAGGTTTCAAATATACTTTTATTCTTGATTTTTGTTTGTTTTAGTCTTTTGGAAATAACTTTCATAATATTTAATTTTATGCTACTTTTAGTATTGTTTGTTTATCGTTAACGTTTGGGATGATTAAAAATACAAAATAAAGTTCTAAAGTATGTTTATAGTGACTAAATTAAAAATAATATAACATTATTTTTTTTATCTTGTAACGTTTTCATCCTTTATCCTTTTGCTTTAGTCCTTTTAAAATCATGTTTTAAACAACATTTCATTTTTATGTTAATTTTAACTATTTTATAGCCATCATTAATTACTGGGGTGATTAAAGATAAACAATTTAAAAAAAACAGGTATTGAAACTAAATTAAAAATCACATAAAGTTATTTTTTCGGTCTTTTAATGTTTATTTTCTTACGTTCTGTTTTAGTATTTGTAAAATAATCTGTATATTACTTAATTTTGATATTAACTTTTACTCATCATTAACTGTTGGGTGATTAAAGAAAAAAAATGTATTTGTGGGAAATAAATTAACAATTATATAAAATAGCATGTCATCGCATGACAAGTTGCAACAGTAATTAATAATATCTAAGTAATGGCATAAGCAAGAACTAATGTAAAAAATTTAAATATTACCAAAAAATATAAACAAAAAACTAAATAAAAAATATCATATTATCGACATTAAACATATATTTAAGTCACAAAAATAAAGAAGAAAATGGAACCTGTGAGCGAAGATTGTCAGTCTTATCCACCAACATCTCGATCTTTTCTCCTCGATCAAGAACCTAATTAATATTTCAATCAAATTAATAATAATAATAATAGTAATAATAATAATATATCTGTTGAATGGTGGCAGAAACTGTGTTAAATAACCCTGAATTATCTCAGTTGTATATAAAAACTTGCCTTCTCAATGTTTTCCATCATAACACCCTTCACTTCAGAAACTTGAGCCTTCACTTTGGCAAGTTTGTTGATCTCTTCAGGATGATCAACACAGTATTGCATTTGCTGTTTCAATTTTGGCCTGCAGATTTCATAAACCACACATTTTTTAGGTTTAAGTTTTCCATTCATGATAGCAATCAGGGCATCAAAAAATGGGGTACCCAAATTCTCTGTTTAGGCTCTTAGCTGAAGCAGTTGCAGCTTTTCCTCCACCATACTTTTTGCTGAATTCATCCTTCACACGTTCTAGGAAAGCAATAGGAAGCTGTCTACCAGCAGATTCAACAGCCACCACACAGTAGGCTACAAAATCCAAAATAAACCAAACATTTTATGACAAAATCCTAAGACAAAGTACTTCTGAAATTAAAACATCATTAAACTTTCATTCCCTTTAATCCACATAACTGTTTCTATTTTCTTAAAGTGAAACATATACAATCAAATTCTGATCCAACAATTCTTGTTTCTTCTGTAACATTGTCCAAAATCTGTTAAAGTTAAAAAATCATTTCCAAAAAATTGTTTTAATAATCATTGAACAAAAACAATGTGAGATGTTCTGTGATATTTTCTTTTGTTTTCATCATCTTGTTCAGCCTCATGTTAATTCTACAATTTGTTTCTTGTATCAACTACTCTCTATGAATATTATTTAATTTTGTCTTCAGAACTATAATCTATTTGTGAAAATATAAATCAGATACACTAACTTTTTCAGTTTATTGTGTATGAGATTAAAAAATGGCAAGAAAATTTGTTACTTAGATCTTGAGAAAGGGATCAGAAAAGAGACAATTCACCTTTATCATGGTCATCAAACATGTAGTAACTCAAACTAAAAAGGAAAGAAAATGTAAACAAAAGCTATTATCAAGATCTAGATCAAACAGATTCCACATACAGAAATGAATCAATCATGGTAAATTTATTATGCATGATCAAATCAATATGATGTATGAAATCCAAAAACGTGCATGACGTACTGAATCCATTTTCAACAAGATAATTGAAAGTGTGGCCATCACAATTGTAGGTGAATCTGTTATTGGTAGAAGGAAGCTTTTGCAGGCATTGAGAAGCAATGGTGGTGAAGTTCCCAGAAAATTCAGTGTACTCAGCAAGAATCATGGTGCCTCGAGCCACAAAGCTATAAATCAAAGATTGTTGCCCCATCTTCAAAAACTATAGAACAATTTTTGAATATATATCTCAAAATGCAAAGAGAATGAAGAGAGGGGCCGATTGAAGAAGAGGGAAAAATGGTAGGAGTGGAGAAGAAAAAGTTCATTTGGGTTGAAGGAGTTTTGGTTTGGATATCTCCAATGTTTGTAACCCCGAAAAACCAGCTATCAAAGCTATTAAAAATAGTGTTTTTGCAAAAAAATTCTAATCACATTCTGCCACATCTCCTGATTTCTCTAGTACCCTATTTTCATCCAATTCAATGCTTAATTTATGTATATAAATAAAGTTGTGTTGAAATATATTTTTCTCACTCGAATTAAAATTAAGATTATATTAAATGTTGATACTTACTACGACTATCTTTATCATATATATATATATATATATATATATATATATATATATATTTAAATTTTACCGATAACGGTATTGATTTGGCATATTTAATATTAATGAAAAGTTGAATAGTCACCAAATCAATGTTACTTGATATACAATATAAAACTAAAATAAAGAGTGATCAAGTTTTCGAAATGTTTAAAATTTAAATCTGATAAAAGTAAGTGCTTCGATTTGTCAGGTTTAACATTAATGGATAATTAAATATTTCATATAGAAATTTTAAGTATTTATTATTAGCGTGCACTTTATAGCCATTACTTAAACCTGAGTAATCAAATATTTTATACATAGATACGAAATATTTATTTTACACTTTATAGACAGATTTCAAATATTTGAAAATATATTTTTAGTTAAAATTAATAAATATTTTAAATTGTTTATATTAATATTTTTAATTATACACTAGGTCAAAAAATTACAATCATTAATTACTGTGTAACTCTTATTTAAGAATCTAGCAGTTCGAATATTATAATCGGATTATCACTCGGTTCATTTTACTATTTTACTTTCGAACGTCACATACAACAAAGAAAAAAAAAAGACATAAGTGTCTTTGCCGAAATTTTAATTATACAATAGTAATTTATGTGAATTAATAAAATTTAATCACAATGGATAATTAAATTACTAAAATTAATATTTGATATTATACAACTTTTTACAATAGATAATAGTACCATGTTGAAGAATGTGATGAATAAAATGTGATTATAATGGGAATTAAAAACTTATTAATTTTTGTAGCTTTTTGAGCTAGCATATATGTTGCTTCACTAGCTTTCCTATCCACAAATTGAATTTGAAATGTCTCCTTGTCATTATTAATATTATTTATATGATAATATAATTAAGCCATATATCTGTAACGAATCAACACAAAAAAATCAGTATTTATTAATTTACGGCAACCCTTTTATTCATGATTTTTTTCATAAGAAAAGTATATAAATATATTCTTATTGTATGAAACTATTTACATAAATCGTTTCACAAAAAAATATAAATAAAAAGTCAAAAAATAAATGTAAAAAAAAACACCCTTAATTTCAATATTTTCGTTTTCTAAAAATAAAAGAGCGAAAATATACACTTACATAACCCACAACACAGCACAGCACAGAGCTGGTACCTTTTTCTCACATTCCCGCCAAAACTATCTTCAGTTCATCTATAGACAAAACCCTTTCTCCTCACACAAATTGAACCCTCGTTCTCCCACTCGCTTCTTGCTACCTCGATTGAACACCAACAATGGACCTAGATGATATGGACATGGATATTCCGCTCCCTGAAGAACTCGAGTTTCTGGAATCAAATTCTTATGCTCCCGAGCAAAATCAAGAAGAAGACGAAGACCATCATTATTACTTCCCAGACCTCGATCCCCCTGCCGAACCGTATTCTCCACAACCGCCGCCAGATCTCGCCGCTCCTTCGCTGGATATCGAATCCAACGCTCACAAACGGTCACGTCCGAGTTCACCTTCCGAAGATGAGAGGAGACCGAAGGTTAGGGTTGCCGTCGAGGACGATTCCTCCGCCGCGGCCGCCGACGAGGACTGGCTTCGCTACTCTCCTCCGCCACAGGAGCCGGCGGCGCAGGAAACAACGTTCGCGAAGGGGAAGATGTTGTCGAGGTTCGCCTCGGAGATTGACGGCGAGTGCATGCCGATCACCGCGCCCAACGGCGACAGGGTTTATGCGAAGCTGACCCGGTTTGAAGGAGAAGAGCGCGTGAAGAAGCTCGATTGCAATGGATATTCTGCTGGTAGTTTTTTCTTTTCGAACTGTTAGTCTCTCTACATTTTTTTTTATCAATTTAGTCTTTAATTTCTTGTATTTTTATTGTAAGGCTTAAGATTAGTTTGGCATTTTATTTTCTTTCGATGTTTTAGGTACTAACATGGTTTTTAATATTTCTAAGATTACATAAGTAATTTATTTTCGTAAAGAGCTGCTTAGGGGAGAGGCTAATAGTTGAAGGATGAAATTGGTGGTTGGGATGAAACTGTTTAAAAAAAGTTAATGTTTCTGTCTAAAAGAAAAAAAAAAAGAATCTGAACTGAATATGCACTAAGATTATTTCAATCCTTAGGGCATGTTTGGAGGAAAGGTTTTGGAACCAAAGAGAAGGAAGGATAGCTTTTGAATTAAGAGAGTTATATAATGTTTGTAAAGTAAGTAGATGTATATAATCAGGGGAGATTATGTTCCTCTATATGAGATATGACTTGCTTATAAACAACTACTAAATAAATACAAAATATTCGAATTTGATTTTCAATAGAAATAAATATATTCCCTATTTTTCCAATGCAAAGTCCGTCACCCAAACATTACTTAAGGATTCCAACTTTGTTAAGAATACTATTATTTTGAAGTGAGGTTTTCGCTTAAATTTTGATTACTAGCTTTGTTGAATACTGAACTTATTTCCGTGATTTGTATTTGGTTGCAGAGCTTAGTTCAGAACCAATAAATGTTATACTTGAGAGGCTGGAGCAAGAGGCTTTTGCTAAGGTTTGGACTCAAGGTTAACGATGTGCTTTCTGAGCTTCTGAGTGTGAAACTTGAATAAAAATTTCATTTTTTTTGCGTTGTGGTTGTTTGTTACTTACTTGGAAAGCATCTGAATTGGTAATCAAACGTAGCTTTTGATGTTTCTGATTGCTTATTCCTTTACTTATGATGCTGAAGGCCTTGGAAGCTAGTTCTGAAGGTCAAAGTGTTTCAGATGTTCCTGAAGCACAAATGGTTAATGAGCAACTTTGGGTTGATAAGTATGCTCCGAAATCCTTTACCGAGCTTCTAAGTGATGAACAGACAAATCGTGAGGTATCTACAGTACCATTTAGCTATGAAAGTAATTTATTAGAACTGCTGTAGTTAAAGACTTCATTCTTTGGCTTTCTAGGCATGACTTCTATTGCCGTTGACTAATTTGATTGGTTGACTGGGACAGGTACTGTTGTGGTTGAAGCAATGGGATTCTGTTGTTTTTGGATCTGAAATTCGAAGCACATCAGATGATGTTTTGTCTGCTTTGAAACGACATTCTTCTATTGTCCACAATCAGAAACCTTTGAATTCAAAGTTTCCTAGGAAGAATGGAGGACCCAAATGGAATAATGGTGGGAGGTATATAAATTCTGTAAGTATGGATGAGAGTGGTAGTTCAAAGAGTATTCAAGATGTATGGAATACGAAGTCAAGGAATATTAGTCCACCAGAACAGAAGGTATGTATAAGAATCGCATGATTTCATTTTCCTCGAGAATTGTCCGGTTAATATGCTTTACATCCAAATGGTTACTCTTCTACACCCATTAACACATCTATTATTTTTGAGAAGCAAATATGCAATAGAGTCAACTTGATAGAATTATGCTATTTTTTGTGCTGATTTGTCAAAGAGACTTGATAACATCGGCTAAGCCCGTTATATTCAACACTATGTATCTTATAATAAGGACAAAATATTTCTCTCTTTTGTTTCTATATGAAGGACCACAGGTGGTATTATCCTTGTAATCTTGCAATTACACTATGCTCATTGGGTTGTTTGTACACGACATAAGGTGGAACAATTTTATGTATATTAATGTTTAATGATATCAATCATATTAGATATTGAGTGTTGAATCCCATTGGTAACTAGATTTTTTTAATGATTACAGATCCTTCTGCTATGTGGACCACCAGGCCTTGGAAAAACAACACTAGCGCATGTAGCTGCTAGGCATTGTGGATATCATGTGGTAGAGGTATTGTTTATATTATTTTACATATGGAATCACGGGCCTTCAAGTTGTAAACTCTTTTACTTTTGGTAGAATAGTTTGTATGATTTTCAAAGCAAGTTTATTAAATAATTCTTGTAGTGTTGTAACTAGGTTCTAGGGGTGAAGTATTTTTTTATTTTGTTTTGCTCTCTCTTTGTACCTTTGTTGCAAGATAATGAATATAAATGTAAAGAGCGACCTAAGTTAAGATCTCCTAAGTTCCTTTTCTCATATATTTTTCTGAAGTTGGCATCAGAGCCGGTAGATCCTGATCTGCTTGTCACTATTCGACAAAGGAGAAGGAAAATAACATGTTTTCGTTTGCTGTCATTTGCTACTTTCATTTGCTTTGATGTGCACCATATTTGGAGCACCTTTTTTGAGTGATGTGAATCTGACTTGTCACAAAGGATGTTTCCTCACCGTGCACTACGAAGCACACTTCTTTGTGCAGCTTACCTAGGCGCAGGACATACACACTAGCCTTGTCATCACAGTGATGTTGTGGCATTTTTGTTGACCTCCTTTTTGTCTTTTAGCTTTGTTGGAATGCAAATCCTTTTCAACCTCTTTTCTGGTTCCCGATTATACCTTTCCTCCCTTTCCTTTCTCTGATAAAAAATGGCTTCAGGTCGACCTTCCCTCTCTTTCAGCGGTTCTTCCATAATTACTTATAAAGTTGGGTATGTGGTTGAACCCGCCCATGTAAACCTGTACCCGCGTAAACCCAGATTGAAAGATTTTGCCTGTATAGCTCGCTCTTAAACAAGCTTGAATTTTAACAAACCACACCCAATGATAGATTCAAGGGTTGAAAACTGTACAAAACTATATACAAAAATATACAATGGATAGATTTATGTAGGTAGTCCTTTATAAGCCCCAATTCCCTTTGTTCCTACTATATTCAACCAAGTGCCATAGATATAGAGAGACTTGGATAGTTATTTATTAAAAATAATTTTCATAAATTTTCCGAAACAACACTATCATCACTAAGTTTTGCAAACAACACTTTTAATTATAGATTCAAGGGTTGTTCAAAACCATATGCAAAATTGTGCAAAAGATAGATTTATGGCTAGTCATTTATAAACCTCAGTTCCGTTTGTTCCTACTATATGCAACCACGTGCTTTAGATATACAATGACTTGGATAGTAGGACTAGTGGATAAACATAGAGCAATTCATTCTATATGCAGTCTTGTACCATTCCTAAGCATGAAATTTTATTTGTTGTATTACCACCTCATCACAAAAGTACTAGTAAGTTATGTAGTTTGGAATTTGGAAACCGAAATGCCCTTCTTGTATCATATGAGCAATGATTTATAGACCAAGATACCACCGGAACTAGGGGAAAAAAATTGTACCAAACAATTTTGAGTTTAAATCAAAATAGGTGGAACAAAATCGAGCTAACGATATTGATAGATCAAAAAACAAAATAGTGAGGGAAGCTAGTTGTGCATGGTTCCAAGTGCCAAGGAAAGCAAAAAAGTTTATAGGGTCGGAATTGAAGTCATGGAACACATGTAGAGTAAGTTGGATCTTTGAATCAGAGATGTACTTGGAAAACCTCTTTTAAGACGTGGAGGTGGTGGTGGCAATGAAATGTGGGAGTTAGTTGGATTTGAATCTGATTGAAAGGATGAGCATCACCGTTGTTGTTGAGCATTTTGTTGAAAGAACCTGAACGCAACCCTAACAACATTTTACGTACAATACAGGTAACTGCGGACTCTGTAGGTAACCCATTGGTCTGCAGGTAATCCAGACTGGGTTTAAAAACCCACATTCATTTTTTAAGTTCAAAATACAATCCCACACCCGCATCGGTTGTGAAATACCCAACTCTAATTGCTTAAGAAAAGCTTAATGGCAAAGTTTGCCTCTCTTGGTTTGCATTGTAGAGCTTTGGTTACTTGGGGAAGGTTTGCATGATCATTTCGAAAAATTTAATAGTGAAATATCATGGGAAAGTGTTGAACAATTGAAGAAGTTGGACTTTCCACTTTGTGCTCCATTGTGGCAATCTATGGAACCCAACAATATATTTGGAATCCTTAGGACATTCATATTTATTAATGCTTTGGTAGAAGGCTGAAAGCATTTTATCAAATGGCATTCAATGACTTTATGATTTTGCTATCTGGCTGACATAAGAAGGAGCGGTTTGACAAGAGGATTTGTTAATGGGAAGAATGTGACTGAAAGTGCATGGTTGGTGACAATGTTCGCAAGCTCATTAACAAAGGATGCCTCTGGTTAGGGTGGCCCAATCATGAAAGGAGCACTGGAGGCAGAGATTTGAACTAGGGATGGCTGCGATGCAAGTACTGTTTATTAGGGTTAGGGAAGCAACAAAAAGAGAAAATTAGGGTTGTTATCATGTGTGAAGTTTGTTATACAGTGGTGACTATCAACGAGGGTTGCTTTAGTAAAAGGGGCTAGTTCCCCTCAATATTGTGAATCAATGTTTGAATCCCTGTCGAAGATGTTTATTGTTAGTTCCTAGCTATGCCTTGAACAAAATTGCTACGGAAGGAGGATATTTGTGGAAATAAAAAAGTAGTGGTGCTTATCTCTGATGATGAATAATACTACTAATAATTTGCATTGGCTAAAGACTCACATTTGTTGTCTCTGTCCCCGTTTCAATTTAGCCTTGTCTTTAGTCTAGTATTCCTTGGTCTTGTCTTAAGTTACATGATGAATGCCATTATGCTATATGTACCTTTTTTCTCTTTTTGCTGTTTAATTATAACTCCCTTAAAACTTTTGTAAAACTTACATTGAAGGAGAATGTTATAAATTATAATATCTGAATAATATTCTCATGTTCTTATCGTATGTTAGAATATTTAAAGTATCATAATGGTCTCTTAGGACTAGCTTCCATTATTGTATTTCAGGATCTTCTTCCTTATTTAATTGGGTCTAGATGTCTTTTATTATCATAAATAGGGTTTAGTGGCAATACTTGTATTTCTTATCAAATTACATCAATACCAATTCCTAATTATTCATTAGCTAGCTATAATTTTCCTCCTCTACACAAATTCTTATAATTTCAACACGTACCAAACAAGAGTTTTAAATTTTGTAGATTAATGCTAGTGATGATCGTTCTACATCAACAATTGAAGCGAAGATTCTTGATGTGGTTCAAATGAACTCTGTCTTGTCTGATTCAAGGCCAAAGTGTTTGGTATCTTTTCTTGCTTTCAATATTTTCATTTTGTATCTTACTATCAGTGCATAAAGGTAAAAATGCTTATTTGTTTCCATTTTCTTAGGTGGTGGATGAAATTGATGGAGCTCTTGGTGATGGTAAGGGTGCTGTGGAGGTTCTTCTAAAGATGGTTAGTGCTAGATGCAAATATTGACCTATCTCCTAAAGTGTATTGTCTAAGCAAGCCTACTTAACTTTAGTCATATTGAAGATTCCTTTAATATTGTCCAAGGTCTCAATTTCATCATAGTGATTAAACAAGTTTTATACCTTGATTTTTTTGTGGTTCCAGTATTCATTTATTGGTTCTGTTTACTATTCACGTATTCATCAATCAGTACAGTATGTGGGCATAAACTTTCTTACTAGACATGTTGTGACAGGCTTGATGACATTTGTATGTAATTAAATGCAATTTTTTGGTTTTGGTGGTTTTTTAAAGTAGATATACACTTTCGAGAGGGTAGAGTTGGACTTTTGGGATCTAAACATATGACTGTCTGAAATATTGTTTGTATGCATTTTATTTTAGAATTGTACCTTTTTTAACAAATTTTCCTAGGTTGAGAGGACTAAAGCTCCTTGTCTATTGTTTCACTTGTAATTGATAAGAACCTTTAATTGAAACACAAATAATTATCACTAATATGTAGCTTTTTTAACTAGATAAAATTGTGCTGGTTGTTGGAGATCCCACATAAGCTAAATGGCTTGTATAAGTGTGCAAATCTTACTTTACAACTCAATTTTGTGAGGTTAATATAGGCGTAAATCCATTTTGTAAATGGTATTTAGAGCCTCTTGAAAACCATGTTACTGAGTGGGCGTACTGTCCTAGGTGAGGAGTTTTTTTGCAAACCATTTTGTAGGATCACTCATTATTTTGGTGGCATCTTTGACAACTTTCCACTGACCCCAGGTTAGACTCACCTAGTGATAATCTACACGACCATCAAAATGTTGGTCGAAGACAGTGTTGACAAACGCTCGCATGCATCTTTTTCATTCACATATTTGACATCCTTGTCGGTATGTGGGGCAACGCTTGCCTTGTGGGCACTCATTGCCATGCTCACCTCTCCCATCCGAGCACAACCCTGGTGGTTGTTGATCTACCGGACTTTGTTTGGTCCTGCTATCTACTTTTCTATGTTGTGACTATTTTCTTATTATAGTTTTCCTGGATTTCAAAAGGAAAATTTAAAAATAAGAAGTGAATAATGTCTTCCAGTATAGTTGACCAACCTCTTATAACTCTAGCAACATAAGAGGACTTACTCAAATGGTGTGAGACACACCAATCCATTAGTAACACTATATTGGTAATTCTTCTACTAGTCCCTTAGTCTCCTTCTTGAGTCCTTAGATCATTGACTTTGGTGCAAATGATCATGTATCTACTAATTAACTTTCTATCACCCAATTGACTAAATCTCGCGATATTATCTTCACTTTCACTATAAACAATATTACCTTGTAGGATCAAATATCTGGACAAACAATTGTTGTCTGATGTGAGTCACATAATCTTTACAACATCTTCATCTGGTATTTGCATATGTAGTTTCTCCAATGATGATTCATGCACAACTAGGACACTTTGGGTTGAAAAAATTGCAGAAGATGTTGCAAGTTTAGAAAACATGTCTAGTTTGAATTGCAAGTCATGTCAATTACGTAAACACATTTGTCAGTCTTTTACTCATAGTATTTATGATCGAGCTTCATCTCCTTTTTTTATATTTCTATTAATTTTGGTTTAAAATATTTTTTTTGCACTTAATTGATGACTATTCTATATGTACTTGGATTTGGTTGATGAAAAATCGACCAAAACTGTTTCTATCTTTGACACATTTTATAACATGGGAAGATATAGATGAAGAAGAACATCACAAAACCTCTTGTTGGCTCAAAAAGAATTTGCAAGGACTATTTTCTTCTTTAACATCTATATATTGAAGACATATTTGAAGAAGAAAGGTTGACGAAATTCCAACAATGGGAATGATAACTAGGCTCTCGTAATCTTTAGCAATTCTTAAGCCTTCAACTTGTGAGCAAGAACATTGTTGTGTTCGATAGCAACCTAAAATAGTGTTTCCAATCTTGTATCCATCTTAGGACATTACCCTCTTTAGTTAGCAACTTGTGATCATTTAGATCACACTATTTGGGTAAAGAAAGTGCTTAGACCTGAGTCAAAAGTACTTAGGTCTTGCCAAGAGTGGTTGCTTGTGCAAACAATACCCTGTGTTCTGCTAGGAGTGACTGTGTTCTAAACAATACCTTGTGTTTTGCTAGGAGTGGGTGTGGTCTAAATAATACTCGATGTTTCGTCAAGAGTGGGTGGGGTCTAAAGAATACTTGTCTTGCATCTTGTGGCATTAGTTTGCTAGCGCAACTTGATCGTGTTGATCAAGAATTAGACACAACTTGGGTTTCCAGACGAATTAGTAAAAAAATCCCCTGTATAAATGTCTCTCAACTCTTATGTTTTTAAATTGCATATTGTTAATCTGCAACTAATTGAAGGAGAGCTTTGCAAAAGATAACTTTTGAATAGTATTTTTGATAGCTTGTCTGTCAAACTTGAAGTTTTGTCTGACGAGCTTTGTCAAACGCATATCTTACAAAACACTACTTGACAGTGTATTTGGCAAGATTTGAACTTCATTTGTTAATGTTATCGGATTTTACCTTACAAAAATTTCAAGAATGATAAATACACAATTCGACCCTCTCTTGTGTATTTCACCACTTTTCACAAAAGGACTTGGACATTTAAGGTATTTTCTTGGTATTGAAATTTCACAGTTCAATGATGGTTTGCTCATATATTGGAAAAAATTATATTCTGGACATTTTAGAATAAACAGGGATGTACAATGCTTTGCCTCTTGACAAACCAATGGACCTAAGAGTCAAACTTTTACCTAACTAAAGAGAACTGTATCTTAACCGTGGGAGATACGAATGGTTAGTTGGTAAGCTACCTGACTTGGCTAGTCTCATTGCCTTTTGAGGGAGCATAGGAAGTCAATTTTTAAACCCTTTCTACTAAGACCATTGGGATACAATTGGGGGATCCTAAGGCATATGAAGAATGTTTCTAGAAAAGGCCTTATTTATGATGTAAAGGACATACTCAAATTGTTGGCTATTCTAATGTTGACCGGGCAGGATCCCTAATGAGAGTCTAACTTGAATTAGTAGTTCAAAGATTAAGAAACTTGAATTTGTTTATCTTTTTAGAATTTACAACACAAGTATGAAACTCAAAGATGCTCACCACTATACACGAATTTAATCCATAGGATTAAACAAGTTTTTGGATCTAAATGTAGAACAAAAATGCAAGAATAAGAACAAAAACAACACAAGGAAGAAGATAGAACGAGAACTCTAAAAAGTTTGTCACCAAACACGAGTGTAATCCATAGGATTATTCAAGCACTAAAGGTTGAACTAAGGGAAGAACATGAACATACCCATGGAACAAGAGTAGAGTAAACCAAGAAGGATAAAGAACAAGTATAATTCGGCAAAGAGGAAGAACTAAATAAAAGAATGGAGCAGGGAAACTTAGGAATTGATTGAGGATGTCACACCATATAAAAAAGCTTCATGATAAGTGTTGATGGAGTTGCCACTCTACAAACATTTTTTATTCAACACTATTTAATATCCTCCTTATCCCTGCACTCATTAGTCATCAAGCAATAGGTACTCCACTTTAGTGTATTGGGTTCTTGTTGGAGGTAATTTAATATCATGCAAAGTAAATAAAATATTGCGGTGAGAATACAATGCATGACTTTAGTCGCTTGTGAGATTATATTCTTAGAGCAACTCCTTAAAGAGCTTGAATTTGATGAAAATTCCCAAATTCATCTTATATGTGACAACCGGGCAACATTTGATAAGAGAAAAGCTGGATTTTGAAGACCTCACCACTAGATTTTTCAACTCTAGTGAACAATTGAGAAACATATTCAACAAGTCTCCAAGAGAACCAAGGACCAATCATATTTTCAACAAGCTGATTACATAAGACTTATGTGCTCCACAGTTTGAGGGAGAGTATTATAATTATATAAATAAGATACAAATCTTTTATAATCAAGAATATCTGTTATAATCTTTTAGAATATGGAATATCTAGATTATATATGTATTGTAAATGCATTTACTTATTCACATATGATTTTTATTATTAAAGGATATCGTATCTCCTCTTTTGTAGTATTAATTCCATTTTCTTAATATTAATAAAGCACTCATGCTGTCTAAAATAGCACATGTTTTCAGTTCAATGTCTATTTCCTATAGTTTAACATTGGTACATCTAGAATTAATAGGGTAAGGGAAGTTAGGATTATGGTGGAGCCTCGTTTTTCTAGGAAAAGTATAGACAACAGTTACGTAGAAATTTAATGAAAGTTTGTTTAAGGAAATTATAAATCACTATTGAAACTAAATCATGCAGATTTCTGCCGAAAGGAAGTCTGATGTGGGGAAACAAACTTTGGGCAAAGGACAACTGGAGAGGAAGTCATCAAAAAGGGGTTCAAAAACTGCTTCACTTTCAAGACCTGTGAGATTTGGATGTTCTGATGTTTATATTGTTAGTATTGTTGACTAGACAAATCATTTGCAGTGATGATGATATTGATTGTCAATGTAGGTGATATGCATTTGTAATGATCTATATGCACCTGCCTTAAGACCATTACGTCAGGTAGCCAAGTAAGTTTCTGATTTAGATAACTAATCTCCTTATTTTTAGTTGTTAAATATTCCATGCTACCTTAACTTGTTGTCTTTGCATAAATTTGTCATGATTATTTGCCACAATTTTAGAAACAAAGTTCAGTCCCAACAGTTGCAACCGAAGTCTTATCCTGCAATTTGAGAAAACTTTGATGGAAAGCTTTCGTCCGAAATCAATTCCTGAGTTTTATTTTAAGAGAATTATGGCATCTCATTAATAGGAAGGACTACTGTCAATTACTCTATTTGTTTCTCATTTCTAGTTAATTTTGGGAATATTTTTTATGTTATTTCTTTTTCATTTTCTTCCTTCTTTCTATATAATGGATCTCTGTTTATATGAAAAAAGGAGATGAACTATTTTCTTCAAGCTAATATTTTTTGTTCTTATCACTTTAAACTGATTGCGAGTCTACGTTCAAGCCATGCACCTAGCCAAACTAATGTTCCTGCATGTGGTCAATTCCTACCACTCTACCAACAGCATTGCTTATGTTTTGGCTTTTGCTCAACGGATGCTTACAGCCTGCAGCTGCTATCAGCCAAACCCCTCCTTACCTTATACAAACTTTTTCTTCCCATTGTTATGGAAGTTGAACTGTTCTGTGAATCTTTCCAGCTTTTGTTTGAAACAAATGGAAGGATATGTTGATGATTGTTTCTCACAAATCTGTTGTCTTTGAGATAGGGTTTTGAATATAGCATCTTTCTTTCGTACTGCAAATCCCACAATCAGGGGGCATTTATTTAAACAGTCACAAGTTGGAGGACTTGAAAAGAGTTTATTCCTTTTATTATTTTTTCTCTCATTTGTAGAATTTCTCTATATATTTTCTAGTTTATTGATTTTGGTTCCAACATATTTTTTAATTTTACATTTTGCAATAGAAAGATTGAGGCGATCATAATGAATGATTAGCTTACAATCATAATAACATATGAATCAATCAAATTTCTAATTTACAGAAATTGACAGCCTAAAGGGTTACTTTCTCCATTTAATAGCCTTGTTATTTAGGTTATATGGTTTAGGAAAGTGCTAGGAGATTGATTATTTGTTTGTCAAGCTTTTCTTTTTTCCATTATAGTGCTGTCATCTGTAAGGGAATTGTTTTTCTCATAAGAATATTATTTGATGGATTTTCATTTTGTTTTATATATTTTAAATATATGGCCTAGGCCCATGTGTAATTACTGTACAATCTATATATATTATGTTCCTTGGTTGCGGTCAAAGTAATAAGGATTCATCCATATTATTCATCTTATATGCTTACACCTTTTAATATATTGAATTTCAGATGAGAGTTTCTTTTGCTACAACTTTGATTCTTTATCCCTAGATACTAATCTTGTCCAAGCTAGTATTCCTGTCTTTCCTATTTGCATTTTTTTAATTTGTATATCCAAATGTGCATATAACCTGATTTGTTGACAACAAACTTTTGTTCCATGACAGGGTTCATATATTTGTTCAACCAACAGTTAGTCGTGCAGTGAGCAGGTGATGATTAGCTTGAAATAGTTCATACCTCACCTATCTAGATTGGGTTCTATTTTATGTATAATATCTATGCCTACTAAATCTATTTTCTAATAGTTGACACACTTGAATACTCTATAGTTCCTATTATTTTGGGGGCAAGTCTACAATACTTCGTTTAAAAATAAATATTGTTTTAGGGTATCGCTTAAGGACTAAGGAATTCCTAAATTTTAGAAAAAAAAAGTAGAGTAGGACTAAATTACTCCTTTTTCTTTAGGGTTTAGGGTTTAGAGAGATATTACTAGGTTAGAGAGAGGACAAGGATGGAAAAGGTTAATAAATGCTTTGCTTATGCCACTTACTATACAATGGAGGATTTACAATAGATTCAGTTGGCAGGATAGTGGTAGAGATATCACTCTAACTTGAACTACGTCTGAATTTAATAACGAAATGTTTAGTTACACTTTTAATTAATTGTATCCTTTGCTTTAACTGCTTACCAATTGAATAACTATTTAGATGTGCATTATAATTTACAATATGATGTTGATATATTAAGACAACGATGATGGAGTAATGAACTCTAGAAATTGGTCTTAGGGTGACATCTCTAGCTGTTGCAAAACTAAACCACCACTCTTGAGGTTAGAATTACCACAGCCTCCAAAGGGGCCACCACTAAATTTGGCTATGGGTGACACAATAAAGGTGACTAGCAATATATTTTTTATTGTAAATTTTTGGTATATTGAGGACGGTGAAAGCCCCCAGACAAACTTACAAACAAATCCTACCGTCATTGAGAACACTATTCCATCTTTTAAAATATACGAGCAAACTCAACATGAGGTCGTAGAATAACATGCATTCCCAGAGCTTGAGATAGTAATAACATCAATAGTATTAAATGTACTCTTACCTTTATTGGATAGGTTATATGATCGAGAAGACTTAGGCATTGCTTCAATCATTGTTCTCAATGATCAAGTTCCTCTTTTTAAGCTTTCATACCAGACATTGATAAAACAACCAAACAATGACGAAATAGAGAATCTTTTTGGCTAAAGGACCAAAAATTCCATATATGCTCTAATCGGAGCCAATGAGATGTCACCACCTCTTGGAATGGACTCAAGTGTCCCGTCAATCCTGTTTGTGGCAGTGGTGGGTGGGCTATATGAGTCGTGGTGGCATATGAAGCATATTGAGCATGTTGTGGTGAATTTCCATTCTATTCAAGAAGTATTGCACACATGTTGTTTCTTTCCTCATGTTACATCTTGAATTCGCTTGCAAACATCACTACCAAGGTTGTACGCTAAACATCACTTGTTAGAAAATTGATGTTTCTTAATCTGCCGCATCAATTTGAGGGTGGATGTCAATAAGGGATTCTGTTATTATTTTGTTTCCTGTTATAAGTTATACATATTAGGAGTAAATATCTGCCTGCCTATTCATTGTAGAATATTAGCTTTCCTAATGGATTTAAGAAATATATGCGTATTCATTGTAGGCTGACATACATATGCAACAAGGAGGGAATGAAAGCCAGTGCAATTGCACTCACTGCTCTGGCAGAATATACAGGTAGTTTTTCTTATGTTTTTTAATTTTGTATCTTGCAAGTTGCACAACTTGGTGCTCCCGGACATTTTTGCATGCTTTAGTGTTTGACTTTAAGTTGAGGGGGAAAAGTGGAAAGAACTGTCTTGAGAGTGTTTCACTCATACTATTGAATATAGCCGAGAGAATTGATAAGCTCCTGTGTTATAGAAAATGAACAAAAGGTACATCTAGGCTTATGCGGCAGCTTACAAGAATTCCTTTTTCCGATTTGCCTTGTCTTGACCTAATAATGGGTCACCATTTTAACCACCTTGGCAACCTCTCCCTGTCAGCAACGACAACTGCCATTTCCTGCTCTACCACTTCCTCATGTTCAAAATCTTGTGTTAATCTTTATGTAGTATGGATTGTGTTTGACAGATCTCAAATGGTTGATTCATGCTAAATATAATACTTGATTTTGTGATGTCGATATTGTTACCCCTTGTGTAATTAATGATTCTTTTGCTCAATGTTACATTCTTCAAATCATCTTTCCATCTATTTAATCCTTCTCTTGCTCTATTTTTTCCCTTTCATTATAGAATGTGATATTAGATCATGCTTGAACACTCTCCAATTTCTCTCGAAGAAGAAAGAAGCCCTCAATGTGGTAAGATTTAGTGCGATCCAGAAATTCTGATGAAATTTTAAGACTACTGAATTCATACAAGTATTAAATTTGGTTTTGTATATTGTTTAAGAATGTTTTGAAGTGGGTGCAATAACAATGGCAGTGTCTCTTTTGAAATGAGAGTAGAGAATCCACAATACTAGAGTTGTGATTTGAGAGCAAAAATGAATTCTAATAGAGAGAGAATTAACTTTGTTACATGTGAGATGTTGTCAACACATAAAACAAGTTAGAGAAGTATAACAAATAAATGTTCTCATTTTCTGCTTCAAAATGGAAAAGGGAGAACAAGATTTCAAAGATATAGACACCTAAGTACATAGTGGCTGCAATTAAGACAACTGCCAAAGAGGGCAGTTAAGGTGAGCTAGGGATGATCACAATTAAGTTAGCTGTCAAGTAGGAAAGAACTGCTCAAGTTTTATGAGCTTTATTAATATGTTGCCTGCGTTGTACAAAGCATATGATCCCATAAGCTTCAAGCCAAGTCTTTTACTAAATGTCACTAGTGCTTTCACTCCCTCCCTCCATTGTTGTAATTGACTTGCTGAATATTATAATGCCAAATTGCAATGGCGGGTTTGTAGGATTTGAGTAGTTGTTTAATCCATGTAACTCTCTTCAGCATCATCAAAAGTGACTTGTAGAAGCCCCATTGAGTACTGACTTACTGATGAAGGATAAAGAATGAAAGAACTGATGAAGTTTTATGAGGTTTATTAATATGTTGCCTGCACTGTACAAAGCATATGCTCCCATAAGCTTCAAGCCAAGTCTTTTACTAAATGTCACTAGTGCTTTCACTCCCTCCCTCCATTTGTTGTACTTGATTTGCAGAATATTATACTGTCAAATTGCAATGGCCAATTTGTAGGATTGGAGTAGTTCTTTAATCCATGTAACTTTCTTCAGCATCATCAAAAGTGACTTGTAGAAGCCTCACTGACTACTGACTTTCTGATGAGGGATAAAGAATGAAAGAAAATTTCCCAGATTCCAAATCATGCCTCTTAAATAAATCAACTAATATATTATTGTTTGGTCTAACATTCTTATGCATGCACATCCGAAGATTGTTTTGCTGAACCCGGACTGATTTGGAGGTGTGTTCCGCATTCTTTAAGCCACTCAAGAAAGCAGCATGCACAGTTGTTAGATATTGCCTACTTGTACCAGCAAAAGTTAGTCAATTCCCTGTATTTGCTGCTTTTATATCATAATTATCACTGGATGAGTGTTTACTAACAATGACCATCCCTTTCTTATGGTTCAGGTTCATGTTTGGGTGTAGTCATTTGACAATGGTTATGATATACTTGCAAAAAAATGTGAGGAATTGACTGTTCTCTAGTTAGGCCTCAAGTAGGCCATATCTATCAACTATTTTGGTGCTTTCTTTAGTGACTTCAAGAAATCTTCAAACATTTACCGATTGGTCCAAATTCAGCAAAACAATCCTAGAAAGTTTGTGCTTAAGAATGTTAGACCAAACAATGATAGTGGTTGGTTTATTGAAGACTATTGGAAAGAGAACCCAATTCCCACATCAACTAGAGATAGTATCTGTTGAATATAATGGGCTTAGCCCATGTTCTCTGTTATTCTGTTACTTTTATTATCTATAAATAAACAACCCTATGTGTGTATTTTTACACAAGGGAATTAACCTTATACCTATTTCTCTTTGTTTTAATATGGCATCTAGAGCCTAGGGTTATGGTTAAATTTTTTTCGGTGAATCCACTGTTCACCGTCCTCATCCAGCTGCCCCTGCCGCTGATGCTGTTACCGCCACCGCCGTCGATTGGGTTGGCCACATCACCTTCAGGATCGCCTCACCCCGGCAACCACTGTGCAGTTGGAATCGCGGTGATCGGAGGAGCGACGCGCCTTCACGCGTTATTTCCGTTCCCGTCACCGTCACTATTGCCGCCGTGTGTGGCAGCGCGTTTGGCGTCTTTTCCGGCAGCGATCAACGTCGTTGCAATCGTTGTCTTGTGAGTGTTTTGGATCTGTCCTCATCATCTTGATTGGAACCCGTTTGTTTTTTTAGGGTTTTTCTCTCTCCTCTATGACTTCTTTTGTTGTTGCCGCTGCATCTTCTACTACTGCCTCCTCTACTATCACTATACCTAATCATTATACTAATTATATCAGTGTTCATCTGTCAATTAGTAAATTGGATGGCACAAATTATGATACTTGGGCCTCGGATATTAGATTATGGCTTAAGAGTCAAGGCTATGTTATCTTATGATCAACAGACGTTGTAAGTTGATCAACATAGCCTTGACTCTTAAGCCATAATCTAATATCCGAGGCCCAAGTATCATAATTTGTGCCATCCAATTTATCAATTGACAGATGAACATTGACATAATTAGTACAATGATCAGATACAGTGATAGTAGAGGCAGCAGAAGAAGATATAGCGGCAGCCGCAAAAGAAGCCATAGAGGAGAGAGAAAAACCCTAGAAAAACAAACGAGCTCCGATCAAGATGATGAGGACAGATCCAGAACACTCACAGGATGACGATTGCAACAACGTTGATTGCAGTCGGAAAAGACGCCAAACGCGCAGCCACGCATGGCGGCAACAATGACAGGAACGGAAACGACGCGTGAAGGCGCATCGTTCTTCTGATCACCGTGATTCCAACTGCACGGTGGTCGTCGGGGTGAGGCACTCCTGACGGTGATGTGGCCGACCCAATTGGCAGGGGAAGCTGGATGATGACCGTGAACAGTGGGTTCACTGAAAAATATTTAACCCTAACCCTAGGCTCAAGATACCATATTAAAATATAGAGAAATAGGTATAGGGTTAATTCCCTTGTGTCAAAATACACACATAGGGTTGTTTATTTATAGATAATAAAAGTAAAAGAATAAAACAAACATGGGCTAAGCCCTTTATATTCAACAAAATAAAAGGACTTGTGTGGAAGTTCAATCTCTAATTTCATTTTTACAGCTAAAAGCAGAAATAAGTAAGTCAAGAAAAAAAATATCAAGATACAATTAGATATTTTGTATATATTAATATTATGTTTTTATAACACCTTGCTTCTTGCACATGAAGCTCATCTTGAAAAGTTCAGAGAGGCAACAACATTGGTAAATGTTGCAGAATGTTTCTTTTCAGCCTGTGCATTTAAGCCCATCAAATCTCTATTAACAGCCCTTTGGTACTGGTGGAGGTTTCAATAAAAGCCACTTTACTGGGCATTCCATAGGCTGCGGTGGCAGAATGCTTGTCTAGTGTCAAGTATGGCATAAATTTGGCTACTTTTTGTCCATTTGCTTTCATTTTTCAAGTGTGACCTCATTTCACAAGCACTTAAGAATCAAATACCTTACACATTACAGGGACTCACGGTTAAGGGCTTACTAGTTTATTTCTGTCATAAAGCTTCTGGCATCATTTTAAAGAAGGGAAACCTGTCTCTTTTTGGCCCTATAATTAATATCATGAGCTTTTTGTGGTTTTATTCTATTTCACTTCAAAACTTAGTACATTTGATTTGAGTGAAGAAATGTGTTCTTTTCATTAGATGCTGCATTAATTGTCACTTGTTTTACTTGATGCACAGTTTGATATTGGTTCTCAAGTTGTTGGCCAGAAGGACACGTCAAAGAATGTTCTAGACATCTGGAAAGAGGTAATAGTCACACCTATTAAATTTGTCTATTTATCCAGTAGGTATCTAATAGTACTACTTTCAATTTATCTTGTTTATCATTGATTGGTATTCTGTGTAGATTTTCCATAAGCGCAGAACAAAAAAGCTGGAAAGAAAATCTCATACAGGGAGTTCCTTTGAATTTGACTCATTGTACACCCTTGTGTCAAAGCGGTAGGCCATATTTTACTGTCTTACTTGTTTCTTCCTCTGTTCAAATATATCTTCATGGTAAATAAGAATAATAATATGCAGAGGTGATAGTGACTTGATTCTGGATGGAATTCATGAAAATGTTTTGCGGCTCAATTATCACGACCCAGTGATGCGGAAAACTGTGAGCATATATCAAACCCAACTGATTTCCTGGGATTCATTCACTGATAATTTTGTATCATTTAGAATTTTGTTTTGAAATCTGTTTGAAGGTCAAGTGCCTCAACAATCTTGGAGTTTATGATCTATTGCATCAATATATAATGAATACACATCATATGTCCCTTTATGGTAAGAAGATAATTTACGTACTTCAATTTTCTTTACAAGTTAAATCTCACTCTTATTTCTCTATCTTTCCTTTCATCAGTATATTTGCCCCTTGTTGCAATTACTGTACATCATATAGTATCTCAAGTTCAGAAACCAAACATTGAGTGGCCAAAGTCATATCAGAGGTATATCTTGTTCTTGTTGTATTATGTTTAGAATAAATTTAATTGGTATACTTTTCGTACAAAACAAATTTCCTAATGTATCTTATACAAATCTTTAGATATCGTACAATGACTATTGAAAAAATGGATATTTTGAATACCTGGCGCCACAAAATCCCACCGCATATTGGAAGGCACATATCAGCAAGTTCCTTTGTAGAAGATTTAATTTCTCCGTTGTTACATATTCTGTCCCCACCAACTATAAGACCGGTGATGTACTAGTTTATTTGTTCTGAATATAGTTTTGTTATCTAATCAATTTTGTCTCCTTGTCTTCGTCCTCTATAGTTGCTCGAGTAGATTTAATTGCAGATTCCTTATTATTTGATGTTCAAGTGTGTTTGTAGAGAGAAACAATTCTTTGATGATAAATTATTTGTTGAGATGTTTAAAAGAAACAAATTGTCATGATAAAGAATGCCGCTTGGCTTTTGTTTCTTATTATTGAATTTAGTTCAAACAAAATCTTAGTCCAGTTCGATTTAATCCATAAAACCTATAAATCCCCAGTCCCTAAGTTCACAGACTTGCAACACTACTGTTAGTCTGTTTTTGCAGTTTTGTTTATGAAGATCCTGCATTGTTATGTTTTCTTTATTTCTATTTTTCATTGTTTACCTTGTTTTCATTAAATTTGTTACTTCCTCAAGACTAGATCTTTGATTTTTAATCTAGTTTTTGCTGTAACGAACTTGGTGTCTATTAGCTATGTAGACTCGTATTTAACTCGGTTCAGCCCCAGTTACACTGTATTTTTTGTTTCTCTCTTTCTGATTTGGTTTTCTTTTCTCTTTAGGTGGCATTACAATTACTATCTGATAAGGAGAAGAATGATCTTGCTCAATTAGTTAGCAAAATGGTATCATACGCTATAACGTATAAGACTGTGAAATCAGATATGCTGCCTCAAACCCTGAAGTGTGAAGTAGCAGATGGTTTGGCACTGTCTCTTGTTCCTCCTATTAGTGACTTTATAAACTTCAAGGTTTGGACTTTGGATCATTGGTCATACTTCTGTCTTTGAAGTATATCAATCTCAGCCAGATTTTAATATCTTTTCTATTGTCTACATTTGTGCAGGATTATACTTCAAATCATTATGTGCTTTCTGTAGCTATGAAGAAGGTTTTGGCACATGAGGTTAGATTCATCAACTTCGACGTTTTAGTTTAGTTACATATTTTTCTCATCCTTCTCTATTTAAGGTGAATATTCAAACCTCCTGTCTCGTCTTGTATAACTTCTGATTTATATATATAAAACATGTTTGTTGACCACTTATTGTACGTTTTTTTTTTAAAATCAAAGGAAAGAAAGAAGGTTATGGAATAACAATATACGTTGCAAACCTAACTTGGTTAGCTCTACAACATGTATCAATCATATGCATCATTTTTAGAAATATCATTGAAGGGAAAAGAAATACAAAAGTGGGGGGCTCAAACCAAACCCACCAAGAGAAACAGAAGTGCGGAAGACCACACCTATAATTATACTTATTTATAAAATTAATGCTTTGTGACTGAAAGCTTAATAATTAGTTTGGCCTATAGCTTCAAATGTGAAAGAATGAAAATGAAATTTGAATGTCAAATATAGGGTGCGTCAGTTTAGTTTTATGCTCTTTTTAGTAAGAAAATTCTATCTACTTGTAAAATAAGTATTGTTTTAAAAATTGCTTATTTGAGAAATACTTATTTCAAGTTTAAACAAATTGACTCATAATCTGACTATTAGAGATATAAATGTAAACATTCAGTTATTCAACTGAATGTTAGTTATCTGATTTTTCTGTTTTTCTGCCATGATTAGTGTGTAACTGTTGTAACCTGTGCCCAGCTTGTGTCTTCTTTTTTATTCGGTGAAACAATGATCAATTCTCTTTCTTTTAATCTTTTCTCTGTTTCTTCTCGTATCAAAATTCTGATACTCACTATGCAAAACTTATTCAAAATTTGGCAATTGTGTTACGGATGTCCATATCCATTTTTCACTCGTATTTATGTTCCACTATTTTACATGTCACAGGTTGAAAAGCATAAGATTTTACAAGTTGGTAATGGCAAAACTGGGGCTTTAGCAAATGAAGGGCATGAAGTCATTGAGACTGGAACTCACAACATCCCATTAGCCAATACCAATTATGCAACTGCAGTTGATATGAAAACTAATGAAAATCAGGTTAATGTTGTATCAAGGAAATTAAATGCAAATCCCACAATAGTTTCATCAAACTTGAATACTGATAAAAGTTCAAGTGCAACAGATAGTGGGAAACCACTAAACATGGGAAATATGAAAAAACCATCCAGAAGTTCCTCCAGTTTCTTTGACAGGTGATTCTTCCTCAGTTATTTGTAGGTTTTGTGTCAATTATTACTTTTAAAAGCGAAAAATGATATATGAGAATCATGTTTGCTAAACTAATCCATGTATTGTAATAACAGCTTCTAATTTGGGAAACCTAATTAAGGGCCTGAAATTGGAAACTTATTTTGCCTTTTTAAAAATGAAACCTAGATGAAGGCACAAGCTTTCCTCAATGTATTATTCTATATAAATTTGTATGGCCAGGTTGGGACATTTCCTGGGCTGGCATGGTATGGATTTCAGTACCTAGAAAGTATTTCTAGCGTATCTTAATTCAAATTTCATGTCTTAGACCTCCTATTAAGAATTTGTTTGTGCACTAGGAGAATAGAAAAGGCTCAGTGCAAAGTGGTTTTTAACTGGGTGAAGCTTCGTTGGAGAAGTTACTTGGTTAAAGGTGCTATCTACCACTGTTATCAAATAGAAAAATTTAGGATGGAAAAGCACTTTGGAGTTGTAAATGGTTGAGTAGGAGAAATCACGCACTCCAAAGTCCTTGTTCCAAGTAGGTTCAGTGCAATAAATCTATTTCGTCTAATCTGCTATAACAGTTACAACATCATTCTTGAAATTTTCTTACTTATTTCATGTCAAATTTAGTACGAGACCACATTATTTTATTTTGCAGTTGTTCATAGTGTATCACTCTGTTTTTATCTGGTAAAAATATTGATTGTTTTGTCAGCCGCTACATCATGCCCTGGATCAAAGTTATTTTACGTATTGGTTTTTTCTTGTTTTTTATTTTTGACTATGATGAAATCTGGCAATGACACTATACTTTGTGGAAAAAATGAAAATCTACTCTTCAACTGATTACTACTAATTAAAAAAGATATTATGTCCATTGATTTATCTAATGGTCCCGCTTGGATGTTTTTATTGTACTGTTGGATTAATGGATGGCAATTGTGCCTTACTTAATGATTATCTTTATATAGTCATTATTTACTGCTGCTGATCTTTCTTTGCTTGGAGGTCAGGTTTAAAAAGGAAAAAATTAAGGGTGTACAAAGTAATGACAGATCTCAACCGGAAGAAGCTACCTTGGAGAAACATCAATACCCTTTACTTTTTAAATTTAACGAGGTACACTGCATTTCTTTAGTAATGAATGAAAATGGAAGTTATTTTATCTGGCACTTGACAGAAAAATAAAATGTAATTGCATTAATTAATAAAGATACATTGTTGTGGACTCAAATCCATTCATTCGAGAGCATAGGATACATTAAGAGAGAGATATTTGCAAAATCATTGTACGTAGTTTCACTACATTTAGACAAAATGGAGCGATGATTAAGTTAATACCAATATTTGTTTAGTTAACACTTTAGTTATTGACCTTGGTAGTGATGGTGCAAGTAAATTGTACTAATTCTTGCATGATTTTCTTCTTGGTCATTGCAATCTGGAAATATTGGACAAATCCTCTTAGAAAGTGGATCTAGGTATAATTCAACTTTGCAAGGTGAATTTAACATCAACTTATATATTATAATTTAGTCTTATTTCTAGTTGATGTGAGATCTTCAACACATTCATTAATGTTAAGAGTTGAATATTTGAAGTGAGACTAAATATTTGTGGGTGGTTCGATAGTAAGTAATATGATAATCTAACAAACCTGATACCATCCTAGAAAATGGATTTAGGTCTAACTCAATCCTACAAAACCAACTTACAAGATGTGTTTTCTACCCACCTATGTACTATAATTTTGTCATATTTTTAGTCTGTATCAGATCTCCGGTTATTCCATTTGTGGAACATATGCGATATAGAAAATCGTATGTTATAGTGGGTACACTTAGGAACAAGATTAGGGGGTTGTTGAAAAGCTCAAGGAAAAAAGGTCCTCTAGCCCTTTATTTATATGAATCAAAAATCAATACAAAAGGAGAGAAGTTTAGGAGTTTGCAAAAACTAATTTTCCTAACTGCTAAAGAATGTTTTGGTCGAATGATAGGGAAGTAGACGACTTTTGCCAACTAAACTCTAATATCTCTGGATTGGAGTTAGATTCACACAGGATATTGGGACAAATGTTGATTTTTCTGCAAGTAATGATTGGAACTAAGCTTTAGGTCTTTCGTGGGAGGATTCACTAGGGAGATTTAGTATTAATGAGTCATCAGCTAGTCTATATAAGAGATTATGACACTGTTTTCAACTCAACTTTTAGACAATGGGTTTGTGAGTCTCTTTTCTTATATGATACTCAACTTTCTCAATTTTACTCATATGTCCTTCAACAATCTCTTTCTCAAGTGTAAGTTTCTTTCACATTGGTAAACTCTCCCTTAAGTGAAAACATTTTTAATCCTGAGTACCTTACCAATGACGCTTACTTGTATGATCATTCATCATAATGGGACGCAGTTGCTTGAAATCTTTGTTAGAAAGACTTTTGATACAAGGATCACTTTATATTGTACTCGTCTGAGCTGGTTATTAAGACGAACCATCAACTTTGATAGCATTGTTGGATTTTGAGAGAGGATATTGGGGAGGTTCAACACCAATAGTCATGAACAAATCCGTATACGTGACTATGACACCAAATCTTCTCAATCTTTTTTTTCCACTTTTTGAACACAAAAAACATATCAGATTTCTTTTTCAAAAAATAGGCCCACACCTTTCTTGTAGAGTCATCAATAAAGGTTACATAATCATGTGAGCTGCCAAGGGATTTCACTAGAGCTGGCCCCCAAATATTTGTATGCACTAGTTTTAACCGTTCAATGTTAGATGTCTTACCTGATATATGAGAAGCTAACCTTTTTCTGCTTTCCAAGGATACAATGTTAACAAGGTCTAATGTCGACATGTTTCAAGTTAGACAAGTCATGTATGTCATCAAGCTTCAACTTGCTATAACTTGATGAGCTACTAGTTGCAGTAACAATTCCAACTATTGGGAAGAGATGATAATAGAGTTAACTCTTTCACCTCATCATCAAAATTTATAAAATTTATATGCCAAGCGGGCAAGAATTGTGTTAAATTCCTTAATGTGATTAGTAACAAAATTACCTTCCATTTTGAGGTTAGTTATCTTGTGTAAATACACTTTGTTGGTTACAGACGGCTTCTACATATTTGACAATGCTTGCATGAGATCTGTGGTTGTCTTCTCAATCATAATGTTGAACACAACATTCTTGGCTAACGTCAATTGAATTACAACTTCTTATACAAATAGTCCTCCATTTGCATGTTCCAGAATCCGAGGAGTTTAGATTGAGAAGAAGGTTCTGTAATTAGAAAGAGTCAAGTTCAACAAATTTTTCAAATCTTGGCTGATTTTGGGCAGTTAAACAAATGGGGCGTGGTTTTAAGGTTTGCCCTGGATCAGAGTGGGGTCTGATTGGTTTGAAACAGTCTGATCCAACAAATTTTAAAACACTGATTTAGAGCACAATATAAAACTTGTATGTAACTGCTACGAATTTTACTACTGCTACTTTTGGTGCGGTGAGAAGTTTGCCTTAAAGTAGTACGAATCTATTAATTGGTCACCTGTGGTGAAATAGTAATTTTAATATATATTAATGTTTTTTTACCAAAAAAATTGTCCTTTTTTTCAGTTACATAAGAGAACAGAATGCTCATTGTGGCTTATTTATTTCTTTGCAGGGCTTTACTAATGCAGTCAAAAGGCCTGTCCGTATTCGTGAATTTCTATCTTAATGTGTGTATCAAATAATATGTTCATCTTCAAGGCCTCCCCTTGTTCCCTTTAGATTAACTTTGTTGTATGTTTCAGAATCAAAGTTCTTACTATTTTAGTTGTGGTCTTTTTGTTTATCATCTTCACTTACAAAAAGAAGGGAATGGAGTGGCAGGTATGTCAACCAAACTAATTGGCTATGATTACAGTTCACTCATCTAAAAGTTAATTTGTTCAGCAAAAGCACATTGTCTATGATTACAGTTTACCATGACATTGCCAGATAGCACGGGCCTGATCCGACCATCCCCTAGCTCCACACAGCTAAATTTCTATGCAAATTTTTGTATAGATAGTGCAGGTTTGTTGAATCTTGTACAAAATGTGAATTGAAATTCAAATTTGAGAGCATACAACCATTAAATTCTAAAACTAAAGAAATATCAGATAAGCTTTTCAAATTTTCAATTGTTTTATCATAACCTTTAAAATTCAGCACTTACTATTTTGGTTCCTAAATACAAATTAACATTAATTGCTTAAACCATACATATTTTTATAAGTTTTGGACTAATATAATTGACAGATTATAATTTTAAGAACTTATTTATGAATTATTTAGTTTTAGATCTTAATGTGATGGCTGCACTTTTAAGGATTAAATTGTATTTAAACTATGGTAACATGAAAAGAAACTCAAACATTTCTAATGTGGAATTTTATTTATAAAGGTTAGATACATACAAAATATACAACAGTCAGAATCTCTAACTTTCATTTGAGAATCCATTCGGTCTTATTTCTATCGATGACCAAAGTTAATATCCCTGATTGAATGGCAGCAAAATTGACAAAATGACTGCTAAAGTATTAACCTGGATACATTTTGCTAATCTTTGCTCGTAGAAAAGATCATGACGACCACAAGACATCCTGCTGTCAGAAGCAGAGAACCAATTATCCATTTCTTTAACTTGGAAGCTGTTGATTACGGACATTTCTTAATAAAGGATCAAAACATCAAAGCTCCCAATACACAAAAGTTTCCAACACCTTGGCCTTAATACTCTATTTTTTTTTCACTTTTACCTTCTCTGTGCTTACAATTTCAAGTTTCAAGATAAAAGGGTCACAATCTATAATTTAAGCCTTTCGGATTGGACAGTAGTACGTCGATATCGAAAACAATGTTGCTTGATAAAAACTAAACTTCCTGATTTTTCAATCTCAGTGAAAAGAAATCAATTTAAGAATAGTTAATTCATAACTAAAATTATTAAATTGAGCAATATAAAAATGCATTTTAGATTTTATAATTTAGAATGTGAAATAATACTTGAAATATAATATTAGATTGTATAATTTGAAATATAAATATAAATTCATTTTTAGATTATGCAGTTTTGGAAACTTTTCATATCATTCAATTTGGAGTATCTTAGGGAAACCACATGGAGAGATATTTTTGATATTTCACACACATCAAGGGATGAAAGAAGAAACCATAGGGTGAACGAAGAAAGAACCATAGGGAAATTTATTAAGTTATAGAGAAACAAATAGTTTCTTGCATACTTTACCTTTGCAAGTTGGTCTCTGTTCCACCAGTTTACCACCATGACTCAGTGCCTTCTCTGCCACCTGTCTATTCATCTTCTTGTAGTTGTCCTTTTCCAAGGTATTTTTTTCTCCAAAATCTTCACACTTTTTTCATCTTAGTTCTCTCTGTTACTCCTGTATGTATTCTCTTTTATCTCAATTTTTTTTTTCTCTTTTTTCATTTCACGTTTTCTTTATCTTGTTTATTCATATACTTATTTCTTTAAAACTATCTTATTTTCATGTTCTTTTATGTGTTTGTCACTCATGAGTTATTTATGATATTATGTCATATTTATGTAAAAGTATAATAATTTTTTCGTGCTACAATCCTACTATTTACAATATTATCTGTTAAAAAAAAACTATTTACAATATTATAAGTCTTTTATGATATCAATCATTATTTTAATTTTAATTAGATTGTAAATAATCATTAAGTTTGTGTATTAGAATTTCTAGGCCAAGATAAAAACTCTAAAGATGTTTAATGAAATATTAATCATTAATCTTCTTTTAATATATTAGTCTTCTATTTTTTTTAAAAACTTCAAAAATATTTATTGCAACTTTTAAAGATTATTTGGATGGGGGGTTCATACTCACTAAAATCTATCTTTTTTTTTTCTTTTTACATTCTCTTATCGACTCACTCCTGAGTCTTAGGTTGAAGTATTATTAATTTGATATTGTTTTCATGAATAATGTTAATAGAGATTTTTTTTTTCTTTTCATAGTTGCTAAGAATTTTTTGGATAATTGTTAATGATAGTAAACTAGGGTCAAACATGATTTTTTTAGATGACGTTAATAGGAATTATTATTTTTTGGATATCAATAAGAGTAATTTAATTATTTAAAATTATATAATTTCAAATTTTACTTGAAAAAAAATTTAGATTCTTTATATTTTTCCTCTCTAAAATCTTTGTTTTCTCTCTCTCTCTATATTCTCTCTTAAACTTAGTTTTGGTTACAACAACGTTAGATCAGTTTCATTCATGTTTACATCATTTCTTTACTAATATTGAGAATGCTTCTTTCATATTCAAGTTAATTGTGATTATTTTTATTATCATTGTTATTTCGTGAGACCTTAAATGGTCTAAGTCTTATTAAAAGGTATTAAGTCAATGGATCACCTATCAAATTTTAATGATAATAATTTTATAATACAAGATTTCCCAAATAAATCCATTCCATAAAAATCAATAGCCAAGGTTATTCGTTGGGGCTTTTGCGCAGAGTTATTGCTATTAGCATCTCCAATAGGGTAAAAAGTCCAGGCAGAGTTTAATATTGCTATTACCAACAACCCTACAGTATACTCCTTCTTTGATTTTTAATATTGGACTATTTAATAAAATTTCATTATTCATTATTTCTCATTTATCTAAATTCCACTATAATATATTTCTTTAATTTGGATGAAAACCTTGACTATTATTGACTAGTTTGTTTCACATACCCACTAAAATAAACTCTTCAAACGGTTTACTTTTAAAATAAAAAATATATAAATACTGAATTGTACATTATAATAAAAAAAATTTAAACCATCACAAAAGTGGTACCTTGACCAACTTTAAAAAATGAGAAAAATAATATTACAGCTATAAGTTCTTAACTTGCTTGGAGTAAATTCTACAATGTCATCAATTTTAAAACTTTTATATCACTCTTATATATTTATTAATTTTATATTTAACTGTTGATGTTTTTAAATAAAAAATATTTTTTTTATTCTTAGTCTTAAATTTGATATCATATGGATAATAAAAATAAAAAGGTCTTACAGAAGTCTTAAATTTATAACCATATATCTAACATGAGCAGACCTTTTGGGAGGACAAATTTGAAAACCAGTGATTGATTATTTGATTCTATTCATGATCAACAAGAAAACAAAAGTTGCAATAGTAGTTGATTGCTTCTATCTTTTTATGTATGACCAGAAAAACGAATTGGTGCCTTCTCATTTTACATTGTTAGAACTATTAATTACTTGTTTCAGCTCCTCTATGTCCCTTGTTGTCCTAAATGTTACTCCCATGAACCATCTTTTTGAAAAGCTAAATTTATTAAGTGAACATTACTGAATTGTTCTATACATTATATCGGTAATAGGTAGAAGCTATGATTGATCAAACCCATTGTTTATAGTCTAGACCTCGCCACACTTACCTATAAATTTGTTTCATTGAGTTGCTTGTGATTGCTTGCCAATCAATGCATTTGTCTTGGCTAACTTGATGAGGGGCTTTCATCAGTGACCATACCTTTCAACCTGGCAAAGAGAGGATCAGAGAGGTTTTGTTTTCCTTCCATGAGTTTGCTGCAAATCCGGATCCTGAGTGGCCTCATAGTTGATGACTCAATTTTGGGACATCCCCTCAGTTGAACTTCCTTCAAACTTGGCATGAGGTCGTGCATTTGCTCAGGCAGAGAATTCAACTTCTGACAGTAGTTGATGGTTAACAAAGTGAGCTTTGTTGCTGCAAATCCACCCTGGGGAAATGATGTGAAATTTGGACAATGCCTTATGCGCAAGGAATGGAGGGACTTCAAATTTGGACAGATTGCATCTGATTCTGAAACAGTAAGTGCTTCAAGATTTTTACATCCCCAAATATCTAAAGACTTTATGTTAGGGAAGAGATCTAAAGGAAAAAACGCAAGTGAGTCACAGCTACCATGCAAGAACAATGATGTCAATGATTGGTGGCACCGAGGTGTCTGTACTGGGAATTCTAGACTCTCACAATTCTGAATGTTCAACACGCGCAGAGATGGAGAATTAGGAAGGGAAAGCAAACGGTTACAATCTCTGATTACAAGTAATGTCAAAGATGGAAGGTTAGCTGGTAAATCCCCCCTCAGTTTGGGACAGTTTCCAATATGAAACTCTCTAAGATGACAGAAAGCTTTGCTTCCTGCATTTTCAGCATTAGGGTACCATTCCTCCCATGATGGCATATACTCAATCCTTAGAATTTCTAGTGCAGGAAAGTAACCAGTTAAGGAAGAGGTTCTATTTCCAAGAAACTCTGATCCCACACTCACTAGTCCCTCAAATTTACTGATCTGAAGCTCTTTCAACATTGGAAGTTGTCCAAGGGGAGGTAGCTTGTAGCAATATTTACAGCCCTTAAGCAGTAAGGACACCAAGTTGTAGAAGGAGTGATCCCCCAACCAATCTGGAAATTCAGTTCCTGGATAGTCATAGATATCTAGCTTCTTCAAATCTCTATGTGGCTGCAGGCTGTTCAGTATGGTTTTTTCTTTCTGAGAGTTATCAGTTTCACCTTTCCCACACCATTCTAAAGACAACTTTTCAAGGCCATGCTTTTCCTTCAACTTTGCCTTTTCACAATCCTTGTCATCAACAATATGTTCCATGTAATGAATGAACAATTCTCCATGTAAGCATGATAGCTCAGCCAATTCACCAATGGAAGATCCATACCCCTTTCCCACAAAAAAGTCACTCAAAGTTTGAAGGCTGTTTAACTCATTGATTTTCAATGGCATCCACCTTAAACTTGTTCCTCTAATATCCAAGTGACGCAAGTTAACAAGCTTATGAATACTTGCTGGCAGTTCAATAAGATTGTGACATCCAACTAACTTGAGAGTTTGTAAGTTGAATAAGCTGCAAATGGATTCTGGTAACCTCACAATCTCAGTATCAGCCACTTCCAGATGGCGGAGATGCTTCAGTTCACCTACTGAATTAGGTAAGCTATAGATATGTGTACCTACCAAAGATAACACCCTTAAGCGCCTTAACTTTGTTAACAGATCATTTGGCATGTTGTTGAACAAATCAATGGATGTACCTATTGGCCTTATTTGCAGAAAAGTGCGTAAGCAATTTGCTTTGCTAACATCTTTCAAGTTTTCGTACGAGGAACTATCTGCAATAATGTGTGACAAATGGCGAGTTCTTTCTTTGATTTCATTAGAATTGCTACATTCCATTCTGACAGAAAATGTCCCTGACACAAATTGAGCCAAATCATTTACAAGGTGATGCATTAAAAACCATGACTTGCCACGTCTTGATTGCTGGAAAAATGATCTAGATACTAGTTCACAGAAGTACTCATTTCCAACTTCTTCAATTCTTCTATGTCTTTTGGATTGTTGGAGAAAACCCTCTGCCATCCACAGCAAAACCAGGTTCTCCTTTTCAAATTCATAGTCTTTTGGGAAAATTGCACAATAAGCAAAGCATCTCTTCAAACGTGATGGGAGATAATGGTAGCTTAATCTCAAAGCCGGCAGAATGTTACTCTCAGAATCTTGCAAATCCCATATCTCACTGTTAAGTACTTTGCACCATTCTTGTCTATCACTTTTAGACCTCAAAAGTCCTGCAAGTGTCTTCACAGCCAAAGGCAACCCTTTGCACTTCCTCACTATTTCTCTCCCAACTTTGTCTAAACTTTGATGCAATTGCAAACTTGAATCACCATAATCAAAGGCGTGTTTTGAAAATAAATTCCAGGAATCTTCATTGGACAACTCATTGAGATTATAGGGTGAAACAGTTTGCATGATGGATGCAACATACCCACTTCGAGTAGTTACAATAATCTTACTTCCATGTGCCCCTGCATGCTTAAATGGAGTCCTGAACTTGTCCCAATTGTCATAGTTTTCGTTCCACACGTCATCCAACACAAACAAGAACTTCTTCTTCATTATATGCATCTTGAGATCCCTTTGGAGAAAATTTAAATCTTCAATGTCACAAGTAGAAGACGTGATAGCCTCCAAAAGGGTTTTTGTAATCTTACAAATGTCAAATTCTTCAGAGACATAAATCCAGGCTTTGAGATCAAACTCCTTCTGCACTCTTTGATCATTGTATATCAGTTGAGCTAAGGTGGTTTTTCCAATTCCTCCCATTCCAACAATGGGAATAACACCTATTTTCTCATCATGATTCAACACCAACTCAACTAAGGATTCTTTATCATTATCCCTTCCGTACACATCACATGCTTCCATTACAGATGAGGTTGGAGTCTTATGTGTCATTTTGACTTCCTTACCCACCCTGAGATCAAGCACTTCTTTCTGTCTCATAATAAACTCTAATCTCTCATGAACATCCTCAATTTTCTCTTCAACCCCTTTACAATAAAAACTCATAGGAAGGGAGTGGAATGTGCTTACCTCTTTTGCCATGATCTTTGCATCAGTGTAGATCTCATCAAGTAGGTCCTCAGTATCAAAGGCCACATCTTTGAGTTCCTCAAGCCACTCCTTCACTGCTTCATTTTTCATTTGCTTTTCCTCAGCATCACTGAGAACAACATTGACTGACAACAAGATGATCTTCAACCTTTTGAGCAACTTCTCACAGTTTTTCTTCTTGAAGAAGTTGACAACCTCAGTGGAGGCTATCCTTTCAAGCAACACGTTGAAAACTGCTCCCATTAAAGGTCCAGCAACAAGTTCAGCCATTGTTTGGTATATGGTAAAGAGGAGTAACTGGTGTAACTAAGTTGCTTGCTTGCCTTTACAATATTGAGAAAATGTAGAAGTTGACTCACTATGTCAAGTCAATAACTGTGTTTCGCAGCTGTCAACCACTCCCAACTTTAACAAATCACTTACTTACGTGGAATCCCATCTCGATAAAGCATGAATATAGTCACGGTTGGATAAGGCTAACTAGTTAGTAGCTTCTTTAGTAACTTAGTTTACAAAAAATATATTTAATAAACTAATTTATTTTATTTTAAAAGTTTCTAATTTTTAACCAGTAATTTATTTAATTACTACTATAATTCTTAATATTTTAGTATTTTTTTATTATCTTTAATTTCTTTTTATTTATTATTATATATTTTAATTTTATAGAGATAATTAATTATAATATTATATTTAGTATTTGTTACATTACTTAGTTTTTTTAAAAAAAGTTTAACATTACAATTTAAATTAACTAAATTATAATATTATATGAAAATTACAAGCTATATAAATTTGTGAAAATAATTTCAATGTAACAATAATTTTAAATTGATATAATTTGTTGAGTGATTAATTTAAGATTCAGTTGTTTGATTCTTAATTTTAGGGTTTGGAGTCATGTTGTTAGTTTTATTATTGGATGTTTTAAAAACAATCATAAGACCTGTTGAATATTAATATTGTTTTGTTCTTTTTTAGGGTTTTATCACTTTTATTACTTTTTTTTATTTAAGGGATCATTTACATTTAGAGACTATCATTCATGCTTTTATCTAGACTTAGGTAACTTAATAAAGAAGTTGGTAAGGAAGTCTATTTTCATTGAGTTTCAACTTTGAAAATGCAAACAAAATTTAATTATGTTGTCATTTTTCTAGCTAATTCAAATTTTTTACAATATTTGCCTGATAAGATAACTAGTTCAGACAATGATGTCAAATTTATGAAAAGGTGTAATCATATAACTGAAAAAATAGAACTAAAACAAGTTTTTTTAATTACTTGGTAGTATTCTTTAATAAGTTTGAAAATGAAGTAAATAAGATGAGAAAGATCTGGTTGAAAATAAAGAAGAAAAATAAAAAATAAAAAATATAAAAAATATGATAAAGATAAACAAAAAATAATTAAGGGAGTTTCACAAGAAGACTTAAATTGTTAAAAAAAAGTAGAAAATTATTATAATTGTAAATCTCTTATATTAAAGAATGCTTTATTCTCTTAAAATATTCTATAATCCAAACGATAATCTCAAAAGATACATTTTGGTTGAACTTTCAAGAAATGAGGTGTTATTTTCAAACTCTGGGAAGCCTACTATGTACTTCACCAACTAACTTTTTAAATCATCAAACAAATTATGTATGTCTTTTACTTCATCAAACAAATTATTTATGTCTTTTACCTCAATCAAAGATGGACTCCTCTGAGTAGTTATGATTAAAAGTTAATTAAATTGTATTTATATAATTAATTAAGTGTCATTAGTTTAAGTAGTTTTTTAAATATACTTAAGATTTTTAAGATTTATTGAGTACTTTCATTCTGTTTTAAAGTCGTGACATGTTATATATAAAGATGACATCTTCTTATAAACTTTACTTTTGAAAATTGAATAAAATTTTCCTCTTCTGAGTTTAACTTTTAAAATCTTAAAAAGTTTCTACTCTTGTTGCGATTCTTATTTTTAGAAGTTTTTTCAAGTGATAATTCTTATTACATTTATCTTTTGAGATTTATGACAAAAATAATGTATTTTGCATATCGTTTTCTTAATCAATTTTTTATTTATTTTTTCATTGTTGTAAAAATGAATTACTATGAAACTCATGCTTCCCTAACCTTATAATGTTGTTTTATAAAATTTCTTTCTTTTCTTCAACATGTTTTGAATTTATGAAGAACCTATTATCCTCTTAAATACAGATTAGCATATATTTATTGATTTAAATGTGATAACGGACAAGTATAAATCATAATCATTTTGTATTTAATCATTTAACTATCACTTTATCCATTTTATGATGCTTTAAATTAACATGAGTTTACTTTACGTTTTTCTCACTAATATATTAAAAACTGATTATGTAACGACTTTTGTGATAGAATTTTTAGAAATTATATGAATTTGTATCCCTCAAAACTCATTACAAATTTCACAATTTCGCGTCACATTTTCTTAACAAACTGATACATACTGAAAAATCTAACTTTTAAATCTTTTAAAATTACACGTATATATAATATGCTTAAAAGTTTTAACAGAGATGTAAGGAAGAAGTTGTTATTATCAAGATTTAGATTAATATATAACACATGTAATCTTTGTAATTGTAAAATATTCTATACTCTTTTTTTTTTTAATTATAAATCCGTTATATATTACTCTCCTGCCTCCCATATTGAATGTGTGCTTTTTAATATAATTACAAGTCATATAAATAGTGAATGCATAATTATATAATTATATAAAATTCTTTTTTCGTTATCTACTACTGCTATTGCTTTCGTCACTGCTGTTATTGTCACTGAAAAAGAGTTTGTTCTAAAAAATTTATTTAGAAAATTATCGTATATGTTTTGAAAATTTCACTTTGAAAAGTTTATTATAAAATGTATTTTATGTATTTTAAAAAATTTGTTTTCAAAAACAAATTTTAAAAAATATCATATATATTCTGAAATATTTAAAAAATATATTTATTTTAAAAAATTCATTCTAAAATATATTTCATATGTTATGAAAAATATGTTTCAAAAAATCTATTATAAAACTTATATTTTAAAAATTTCTGAAATTTTGTTTTAGAAAAGTTCTAGGGTAATCACTTTTATGAAAAGTAAAATAGTTATTTTAAAAATTATAAGTTGCGGTTAAAAATGATGAATTGGATGAAGAAAAATATATTATATAATAATATAGAAGTATGTTACATAACTTAAGGTGGATGATAAAGTCTTCATAAATTAAAAAATAATTATCCTTTATGAAGAAGGAAGATGAACTTTAATAATTAGTTAACAAGAACAATTTTTTTTGTCAGTATCGAAAACACATCATGGCATGTCAACATCCAACCACCTTAACATAAAAGGTATACCATTCAAACAAATGATATTGAAACAAGAGCAACTTAGGTAATCGATTCACATATATAAAATTTAATTGCAAAATATGTTTTGTCAATGTTGAAAATGCTGCATGGCATGTCGGCCGGTCCAAATCGTTACCCTATTTTTGTGGTAGTACAATAGTTTTTGCACTTTTTTTTTTCCAGAAATTAACTTCTAATCAATGGTAGATATATGAATTGTGGTAATCTTTTTAGATGTGTTCAAAGTTCGTCCACGTATCACGTCTCATAAATGAATGCCACGATGGTGTCTTATACAACTTTTGATCAGCATTTTGGCTACCAGATTTATCAACGTGTTACTAATATTAACCACATCAAATTTACTATGTGATAATTATTATCACTCTTCATAATAATAACACAATAATAATAATAAAGATATTAACCATGTAACTTGCTAAAAAACCTTTTTTACCAACATTCTTAAGATAAATATAGAAAAGAAAAATAAATATATAAAGTAATTTGACCAGATTAATTTTTAAATTTATATACAAGTTAATTTTATCTTATAAAAAAGCTTATTTTTCTTATTTTTTTAAATACCTATAAAGAATCACGACAAATATAAAAAAGTTTTAATAACAATTAAAAGTCTATTCTAACAACTTTGGAATTGTCAACCACAGTTAAAATTGGAGACTTATAATAAAAGTTATGTGTAGGATTGTTGTTGTATGTATTGAGTTATATTGAAATATGATTGTAAGAGAATTATCATCATGTTGTGTTATATTGGAAGAAAAATGGTTATAAAGAGAATTGTTCTTGTAAGGTTCAATTTAAATTCATGTATTATTGTACAAACATTTAGGATAACAAGATACCAACTCTTCAAGTTAATTTCAATGTGTTCAATCAAATAATTAATACAAATAATTACTATACAATTAAAATATATTTTTAAAATAGAGAAAGTGTATAATTTTTTCACAATGTAAATTAAATTTCAAAACATTATCATAGTAAAAATGATAGAGAGCATAAAAGAATCTATTAAGATGAACATAATTCAATGTATTGAAATAGTGATCGATTGTAATAACACAAATTAAATTAGGACAAGTTAGTGAGGGTATAATCAATAGAGCTTTTGAAGGATAATAGTGTAACTAATGATGGAAGTGGTAGATGATTATACAATTATAATGAACACCTATATCGACACGTGTCAAGATGATGTATATGAAAGCAGAAAAGGATAGGAGGTGGGAGGGAGGAGAGAAAAGAAAAAATTGATAAAAAAACGTAAAAAAACTAGTATTTAATATATATTTTTTGTAATGTAAAGATGATATTATTAAGAAAGATTTTAAATAATAAATTTGAAAGGACAAAAATATTATATTTAAAATTTATATATATTATTATTGTCATTGTTACAAAAAAATAAATACATAATTTAATATAACTATAAAAAAATCACATATATCAATTGTTCTTTCAAATTATTTAATTGAATCAGAACTAAAATTTTCAATTATTTTCTCTTCCATAAAAATAATCTTGTTGACAAGAAAGTCATCTTCTATTTTACTTTACAATCTTATTTTAATAATTTTCATTATAAAAAGATATCTTTTTGTTATAATTGTAAAAGGAAAAAAAAAAGATGAATTAAGTGATTAATCAAATAAAATGTAGTTGACTTTCCTAATTACCAAACATTGAGACAATTTAAGTATGGTCGGTAAATTCTTTAAATCTCGATAGTTAAGAGCGTCACCAGACATGAAGGACAGACATCTCAACAATGAAATGATAATTTTACATTAAATTTTTATTGGGGCAAGATAAATTAATGGAGATTTAAAAAATGTTATAACGTATAAATAGAAAAATCTTTGAAGTACCTCTCCTTCTCTGAGGATGGAAAATTCCGAAATCTAGAGCACCCTTTAAGTACCTTAAAATTTTCATTGCTGCGTGAAAATGGGAAGTCATTGGGTCCGTTATAAATAACATTGTATGTAATACTGGTCTAATATTGCATAGCTATCTCTGATCCCACAATCTGCTTGTAAAACTTCTTTTCATTCTAGGGTCAACAAAAGAAATAGTTGAAACACTATAACAACTAAATACCATTTGGTTAAAGGCCAAAAACTGCACCACTAATTCCCAATTCGTGCTATACGATTTTGTACCTTTTATCACTTTAATAAACCATAACCTTCCCCTAGCAACAAACAATGAATTTTACTCCATCAATCAGTCTAATAAAAACATCATAATGATGACACAAAGTAGGAAAAGTAAGCTTGAGATAGACCTTCATAAGCTATATAATGTTTCCTTCTATTTCCTCCACACCCACAGTCACTACATATGCAACTACTTCTGCCTCCTCCTCATTACAAAAGTTTCAATAGTCCAAATGTTGTACCTAACACCGTATTGGTAAAATATTTGTTCATCCTCTTGGTTGAGAGGTTTTACAAATAACATGGGAAGACAGTTATAGTATACGAACTGGTTGAAAACTAGTTGATGATTTGCGCTTCTTAGTTCAAAACCATTTTAGTTTTTAAAACTGATTATATATATACTATTGAATCCTAACACATTTTAGAAATCAAACCTTATTTATGTTTTCAAAATCAGCACCATTGCCTGATTTTATAACTGATTGTGGACTAGTTTAGTTGAAAAACCAGTTCTTTGTTTTTTAATACAACTTCAGAACATGTCAGGCACTTTATGTAGTGACTAACAAATTCATGATGAACATGTAGAAAAATTGACCGTAACTCGACGTATAACATGGTTGATCCTTTAAGGAAATTTAGACAAGAGTTCATTACTAGAGTTAATAAATTTGTTTCCAAGATAATGGGTCAATCTTACTTATTTTAGACGGAGGAATAAGTTGTCCTTACATCAGCTGTAACTGTGAGAAAACTCTTAAACTACCAATTGTTGTTACATTCTAAGTTTACACCTAACTACAAGATATCAGTTGAACATACAGAAGAGATATGTCAAATGTGGATAACTTAACTGGTTATGCATCCATTAGATATGAAAACATGATTTGTGTTTGTTAGGTGACCAAAATGTTGTATAATGCATAAACGTTTTTTTCTTTATCAACAATAAAAGATATAATTAATAGAAACACAAATACAAGTATTTCAACCAATGTACTGAAATGAAAAAAACATATTTATACCCAATCAAATTCTAAAAGTTTTAAAAGATTGTACAAGTCTTTGCTCAAGAGAGTAAATCCCAAAAAATCAAAGTCTAAATGAATAGACGAGAGACAAAATTATACAACAAACTAAAATTAAGATATCCTGAGTAGAAATATAAGAATTCTTTGAATCCTACATGTCCTCAACACCATCTGTTTGTTATCTCCATATCACAATATTCTTGAAAGTTTTATTTCTTATAAATGTTGATAATTTGAAAATTGACTGATTTTTCTTGTAGAATTAGACCCAGTAAATTACAAATCTTTATCCTTAAATAGTCTATCTTCTTCATCACGCCATTATCTCTAATAACACTAATTCCAATTAACCTGCAAAACAACAACACGAACAAACCCTTTTCTGCGAGCAAACTCCACTCACAATAAAATTAGTACAACTAGATTCCATCAGAGACAATATAGTATAATGCATAGATGTGAATAACTAACATTAACGAGTTTTTATGAAAACACAGACAATGACACTTTTTATGAAAGAGAGTCCCTAATGCAAAAGCATTAAAGTTTTATTATATATTAACATCTATGAATGAACCAACTCATTAAAAGGGAGCTTCTGTGTAAGAGTTGAAAGACCATTTTGTGTTTTTAATTAATATTATTCTTTATTTTTGATAAAAAAAATTATGAAAGAGCAAATGAATCAATATTATCAATAACTATTAAGTTTTTAACAACTATAGCCAATTCACATAGGAGTAAAAAATATTTATTTTCAATGGATGTTAGTTGATATAACTTCAAAAGATTAAGCGAAAATATTAATATCAACTCTTGCCTTTAAGGCTCAAATAATTGATTTTTGTGAAATTGGCTACATGTTGTATTACAATGATGATATCTATTTAACTGAATGTTAATTTTGTCATCTTCAAAAGTATTTATATCTTAAGGATCAGATTGGAGAATGCAAAACTATTACAGTGAATAGAATATTTTATTTGTCAATTATCCCAAGACTATTAAGACTATATGGATCAATGTATAAATCAAATGAGATGACATTATGATAACAAAACAAATGATAGTTTGTTGCGACATATATCTAATGCGAAAGCTTGAAAATACTTTAACAATATATATTCAAATTTTGCTATTGAGTCACAACATTCTAAACTTAAATTTATACTCTGATGGATTCACTATTTATACTTAAGCTTCAACAATCCCATACTTGTGTTTGCCTAGATTTATTACTCCTTATAACTTATTCCCTTAAAGATGTATGACCAAATATTTCATGTTTTTAACTTATTTTATACTTGACTCAACTTAAAAAATAGGTGTATACTTACAACATCTGACTAATAACGTCAAACAATTATCGACTAGTGTCTTGACATATGATGTATTCCTACTTTATATGGATAATTGATATTTAATACCATTTTTAAAATCAAAGATTTTATGTTTTTTTAAAATATTTATAACATAGAACACAATGTAGATTGAACACATGTATATTATATTCAATCTTTAGTATTTTTCATGTAAAAATTAAATTTGTAGTTTAGGGATTGAAAATGTAGAACAAAGATTAAAAAAAAGAAATTAAAAATAAAAAAAGATAAAAAAGTTAATTTATATATTAAAAATAAAATAATTTCTCTTATCATATTTATTATATTTCTCTAAATATTTAGATTTAAGTTTACCGATTCACTTATTGTATCAATTTTATTTACTTATTGTACTTTTATGTTTTCTTTGTATACTTTTTGGTTTTCAATTTACTACCCTTATTCTAAATACAAGAATATATGGGGAATTTTTAACTCATATATTATTAATGTCAGCCTAATAAATTCTAAGCAAAATTATATCTGTTTAATCGACATAATAGAAAGTAAACATTTAATTTAGAAATATGTAGCATAGACACATATACATTATCATTAATATCATATAAATTTTGACTTTATATCACTAAATCAATGCCAGGAACATGTGTCTGAATGATTGACACTAATATATAATAACCATGTTTTTAGAGTCTCCATGAAATTAGGATGCAATAACATCGACTTTCTTCCTTTCACATCAAATTTTGATCTACACTCATAAATTATTTTATTTTAGATTTAAAATTTAACAACTGAAAAAAAAAGTATAATCATATTTGAGTATAATTTAAAAAGTTATTTTTTTGTCAGTAATATATTTCAGAAATGATTTTTTTGTATATTTTAGAAAGTTATATATTACGTTGATATTGATCTATATAGTGTCAAATAATTTTATACCGATATAAAATTTGTATATATAATTTATATAAAGGAAAAATTCAACTTAATTATGACTTATAAAAGAATATAATCAAAATAAAACATACTAAATAATATAATATTTATTAAAAATTATATAATTACATATATTTATGTATACATATGACAAATTAACTTTTCCATATAAACTTATATTATTATATTACGTCATACTTCATAAATGATTATGATTTCTGCTTTAGAGTTATTTTTGAGTTTTGAACACAGTAAAGTTCGGTTACATCTTTTTGTACATGCCTCCATAATTGTCACTATGACCCATTCACCGTCCACCATATGACTAGATGATGTTAACTGCTATAGAACATTTTGGCTTAAATTTTCATTAAGGTCTATGATTAATTATGCTTTGTTTAATTAGTTCAGAAGTTAAAAAATGAATGTTTAAACTTAAGGAGAGATGCATTGGGGCCCATAAATGTCACCTTAAATGTTCGTGTTTGACGTCTCCATTATTGTCCTTTATTTTGGGTGTATTAGCATTGTCTAAAGGGAAACATATTCGTTACACATCACAATTAAATGACTGTTGACAATTCTAGAAATGCTGCCACACGACACTTTATAAAGTCAAGCATTCTACGCCTTCCAATTTTTGTGATACAAATTCAGGATTCTAGATTTTTTCCTTGCCTTTTGATTACCAATTTCCACAAGTATAATATGATTGATTTATTGTAAAAATCATTAAACAAGGTTGGCTAAATGGTGAAAAAAATATACATCTTGCATGAATCACATCAGATTAATTTTTAAAATCAATATGATAAAGAGAAAATATTTGATAAAATATTTTTACGGTTGAACTCAAAAAATTCCTTTTTTTAGAGAAAAAATAGTATATAAGCGGATGTAATCCACATCTTACAAACTAGTTTTGTAAGTTTGAATTAGGTCTAAAGTCTATATCTTAAGATGGTTTCAGAGTCATTCCATAGTCTATTTTAACAAAGTTGTTGGACCTATTTAGTCTCACACATAGTTGAGAAGTCTCAGTATGTGTTAAAAATCTCACATCAATTAAAAATAAGGTCTTTCAATAATATATAAATAAATATAAATCTCAAATTACAAACTAATTTTATAAGATTAAATTAGACTTAAAATACATTTCTTAAAAAATATAGAAAAAATCTTTAAATATTACATTAGCTATACAATGCATCATATACAATAACCATAATAACTCCAACAACTCTGCAATTAATCAAGTAAGATATTCCTAGAAGAATTTGGAACATGATATTTTTGATTCTGTGGTGTGCATGTTTGAGAATGAACATGATACTAAATATAAATAAAAAAATGTTAGTGAAAACACTGAAATCATTTGCAGAAAATGAGCATAACGTAGAGGTCCCCCAACATAAAGTTTGAGAAAAGTATAGTAGTATGGGACATGGAAGGATGATTGGACAAAAGAAGTATGGGGACAAGGGAGACAGTCCCACATGTTTTGATAAAGGTTGGAAGGATTTATTATCATTCATTTTAAGCAAAGCTATACCTCTTGCTTGGCAGTTAGCAAATAATAGAATCACATACAACGTGTGCAATTTTCAGTCTTTGAAGACTTTCATCATTAGATTCCTATTTTCTTAACTGTAACCTTTGTTAGTTAGACTCCCAACAAAGCATTAGAAGATGCATGCTACGGCTTAAGCTCTGTTTCATATTAATATTTCAACGCTTCTTTCTTCTCAAATATCTCTATCAATTTTTAAAACTCACGTAACTCTTTTATGTATATACCATTACATAAAAGGAATATACATCTTTGTAGATTTTTAATATAATAAAAATATGAATACACATGTTTTTTCATAGGTGTTTTTGCCAATATAATATAATATAATATAATGTAATGTTATTTAAACATGATTGTTGTGTGGAGTGTAATTTATATTTTATTAAATGTATTAATGTAAATATGCAAATTTATTAATCAACATAAAAGGAAAATGTAATTTTCGTGATGTCATTGATTTTTCTTTTTGTTACTCATTGTTTTTAAGGAAATAAGTGTATTGATAGGTTGACAAATCTAGGAGTTGATTATAAGAATAATTTTATGTGATTTCATACTTTACCCAATTATGTTTTGGAAGATTTCCTTAAAAATAGGTATAATTGTCATAGTTTAGATTTTATTTATATTCATGGGATTTGGTTTGATCCTCCCGTATATTGTATGTCTCCTTTGTTTCTTTTTCTAATAATACTTTATTCCTCTTGAGAAGTGATTGTTGGCAACCTAGTTGGAATTTCATAGTTCCATACTGATGTTTTTCACTTGCATAGTTTTATATATAAAAATATATATTTTAAAAAATATTTAATTTTTAATTTATAGTAAATATTGTTTTTAGTTAAGTATTTAACAATAAAATAATGAATTAATATAAATTGAAAAATATTTATATTTTTATTAGGATAATATTGACATATTTTCATTTTAGAACAATAAAAAAATAACACTCTTAGAAAAAAAATTATAATTTCATTAATTTTATTTAAATTCTATTAATTGAACATATATTTGTTCTTTAATAATCATTATGTATGTTTATTAAAGAAAAAATTAATATTGATATACAATTAACTTTAAAGAAAATCTTAAAAATTTTAATTACAAAGTAAAAAGTAAAATATTTAAGAATAATTTTATTATAATATTAATTTTCTTTAGTAAAATATAAGTGACGACTACAAAAATCAAACGCTTGCTCAAATTATCCTCTATTATTATCAGACTTCAAAAAAAAAAAATTAATAAGATTAAAGTTTTTTTTATTAAACTTGTTATTTTTTATTGTACTTGAAAGTAAAATATACTATTTACTAAATTGATTATTTATCATTTTTATTACATTATATTCTCTTGTTTTAAAATTTAAAATCAGTTATCTTTTCATGTTGTTTAACTTCTTTTTTCTCTCTCTCAAACATTTTATGAAAATTGTAAATGTAATTTATCTGAAAAGGAAAGAATGAAATTAATTTTGTATTTTGAGTTGTGCCTCTTATTTTTTTCCAATTTATAGTTATTTTTACGCAAGAATATTTGTACAGTTCTTTTTAATAGTTGAAGTGGATATCAATAGTTGAAGTTCTGTGGGGACACAAAGTGCAAAAGCACCTTCTCTGACCATAAAGTGATGATATCAAGTTTCACACTAATCTGACGTAAAAGTATCACTTTAATTAGGCAACGGGTTAATTTGTCTTGCTTGTTACTTTTATCTAATAAAAACTAAATTATTGGTATAGCTACTTTGAGTTTATATTAATTCAATGATAGTTATGATTAGCAAAATTTTATCTATAAGAGAAATTGCCATTAATGTCAATACATCAATTATTAATGTACGTCATACTGCTAGTATAATTTATAACATTAATATTTAGCTTTGTAGAGAAAAGTTAATCATATTGTTAAAATAAATCCTAATCATTTTTTTTATTGTGGTTGTCTGGAAAGTTTCTAATTTTATGAAAAAAAGGATTATTTGTTACCAACTGTATGATTTAATCTTTTGAAATATCCATTTTAATGTATTTTTCTAAAAATGAAATGTCCTAAGATGATTTGAATACAGATATTATTTGGGTAAATAAATAAAAAATGTGTTCACTGCATATATTTACTATAGCAAAAAATAATTATTATTCCACATGCCACAAATACTGATTTATTTCTCTTTCAAAATTTATTTTTATTCCTGTACCTGGAAAACGTACTATTGATTGCTGGTGCACAAAATACTTTGAATCCATTCCCATTTCTTTCTAAACTAAATTTGACAGTAGTGGACCTTAGCAAAACCAGTATGAAGAAAGAGCACCACCATATCCATTAAATTTCGGAAATAACAAGAAACAAAAAATGAAACCCTAGTAATCAGAAGCAATCATTGTTTTTACACAAGAGATACTGGTTTCCTCTTTTTCATATAATATATATAAATTTTATAAGGGTGAGAAAAGGAGAAAAAGGAGAAAAGAGAAGAGAAGTGTATGATATATAAATGAATGATTTAGCAAAAAGAAGAATTTATAATAACCTAAATTGATCTTGCAATTTATGTAAGTGGAGAAGAAAGGAAAGTCCAAAACAGCAAGAACATGAGAAAGAAAATGAATTAGCAGCACCCAAAAAAACATGATTTATTCCATATAGAACACTTGATTCAATCCAACTGAGTTATTATTTCAGTTGCATCAGAATCATTATACATACATCTAGAACTAAATGATGATGGGAAAATTATGTCCCTCTCTCTCTCTCTCTCTTTCTCTCTAATATATATATTTATATTTTCCTTTTTCAAAGGTCAGCTCCTGAATCTTGCCAGCAAACAAGCATTGCAACGCACTTCCTGAAGATATAGAATCTTGCCCTTTGCTCCTTAGCCAGTTTACTACATCTCTGTGCAAAGGACTTAAAAGGGTCAAAGAGATGGCCAATGCAGCAGTCCGTCACTTTGTTCTTCATCTCTCAGACTGCTGCTTCCTTCTTGATGATGATTCTGTGGTTTTCTGTGATGAATATTTTGCCAGAGTGCTTGGTGATGATGTTGAAGGGAGAATGAATGAGAAGAAAGAAAATGGAAGGATTTTTGATGGCTGAAGAAAGCTTCATCTGTGATTTATAAGCACAACGTACGACTGAATCTGAATTATTTTTTTGTTACACTGTAACCTACATTTTGTACTCAGTGTCTTATCTTAGACAGGTGGCTTCTGCTCTTATTATTGTTTCAATTTTACTAAATATAATACTAATTATTGGAAATAAAGATACACTATAATTTTAAATTGTTGTAAATTAGAAAAAAAAAAAAAAAAAAATTTTAAATTTTTGTAAATTAAAAAAAAAAAAAAAAAAAGACCTCAAACCTTAGAATAACAATATATACCTACCAATATTGTCTCATCTCTTAGGTATATATATCATCAAATTTACAAAGGTTTTTCACAAATACCTTTGTTTTGGTTGGTAATGTTAACTTTTAATCTTCTGAACTTTGTCTGTTAAATTTAATCCTTAAAATTTTGGAACCTTCTAAAACAGATTTTGATTATTTTATCATTAAGTAATATTATAAGTTACGCTGGAAATTCCAAAACTTATACAAAGAATGAAAACGTGTGAGAGTTAAACTATACCTTAAGTAAACAGGTTCTTGTTCAGAAAAAGTGTCACTGCATTGTTATTTATATTAAAAGAAGTTATTGTGAGTAAATATCTGGTCTACATCACATCGTCACCGATCACGATCAAATCATCAACAATGGCTACTTACTTATCACCATTTGTCACCACTAATGAACTGTGGCTAGGAAGCACTCAAGTTATTATGTAACATAATTTCTGAATCAGGTAAACTCTTGTTATGTTCAGTGCTGAGAGAGAAAAATATTTTGCTGGGGATTTTGTGAGAAATTTCCTAAATTGTTATTGTTGACAAAACATGTAATCACTGTGCATGGGACTATTATTTCACTGAAAAAGATTGCTGTTATACCCGTGAGCATCAGAGTGTGGTTGGTGCTTTTCTGCAGGTAAAGCTTAGAAGAAAAAAATTAAAGAAGGAAATATTTTAGAATTTATCTTAATATAACCATATCGATTTATTAATACATATCACAATATTTGATTTAAAGGAAAGCATTAATCACTTATAATTTTAGTTTCTGTTAAAATACATTCGAAAATATTTTAGATAAAAGTAAGTACATCTTAATACTTATAATATTATATTATCCTAGCTTGTAACGTTTATCCAATAAAGGCTATGAGTTTGTGTTAACAAAAGTTTTGTTCTTTTATATGTTAGAATCTGGAATTAATAGCAGTACATTAATTGCAAACAAAAATAGGTTGTATAAAGGAATGAATTAGTATTTTAAAAACTTACTTATTAATAAATATTCAAATAATCTTCTTACAACAATGAATAAGGAAATTAAAAATTTTAAAAATAATATCACATATTCACATGAAAATATGAAAGAATTTAAAATATAAAGAGTAAACAAGATGTCAATCATCGCAATTTCATTGAGATTGTTTTACTATCTTAAAAGTTAGATTACAATCATATTTCCCATTCAAAATCACACAATTACTCAAAACAAATAATTTTCTTTACAACCTATCAAGAAATTATACAACAATGAAGAAACCTATTAATGAAAATATTATACATAGGTGTACAAAAACAAATTTAAACAACAAAAAGACAAGGAAAGATATTGCCTCGTCTGATTCTCCAAAAATATTAAGACAAAAAATATGTATAAATTCTTTGAAAAAACTCCTCTTAAACTTAGTCTATAAATTAAGATATTAGACGATTTAACCTTGGTGGAAGCTCTTCAAGAAAGTTTTAATAATAACAAGTGCACCTGACATGGAAATCTTACTGTTTTGCATCCTATTAGTTGGGTATTTTCTGGTATTTCTTTTTGGATTTGGACTTATACGTACATACTATAAAAGGTTTTGGTCAAGAATAGAGTGCTTTGACAATGTCTAGGGTTTTTCTTTTTATTTTTTCTAATTTTTTTGCACAATAAGATACGGTTGGCTTATGCTTGCAATTACTGGTGGCATTGAATGATACCCTTTAACTTTCAAATGTGTGTGATGATGATGAAATATTTTCAAATTTGATAGTCAAACTCCACTTTTTGAGCCATATTAGATTGAAGAAAAAAACTTCTTTTAATATGAATCAAAATCAGTAAGATCACTTTACTCGTGGATTAAATAGGTTTGAATCAAATTAAAAATAGATTAATTCATAACCAGTTTTCATAGGCATTGTGATTTTTTCACTTAAATCAACAAAGTTTTTGAATTTTTGAACTGTGATACATAGCTGGATTAAAATAAACTTATAACAAATAATTATTAATTGTATTATAATACATATTTGGGTCAAGTCAACCTTGGTTTTATTATAATAAATATATAAAATAAATTATGAAACAAAACTTGTGTAAATGAGTCAATTGATCCAACTTACTAACCCAAAAGTGATAAGTGAAGTTAAGTTGTAAAATTTATGCTTGACTATAAAATGAGCCAAATTTAGTTGACTTAGTTGTAGATCATCTTACAAGTCTTCGTTTTCAATCATTGAAGGTTTGTGAAGGTGTGCAATCATGTGGGACAAAGGACTTTTGCCTGGTCCATGTGGAATAACAAGGATGACTGCTTCTTCCTGCACCTCCATATCATCTTCCTGCACCTCCATACTCTAGGCAAATTTACTATTTAACCCTTTTTAAAATATTTCATATCCCATTATACCCTCCACCACCCCTTTTACTTCTTACGGCTTCTACAAACCGTAGACAAAAAAAATGTTCTACGGTTTGTAGAAACCGTAGAAGCATTTTTTTTACTTCTTACGGCTTCTACAAACCGTAGACAAAAAAAATGTTCTACGGTTTGTAGAAGCCGTAAGGAGTAAAAAAAATGCAAATGCTTCTACGGTTTCTACAAACCGTAATGTCTATTACTTTTACGGTTTCTACAAACCGTAGAGTTCTCTT
>Ga0209489_100518_pt1 | contig 72689 bp, 36 predicted proteins | sample SiratrowhiteBW_FD_187527 | JGI IMG/M metagenome (GOLD analysis project Ga0209489, IMG submission 187527) | Root nodule microbial communities of legume samples collected from California, USA - Siratro white BW (SPAdes) (version 2) | ecosystem: Host-associated > Plants > Roots > Nodule | place... | reverse complement strand
TATTGTTATGATTTTTATAAGCATGTTTTCTTGTTTGTTTTTTTTTTATATATTTGTTTGTGTTGTGTTTAGTCTTATTATTATTGTTATTATTTGGAAAAAAATGATATTTTTAAAAGCACACTTATTTTTATTCATTTGATTAATGGTACCGTCTTAGGACGGGCGTTGTGGGGTGCTAATACCTTCCCCACACGTAACCGACTCCCGAACCCTTACTTCGGTTTGCAGACTATTTCATTTTTATTTGGTTTTTCTATAGTTTTCCATAATAAACTATGGTGGCGACTCCAATCTCAATTTAAATATTTTTTAAAAATTAAATTTTGATCGCCCCGTCGTGATCCCGGTTGCGACAAACAGACTCAGCAATCTGTCGATAATTACAGACGGACTCAGAAATTTGTCGGTAAATTTATGTATAATCAATTTATCAACGGATTTTAGATGTTTCCAATGGATTTCTTTCGTCGGAAATTTTTGTTTTTTTTTTTTTGTAGTGAAATCTAATTCGAGGGTAATCGCGAAGTTGTGAACTGAATATGTGGAAGAGGATGAAAATCATGTACGACAGAATCAAAAGTTGATTCGGGAGATAAGGCATACAATTGGATAAAAAAGAATAGCAAGAATAATCGAAACAAGGAGTAGTAACTTGTGATAAGGCTCCAAGAGGTGGTCATACATTAATTATACTTAATGAAATTTCTTTACAAAGATTAAAATAGGTTAGAAAATAGTCAAGGACCTACTACCTCACCTTTTCTTATTAAAATGTCATGTTTAAAATTTCAAAAATGTCCTTTTAACTAAAATTGAAAGTTTAAATTTAAAAGATATAATTGACACCTCACTAGCAGATTTGTTCGTAATTACATAAGTATATTATAATATTCGTAGGTAATTTTATATGAATAAATCAGTCGGTAATTATATACGAAATAAAATTCGTAGATAATTACATAAGGATAAAATCGGTAAGTAATTACAACATGTAAAGTTAGTAAGTAATTACATAAGGATAAAATTCGTTGGTAATTGCATACAAATAAAATTTGTGGTATATATGAATAAAGTTCATAGGAAATTACATACACATAAGTTCGTAGGTAATTACATAAGGATACAATCTAAAGAAAATTACATATGAATAAATTTGTGGGAAACTAATAAAGTTGACCTTTTTTTATACAATCCTGGACATACGTTCAAAGTCATGATCAAACAATTTTCAAACTCTAGGAAATTTATAATAAATAGGAGTTTGATTAAAAGTAATAATTCAATAAATGTGAAAAAAAAAAGTTCATCTAAGTTTATGAATGTATAGTACAAAGATCCAAACATAGTACATTCAAACCAAGAAAATAAACAACCAATGAATAAAAATTTGATGTGAGTAGTGTAACAAAGTTTCCTAACAAACTAGTAATCATTATAAGCAATAGGAAAACTTTGTTGTTGTTCATCATCAAAATTGCCTTGCACTTGATCATTATCCTACACCTAATTTTGTTGTTGTTGAGTATTTGGTTGTTGAAAAATATTTAGTGCAGTCGCTACTCCTGGACCTGATAGATAATAAGGATAAACTTTTGAAGGGATTGAAAATGGAAACTCATCTGTCGAATCTGGTCCTCATTTGTGGAGAATCGCTCCTCACTAGTTGTTAGTTGCTATCTAAGGTGATTAATCTCTTTTGAATCAATTTACTGAGTAGAACATGTTGTTTGTTATAAGTAACTTTTAACACAACCATCATGAGGATTGACAAGTCCAACCCATCCACATGTCCCTTATACCTTCCACTTGCAGCTTGTAACCAACAACGGTTCTTAGTCTTTCCTCTTCGGTACGGTCTTAAGGAATGCATTGTGAGGTACCGACAAAAGCAAATTCAGATAATGCTCGCTACTTTCAAAATCTTCCTATTCAAATCATTGATTCTTGTTATAAAATTGTAATTAATGTACATGTACAAAAAGTTGAAAGAAACTAATATGTGTTTTTGCCCGATCTATCATCAACAAAATCCTCAATGCTATTTCATATATTGGTTTGTTGAAACACTTCATTAACAGGGATCGAGTGGCTAAGATCCTCTATCTACAAACAAAACATTTTATATATCAAACAATTGGCAATACATCATAGATTAATACAAAAATTTATAAAAAAAAACACGCCAAATGAATGGGATGTTTATGGACATTGATGGATCCCTAATGTGCAAGCTCCCACCTTTCTTGGATAAACGATTTTTTTTTAACTATATCACATTTTGATCAATACACATGTTCCACTTTTTTAGGAGAATGTTCTAAACTCTATTTAGAATCCATTCAGGCTTCTTCCATTCTTTGTGAGCTTTTCTAAACATCTCTAAAAGTCTATAAGAAGTCTTGGAATGAAATTTTTTCTTAATTCTATCCTCATCCTCAACCCTCCATGTCACTTTCCTCTATAAAGAACAACAATCATCAATCCAAAGTGTAAAATTTTAAAGGGAATAAGAAAGGTAAATGAGTTAGCTAAAATGAATGAATTACTTTAAAAATCTTAAAAAATATATCCTAATCACTTAGGGATTGCCCCCATGTTAGCCATGGCTCACCGAATTGTTTCTTAATGGTGGTTGTGATGGCCTTTGATGTAGTTTTTGATGGATAAAACCTAAATACCAAAACAAAGTTAATCAAAATTGTAAGACAATAATAGTAAGACAATAATAGTAAGTTACCCTCCTTGAACATGCCGAATCATAGGATGATCACCAGTTGAGGGGATCTCTAAGTGTAGTATCTATTCTAAACCATGCACTGTGATTCGCTCCTAAAGCTTAATGTTTCTCTAGGATATGTGTACATGATGATGGTGTAACATCTAGGGTAAGGGTTAATGGATTATAACCAATAAGTGAGGATGGGATGGGATCGATTGATCGACTATTGATGGACTAGATCCAACAACATGAACTGCTTATGCAATCAATCCAACCACAATGGGTGGTGATGGTGTAGATTCAGTAAAATTTGTAGTTGATGGGGTGGATCCATCAATTGAGGATGGAGTAGGTATAATTGCTTGAGTAAATGGTGGGTTTATGATGTTTATTCTTGATAACAATTTCATCACATAACATTTTTATTCCCTCCTGTTACTGCTTATGTAATAAATCCAACCACAATGGGTGGTGATGGTGTAGATCCAGCAAAATTTGTAGTTGATGGGGTGGATCCATCAATTGAAGATGGAGTAGGTATAATTTCTTCAGTAAATGGTGGGTTTATGTTGTTTATTCTTGATAACAATTTTATCACATAACGTTTTTATTCCCTCCTATTAATGGCACAAGGGAAGAAGTGGATCACAACCTTTTAATGACATCTATATATACAAATATATCAATGTTACCAAGTAAGCATAAACCAATAATCATCATAAACATCAAGTTTTACAGCTTGCTTTATTACAACAAAACTCATAGACATAACAAACAAAAATGAATAAAATACATTATGAAAATATTATACAAATGTTATTAATACAATACGAAATCTTTTAAGCGCAATTTTTTATAACTATTAAAATATATAAATTTTTATTCTTGTTTAAAAAATTTTAACAAAATATAAAGATGTACTATTGTTGCCTTCACGATTTAATATACCTCTTTTTAGTAAAATAAAAAATCACAACTAAATTAATAACATATATTAAAAAAAAAGTGATTTACTAAAATTAAAAAAATAAATAATCATTAAAAGCAAATTAAGTGAAAAATGAACTTTTTCATATGATTTTGTCTTCTACATGTACATAAGCTACAACTTCCAAGTCATCTTTAAAATCATCTTCACTTTCTCTCTCCTCATTTCTTCTTCTCATTCATTTGTTTCTTCATACATTTGATCTTTGAATGATGATACATTGTTTATGTCCACTTCTTCAATACCAACCTTTAAATCTTTCAATTTAGAAACTTGTTCAACTTCAATCACTTCATTGACGTCTGACATTTCATCAACTTGGTATGACACTTTCACTTCTAGATGATCATAATCTATACGACTTATAAACTTTATTTTGATTGCAACACACCAACCATGCTTGTATGTGTGTGATGTTGGATATGGTACATAATACACTTGCCGTACATTATGTGTAATGATAAAAGGATCGAATGACACATATCTTCTATCTACTTGAATATCCATAATACTATATTTGATATCTACTATTGTACCTCTTTTGATGGATCAAACCTATTACAATAAAATAATACAATTCTCTTATCAGAGGTTGAAGAATTGTACTTGATCACTATTATTTCACAAGCAAATTTAAAGAATTCCAGTGTAGATGGTGTAGTGCAATGCTTAGACCTTCTAACACCATAGGGAGATAGCATAAATAGGGTAAATAAACCCCAAGTCATCTCCCGACGAATCTAATAGTGAATCCAATAAATCAGTGTGCAAAGCTTATCTACAAGTAAAAATAGTAAAATAAAGATAACAAAAAAAAGGGGGCCCTGAGAATTGTTGTGCAAAAAATAGAGTAGACAATATCAAAATAGTAGAGAAAATAGGTTGACTCTGAAGTTCTTTCACAGTGAATTCTTCCTTGGTTTTCTTACAATTATTATCCTTCAATTTTCTTCAGAGAGTTGAACTCAATTAAACAAGCATCAATCAAATTCAACAGAATCTTATCAGCAAAACAAGCTTTTACTGACTTATTTAATATCTAACTTTGTTCCAACGTCTATTAAATGAGATTTTTATCTTTTACCTCTTGATTAAGCGTACAAGAGATTGATTAAGACTAAGGGAATTAACCAATAATTTTAATTAAAGAAAATAATTGAAGTCTCAACAACCGTTCAAAAACATTTTTTCAAGAACTATGGTCATGTCAGCCACTAGACATTCCAGCAAATTCAATAAAATTGTGCTAGTTTATTTAGGCAATCTAAAATAAACCAAAATAATAAAATACGAAATCAAACAAGAAAAATAATTCTTAAAACTATAATTATGCTCCCTTACACTTAAATCACACATTATCCTCAATGGAAAAACAAGCAATTAAAATGATAATGTAAGATAAAAGTGGGAAAAGAAGAACATTAATGTGCAATTAATCTCCTCATCCATCTTCTCTAACATAAAAACCAAGGAGGTTCTTTGTACACTGATGTACAAAAATGATATCAGCTGGAAGGTCTATCCAAGACATGTAGAACCTTGGTGTAGACAGTGAAACATTAGAAAAATATGTTGTAAGGAATCTCTTGCAGCAAGGTGGAAGTGACAAGGGTCAGGGGGCGAATGTTGAGGATGAAGGTTCCATGAATAGGTTGGTGTATGAAAAGTAGTTGTGATGTAATGGCTTATAGAGTGTAGATGATCTACTGAGGTTATCAAATACGAGGTCGTCTAAGGGTTGAAAGAGATGGGTTAGTTGGTTGGTAGTTATGAAATCTGACCATTTAAGGTTCACTACTACATATATAATAATTATTAACATAAAAAAATGTTGCTAAATGAAACAAAATGTTACTAATATAGTTTAGTAACATCTTATCAAATGTAAGATATACACTTGTTACTAAAAACTTTTAGTAACATTTTCATTTATTATTAGAAACATTTATAAAAATGTCACTAAATATCTTTTGTAACATTTATTTATTTAAAAAGTAACATTTTAAAATGTTACTAAAATATTTTAATAATATTTTTTTAATAAAAAAGTAACATTATAAAAATGTTACTAAAAGTTTTTAGTAACTCTTTTTTAATAAAAATATAACATTTTAAAATTATTACTAAAAATATTTAGTTACATTTTCTTAAGTAAAAGTATTATTATGAAAATGTCACTAAATGGTTCTGTTAACATTTATTTAATAAAAATATCATTTACTTTTGTCCGATTTTTCTTAAATGGTTCAGCTTAACCTTGACTTTAAACAGAAAAATAGACAAAGAACTTATGTTGTCGGAGTACAAAACAAAAACACAGTACACGTTGGTGCTGTAGTAACATCCTTAAAAGGCACGCAATAGATGTTGATGCACAAACTGAAAGATATATTAAATATCTCAAACTACTACAACAATAATGTAGCTCAAGACTAATAACACTAGAGTGAGGATCACAAATCTCTTGGGGTCAGTTGTTAAATCAAAACATAAGATGTTACGTATCAAGAATTGTATGCCCTTGTTTATGTTTTCCCTTTAAACCAACACCCGCCTGGTAACCATAGAAACAAATACGCAGACCACCCTGGATCATCGCTTCATCAAAGTAGTTCTTGAAAACCTCCAAGAATTCATCCCTGTCATGCACATGTAACATTCAGTACGATCATCGTCAGCTTCTAAATACAAACGGAACATGTACATATATAGATAGAACCAATGACCAAACCTGACTTGTGGAAGGGTTAGCAACGAATACCGCTTTATATTAAGATGCATATCTAGCACGAGTATTTGCAACCTTGAAAGGTCTAACGCCTCAGATCTTGTCAAAGGGTCCTCTTTCCAATGAAACACCATACTTTGCTCTACGTAGTTCATCATTCAAACAATAACAAGAAAAACTTGTATCATTGAAACTACCTTACAGTGGCTGTGAAAAGCAGAATGAGCTGCAAAAGGTTGCATAAGTAGCTTACATCATTATCAGACGCATAGCAAATGGAAATGAAAACGAGCCAAGAAAGAAGAAACTTGTGATAAGCCTCCAAACCTATGAATATATAAGCAAATACGGCAAAAAAATTTGGTGGAAAGTTTATCCAAATTGGATCTTATTTTCATTACCTAGCTTAATACAATTTAAGTGCTACTTAAAAATGAGCAGTATATCCAAAATAACTCTGAAATTATATCAGGTTAATGCATAAACATCTAGAGTTTTATTTTTATACAATATCACTTTAAAGATTTTTGCTCTGTCAAATATTCAGAAACCATTTTAGGTGTGACTTTTGAAGTAATTACTATAAAAGTTAACAACCATGTTTACATACAACATGAGTATAAAAAAGCATGCATACTAATTAAATTAAACTTAGATACCCTATGGCTAGAGATGAGAAATCAGAACAGTATTTGGATTACAAAACCTGAAGGCGTTTAAACACTAGTCCATAATCAAGTGCTATGTTCCATGCATCATAGAATTGAAGATAATATGTAGAAGTAGTCATCAAACAGGCCACTCCATAGAGCTTGCTCACAGGTGGTAAAGATCGATAGTATCTGAAACATCAGGAATTAATTACTATTCATCATTCTCTTAGAAAAATACTTGGTACACCAATATTACTATTATAAGTACAACTAAGATAAATTCATCATAGATCAAAAACTTAAACATGGCTAAGACCGAAACTTTAAGCATGTGAATAATATATACACTACAAGAAAAAAACTATTTAGAGATCAATATTTAGCTACCAAATGAAACGGTTGCTAATTGTAACCAAAATAGTCACCAAATTAAAATTTGATTGCTAAATAACTATAAAATAGAAGTAATGATTGAATTTAGTGACCAATTAAGTCAAATAATTGGTATCTAACATTAGCTACCAAGGTTTTAGTGACCTATGCCATTAGATTCTAAATTGATATCTAATTAAGTTAGAGACTAATTTAAGAAGTAAAATGGGGAAAAGTTTGGTAACGTTCGACAATGATTTAAGAAGATGAATAATTTGGAGAATAAAAGTACAGAGGAAAAATTTACACATCAAGAGTGAATAAGAAAAAGATAAGATGTTGTGGTCATCAGTTATATACAATGAATTCATATTAAGACAATGAGGGTAAATAGAAAAAAAAGAGAAAGTAACTCAAAATATTTTTATAGAATGATCAGTTGGACAATGATAAAAAGAAAATTAGAGGCTTAAGAATGGGAAAGAGATTGGTGGAAGACCTTATAGTAGTTAAATAATAGGTAAAACAACTTCTTTCAAGAAAGATTCTGAAAACCTTTCAAGGTTAGACTTAGGTTAAACATTGTAAAATTTGAGAAAATTGGTGAAGATGATGATCAAATTTATCAAAGCATTTTGGCATATACTTAAAGAGGATATCTTAAGGTAGATGAAAAAATTTCATACTTTTAGAGTACTCCCAAGATAATGTAACTTTTCATTCATCTCGTTAATTTCAAAGGTAGACAATCTTGATGAATTTAGGCATATATCTGTTGTTAGTTGTTAGTAGTATGTACAAACTTTTATCTAAGGTTCTTGTGAATAAAATAAAAAAGGTACTCCTGATAGTGATTAATACGAGACAAACTGGTTTCATAGACAAGAAATTTGTTGTAAAGTGATCTAATAGTAATGAAGTGGCAGACGAAACTAAGAGGTTGGACTAGGAGTGTTTAGTTTTTTTTTTTTACAACAAAAAATAAAATTAATAGGAGGACTTAAGGGGTGTTCCAACACTAATACAAAAGCATAGGACAAATACAATAGACCCTCCTAAATCCTAATCCTACATGCACAAAGCACCCTCCAACCTTGAAAGCCTCATTACTAACAACTGAAATACCCAATCGGAGTAAATGTACTCCCTAAGTACATACATCACAAACAAATTGGCAGACAATCATGATTTTGTCAATCAATTCTATATACAAACTACAACATGTACACTCATGATACCTTAGAAATAAATGTAGAGATTCCTTTGTATGAGTACTAAACCGGCTAGTTGCTTCCAAAGCATCTGAATGTTTTTCACCTTGTAGAGATACATGATTGTTTAGGGTTTAGGTTACACTTCTTTATGGGGCTCGATTATTTTTATAAAGGTTACGTCACAAAACCGTAACTTAAATATCCATCCTCCAAAAACTATGATATATGTATAAACAACATTTATAAAAATATGGTTTTTTCCATTTATGCAACACTTTTTTTTGTCTACGACCAACTTTAGTGTTATTTAAAGTGATAAATACTATAGTGTACCTTTGTGTTCAAACATATTATAGGTCACATATCGTGCTAGACTCTCGAAAGATTACCTTTCCTTGAAAGTTATTGTCAAATATCAAATTGTCAAAGTCTATGTAAAAGAATGCATGACAAGTACTAACTTCAACCAACTTCCGTGAATCATTATAGAAGTTGTACTATACGGCCATCAAGGAGTGTGGCCGACAAGTACCCAGGCCGACAGCTACCTGGCCAGCGCTAAGAAATCAACATCCTCACCTTACTTGTATTGGGAACGAGCATCTTACATCTAACAAAGAAACAAATCTCAATAAACTACGCTCCCTCCACCTGACAAAGAGGAGGCCACACGTCTCCCCTTTGACACATAGCGCAGAACAACAATCATACCCTATGCAGAAGAGACTGCACGTCTCTCCTCTGACACATAGTGCAGAACAACAATCATACCCTATGCAGAAGAGATTGCAAGTCTCCTCTCTGACACATAGTGCAGAACAACAACCTACCTTATATAGAGGAGACTGCACGTCTTCCCCCTGACAGATAGTACAGAACAATCATCATATCTCTGATAGAAGAGGCTATACGTCTTCTCATAACGAGGAAAAGAGGATAAATAGTGGACAACGAACATAGCTAAGCGATTTTTTCCTCTGGAGACCGACCCCAATTCATACTATATACTTCTGATAGTCAAACACCAAGAGGAGTATCTGGGTACTTTTGACAAGTATTTTCCCATCGCCCCAGCAATCAGAGATTAGAGATTCGTAGAAAGATCACTACAGTTGATACTTTGAAGTCTTGTTCTTAGCCTCAAGGCTCCGTAAGAACATTTATTGTTCTCGGCCTCTAGGCTTTGTAAGAACAGAAGTTAAGGATTCCATGATCTTGGAAACCTAGCTACAATCAGATTCACATATATACTTGCACCTTATCATGCATCTTAGCTATATTAATTACCATTGACAAATCCTAATGAGACTTATATCTTTCCAACATGATCTGAAGGCTAATAACCCATCCCGTCTTTCAGTGAGTCTATGTGGCAACAAAACAGTCTAATTTTGTCAAAATATAGTTGTTTTGTATGATTCTCACAAACGTTTGGCTGCACCAGGTCTTTGGCCTCTGCACCTTTTCTATCCCCTCTTAGTTTCATGGAGGGTCCTTGGATCATCTCAGCTATATCTAGTTCTCAACTATCGAGGTTATGTATAACATGTTTCTCTAGGTTAAATAATATGTGATATATTCACTACTCTACTCTGACATATATAAAATATTAAAATATAGATATAAAGTCTATGGTTTGTAATCAAGGAAAATTTCGTCCATAATCAATCATTCTTCACATCAAGCTAATATAGTATCTGCAGCTAATCTAAAAGGAAACTTCAAATAAGACCAAAAGACTAAAACCTGAAGAAGTTTTACAGGGTAGAAATGTACAATAGATTTTAAAAAAGATTGTCTCATGAATTACTGTAAATTTATTACAAGTAGGCAGAAACAATGTTAAATAGTACATCAACTGCGAAAGTGTATTGGAAGAAATTAATAATTATAAAAGAGGATGACACTAACACAAGGGAGGCTAAATGACAGTTTCTAAGTATTTGGATTTTTAAATAAGAATGGATCTTGATAATTGCAACTGTGACATGTAGCCCATTAACATGCAACTGTGACATGTAGATAATTGCAAGAGGTGTTGGGTTTGATGTCTCAGTATTGTAGGATAATTTTCTTTTATAGAGTTTTATGTTTAATTTGTACATGATGTGGGATACTTCATATAACAAACTTTGACATTACTGCTGATGATAGAAAACATATATATTTATGAGACCTGATTTTTTACCAATTCTAATCAGAAAAAAATAATGTTGAAAGTTGTTCCACGTGGACTCTTCAATTTTTGGAGTCATTTTACATAGGTATAATGTATGTATAACTAATAAATTGTGGATTGAAAATATTATATTATATAACCAATTTGACATTTACTACTTATGACAATATATATATATATATCAGAGACCTGGTCTTCTATCAAAGTTGTTGAAACTTTTGGACTCATTTAATATAGGTATAATGTATGTATAACTAATAGATTGACGTGTATTGAAAATCTAGTTTTAATAAATACAAAGGTTTTAATACTTTTAGTTGACTGCGTCTCGTTTTTTCTCCTCTTCTTCCCTGGGTTGAGTAGAATATATGACTAAACAAAATGATTTCTAGTGAACAAGTTGTTGTCTCAGTTGTATACACAGTTCTATATTTTTTTTTTTCTCTAAACTTATTTTCAATTTTAAAATTCATCCAAAAACAGATATAATATTGTCATTATAGGTATAATTGTTTTCAAGTCTTGTAATTTGTTGACCAAAAAATTTATTTATAAAGATAAAAGATTATGTCTTTTATATATTTTATCATGACTTTGTGTTATTTTTACAGTATTTATACATCAAGAAATATAGGGATTATCATTAAAAAAAAATTAAAAAACATAGGGAATAACATTAAAAGAAATTAAAACCGTTTTTTGGTACATGTTCTGAATTAAAATTCATTTGGTATTAAGAAAAATATGTTTTAACCTTTTCTTTCCCCTTCTCACTATGGGACACATATAATGAGAAAGAAATGTCTACTCTCAAATGTTTTTAAGAAAGGCAAGACACCATTGGACTCTCCTCAGTCATTTATTGTGCTTTTGTCAGTCAGTCTTGGCCAGCACTTGTTTGATTTAAATTTATTTACAATCTCAATATCAAATGGGTAGCTAGGTAAATTGTACTTTTTAATAAAAAGTAAGATTAGCTACACCAATTCAATCATGAAATATGTACTTAACGTGTATTTTTTATGCTTAACCTTAAGTTCAAGTTATATTACTTATATAAAAACTTTTGCTATATAAGTTTTTTTCTTTCTCTTTACCATATTATTTTTCTTTTAAAATGTACAAACTTTAAAAGTTCCTTCCAATATCAGCGATTTGTATATTGGTTTTGAAAAATTCCATTATATATCAAAGACATAGTATGGTTTTCTTTTTTCTTTGGTAGCACTACTACGATTTTTTCATTTACGTTTATCTGTAACCAAATTTGTGGCTACCGAATTTAAATAAAAAACTTTGAAGATGAGGAAGTTAATCCTATTATTAGTAAACTAATTAGAAACTGTTGTGACTTTTTAGCTGCAGCACTACTTTATAATATATTTCTATTTAGTAGTTAATTTTTATTTTATTTATGCATAAAGTTTGGAGGAAGATAAGCAGTCTAGAATTTAAACTGTGAACGCGATTGTCTGTGGCATTCTCAATTTTATTTTTTATTAATTGTTAAGAGACTTGTTTATCCTATTTGTTATTCTGATAAAACAGTATAGGGAGAAGGTAATATTAGTATAGGGATAAAGTAGTATTAGTATAAATAACAGATTTTTTTCTTGCTGAGTTCAACATGTATATTTATTTGTTTTTAGTAAGTAACACATCTAATGTTTATCTTGTTGTTGTTTTTCTTCTAAGGACTATTTATGTGCAGAATTGTGTATCCATTTATTTATTTCTCTGATTTTTGAAAATATTTATTTTAGATTTTTGTAAACTACATATTTATAGTGATGTAGGTTTTTCTCTACAAAATTAGAGCATTAGTAAAATTATATGTATATGATGGGAATGGATACCTTTGCCAGATTTTAAACTAAATTAATATGCTAAGGTTAGGTCTCAATTTATAATACTTCTCATTAATATTTATTTTTACTATTAATTTTTACTATTTAATTGCATCTCTAAATGTTATGAATTTTATTAATGTTATCTTCAATTACCATTTACTAAAATGATGTATTTGTATTTAATAAATTTATTTAAATTTTTTTATATTACAATAATAATATAAAAGATAAATTAGTAAAAAGTTTTAAATCTGAGTTCAAGAGGAAGGATGGTGAATTGAACTTTAAAAATTTTCATAAATGTTATATAAAAAATTGAGAAAAAGAAAGAAATTTCTCAATAGAAACACAATAGCTATGCAGTAGAAAATCAGTCGATTAAAAAGTAGAAACAATCAATTAATATTAATTAGTATACAACAAAAAAATAATCAATTCAATCCAATAATCAATCAGTTAAATTTTGCTTTCCTGAAATCCACCAAAAAATAGTAATCAATTAAAATTAAAAAAAAAATAGTTGATTCAATCATATAATCAACAATTCTTTTTATTAGAATTAAAAAAATGTACAAAATGATCAAGGAATGTGAAGTTTTCACAGAAAACACAAGTTGATACAGTTAAGATCAATTTACAATTCACAAGCAGATCACTGTATAGATTAATCAACAGATCACAGTCAGTTGCAGTACAATGAAACCAATCAATTAAATTTTAAAAATAAGTAATTAAATTAAAAATTCATGCAAAGACAAAAAGTTATACAGACTTAAAATCACAAATCAAGATTAAAAGAGAGAGCAAGAACATCAAAATTTATACTAGTTCACTCTTTTTAAAAAATTACATCCAGTTTTCTTGCCAACAAACTAAGAAATTTCACTAAAGAACACCAATGTTCAAACAATGCAATCAAGAACCAATCTTGCACTTTGCAAGATCACACCAAACACAATGCAGAATCCTCCTACTACACCCCTTCAAAAGTAAATCCTATATAATTGCATTCCTAGCTAATACCACTTCCAATCAATGATATTGAAAATAAAATATTTCAGTTACATTTTTTGTAATGCAGGATAAAGACAAGAACATGATCAATGGATTTCTTGAATGAAAATGTTGTGTAGATCTAGAATGCCAATAGACTATTTTCAATATTACAACCTTTTCAATAATCTCTACTCAAAGATAATTGCAAAGCGTATAAGATTAAAAAGGTTCTTTATTGCGGTTGTGGTTGTGCACAACATATTCAAGAAATTTATGTATTTGCCCTTATTGTAGCATTGCACTGTGTAGTAGCGGTGAACGGTGTAGAGGCTAGCTTGCTCCTATTTTACACTGGACTAATTTTACACTTGGACTATAGCGTTATGTTTCATGGAGTAATTTTATACTTAGATTATTGGATTGTGTTTCATGAATAGCATTCAGTTTTCCATAATGAACAAGATCATATACCATAAATCCTATTTCTTCCTACACCCAAAAACACATTCATTACCAATCATTAATTAATTAATGCCGGTACTTAGAATTTCAAGATAATTGACACATGTACCCTATTTTTTTTTTTGTTTGATTCCATTACAGCTATATCACAAGAGATGAACTAGAAATAACCATTGTACTATATGGTTTACAAGATACATTAACCAAATCACATTTGAATAATCATCATCCAAATCACATTTGAATAATCATCATGTAGAGGATTATAATAGATTAAAGGCCGACTAACGGATCATAACAGATTGGGTCCAAATAACCTAAGCCCAACACAACGACCATAAATATGAACTCAATCATCATAAACGGGTATTTCTAAACTCTGACATAAATTACCTGCACACTCTAATTGCAAACTGACTTGAGCGTCAAAGTGCCTGCAGGATCGTTCTCAAAATCTTTCCAGCTAAAAGCAGATGAGCAGCTAGGAGCAAGGATAAAAGAACAACAGTAGCGTGAAAATATTGTTGTTGTTGGAACTAACCAGTCTCTTGCAAGAACAGCCATAAAGCAGAATGATATGGGTGAGAGGCCACAATCAGGGAAACTATATCTGAAGTTGACACCAATAATGTAAGTTCGTCTTCTATTGACTTGTTACAATTTTGTATTCTAATGCGATAGTAAACACTCAATTTTGTGGTTCATCAGCATGCTAGAATCAACTATTTATGACAAATTTGTACAATGATGAGAAGTGGAACCCAACAAGCAAATCTATTCTAATGTTTCTAGATTGAGTGGAAACCCTTGCTTCAGAGGAAGACTTTAAAAACTTATTATTCAGTTTTGTTTTTAAGTCTTTGTGTAATTTATTATGGACACAGATAAAAAGCGGAGTTTCTCATGAAAAGTAATTTTACAAGTTTTATTATGCAGTTTGTTAAATTGAAATCGTCATCTGATATCCTATGTTAAATTAAACTAAACACAATGACAGGCTCCCTATATTGTTTCATTCTCATAGAAGTGAAAAGAATGAGTACTAGCTGTTTATTCATAGCTCAAAGTTTATGTAAGGATAAAATAACCCACGAATATGCATTGACTTTGAAAAAAACATTTTTTATCCGACCACCTTTGAATGCATCAATACATTATCAGTAAACAACAAAGAGTAATGTCATTCACTAAATAATCCCTAATGAACTGCAACTTGCCATTCATGACGGTGTTGACTTTGTAAAATTGGTTTTAGCTTGAGGAATTATTATATAAGGCATGGATCATTGTATCAGATGAATCAGAAAGCACTTCCTGAGTTGTGGAACAGGTGATTTAATTGTTGAAGATTAATCATATTTCTCAACAATTTTACCATCTCAGGTTCCTTCTCCTCCTTTTTCTCTGTTTAGTTCCAATTTTCTTCGATTTTGAGGCATCCATGAATAGATTTTGTTTATTTTTTTTTTTGCATTGATTATTTTAGCTGGAGAGGCTCTGTGTTGAACATGGGGAGTTAGGCATGGTACTAACTTGTTGGTTCAAGTGCTATACTGAATTCAGATTTTTTTTTAAGTGGTTTGAATTTTTTCTGCTGTGAAGTATCTAATTCTGCTCTTGTATCAAATGAATTATCCTCAATCTTGGAACCATATTTTATGGTTGATAAATACTAATTATAATCCAACTATTTTAGTTACTGCTTTACCAGTATTGCATGTTGACCACTGCGTAGTTCATGATATTTTTAATAACTATGGAGATATATTTTTCTCTTTGCGTATTAATGTAAAAATGTTTTATATCAGTTTTTACAATATTTGCTATATCAATTATATTTAAGAATGCTTATTAAAAATAAGTATGTATATATAACTACTAATTACTCCTAATTTAAAAATGTTTTCTAAAAATTTAATATTTCAGTAAGTTATGTGTTAAAATAATTAGAATTGGTGAATGTACAGGTTCAAACTAAACTGTCTGGAGCTAACACGTTTTTATGACATTTATACAGAATAAAATAACTAGTCTCACTTAACAAATCTCAAAGATAAACATGGAAGATTTATAACAATTTTATAGTATATAGAAAAGAAAGAAGTCTTGAAATTTTTACCCGCTACTCCCAATTAATTTAAGTAAAAAAAGATTTATAGTATTTCAAAAGTTTGCATTTTTGAAAAATATTCTATTTATTAAATAATTGATATTAGTAATTTTGAATTTAATTATTTAATATGAACAATTCTAATTTGATGGAAAATTTGTGACAAAAATTATCAACGATAAACTATCTATATTTTTCAACTTCAACTAATTGCTATGTATCACCCTCCAAAGTTCATGACATTTTATTTTATTTTTTTTAATTTATTCGAAGGACGCATACCCAGATAATATTTAAAATTTATTTTTAAATATAGTTTTGTAACATCCAATTGTGAAACTATTTCCTTGTCCCTTTATCAAGGAAATTGCATAAATAATTCTTGCACTCATAAAAATCTTGGACTTTTAACTATTGAATTTTTTTATACTAGTGGAGAGAATAAATTGATTGATATTATCAAATGTCTATTTAAAGGAAGTAATGTTTTAAGGATTAAACTAGTGTTTTATCCCATGTATTAATATTATAGTTAATATATCAACTTTTATGTTACAGAGTTTTAATCAAATGGAAGGAACATCCAAAGATTTGGCCATTGAAATACAATGCTTAGAGAGAGAATGGACGGAAATTCTTCAAAATGTGAAACCTCCAGAAAAATATGATTTTCATATGCAATGTATTTATAAGGTACCACCAAAAATTCGTAAAAATAATCCCAAAGCCTACACTCCTCAAATTGTTTCCATTGGTCCTTATCATCACAAAACATGTGACCTTGGTAAGGAAGACAATAATTTTGAACCAATGGAAGAGTTTAAACTGAAATATCTCAAGGGATTTCTAGGTCGAACAAAAATAACTATGAGAGAATTTGTTGTCAAAATGAAAGAATTGGAAGAAGAAATTCGACTTTGTTATGCAGAGCCTATTAAATATAATAGCAATGATTTCTTAAAGATGATTCTAGTTGATGCTTGTTTCATAATTGAGCTTTTTCTACGATACCATAGATACAAAGATTGGGTGGAAAAGGACCCCTTATTTGGAAAAGATTGGATGCTAGACGATATTAAGGCGGACTTGCTACTGCTAGAAAATCAACTTCCTTTCTTCGTTCTTGAAAAACTTTACAACCTCACTGGTATGAATGAGAATTTTCTTCACATTACTTTCAACTATTTTAAGAGCCTATCTTTAGGAGAACTGTGTCCAGTAGAGAATCCAAAACACTTCACTGATTTATTAAGATCTTCCTTAATATCTTCATCAAATCTTGATCTTGGAAAAGCAGAAGAATACAATGAAGTTAGACATGTATACAGTGCGAGCCAACTATTAGAGGCAGGAATTAAGTTCCAAGTGAATCCAAATGACGGCTTACTTGACTTGACCTATTCGGACGAGGGTAAGTTTATCATGCCAATCTTGAATATGCATGACGACACAGAAATAATCTTGAGAAATATAATGGCATTTGAGCATTGTCACCTTCCAGATACAAACATTATTAATCAATGCCTAAAGATTCTAGATTTTCTCATCGACACTGAAAAAGATGTGAAGGTATTGGTTGATAATAAAATTATTGTCAATTGGATGGGTGATGCTAATGCAGTGGCTACAATGATTAATAATCTAGGCTCAGATTTTCCTATGCCATATTTCAATTTACCCTATTTCTCTCTATGCAATAGCTTAAATAACTTCTATGAAAATCCTTATAAAAAATATAAGGCTATCTTCTTACATGAGTACTTCAACACTCCTTGGAAAATAGCATCTACAATTGCTGCAATTGTACTACTTTTCCTCACCCTTATTCAGACTATATGTTCAATCATCTCACTATTTCATGGTAAGAAATATTATCATAATATATATCAAAGCTGAACTAGTGTTACAAAATAGTAGTAACATTTGACTTTTTGTTTATGTGTAGGTGGTTAAGTAGTTGGGTCCCTAAATGTGAAACAAGAAGATCAATTGAGAAAGAAGATTTTTGATGGTTGAATCTCTAGTTTTACTTGTATAAGAAAATGTATGTAAGGTATTTTAGTATGTTGTTATTCCTTTATCAAAAAATAAATATTCTAGTAATTTTTTATGGTTTTTATTTTATTTTTAACCTTTCCATCTTACTTTTCTTTAATAAAATCTAATTTTTTATAAATATAAGAAATTTAAATTGAATATTTATTAAAAATTTTATTAAATAAAGAATTTTTTATTTTTTATTTTTTCATTCAGTTTCTATTATCATTTGAGATAAAATAATTTTGTATTCCAATGAGAATAGAAAATGACTCTAATGTGGGTGTCTTGGGGCACATATATCCTATGTTACAGAGTTCGGTCGGCAGATGGTGTTATTCATCTTTATTCTTTAATTAAGATTGCTTTAATATTAGATGAGGCAATATTGTTGTCCTTAAGTTTGATTTTTTGTTGTATACAACTTTTTTTCTAACAGTCAAAAATAAATTAATAGAGATAGTACTTTAGGAGTGCACCAACTCTTATACATCACAACAGGTGTGCCTAAACACCCAAACAACTAAACAAGTCATAATAAAATCAAGCATACTGATGACACTACAGAAACTTATACAAATACGATTTCTTAGAAAAGAGCTTTTATGGCCAACCAAAAATAAAAAAAGCTAAAGAACCAATAACTAGACCCCTTGAATAATCACTGTTGGACAGAGCTGCTATGCTCGTAATGATCCTTCTACTTAACTTAGTTGTTAATTGAGGTCTGAACACCCCAGCTGCTTGTACCATCAGTGAATGACTTGTTCCTATAAGATACTTTGGCTCTATCTGGTTCTTTCGCATGACACAGCTTCACGCTACCTTTATGTACCTGCAAAACAAACATGTCATATTGTACTAGGATAAAGATTGAAGACACTTGACCGGGGAAAAGTGCCAATCTAAATATGAGAAAGTGATTCTCATCACCTTATGCTTCATCCATAACCAGTCCTTTAGTTGTGCTAAAGTAAAGATCTCATCAACATCCATCACTTCTCCTTTAAAGACTACTTTATTTCTATAATTCCATATTTCAGACACTATAGTCACCCACATCCCTTTCCATTCTCTATTAACCGTATTACTTTGACCCAATAAATGAAAGCTCTGAAAATGACATATGATATCTTCATGTCTAACAGTTACATTCCCAACCCACCTCTCACATTGATCTCAAACTATTTGCGCTACCTTGCACGAGCTAAAAGGATGTTGAGTATTTTCTACACTTTCTTGGCACAGACGACACCACACACTCCCTATTTGCAGTCCTCTATATACAGTAGTATTATTCATGTATTGTGTTCTATCTAAACTTCAAATCTATAAGAATTGCACCTAAAGTGTCCCACAATAATAATAATAATAATAATAATATATATATATATATATATAATGTTAAAAAAAAGAAAAAACAACTCAGACAAAAGTAATAAGCAGAGTTACATGAGGAAAAAAAAGAAAATAATGAGTGCAGATTCTCACAAAATATTTCAAATACCTCTCTAAACAAACATATAGAGAATATAGAAAAAAAAATTTATACGAAAATAAATTATTTGTTAACAAAATTAAAGTTATCGATTAATATTTATAAGTTTGGTCTATAATAATAAGGTCACTAAATCACCTTCAACTCTTACAACAATATAAAAAATTGCTATAATAAGACAATTTGATTGTAAATTATAATTAATAAACATTTTTAAATAATAATAACAATATAGAAAAAAACTATAAAAAGAAAAAATATACTATATTTATTTAATCTCGAAATAGTTAAAATATCATTTATCTATATTTCTAATAAAGACTATATTTCTAATAAAGACTCTTAGATTCTTCTTTTAGATGTATATAAATTTTAAAATAATAAAATTTTATTATTTTATCCTTTGAGTAACAACTTCTTTTAAACTAAAATAATTATGTATATTAAAAAAACTACCAACAAAATAATTTTTTTAATACTTATATTTAATAATTATTAATACCATTATATAAAAAGTTATGTTATTTGGTAACTTTATTTAATGTCATTTTTTAATTCGACATCTTTATCCTCTAATAATTTTTATTTACTTATTTAAAAATAAATAATTTAATATTTTTTATTTTAAATTAACTAAATACTTCTACTTTTAACAAATAACATATTACATAATTTTTTTCATACTACTCTTACAAAATAATATATATATATATATATATATATATATATATATATATATATCAATCCAGGTCACGACATGGACAGCAAACAATAAATTTAATTCACATATTTTTAATACGGAGGAGTCGCCACTATAGTTTGTTATAAAAAATATAGAAAAATCAAGAAAAAAAATGGTCTGTGAAACCAAATTAAGGTCTGGGAGTCGATTATGTATAGGGAATGTATTATCACCATACAACGTCTGTCCTAAGATGTTACCTTTAATTGAATGAGTAAAATGAATATGTTTTTTTGAATTTTTATTTTTCCCAAGAATAGAAATAAAAACCAAAGAAAATATTTTTTAATTTTTTGAGCCCGACAATGATTGACCTTGGTCCTACGTATTTCCGTTCATAATAGAAAATGAGAGATCATGAAGTTCTAAACATAAGATTGTTTGTTGGTTTAATGTTTTTAACTTTTGAAAATTTTGTTTCGAGGGTGTGTCATGAGAATAGGGTGTGAAAATAGCAAAATTGCTAGGTTTAATGCTCAGGCTTTGGGTGACGGTGCCAGGTTTAATGTTTGGGCTTTGGATGACGACGTCAGGTTTAAAGTCTGGGTTTTAGGTGACGGTGCCATGTTTAATGCCTTGGCTTTGGATGACGGTCTCAGGTTTAACAACTGAGCTTTGGGTGACGGTGTCAGGTTTAAAGTCTAGGCTTTGGGTGACGATACCAGGTTTAAAACTTAAACTTTGGATCACGGTACCAAATTTAACACCTAGGCTTTGGGTGAGAATGTCAGGTTTAATACCTCTAAGTCACGGTATCATATTTAAAGCCTAGCTTTAAGTAACAAATGAATGAGATTTTAATAAATAAGTTCGGAATGTGGGGCTTGTGTGTACGTGAGTAATGGAGAGTTGTGAGTGAGAAGATAGAGTGCGTAGTTTAGTTGACTCATTCTTTTGTTTTTATTTTATATTTTTTATTTTTCTTTATTTTATTTTATATTTTATATTTTTATTTTTATTTTTTAAACATTACTTTCGCTTTTTTATTATTTACTTATTTATTTTTATTTTCTAAAATTTAATGGATAAATTCAACTTTTTTTATTTCTTTTTTTTCAAAAAAAATGTAAACTAATAAAGTATATATTTTTTATTTTATTATTTTTTTCTTCATTTTTTATTTTGATTATTATTATTTTTTTAATTGTAGAAACATTTTTATTTTTTTAAATTATCCAGATATACATCAAATGATTTTATTTTATTTTTTTAATTAATTATTCATAAAAATAATAAAATTATGTATTTTTTATGTAATAAAACTCTGAATACTCAAATCTCAGTAATATAAACTATAATATTTTCCTAAAGATAAATAATAGCTAAATAATATTATTTACATATTTGAATTTTGTTCTAATAAAAATTGCATGGCATATATATTTTAATAATAAAAAGAACAAAAAAAATATGTAAAACTTTATTAGAATAAGTGATGTATTTTCGTTTTTAAATTTTTAAATAGATAATTATATGCACGACACATAGTCACGATTGATGACAGAACCATCTTTCAACTTCTGCCCATTTTTCTTAAGAAAAAAGTAAGGTAATATCAATTGAATTATCTGTTCATGATATATTGGTCATAAAATAATATAGATATATATATATAAATTAATATACATTACTCATCATTATCAGAGTTTGAATCTTGTTTTCTAGACATGTTCTTCATCATCTTCGGTTAAGTGTATCAAATCTTTGTTGACTTTGTGAAGTTTAATGTCTTTATGATTAAATATTTAAGAATGTAAGTGTTAGTTAAATCTTCTAAAAGTTAAATTCTTATAATTGGTAAGGCATTAAGCATTTCATCATCTTACAATGCATTACAACATTATGACTTGAGGCAACACTTAAAGTTGGCAAGATAAATAAGTGTGGTTTAAAGATAAATGCAGTTTGTGAATTACTATATGCCACATTTATTAAGTAGTGGTCATTTAAGCCATACTTTTTTGGATAGATCATATTAAAAAAATGTAGCCTAAAATAATAGAAATATGTTCTTTTTCTAAATTAAAACTAAAAAGGCAAAAACACCTTAATTCCTTCTCAACCCAAAGGGATAGTATATTGATGTTTGCCAATAAATACTTTGGCAAAATCCCCAATTATGATATATGTCTTGAACCAATACCTGCCCGTGAACCCGTGGTTCAGAAAGGCTTCTCATCCTTGTTTGTGGACCAGTGGCATTGTTCAATAGCTCTGTCATCGTGTCTTGAACCAATGACGAGGTGAAGAATTGGAGGAGGACTCAAATGTTATTTGGAAAGGAGACATTCAAGACCATCATTGAAACCTTATCGTGAAAAGTAATATTCTTTTATATGAATTAAAAGTTTTTGGTTTTTCTTTGTCCGTTACAATTTTACCATCAATTCGTTTTGTTTTTTGTGGACATTTAAATTGTGATTCTGTGTTTAATTAACTGTATATTGGATTTAAGTTTAGTTATTCTTTGATTTTGAGATTTTGATAAGAGAAGGGAAATGAAAATTGTAACCCCCCGTAAGGATAGGAACAAAAAAACACGCCCTTTTTCACTTTATCTCTCTCTCCTACCTTCCATTCTCCATAGCTCTCTTCTCTCTTGATTTTCACCCTCTATACTTCCTTTATTCCAGAATCTGATCAAACCCCGCAGTAGCTAAGGATCTTAGGGCCATTTCAAACAGATCAGAATCTCAAATAGAGTAAGTTCATATTTACTCTAAAGATCCCTTGTTCTCTATTTTTGGTTAAGTTTTTATCATCAATATTGGTTGGAACAATTGAGAAAAGTGTTCCTCTCAACTTGATTAAGGTTATACTAAAAGTTGGTATTATTTGGATAACCTACTCTAGATCCCTAGAGTTGAACTGGTGTTGTTGCTTGATTGAAGGAAGCGATAGAGGATCGTTGTCTAAGCTAGTAACTTATTTTAGTTATTTACTTACAAATGGAATCCTATAATAAAAGACTCAGATATATGATTATCAGTGCTCAAGTCTTTCTTACAGGTCTGACTAGTCCTTGAGCACTGATTGAGTTTGGTTATTTATTCTGATTTGGTATGATTAATTGAATTGTTTTAAGTAATGATGTTAGAAAGAAACATGTGAGAACATTTTGATTGTTGTTTGATGAAATTGATGTGTTATCTGTGATGACTGATTTATAGAATTGTATGTAATCATTATGGTTGAAATGAAACCAGTGTACTAGGGGTTGAAAGGAAACCAAGATACCATGGTTACATACATCTATATGCTTCAGTATGATTGAATTGAGGTGGTACGTGTGATGATTGAGTTATAGGCTCGTATGTAATCATTTTGGTTGAAATGAAACCAGTGTACTAAGGGTTGAAAAGAAACCAAGGTACCATGGTTACACATGTACCTATAAGCTTCAGAATGGTTGAATGTGATTATTGTTATGACTGAATGATGAATTCATTTGCAATCATTTTTAATTGAAATGAAATCAGAGTACTGGGGATTGAAAGGAAATCAAGGTACAGTGATTGCAGATGGATCATTATGAGGTCAATGAATTTGGAGTAGAGTATGAAAGTTTGTGATTGAATGTTAAACTTAGTTTTATTTGACTTGAGAATTGATATTTAAATTTGTAAATATAATCACTTCAATATTTTCACTCTTATAAGCTGAAAACATTATTTCACTAGCCTACCCTTGCTTGTCTTATTGTGTTGTCAACTACAATGACTGCACTATGTACACAAGCAGGTGCAGATGCAGGTTGTGGAACATCTTAAAGATGATATGGCCTTAAGTTAATTTTATTTTTGTCTTGTATATATGTTTTGATGTAGTTAAAGACTTTATGACCTTGAAATGGTCTTCCTTTTTGTCATGTGGATAGGTTGTACATAGGTTTGATGTATCTGAATACTTTTTGTACTACTTTGAACCTTAAATGCATGTTAATACTTGGTAGCAGACAAAAGTTAGTTTAGTAGAAAAATTATTCTCTGATAGTTTTGCTTAAACAGGAGAATGTTGCTAAAGCGAATTCTGCAGAAAAGTTCACTCTGCAAGTCTCGTCTGAGCAAGATAGAGCTCGCTTGAGCGAGTTCTTCGTAACAAAAGAGGGTGCTCTCTGGAGTGTTTTCGCCTAGGCAAGGAAGTATTCTCGCCTAAGCTAGAGTAGTTTCCCTCAGGCGAGGAAGTATTCTCGCTCGAACGAGGTGGATTTTTGCTCAGGTGAAATTATTCTCGCCCAAGCTAAAAAAAGAAACGAGGATTTTTTTTTTTGTATTTTTCTTCCGTTCTTCTTTTCTTTTCTTCTTATTTTCTTCTTTCCTTCTTTTTTTTTATTTTTTTTATATATTAAATATTTTATGGTTTGAAATTATACTTTGTTTATCTATAAGAGTTGAAATGCTATAGAACTTTTGGGTTGTTACATTTATGGTATCAGAGCAGTTTGTCCTTCGGAAGACTTGGGAGTAATGGGTTTTTTAGGCTTCTTTTGTGCATGTTGGGTTGAGATGATTGTTGTTAATGCCTATAAAAGTATTAAGAAAGAAAAAGATCTTGATAGAGTGGTGAAGGTGTACACGCATGACTAAATCAAGATGTATTTCTATCTTAATTCTTAATGTTTGAGTGTATGTTAAAAGATAAGTTTTGGATGTATGTTTTATTTGGTTTGTTTTAGATGTTTGGAAAAAATTGTTTATGATTGTACTAAATGACATGGTTACTAGTTTATGATTGTACTAAATGACATGGACTGAGACAAAATCTTAAGGAAGTGATAGTACAATTGTCCATTAGAGAATTCTCTGTTCTAGTGGAGAAAGCAAAAGTGGTGGAAAATCTGAAAAATAGTGGCAAGGTTGTTAAACCACAGATGGTAGGAGGACCCTCCAAGAGCAGACCAAGATATGAAGATTAGAAGAAACCTTACTCCAGGCCTCAATTACCACCTAATGGCAATGTTTTAGGTGTGGTGGACCGCATACGATTAGATTTTGCCCTCATCCAGCATGGAACGTAATATGTGGTAAATGTCCCAGATATGGTCATGTCACAAAGCACTGTCATACTAGACATGAAGCTCCAAATGTTAGTGGAGGACAGCAGGTGCAGCAAGGCAACAACCACAAACCTAGAGCAGCGGGAAGAGTTTTTGCCATCAGTAGAGCTGAGGCTTCACAGTCTGGTAGCCTAGTTAAAGGTATTTGCTTTATTCTGGGTACACAGTTGTCTGTTTTGTTTGATTCTAGAGCAAATCATTTCTTCATTTATGTTGATTGTGTTAAGAAGCTTAAATTGTCAGTTTGTGAGTTAGATGTTGAGTTGGTGGTATCCACACCAATAAAAGGTATTATAATAATTTCATCTGTATGTACTAAGTGTCCAGTAATTATAGATGGACGAAAGTACAAGATCAATATGATTTGTATACATATGAAGGATTTGGAAGTTATATTAGGAATGAATTGGTTATCTGCTAACCATATTCTCATAGACTGTGGTGAGAAGAAGTTGATATTTCCCGAATTAGAAACCATACAGGTTGTCTCAGCCTACTAGATTGAAAGAGAAGTACATGAGGGTGCAAAATGTTTCATACTCTTTGCTTGTTTGATGGATGATGATAAGACTCAGAAAAATATGGTTGTAGTTCAGGAATTTATGGATGTATTCCCTGATGAAATTCCAGGACTTTCCTCTAAAAGATAAATAGAGTTTGCAGTAGACCTAATACCTAGGGCAGGACCTATGTCAATTACTCCATACCGAATGGCACCAGCCGAATTAGTTGAATTGAAGAAACAACTAGAAGATTTATTGGAGAAATAGTTCGTTCGACCTAGTGTTTCTCCATGGGGAGCTCCAGTACTGTTAGTAAAGAAGAAATATGGTTCATCTCATCTAAGCATAGATTATAGATAGTTGAACAAGCTTACAATCAAGAATAAGTATCATCTTCCAAGAATAGATGACCTGTTGGACCAACTACATGGGGCAGTTCTCTTTTCAAAGATAGATTTGCACTCAGGTTATCATCAAATCTTAGTTAAAGCTGAAGATGTTCAAAAGACTGCTTTCAGATCAAGATATCGCCATTATGAATTTTTGGTTATGCCTTTTGGAGTAACTAATTCTTCAGCTATTTTCGTGGATTATGTGAATCGAATCTTCAGGCCTTTTCTTGATAAATTTGTGGTAGTATTCGTAGATGATATGTTGATGTATTCTCATTCAATAGAAGAACATGTAGAGCATCTAAGAATTGTTCTGAACATTTTGAGAGAAAAGCAGTTGTATGCTGAACTTTCAAAATGCGAGTTCTGGATGTCTAAAATACAGTTTTTAGGGCATTTTATCTCTGCTCCAGGAATCTCAGTAGATCCTTCTAAAGTGAAGGTTGTACTTCAATTGAAATGTCCTAAAACTGTCACAGAAATTAGAAGCTTTGTGGGACTAGCAGGATATTACAGGAGGTTTATAGAAGGTTTTTCTAAGATAGTTGCTCCTTTGGCTCAACTGACCAGAAAGGAGCACCCTTTTACATGGACAGAGCAATGTGAGAGGAGTTTTGAAGTGTTGAAGAGGAGGTTAACTAATGCTCTTGTTTTGACAATCCCTGATATAAATCATCCTTTCGATGTTTTATGTGATGCTTCCTATCAGGGATTGGGTTGTGTGTTGATGCAGAATAAGAAAGTTGTTGCTTATGCTTCTTGGCAGTTGAAGTTGCATGAAAGAAATTATCCAACTCACAACTTGGAACTAACAACGGTTGTTTTTCCCTTAAAAATGTGAAGGCATTATCTTTATGGAGCTAGTTTTAAAGTATTCAGTGATCATAAAAGCTTGAGGTATTTATTTGATAAAAAAAAGCTTAATATGTGACAGAGGAGATGGATTGAGTTCTTAAAAGACTACGATTTCCAACTTATGTATCATCCTAGAAAACTAAATGTTGTTGCTGATGCTTTGAGCCATAATAGAATACAAATGTCATCACTCATGATAAAAGAACAGGAAATAATTAAAGATTTCATGAATTTGAATTTGGAGGTTTCTATATTCAAATTTCATTAGTTGTAATGCGCTTGTTATAACTAATGATTTTTTGAAGAGGGTGAAGGAGAAGCAATTGGAGGATTTGAAATTGAAGAATATTTTTAGTCTTTTGGACACAAATAAAGCTAAAGATTTCTCTTTGGGAGCAGATGATATTTTGAGGTTTCAAAAGAGAATATGTATACCAGAAAACCATGAGTTAAAATAAATAATTTCATCTGAATGTCACAAAAGCAAGCTAAGTTTACATCCAAGTATGACCAAGATGTATCAAGATCTAAAGAAGTCTTATTGGTGGTCTGGTATGAAAAATGATGTAGCCAAGTTTGTTGTTGCCTATCTTACTTGTCAAAAATCCAAGGTTCAACATCAATGACCTGGAGGCATGTTAACTCAGTTAGACATCCTAGTGTGGAAGTGGGATAGTATCTCTATGGATTTTGTGACCCACTTACCCCGTAGTTTGAGGAAGCATGATTCTATATGGGTCATTGTAGATAGGCTGACAAAGACTGCACACTTTTTACCGATCGACTTGAGAATATCTATGGAGAAGTTGGTGCAAATTTATATAAGCGAGATAGTTAGATTGCATGGTGTCCCTTCAAGTATAGTATCAGAAAAAGATCCCAAATTCACCTTTAGATTCTGGCAAACACTTCAAGAGGATTTAGGGACCAGATTCAGGCTTAGTTCAAGAGGATTGGCTCAGAACTTGCGTATTAGATCATTTGGGCAGTTGGATGAAATTCTACCTCTAGCGGAGTTCACCTACAATAACACCTACCAGGCAAGCATTGGAATGACTCCTTTTGAAGTATTGTATGGTAGAAAGTGTAGGACACCTCTATGCTGGTTTCAAGATGGTGAGAATATATTGATTGGACCAGAGCTGATACAACAAACCAATGAGAAAGTTAAGAAAATTCAAGAAAGATTAAAACCTTCTTTGAGCAGGTAGAAAGCTTATGTAGATCAAAGGAGAAGACCTTTAGAATTTTTTGCAAGTGACCATGTCTTTCTTAGAGTTACACCATTCACTGGTGTAGGAAGAGCGATTAGATCAAATAAATTGACTCCAAAGTTTATAGGGCCTTACTAGATCCTTAGAAGGATAGGTCCTATTGCATATGAACTTGCTTTGCCACCTCCCTTAGCTAATATTCACAACATTTTTCATGTATCACACCTAAGGAAATATGTACCTGATCCAAGCTACCTCCCTTAGCCAATATTCCACCTTCCTAAACCCTAAATCTTAAATCCAAGCCACTTCCCTTCTTTTCTTTTCTTATTATTTTCTTCTTTTGTTTTTTTATTTATTTTTTCTGTATTAAATATTTTATGGTTTGAAATTATACTTTGTTTATCTATAAGAGTTGAATGATAAATGTTATAGAATTTTTGGACTCTTAAACAATATTATTGTACCAGTTTTAAATGAAAGGAGAAAGTTAGTTAACACTTTTCCAAATCATAACTTTGTATAGAAAAGTGTATGATAGTAATTTTTCCTTCTTTGGAATCCTAATATTTTGTGTTCATGATATGCCCACATTATTGATTTCATCCTCCTCCTCTAGCGTAGCTTCAGGAAACATAGTGAATTTACAAAAAGGATTTTCATTTCTCAAAGACAACACACGTTGTCCCCTTCTCAGGCTTTATATGTGGTCATAATTGGTTGATTTTATTAACTCTATATCTTACTCATATCAGTTTATTTATATTATCCTTTATCCACGGGAATATAGATTGAAACATAGTAGAGAACAATTCCTGGGTTTCTTCGATGATCTTTCCGACATTTATATCCTGTTTTCCAGTTAGGAGCAGAAGATTGTCTCCCATATATCTCACTCGAATGAAGTTCAAACCTTCCACGAAGGAAATTTGTTTGAGTACGTCTATATTGCAATAGTGGTAAGTCATCCCAACAAAGCTTTTCTTCAGCCAAGTCTGTTCTTCATCGCTAATACTAAGATCTAGACCTTTCCAATCATCCTTATGACAATTTTTCTTTTTTATATTCTTCAAGGCAACTTATGCATAGGAAAACCCCTGTGACTTAACCCTTCAAACCTAGTTCGTTCTTTTTGTATGTTTTTCATTGTTTCCAATAGTATATGTCCTTCGGAAATTTATCTTCATTTTGATGCTACTTATGACAGTTTAGATGTAGCTTAGTATTTTCGATCCATATGTCATCTAATTCCCGTTCAAGTTCTATTTTTTATTACTTTATAGAATTGACTTAAGGCCAAAACAAATAAAGTAACAACTTTAGACCTCAAAAGAATTTAACATTAATATATTATTATAAAATTAAAAAATATTTAATTTTAAAATAATATTTTAAAATATTTTTTAATTAAAATTTTAAAATATCATAATTGATTATTAAGTTTATATTGATATTATAAATATTACTTAATAAATAATAATTTTAGAACTTTATCTTAATAAATAATAAATTAATAATAGTTTTTGAATTAATAAGTTAAAACAATTTGTATACGACTTCCTATGTTGTCAAACATATATTTATTTTAATTAATATCCACCTATAGAGACTTTCAAAGCTCCACAAGAATATAAATAATTGCCTACCACAGTTCGAATAAGAATGAGTTACATTAACAAAAATACAGGTACATCAAGTAGGTTTAGCAAATGTTAAATATTCTATTAAAAATTGATAACCTCTTCAAAATAAATATTACCTCACCATGTAGAAAATAATGTAAAGTTTTCTGAATATAAAGCAATTGAGATAGAAATTAAGAAAAAAAACTACCCCACTTTCTCGAATAATTCAAAGTGGTTATTTTAAACGTAAACTAACAACCCTAAATTTTAGCCACTAAACTCTAACTTTTCGCCATACTAATATTTAATTTTAACAATTTTCTTCCCTTAAACTGAAATGCCCATACAACATTCAGTTTAATCATCATTGGTTATATTCCTAGTAACTTTTGAAGCTTCACAAACTAATCCAACTTTATTGGTTTGTCTTTAACTTGTTCGTGTGTTGCACTCAAAATTAACTTCACTGCTCTTGAAAGATCATATAAATAATGATACCTAACATCAATATGTTTAGTTCATCAATGCATCACAGGATTCTTAGAGAACTTGATTGATAAACCATTGCAACAAAAAATATCAATGCACTCACAGTTCTTAACTCCAATATGTTTAAAACTCCTTTCACCCAAACACAATGGCAAGTAAATAAGGTTGTTGCCACATATTCAATTTTCGTAGAAGACAATGTGACTATTTCTTGTTTCTTTGAACTCCAACATACTGCTGCATCATTGAGGAAAAAGACATACCCTGAAGTATTGTTCCTATCATCCACATCTTTTTCATAATCACTATCAGTATATGCCAACAATTTTGAACTTTTCTCTCTTCTATACATCAAACCAAAATTCAACATACCTTTTTAATACCTTAGAGCTCTTTTTGTAATTTGCATATGTCTCCCTTTTGGATTAGCCATGTATCATGAAATCAAGCACACAACATACATCATATCTAGGCGTGTAACTGTTAAATACATTAGACTCCCTACCAATTGCTTGTATAAAGTTGTATTGATATTTTCTTCAGTTTGTGTATAGCCCTTTGCAACTGGACAAGCTTTGTATTTGTCAACCTGGCCTTCTTTCATTCAATTTGGTTTTGTAAATCCATTTGACTCCAATGTTTTTGGCATGTGCTGGCAAAGGCATTAATTCCCAAGTCTTGTTTCTCTCAATGGCATATATCTCATTTTTCATTGCTTCTATCCATTTTGCTTCACATGCAATGTCATTATAAGTTGAAGGATAATCATTTGATTGAACAACACCATAGTTGCCTCTTGTTCTTCTTTAGAGTAACCCTCACCACTTTCACTATCCTGCAACCAACCAGGTGCTCTCTTTTCTCTTCTCGATCATTCTTCAAATACCACTTCTATTTTTGTATCTGATTTTTCATCTGAATCCTCTATATCAATTTCATCATCACACCAATCACGGTCATTTTATATTGCATCTTCTGGATTCAAATTCCAATTCCATTTTTCTCCTTTTTCAAATATGACGTCTCTGCTTACTATGATTTTCTTTAGCACTAGATCATACAACCGATAGGATTTGGATTCCTCACTAAGTCCAAGTAAAACACATTTGTGACATCTATCATCTAGTTTGGTTCTTTTCTACTCAGGTATATGAACGTAAGAAATGGATCCAAACACCCTAAAATAATCAACCATAGGTTTTCATCTACTAAATCTTTCTTTTGGTACCATCTCGTTTATGGCCTTGGTAAGACTTCTGTTGATCACATGGATGGTCCACTTTGTTGCTTTAGCCCACCAAGTCTTTGGCATTCCTTTCTTAGTGAGTAAGCATCGCACCATATTCATAATTGTTATGTTGCTGCGTTCGGCTACTTTGTTTTGATATGGTGAGAAGGCGACTGTTAGTTGTCTTTTGATGCCATGCTCAATACTGAATTGATTAAATTGGTTTGAAGTGAATTCTCATCCCCTATCTGTTCGTAAGCATTGAACTGTTTGTTGTGTTTCTTTCTCAACTAAATTCTAGAAGCATTTGAACATTTCAAATGTTTCACCTTTTTCTGCAAGAAAATAAATCCATGTTTTGCGAGAGTAGTCATCTACAAACACTAGTAGGTATCTCTTTACCACTATTTGAGATTGGGGAAATAGGACCACACATATCGCTATGCACAGCTCAAGCTTTTTTTATGCTTTCCAATGACTTTTCTTGGGTATGTTATCGCGATGTTGCTTTCCAATGTTACACACCTCACAAACTCCAGCAACTTCCTTTAATTTTGGTAATCCCTTCACCATTTGTTTCTTCTGCATGGTAGCGATGAAGTGATGATTTATATGCTCATACCTTCTATGCCATAAATCCTCCAAATTCTCCTCCTCGACCTTCAGGCATTTCCTTGGAAGTGATTTCACCATTGCATGAAGCACAAACATTCGATTCACAATTATCTTGGTGTCTATAATTTTCCCTCCCCGAGGATGACAATTCTGCAAGTACCTTCTTTTATTATGATAACTAACTATTTTTCTTGATAGATTGTTTTTCTTTTATTATGACCCATGCTTAATAGATTGTTGGTTAAATTTGGCAAAAAATAAACATCACTCACATTTTGAGTGTTTCCTTCCACTTCAAATCTAACACGTTCTTTTCCACAAACCCACGTGACTTTGTTGTTTCTCAACCGAGCTGTATGTCTGATGCTTTTATCCAATTCAATGAACCAATTCTTATTCCCTGTCACGTCATTCAAACAATTAGAATCAGGGAACTATATCCTGTTTTCCTCACTCGTTGAACTTCAGCATGTGCCATTAGTAGTATCTCCTCTTCCTTATCAAACTCAACAAAGTTTGTTTCCTTGTCAAGATTTGGACATTCAAATTGATAATGTCCTTTTTTATTACACCACAAATGTATAATTGCATCTCAGTTCATAAACATCTTAGCTCTTCCTCGTTCCCTCACAGAGCTGGCTCTTCCTCTTTGAAAATTTTGTTTTCCTCTTAGTCACGACCATGGATCGCGAAGGCGGGAAGGCGATCTGAAAAGGAGAAATTAAAAAGTTTTGAAATTTAGAAAAAATGAGTCACCACCACAATTTATTATAGAAAACTATAGAAAAAACAAAAATTGGATAAAGTCTGCAAAACCGAATCTAGGTACGAGATTCGGATATATGTGAGGAAGGTATTAACACCCTCACAACGCCCATCGTAAGACGGTACCTTTAATAGAATGAGTAAAACGAGCGTGGTTTTATGAAATGTTTATTTTTCCCAAAATAATAAGAAAAATACAAGTGTGAACAAAATAATGATTTTTAAATAAAAGGGCTTAACAAGGATTGACCTTGCTCCTATATATTTCTATTCGTGATGGAAAATCAGGGCGTACGTAATTCAAAAACAAAGTTAAATTGTTTTGGGAAATTTGATATTTTTGAGAATTTTTGGTATTTTGTATTTTTATATTACTTTTGAGAAATTAGATATTTTTGGAAATTTTTGATATATTTTATTTGTTTGAAACTTTATATTTTTATTATTTTTTTAAGAATTTTGATATAGTTTTTTTTAAGAGAGAGAATTTCCGTATTAGATATCGTTGTCTGGTCCTTTGAATATCTAAACAAAACAAAACTTTTTTGAATTAAATACCACATGACGTGTGCGGTCATTTGAATATTTAATCGAATTATTAGAAAAAGAATTTTGCATGATGCATACGACCGTTTAGAGATTTAATGATTTTTTTTAATAGGGCACGAGAAAAGTATTTTTATTATTGTTTTATTTTAATACATGTTTCGAGAAAAGTATTTTTTTTTCTTTTTAGAAAAAATAAAATTTAAAAAAAAAAAAGGGAAACCATGTATATTGCAAAGAGGAAAAAAATATAAAATAGGCACATATGCATCAGGTGTGAAAAAAAAAAGGCAAAACTAGTCCCAACCATGTTACTTTAGTTCCACTCATTCACTCTCTACTCATTAGGTAATTAACGCCAAATCCAAAGAGATAAAAAAATCTCATCCTATGAATATTTATAATCTTGCACTATACTCTTAGGCTCACTAGTAACTTAAAAAAGTTCATTCTAAAAGTCTTGGCAATAAGGAAGAGACATGATAACAAATGAATGAAGAAAAGAAAGAAAAAAAAATTGGCTAAGCCCACAACAAAAAAACACACGACACTCACATTTATTTCTAATCATTCCCTCTTTCTCTTTTAACGAGCCAATTCAACTATCCTTTTTTCCATGGATTTCCAATTTAATCACCTTCCTTACTAATCTAACCCAATCAATACATACATGCCTCGCTTTTCTGTTTCTCATCCCAAATTCCACTCAATGCCTTAAGTTCATTCACTCTACCAATTACAAATCTGCCACGACACCTTTCCAATTCATTCTTCTCTTGTTTTAATATTTTTTTATTCAATTCGGCACTCAAAATTGAAAGAAGAAATTCGGTTAAGGCCTTATTCAAAACCACAAGAACTTTCAATATTCATTCATCATTCCAATACCGTTCATTCTCCCTGTTTAGTCAAACTATACCAAATTAAAAATAAAAAAGGCTAAGTACAACTCACCATGTCACTTGTTCAGAAACCCTAACTTGAATTAGGATTGGGTGAAGGATGCAATGGAGAGACGAAGAATAGTGGCTCCAATACTCCTCTTATTATAGTGTTTTTCCTCTCAAAGACTCTTGTTTTACTTACTCACTTGTACTCTTTTTCTCTCAAACACTTGTAGGTTACTCACGCCGCGTGGTGGAACTCTGATACCAAATGTAGAAAATAATGTAAAACCCTGGAGATAAAGTAACTACAACAAAATTAGGAAAAACAACTATCCCACTACTTATTACCGACGAAAAACTATTAATGGAATTTTTTTCATCGATAAAATGTCATTATCGATGAATTTTACCGAAAAAAATTTATGATTAATTTACCGACCGATTTATTGAAAGATTTAATTTATTATCAAATATAGTTTTATAACATCCAATTGCGATTTTTATTATCAAATAAATTGCATAAACAATCCATACAATCATTATAAATAAATATCATATTATAAAATGAAGAAATGAACAAAATATATAAGAATGAAAACATTCTTTATATTTTTCTATATTGATAAAAAATAAAGAATTGAATATATACAAATAATATACCCATTATGGGTATAGCTCAATAAAGAAAATAAATAAAAGTATTATAATATGATAATGTCATAAAAATAAATATAAACAAAATTGATTGTAATAATAAACAGAATAGATGATAATTTGGTTCTATCATAAATGTTATAAATATAAAATCACATAATTAATATTAGTTTTCTTTTTAGAAGTATTGTATTCATATCTTCTGAACCCCCAGGTTGGGGAGTAAATATTGATGAGACCCAGCTTGGAACAAATGTTCTTGAAAGATTGAGAACTTAAGACTTTGGTATAAATGTCTGCTAGTTGCTCTATGGTAGACATGGGAAGCAAATAGTAGATTTTTTTTTTTAATTTTTCTCTAACAATGTGACAATCTATTTCTATATGTTTCGTATGCTCATGAAATACTGGGTTTGCTACAATGTATCTTGCTAAGTCATTGTCAAAATATGATAGAGATGGTTGCTCAAAAGGATCTTTGAAATCTTGAAAAAGATAGACTAGCCATTGAATTTCACATGTAACAGTGATCATTGCCCTATATTCAGTTTCACAAGAACTCTTTGATATTATTCCTTGTTTCTTTGATTTTCAAGATATAAGGAAATTTCCAAGATACACACTAAAACCAGTTATTGATTGTCTTGAATCATTGCATGTTCCCCAATCACTATCACAAAAGGCTTTTAGATGGACAAAACTGCTAGAAGGGAAAAATAAGGCAAGACTTGGAGCTCCTTTAATATATATGAGAATTCTAATTGTTGCATTATAGTGAGCAATTGTAGGCTTATCAAAAAACTAAGAAAGTTGTTGAACAGAAAATGTTATGTCAGGTCGGGTATTAGTGAGATACATAAGTCCTCCAATCAACCTTCTATAAGCATGAACATCTATGAAAGGAAAACTTCCAGTAAAAGATAATTTAACAAGATTATCCATATGAGTGATTGCATGTTTGCAGGCTAAAAGACCTACATCTTTTAACAATTCCAGTGGATATTTTCTTTGATTCATCATTATCATTTTCTTACTTCTTGCTACTACAAAGACCAAGAAAATATTTTAAATCTCCAAGATCATTGATCTTGAATGTTTTATTCAAAGTTTGTTTGATTCGATCAATCTCTTCTTTTTAATTTCTTGGCAAGATTATTTCATCCACATACACCAATATTGTTGTAAAAGATATTTCAAAAGAATTAATGAATAAGGAATGATCATTCATAGATTAAGTATATCCCACAGAAATAAAAAAAGTTGATAATTTAGCAAACCACTCCCTAATAGCTTGCTTCAGGCCATATAAAGGATTTTTTAATTTACAAACTTGTCCTAGTTGAATAGAAGTCAAACTAGGAGGAGCATTCATGTATACATCTTCTTTCAACTCTTCATGCAAGAAGGCATTATCTATATCTAACTGTTTCAATTTCCAATTATAAAAAGAAGCTAGAGAAAAAAACAACCTTATAGTGGTCATTTTTGCTACTGGAGAGAAAGTTTCAAGGTAATCAATGTCCTCCGTTTGTGTGTATCCCTTTGCCACTAACCTTGCTTTATACCTTTCAATAATTCCATCAGCCTTATACTTTATTTTGAATACCCATTCGCAACCTATGACAGTTTTGTCCTTAGGCAGAAGTATAATCTCCCATGTTTGATTTGACTCCAAAACAGATATCTTACACTGTATAGCCTCTCTCCAATAGTCATTTTTCACAAGTTCAAAATAAGTGTTTGACTCAACATGTGAAGAAATAGACATAACAAAAGATGTGAAAGAAGGTGATAATTTATTATAAGACAAAATTGAATTCAAAGGATAATTAGCTTTTGAAGATGTATTGGAAACATTGAGATTACAATGATAATCCTTTAGATATTCAAGTGATTTTTTTGTTTGGGTACTCGTTCGAATTGACTGTATTATTTCATGAGTTTCATTAAGGTTTTGGTCATTATGGGAGCAAATTTCTTCTGAAACCTCAATGTCTGATTCATGGTCATTATTACTATTGTTTTCTACATTATCACAAGGGGCAATGGGTACAAAAATGGCTTGTGATGGTTGACTCCAAATAGGTTGGCCTTCGGTAAAAAGATTTTGATGAAAAATGTTATAGGACTGTCAGTTTTATTGCTAGTATCCTCAACCTTTTGATATGGAAAAATATGTTCACAAAATACAACATCCTTAGACACAAAAATTTCTCTAGATTGAATATTCAACAAAACATATCATTTTGTTCCTCTCTTAAAATTTATAAAAACACATCTTGATGTCCTTGGATCAAAATTTTTCTATTTGTTGGCAAAGTTCCAAAATAGCATAAAGACCAAAAACCTTTAATTGATTAAAATTTGCTGTAGTTTTGTAAAGTATCTCATGAGGAGAAAAATAATTTAAAACAGGTGTGGAAGCATGTATCACAGAATATGACCAATAAATTTTGGATAAATAAGATTGTGTTGAGAGCTCTTGCTACATTTAAAATATTACCATGTTTCCTTTCAACTATATTGCGGAGTATGAACACATGACGTTTGATGTACTATTCCTTTGTTGGAAAAGAAATTAGTCATAAAAAACTTAGTCCCATTATCACTTCTTATTATTTTTATTGTTGTCTCAAATTGTGTTTGAACAAAAGTGACAAAATTTTCCAAAATCTTGACAACTTCAAACTTTTTGTTTAAAAAGAAGAATTTATGTGCACCTCGATTAATCATAAACTATGGTCAAGAAATATTTATGACCGTGAATTGAAGGTATTGAGTATGGTCCCCATAGATCAACATGAATCAAATCAAAACATTTTTTTAGATTTAGATGTACTAAGAGGAAAGGGAAGTCTTTGTTATATTTAACAAAAGGAAATTTATTTTTGATAACATCAATTGATTTGTTTGAAACATATCCTAACCAAAAATGCTAAAAGTTTTCGAGATCACTAGTACTAAAATTGACAGTATTGGTGATATGCGAAGATTTGACAGGTTTGATTTGAAGGTTTTGATAAGAATGGACCCTGAGTATATAAGGTCTATCTTACATCTCAGTTGAACCAATAATCTTCAAAGAGTTTTTATCTTGAATTTGACAACTTATCAATCAATTTTGCTACTAAAAGAAGATTAAAAGTGAAATTAGATATATACAGAACATTATCTGTGGCATGATTTTAATTGAAAAACACTTCCAGAATAATTAACAATGACTTGATTTCCATTTGGTAATTCGACACTGATAGGATTAATTTGATGATATGAAGTGAAATGACTCAATGATGAACAAATGTGGTCAGTAACACCACTATCAATAATCCAAGAACTAAAGAAGGAAGAAATTTATTATCATGTTGTAAGGAATAACATATTTTATTACGGATCCGTATACAAGTTGCGGAATGCGTGGTTCCGCAACTCATGGGGAGGTGTCTGAACGTATTGCAGAACCACTCATTCCGCAACTTGTATATGGATCCGTAAACAAGTTGCGGAATGCGTGGTTCCGTAACAAAAACAGTTTCAAAATAATCCACCCCCAAATCGCAAATCCCACGAAATCTCCCCAAATACACTACAAATCTTATAATAGATGATACCTACCTCAAATGATTGTAAAATGCAGTGTTAATCGTGGATTTCAGATTGAAATAGACACTCCAATGGCTGCTCGGAATGAAGGGAGGCGCGCCGCAGTGAAGAGTTACAGAGATGGTGGAAGGAGAAGAAGTTTTAATAATTAGGGTATAAGGGTAAAATGGTCTGCACAATATAAAGTGAAGGGTATTTTTGTCCGTTTTTTAAGTTTTGGAGGTGCCCCAAGAACCACTTGGAGGTTCAGGAAGAAGCACTCTGCTTTGTGTTCTATGTTCTTTGGAGTTGACCTTTCCAAAGATGATTTTAGGCCCAAAAGGATTATTGGAAGCCCAATCAGACCTAATTAGTCCCTTTCTCCTCTTAAGCATCTGGTTAATGCTTTAGATCTTCAACCTCTTTTATTTTATGAATGGTGTGGTTTGATATTTTTCCATCAAACATCTTCTACAACAAACATATTGAGCAAGTTCAAAAGAATAATTCAGTACCCATATTAAATCTTACTAACTCTTCAATGGTAGTTTAATATAGTCTGAGTAACCCATTGCATTCACTTCACAAACTCTGATGCAAGAATTTCATTAAATTTCTCACCGTTTAATATTTTAATCTATGTGATTTTAGACAATTTTAACAATCAATGAGTCATACATCTCCTTCAATTAATGGGTTTATATACTTCAACTACAATAGCGAAGTTGAATTATCATCTTAGTTATTTCTCTCCCAAATAATTGAACATACCTCAAGCAATGGTAACTTTACCACTTGTCCTACTTGTCTCAGACTTATCTCATTCATATTTCAAACTTATCTCAATATTATAAAATATTTATATCATTATTATTTTCCTAAACCATTTTAGTTCATTTATCTTATTAAAGTTATACAAACTCGACATAATGTCTCCAAATAGTCTCGTATACGAAACAATCCATTTTACACAATTCAAAATCATCATTATAGATATTCAACTAAGAGGAGTATCATTCGAACAAAAAACTCTAGCTTAAGTAATATTTTTTTAAAAGAGAGAATTCATATCGATTATTCTTCGCTCAATGGTCTAGACAATTAAGCTTGAGCAACAAAGCAATATACCATGAGTGACCGAACTCTCTGAAAGAGAAAATTGATAGAGGCTTCTATTCCTTAAACAACTAGACTTCTGTAAGAAAGAAAATTGATATGTTCCAACTACAAATCATTAGCTTAGGTCCTAATTAAAAGAAAATTGAGTAACATTATTTCAGTGAGAAGTTATTTCAGTAAGAAGTTGGATTCTCTGTGATATTCCTTTTAAAATATTTAAAATTTTTCATTATATAATATATATTTCTTCAATTTAAAAAAGTACTTATAATTTAAAAGTTTGTCGTTTTAATTTATGATCATAACATATTTTAAATGATTAAAATAATTAGTTATAATTAATTAATTTAACTCCTTTTTAAAATGTTAAGAATGAAGTTGTATCTTTTAGAAAAATGAGAAGTTAATTATAAAAAAAATTAAATAATTAAAATTAAAAAAAAAAACAAAAAATGATTCAACCCGGAAAATTTTGAATTTTGAAAAGGTTTTTATAATGACTTTAAAATTTTAAATTTTCCATGTGCATTTATAAGAATTTTAAAACAAGTAAAATTAGAAGTATTAATTTGACTCCCATTATTCATAATTTCAATTGCATATTTATTATTAATGTTTAAAAAAATAAATTGAGATATGTATCTATTAGAATGTTTAAATAATTAGTTTAGTAAATTTGAAAGTTTACCCATCTATTTCCAAATAATTGAAGTAAAAAATAAGATTTATAATATTTCAAAAATTTACATCTTAGGAAAATATTCTATTAAATTTCTTAAGTAATTGAAATTAGTACTTTTGAATTCAATTATTTATTATCTAACAATTCTAATTTCATGGAAATATTTGTGAACGATATTATCAACCATAAACTATATACATTTTGAAACTTCAACTAATTGTTATGTACCACCCTCTGAAGTTCACACCATTAATATCTAAGATTGCATTTATTAATCTTTTCAAGTTTTTTTTCATCAATTTGCACTAAATCTTTTTGTATAAATTATTCAAAGGACGTACACCAAATAATAATTAAAATCTAGTTTTAAATATAGTTTATAACATCCAATTGTGAAACTATTTCTTTGTCCCTTACTTTTATTATCAAAATAAATTGAATAAATAATCCTTACTATCACAAAAATTATGTTGCACTTTTAACTATTTTTTTTAACATGGTAGAGAATAAATCCATCGATATTATCACAATGTCTATTTAAAAAGAAGTAATATTGTAGGGATTAAATTTGTATTCTATCCAATGTATTAGTATTATAGTTAAAACATCAATTTTTATGTCACAGAGTTTTAACCAGATGGAAGGACAACACAAAGATTTATCAACTGAAATACAATGCTTAAAGAGAAAATAGAGGGAATGGACTGAAATGTTTCAAAATGTGCACAAAGATTTATCAACTGAAATACAATGCTTAAAGAGAAAATAGAGGGAATGGACTGAAATGTTTCAAAATGTGAAACCTCCAGAAAAGTATGATTTCCATATGTCATGCATTTATAAGGTACCACCAAAAATTCGTAAAAATAATTCCAAAGCCTACACTCTTCAAATTGTTTCCATTGGCCCTTATCATCACAATGCACGTGAGGTTGCTATGGAAGACAATAATTTTGAACCAATGGAAGAGTTTAAACTGAAACATATGAAGGGATTTCTAAGTCTAACACAAATATCTATGAGAAAATTTGTCGTCAAAATGAAAGAGCTGGAAGAAGAAATAAATTCGACTTTGTTATACAGAGCCTATTAAATATAATAGCACTGATTTCTTAAAGATGATTCTAGTTGATGCTTGCTTTATAATTGAGCTTTTTCTAAGACATTATAGACATAAAGATTGGGTGGGAAAGGACTCCTTATTTGGAAAAGTCTGGATGCTAGACGATATTAGGGCGGACTTAATACTACTGGAAAATCCACTTCCATTTTTTGTTCTTGAACAACTCTACAACCTCAGTGGTATGAGTGTGAATTTTCTTTACATTACTTACAACTATTTTAGAAGCCTATCTTTAGGAGAAGTGTGTCCAAGAGAAAGTCCAAAACACTTTAGTTATTTTTTAGGATCTTCTATAATATCATCATCAAGTATTGATATTAGAAAACCAGAAGAGTACAATGAAGTTAGACATGTATACAGTGCAAGCAAACTATCAGAGGCTGGTATTAAGTTTCAAGTGGATTCAAATGAAGGCTTACTTGACTTGACCTATTCGGATGATGGTACGTTTTATATGCCAATGTTAAATATAAATGATGACACAAAAATGATCTTGAGAAATATAATGGCATTTGAGTATTGTCACCTTCCACATATATACGTTATTAATCAATGCCTATAGATTTCAGATTTTCTCATCGACACTTAAAAAGATTTGAAGGTGTTGGTTGATAATAAAATTATTGTCAATTGGATGGGTGATGCTAATGTAGTGACTACAATGATTATCAGTCTTGGCTTAGATCTTCCTATGTCGAATTTCAATTTACATTATTTCTCTATATGTAATAGCTTGAATAACTTCTATAAAAACCCTTATAACAAATATAAAGCTATCTTCTTGCATGAGTATTTCAACACTCCATAAAAAATAGCATCTTCGATTGCTACAATTCTGTTACTTCTCCTCACGCTTGTTTAGACTGTATGTTCAATCGTCTCACTATTTTATGGTGAGAAATATTACCGTATGTTAAACTACTATTACAAAATCATAGTAATGTTTGCTTTTGTTTATGTGTAGATGGTTAAGTAGTTGGGTCTTAAATATGGAACATGAAGAGTGATCAATTGAGAAAGAAGACCTGTGATGATTGTACCTCTAGTGTTGTATAAGAAAATGTTTGTAAGATATTTTAATATGTTGTTATTTCTTCATCAAATAATAAAGATTCTAGTAATTTTTTATTGTTTTTATTTTATTTCTAACCTCTCTATTTTACTTTTCTTAATAAAATCTTAAATTTTTATAAATATAAGAATTTTTAATTGAATATTTATTAAAAGAAATTATTCCATTTAGGATATGAAATTTTATATTTTGTTTTATTCAGTTTTTATTATCAATTGAGATAATATAGTGGTATGATTTTGTAATCTCAAACACAACATTATAAACTTTAAGAATAATAGAAATGAAGTTTTAAAATCTTAACTATTCTTATTAAAAAATTATATTATAATTTTTTAATTTTTATTTTATTATTTAATTTTTAAAAATACAATCTCAAATTCAAACATCTCAAAAGAGATTTTTAAATAGAACTCAAATACCTATAAAAGAATGAATTTGTTGTATAAATTGAAAGAGTTGGAAAAAGAAAATCCACTTTGATATGCTCAACTTATTTAATATAATAATGATGATTTCTTAGAAATAATTTCTTTATAGACAATGGCAGGAATATGACCAAATGATGTCTTGAGATGGTGGCACATATATCCTATGATGTTGCAGTGGTTGCAAAACTAGGTGACTATGAAAGCAAGAATATTGACAGCAATAATACTAAAAGCAAAGCTAGCAACTCAGGCAGAAGTAAGGGTTATATGAGGAAGAAAATAGTGAGTGTGAATTCTCACAAAATATTTTAAATACATTTCTAACAAAAATATAGAAAATATAGAAAAAAAGTTATACGAAAATAAAATATTTGTTAATAAATTTAAAGTTATCAATTACATATAATGTTTGTAAATTTGATATATTAATAAGGTTACTAAATCATATTCAATTCTTACAACAATGTAAAAGTAAACTATACGATTTGATTATAAATTATAATTAATTAATATTTTTAAATAATAATAATAATATAAAAAACTATTAAAAGAAAAAATATACTATATTTCAATATTTAATCTAAAAATAGTTAAAATACCATTATTTATACCATTAATAAAGGACTCTTGATTCTTCTTTTGGATATATATAAAATTCTATTATTGTATCCTTTGAGTAACAACTTTTGTTTAAACTAAAATAATTATATATAATAAAAAAATTTACCTACAAAATAAACAAAAACTATTTACTATAAAATTATAAAAAAATAATTATATTTATTTTTAGAATTATTTTAATGAATTTTCTTATAATCTAATAACTTTTTTATTGAAATACTTATTTTTAATAATGATTTATACCATTATATAAAAAGCTACGTTATTTGGTGGCTTTTTGTGGTGTCATTTTTTAACTGGATAACTTTAGTTTCTAATAAATGAAAAATATTTTACTTATTTATTCAATAACTTTTATTTCAAAATAACTAAATACTTCTTTTTTTTAAAAATAATACATTATATGATTTTTAATACAAAATTATGTATATTTAAATTATATTATTTTTTACTTTTTAATTAATTATTCATAAAAATAATAAAATTATGTATTTTTATGTAATAAAATTGTGAATACACAGGGCTCTAGAATAAAAATTTATAAAAAAAAAAAACTTATAATATTTTGCTAAAGATAAATACGACAGTAGAAAACTGCATGACAAAAAAAGTATAAAAATTTATTAGAATAAATAATGTCATTTTTATATTTATATTTTTAAAAAAGATAATTATGTATATACGACAGTAGCATGACCATGATGATGGAATCACCATGTCCAGTTCTAAGCATTCCTAAAAGAAAATAGTAGTCATCGTTATCAGAGTTCAAATCCTCTTTGTTATTGTAGTCATATTCTTTATCATTTCAGATATTTGTCACCTTACCAAAAACTTGTTCAATATTGTCATGATCAAATATTTAAGAATGAAGGTGTCAGCCAAGTCTTCTAAAATTTCAATTATTATAATTAGTAAGATATTAGAGTTTCATCAGCTTGATACAATAATTAATTTTGCTGACATTATAATATGAATCACTTTAGGTAATACTTCAGTTAGCTAAAAATAAATAAGTGGGACCTAAAGAAAAAAACGAATACACTTTTACAAATATGTGTCACATTATCCGTTTAGTGACCATTTAAGCCACAATTTTTTAGCGTGACCTTTCAAATAAATAAACCACAATAAAAAAATGTAGCCTCCAATAATAAAAATGTGTCCTTTTCTAAATTAAAACTAAAAGGGAAAAAACACCTTAATCTCTCCTAAACCCAAAGACATCGCATATTGATGTTCCATGCCTACAAATACTCTCTGGCAAAATTTTCAATCGAGATATCTTAACACTGAATCAAAGACTTTGCATTTTTGTCCGTGAACCAGTGGCTGAGTAAGGCTTCACATACTTGTTTGTGAACTAGTGGTTAAGAAAGGTTTTGCATACCTCTTAAGCTTCACATACTTGTCCGTGAACCAGTGGTTAAGAAAGGCTTTGCATACCTCTTGGTTAACTAATGACTTTAATAGCTTGTCCAAAACAATGTACTTTGAGTGATAAAACACCGTTAAAAAGTTTAGAGTAATTGGAGAAGATTTCATGGTTGGATTGTTGAAACAACCGAAACTGACGGTAACAAAAAATTTTTATGGGCAACAACTCTTCACAAAATTCCTGACGCTTCTACAAACTCCAATAGACAATCTCACTGTCCAGATTGAAGAATTTTGAGCAAGAAATCTTTAATAAAAATTAAAACTCGATCAGACAATGTTTCACCATTGGATCTTTAAAAACACCAACACAAGTTGCTATAGGAAGTAGTTGCGAATTGTTTTTGTCTTTCTTTGTCTCTTTTCTTCAAACGGTTGTTCACACACTTTTCCACACACACCAATAATCTCACAATTGCACATATTTAGGGTTAGCTTTTTAACCTAATTATAATGTGGATGCATTATATCAAGCCTATCATGTGTCATGGACACACAAAAAATAATGTGTTTGGGTCTCACAAGGAGAGAACATGTTATCATTAGAATGCACCAAATCACCTATCTCTAACTTCCTTGAAGGTAGATAACTCTTGAAAGACACTCTATTTTGCTTCTTAGCAAAGCAATGAGAATTTTTCTACAAATGTGCCTTTTTAACACCAGACAACAAATTCTTTCTAGCTAAAGAAGACATCCCTCTCTCACTCACATGAATAATCTCATATGGCACAAGTCAGTTCCATCAACAAACTTAGCTACATGAACATCATCTTTTATAATTTTAGCCTAAGCTATGTAAAGTGTAGAGTGCTTTGTACCTCTACCCACAACCATGGAACCCTTAGTCAAGTTCCAACTATCGTCTGAAAACAAACGGTTATAGTTTTCATCACAAAACTTACCAATAGAAAGTAAGTTTAACCGAACATCAAGAACATACTTCACATGCTTCAAAATTAATCTAGAATCGGACATCTCCAAGCAAACCTGTCCAACACCAATGCATCTCGCTACACTTTCATGAGCCATTTTCACACTGCCAAAATCACTAGGAATATATGAAGTAAACAAATCCCTCCTACATGTGATACGAAAAGAAGCACCCTATCAGTCGCCCAACTGGTTGAGTTATAATAAGATTGGCATACTCAAACTCATGAACTAAAAGGAAGTAAATAGAAGTTGCATTCATCATCACTGTTATCTTTACCATTGTCATTGCTATCCTTCTCACTTTTATTTTTCAACTTCCACAAATATTTCTTTATTTGCCCGTTCTTATGACAATAGTGATAGTCAACATCTTTGTACTTGCCTTTAGAGGTTCTCGTACTTTGATCTCTGTCTTTTGGAGCATGACTGTTGTTTCTCCCCCCTATACTCATAAACCAAAATATTTGATTGAGATAATGTACCCTATGACTTTCTTCTCATTTCTTCATTCAAAACACTATTCTTGGCAAAGTCCATAGAATTGACACCATCAAGACCAAAATTGGACAATGAAGTTATGAGAATTTCCCATGAATCTGGTAAGGAGCCAAGAAGCAATAATCCTTGAATTTCTTCATTAAACTTGATACCCATAGCAGATAACTAATTCATAATTACCTAGAAGTTGTTCAAGTGATCTGTCATTGATGTCCCATTAGTATATTTCAAAGCTAATAGTTGCTTTATCAAAAACATCTTATTATTTCAAGTTTTTCTAGCATACAATTATTCAAGCTTAATCCACAAAGCCCGGACATCTGTCTCCATAATAGTATGGTCCAACACATTATCATCAATCCACATTCTAATATATCCAAAGACCTGTCTGTGGAAGAGATTTCATCCTTCATCTCTTATATTACTAGGTTTCTCATTACCAAAAGCAGGTGTATTAAAATTTTTCACATAAAGAAGATCTTCTATTTTCACCTTCCAAATATTATAATTGGAGTCATTTAGAGTAATCATTCTACTTGTGTTAGTTTCCATTGTTCACCAAACCACAAGCCGTAAACCGAAGAGCTCTGATGCCAGTTGATTGAGTCAGGTAGCAAAAGCAGTAAAATTCACTTTTATCAGAAGAATATGGAAACACCCTGAATGAAATCAATCAATCCAAAAAATAAATAAATATACAGTTCAAAATAGAAGAATAAATCAACACCAATAATTAATGTGGGAAAAACCTCTCAATAGAGATAAAAAAACCCATATGACGGTAAATACTCTAATAATACCAAAACAAAGATACAATGGGTCTCAAAAAAACCAATCACAGAGCATATCAATACAAGTCTTCCTAATCCTCAATGGTCACCAACAATGGCCCAAAATATCAACAAATTTAAATTTAACAAAGAAGAGTTCAAGAATCTCGTAACTAGAAAAATTGACACTGTTCACGAATTTTCTAGAAACCAACTAGAGATCTGACTTCAAATCCGACCGTCCAAAACAATGTAATATGAGTGATAAAACTCTAGTAAACATTTCAAAGCCATTGGAGAATATTTCACCGTTGGATTTTTGAAACAATCGAGACTAACGGTAATAGGAAATTTCTGTGGACAACAACTCTTCACAAAAAGTCCTGACGCTTCTACAGATTTCCAAAAGACAATCTCACTGTCGAGATTGAATAAATATGAGTAAGAAATCTTCAATAAAAATTGTAGCCAAATCAGACAAGGTTTCACAATTGGATTTTCAAAATAACCAACATAGGTTGCTATAGGAAGTACTTGCAAATTGTGTTTGTCTTTCTCTCTCTCTCTCTCTTTTCTTCAAGCGGTTGTTCACACACATCTCCACACACACCAATAATCTCACAGTTGCACACACGGTTGCACACCTTTAGGGTTAGCCTTTTACCCTAAGTATAATGTGGGTGCCTTATATCGGGTCTGTCACATGTCATGGACACACAAAACATAATGGGTTAGAGCCTCACAAGGAGAGAACCAACCCAACTTATTATTGGGTATTCAAGTGAGTCTAAGTCCCACATTGATTAGAAATGCACTACAAGAAAACAACAAAACAATACTAAAAAGATGCGTGGGTTAATGGCCAACGTAAGAAATGCGGGCCAAACCCCCTCTAAAATGTCACAACCCATGCAACGTTGAGAAAAAATTCAAAAATAAAAAATAAAACCAAGCGGGGTCCAGACCCACACACCAAAATATTATTTGCAATTAATTATTACAAGCAGTGTGGGCTAGACCCACGTAAAATGCAAAAGAAAATTAAAAAAAAATAGAACCAAGCAGTGGTTAGACCCACGCACCAAAATATTATTTGCAATTAATTAATTGCAAGAAGTATGGGCTAGACCCACGCAAAATGCAAAATAAAATTAAAAAAAACAATAAAACCAAGTAGAGGCCAGACCCACACACCAAAATATCATTTGCAATTAATTAATTGTAAACAGCATTGGTTAAACCCACGCAAAACACAAAAGAAAATTAAAAAAATAAAATAAAACCAAGCGGGAGCCAGACTCACGCAATAATTAATTGCAAGCAGTGTGGGCTAGACCCACGCAAAACGCAAAAGAAAATTTAAAAACTAAAAATAAAACCGAGCGTGGGCAAAACCCACGCATCAAAATATTATTTGTAATTAATTAATTCCTAGCAGTATGGGCTAGACCCACGCAAAATGCAAAAGAAAATTTTAAAAAAACTAAAACCAAGCAGGGGCTAGACCCACACACCAAGTATATTTAATTAATAAGTATAATAATAATCGTAACATGACAAAAAAACTTTTCTGGTCTGATGGTTAAGGGTTCTCTCTACGTGCTAAGAGGTTATGGGTTCGACACATGCATAATTTATTATATTTAATTCTGCATTCGGTTGCGTGGGTATAGTTGTTTTCTTGTAGTGATGAAAAATTGAGCAACATATAAGAAATAAGAACTACAAACCCAATATTTTAAGGTTTTGTGTTGAAGATGGTGTCACTATCTTATATATGTCAGACTCTTGTCTCATTCTTATTTGATCTCTTCGTTATTTTTCCTATGAAATTTTCTCAACAAGTTATTGTCAAATATCACATCGAGTTTGTCAAAGTGTATTGAGATTGCATACCAAGCACTAACTTCAACCAGACATCGTGAATCATGATAGAAGAAGTTAAGGATTCCACTATCTTGGAAACCTAGCTAGAGTTATGCATCTTAGCTATATCAATTACAATTGCCCAATCCTAATGGGACTTATATCTTTCCGACATGATTAGAAGGCTAATAAATCATCCTGCTTTTGAGTGAGTACATGTCGCAACACAACAGTAATTTATCAAAATAGTTGGTGTTTGATTCTCATAAACGTTTCGCTGCTGCAGGTTTGTTGGATCATCTCAGCTAGTTCTGATCTCAATGATTGACCTTATGTATAACAGCATGATTCTCTAGGTTCAATTATATATGATTTATTCACTACTCCGCTCTGACATATATAAAATGTTAAAATATAGATATAAAGTCTATGGTTTGTAGCCAAAGTAATTTTTCTACATAGTCAATCATTCTTCACATACAAAAAAATATACTACCTGCATCTAATCTAAAAGGGACCTTGAAATAACGCCAAAAGATTAAAAACTGAGGAAGGTTTATTGGGTAGAAATGTAAATTCATTATTGTATAGTAGATTTAAAAAAGATTGTCATCAGTCATGAATTACTATAAATTCATTACAAGTAGACAGAAACAATTAATTAGTATAACAACAGCGAGAGCGAGGGAAAAAGGGTGTAATTTTTTTTCTGAAATTAATAAATAGGTAATTTGTTTTTTTTTTAGTGAAATGGGCAAGTCGTGAGGCGGTATAATAGTTTAAAACATTAAAGTCGTCTTGCAAGGACACAATTTCTTAAAACAGAGGTTTAAGCCTATTAATTATTTCAAAGTTGTGTCTATACGATTCCATTAAGTGATGTAAGGTCGTGAGGCATACGCTTCAGTTAGTTATGCATGAACGAAATTGTTAGAATGTTATAGGATTTCAATTTGAGTAAATTTTTTAAACTTTTCTGCAATAGGTTTTAGGCGAAAGTTTTGTATCATTACTAATGGAACGATTCTATATTATGTAATAATAATATCAGACATTTCTTTATAAATGATTGGCCATTCTATAAAATAAATTGATAGTATAAAAGGCAATGGGAAAAATATCTTTAATTTATGATAATTTTTTAAATGGAATATTTTAAATTTGAAGATGATGTGATTTTTTTTGAAAATTTTCAATATTTAAAGTTTTAACCTTTAAAAGTCTGTTATAATATTATATTACTTAAAACTTAATTTTTTTAATTTATTATTACATATTAATTTTTAAATTTTTTCAATATTTAAAATTTTAAACTTTAAAAGTCTGTTATAATATTATATTAATTAAGTTTAAATATTATATTACTTAGAAATTATTTTTTTAATTTGTTATTAAATATTTATTTGATATATGTTAATAGGTTGTGAAATGTGTAGAAAGTGTTGTTATATTGTAAAATGATAATAAAGTATTTAAAATTTTGAAAGAAGAAAAAAATGTAAAATAGAAATATTAAAATGTGTTTGAAGGAAAGTTAAAGTGATAAATTTTAGAAAAAAAAAATAAATAACAAAAATGTTTCATTAAATTATAAAAATAATTGATATAAAAATTATATTGATTCTATATATTAAATTTGTATTTAGAATTGAGAAATTGGAAATTGATTATGAAGTAAACGTAATTAAGTTTAAAGTGTGATAAATATAGAATAAACAAAATAAATAATTTACATAAATATTAAATATGATTGTTTTGGTTAAACAAAAAAAACAAAAACTATTTATGTGAAGATGTGTCACATGGGGTCTTCTTCTCTGTTTTCGAGGTCGTTGTGGCTGAGGCTCAGGTTCGGTTGGAGGAGGTGGTGGTGGTGGACTATCGTGAGATGGATTATCAGACCCTTCATGAGGCATAGTCAATTGATAATAATGCATGGGTGATAATCCACAGAATGTTGATGGTGGAAGTCCCAAACATCTTTGATGTTGCAGAAAGCAAATTTTCTTGCAATGCAAAAGTAGTGAAAGTGGTAGGGACCTGAAATGGAAGTTGCGACGACATATTTTGGTGATAGTCCATATATCCGAACATGTCATTGCATGTAAGGGGTATTATCACGTAAGTGACCATTTCCGGTGAATTAAATGCCTTGAATTACACAGTTATAACGCTCATTCCACATTTGTATCCATGTTGCGTGATATTGTGGCCAATATCGATCAGTTCTACCCCTCATGTCCTCCTTGTGCAGCTGATTGAGATTTAAGGGATCGTTTGGAATATTTTGACGAAACCTAAATTGTCTCATCACTCAATCAACTTGATGTAGTTCTACTGTTGCAAAACATAAAAGAGGAATTACGGCCTGTCTCACAGGAGAAATTTGCATAGTTATCAGACAACTCAGTTTATTGCGATGATACGGAGTCCACAAGAACTGTAATAATAGATGACATTAGCGTTACTAAATAGTATATTATGGCAAAATGTATAATAAAAGTATGGCTAGTTGAAAGGAAAAACCTCTTTTGGTTGGAGTTGATCCAATGTTTTCGTAACTGAGGAACCGTGGTGGTGGATGTATTAATTCTGTGTTGCACCACGATAGACCACCTTCAACGAAAAAAAAAATGTTATTCATAAAGAATTCACAATTGATGAATTTTGTAAATCATGCATAAACATAATTTAAATTACCTTTTCACTAAGGCAAAACCAAGGCCATTAGCAACATCAACATCACTAAGTCTCTGAACTGGAGGAGAAAGGCATCTGATGTGGTCCTATGCCAAATATTAGAGAAGTAGTGTGCATCCACTGATATTCTCCTGATTAAAATCGACTCCATGGTCAAGAGCACGATAGAGGCATGCCAAAACACCTGACCCCCAACTGTAATTTGAAACGTTATCTAGGTCACTCAGAAGTAAAAGATACATCAAATGGACTCTGCTCCCTGATGTGTCCAGCATTAATAAACTTTCGATTAATGTCAAGATGTGGGATCGTTCATGTTGTGCTACCATAACATCGTTAGCATCATGTGGAAGGTCCTAAAATTCATTATTAAGCCAAGTTAATTTTATGCTATTTCCCTTATATGCTGTTTCAGGTGGCACAAAATATAAAAGGTGGCCGCATAAAGTAATAAGGTTACTGCTACTGACACCAGTTATCGGTTCTCCATCGATAGGAAGACCGAGTTGGACAGCCACATCTTCTAATGTGACTGTTGCCTCTCCAAGTAGTAGATGAAATGTGTGTGTTCCAGTTCTCCACCTCTCAACTAAGGCAGTGATCAAGTGATGATTAATCTCGATATGGGTTAGTGTCAGGAACTGTCCGAATCCAGCATGATGAATTAAGGTTTTTACGCAATCATCGAGTCTATCATTATGCTTCATACAATAAATTGCATGTCGTCGAGGGCGACGTAATCTTTCGTTACCCTCCCAGATTGCTTTCGTAACGTGTTTTTGTTGAATGGGTAATAGAGACACGTCAGCTGGAAGACGTTGATTATATGTCATTGCTATAAAAACCTCAAGATGAGAGTAACTAGTCAAAGGGGTGCATAGATTAAAAAAAGGAGTGCAAGTAGTAAAGAAGGGTCCAAACATACATTAAATTAAAGAAGGGTGCAAGTAGTAAAGAGGGGGTACAAACATTAAATTAGGGTGCAAACATTAAAGAGAGGTGAAAACATTAAATACGGGTGCAAACATTAAAGAGGGGTTGCAAGTCTTAAAGAGGGGTTGCAAGTATTAAAGAGGGGTCAAACATTAAATAGGGATGCATGTATTAAAGAGGGGTGCATACATTAAAGAGGATGTGCATTTCACTTGGAGCTTTGACCTAATTGGTATATTGTGGTCTATTTGGATTAAATGATTAATGAAATTAATTAAAAAAAATATCCCATTAAATGACAAATTTACTCAATAAAAATTAAATTATGAAATTAATTAATTAAATTGTAAATTAATAAAGTTAACATATGTTGGTAACGTGCTTTTATTTGATTCATTTATTGTTTGTTTTTAAATATATTATATTAAAAAACAAAAAGTAGTTATTTTATTTTAATTAACATAAATACAATTTTGACATGTATGCATACGTTTTTATTTTTTGAAATGTAAGAACAGAAAAAAAATTAAAAGGAAAACAATATTTATGAAAATATTATCAACAGAGTTGTTTGATAATTTCTTAAAAATATAATCACTTAATAATAAATTTTAAAAATACTTTTTCTTTAAAATAATGTTTATATTGAATTAAAATTGTTAAATTAAAATTCATTCTTTACTTCTTTTAAGATTGCCATTAATATATATAAAAAAAGTTGTTTTTAATTTGATGGAAAAAAAGACCAATAAGATGAAAGAAAGATGAAGCAAAAAGGTGCATCCACGTTTCATCGTCATCTCACTCTCAAACAAAAAGGTTCTTACTTCATCAGAAATAGCAACAACTCATTCCAGACTCCATGAGACTCTTCCCAACAAGATCATTCTTTACTTCTTTTAATCACAACAAGTTTTCAAATATAGTATAAAACAATAAACATATTAAAAAAAACACTGAAAGCAAGGTGCATTTGAGGAGGCTTTTAACCTTCTAATTTTGGGTCTGTTCAAGATCCTGTAATAACTACTATTATTTATGATTAATAATTATTCTAAATTAATTATGGACAAACAATAGAGAGAGGAAAATACAATGTTGGAAACAATTATGGAACAATTTATCCACACCAATGTTCAACACTCTCTAAGTCCAACAGATTCAACACAAATATAATGATGTCCACAGTAACTTGTACAGATACATTCAATGAAAAATTTGAACCAATTTGAATCTTATCTTAGAGATCATAAATATCAGATGTACCTTGAAGTGGAAGATGCTCTAAAGAACCAAACTAGTGAAGATGCTCTAAAGAAGTTCAGATGCTCTGAAGAACTAAACTGCTCAAGATGCTCTGAAGAAGGTGAAGTGAACCGTGAAGTGCACTGGAACCTTGAAGTGAAGCTCAAACCGTGAATGAAAAAGGTGAAGTGATGGAACCGTGAAGTGAAAGAGAATTCTTTAATGATTTAAATAAAAAGCCTTGTATTTGAATTCAATAAATAAAGATGCACTCAACTTTGAATTCAAATAATGCACCAATAAAGCCAAAATGCATCAGTGAAATAAGTGTACCTGGGTTCATAATTGACTACTTACAATTCACAATCACGCCACTGCCACTGCCACTGTAGTCTACTCCACAGTCCAATGCCAAAAACTTCTGAACAATTAACCTGCAAAAGCACGTGTGAGATTTAGCCTACCACTTTACTGCACAATCCAATGCCAAAAAATTCTGAACAATTAACCTGTAAAAAGCAAGCGTAAGATTCCCAATTGAGTGACACTGTGACCGTGAATTTTTTTTTTAATTTTCTTTGTACCCTAAATTTATACCATACATAAATGCATCAACAAAATCATAGTGTTTGTTCACTTCACTATAGTGCTCAGTTTAAATCACTTCAGATAACATTTTATTCATCTCCATTCCATATTAAAGTATCCTTACTGAAATACGTTCTCAATCACAAATTCTATGGATTATTTTCATGGTGCTGTCAGTTCTATAATATTTAAGGAAGAACCAATTATCTGAGATAAGATAATTGATTCCAGCTCAGAAGATGAAGATCCTGATGTCATGGACATGGAAGATGATGTGCTTGCAAACACGATTCATCCATATCGTTCCAATACCACAACAACAACGAATATCGAATATGGAATATGAGCTTGAGGAGCACATGTGTTTCAATTCCAAAGACTCAACAGTATTTGCAATCAAATAGATCCACATTCAGCAAGGGTACAAATTTGTGGTTGTCGAATCAAAGACAGACAAATATGTCGTTAGATGCATTCACTATAACAACGGTTGTCAATGATGACTTTGAGCATCTTACTCTAAAATAAGACAATGGGAGATCAAAAGAATTGAAGCACCTCACACTTGTCTCTCAATTGTAATGTCAGAAGATCACGTAAACCTCGATTCACACCAAATTACATCAATCATGATCAATTCCGTAAGGACAAATCCCTCACTCCCTGTGAAAAGTTTGATTGCAAAAATCAAAAACTGATATGGTTATAGTGTCACATACAGAAAAGCTTGGATAGCAAAGAAAAAGGCTCCTTGCCATGGAATTTGGCGACTAGGAAGATTCATATAATTATCTTCCCAAATGGTTTCAAGCTTTACAGGAAAGTCTTCCGGGAACAATTGTACAGTATGTCACTCAACCGATTATTGTTGACGGTGTAAAAGACAACTCCTGTCACATATTAGAGCATGTCTTTTGGGCTTTTAAACCTTGTATTGACGGATTTAATTATTGCAAGCCCATTGTCCAATGATGGAACCTTTTTAACTGGCAAATATCATGGAACTTTGTTAACCACAATTACTCAAGATGGAAACCGCAAAATATTTCCATTAGCTTTTGTAATTGTTGAAGGAGAGACAAAGGAGGCCATGATATGGTTCTTTTAGTTATTTCATGTACATGTCACGCCTTAACCAAATGTCTGCCTCATAACTGACAGAGGCTCAGCTATACTATCAGCATTGCAATACCCAGAGGTTGCTTGGGAAGCACATGAATTGCAATCAGTGTTTTGCATCCGCCACATTGCATCAAACTTCAATAAGAAGTTTGAAAACACAGAGCTTAAAAGACAACTAATTAACATGGGTATGTATATCTCTTCACTTGCTTTTTATACATGTATTACCTAAGTTTATTAATTTTTGTAATTTAAGTATCGAATTATATGCCAGGCTATGAAATGAAACAACCCAGACTTCAAGCCAAGTTATGTGCATTGCGAGTAGAATTCCGTCAGGCAGCTTCGTGGATAGATCGCATACCACTAGAAAAATGGACTCAAGCCTATGACGGAGGTAAACGATATGGCCATATGACAACTAATCTGGATGAATGCATGAATTCTATCTTGAAGGGAGCACGATCTTTATCCATTTGGGCTCTTGTTAAGACAATCTTTCAAAGAACGAATTCATGGTTTGTTGAGCGAGGTACTAAGGTAGCATCTATGATAGAAGGTGGTCATCAATTCCCTGAAGATATTGTTGCTTCCCTGAGGAAAAATCAACAACAATCTGCCATGTGTCATGTCTAGAGATTTAATCAAGACAATACAGAATTTGATGTTCAGGAGATTGCCTCTCTCCATCTTCAACGACGACCTATGTCCTTTAAAGTGAGATTGAATGAATGGTGGTGTGACTGTGGGAGTTTCAAGCTCTCTGACTACCTTGTCCTCATGTCGTTGTAGTTTGTTCTTATTGTCACTTCAATGTATTAATGTTTGTTGATCCAGTTTATAGTCTCCAGAATATTTATAAGGCCTATCAGATGTCATTTCATCCACTGCAGAATGAGGAATACTGGTCTACTCATAATGGACCAAATTTCATTCCAGATCCTCATATCAGACGTAAAACATCTGGAAGACCAACAACTGCACGTATCCATAATGAAATTGATAAACCAATCAACGAACCAAAAAAATGTTCTTATTATAAGAATGAATGACACAATAGGAGTAATTTCCCACATCGATAATAAATTATGCTCATTTGTAAAAAACATTCTGCAATTTAATAATATATTTTTCATTTTTATTTCCTTACCCAATATATTATTTATTACATTTGAAAACATAAAATTATGAAATAAATGTACTATTATCATTCACTATTTTCTAAGACAATTCTTTTTTTAGCTAACTCTTTTTTTATAGCCAACTCTGTAATATAAAAGTGTGAATGTTATATTTGTTGAACACACACATAATATTAATATTGTAGTATTGTAATGTTCTATTCGTGTCACAAGCACACAATTTAATTAAATTACACAGGAGTTGTACAATATCCACACAAAAAATATTAATTTAAAAAGAAGTCGTCCCAGATAAAACGATCTCAGTTAAAAAAACACACAAGTCATAACACTTAGACACAATATTAACTATAAAAGAAAAACAAAAAGAGTTGTGCCATTGTGATGCGATATTCTTTTATAAATATTAGAAAGATGCGATATTCTTTTATAAATATTAGACAGAGGTGGTATATCAATTACACATCTTAGTATATAAAATTTCATTTAAATCGTGTGACCGTTTCATGACTATAATTATTATAATTAAATTTGCCACTTTGTGACTAATGCAATGCAGTTAAAACAGTCAGCTTGGCATTAGACTTCTTTATTTAATATTGCTACAATGTCATACAACTTACCCAATTGGATAAATAAAACAATTTCTGCACCCTTTTAGTAATTAAAGAATGAAATTGCTCCATTTTGGTTAATTAGACGAGAGCGAGATAGGTACGTAGGATAATTAATAGTTTATATTTTTAAATATAAATATTGCAGAATTTCTCGAAACCGCCTTTTCTTTTCAGTCTTTTTATAATAGTTTTGGTATGATTTGTCTTTCATAGAATTAAAGCACTTCTAAAATACTTTTATTTATATATTTTTTTATTGTTAGTGAAAGAAACCCACACAGCAAAAATGTGAAGAAATTAATAATTATTAAAGAGGGCATGACACTTACACAAGGGAGAATGACCGTTTCTAAGTATTTGGATATTAAATAAGAATGCATGTTGATCATGAATAGTGCAAGCTAAATGGTTTAGTAGGTTAGCCCATTAACATTGTGACATGTAGACAATTGCAAGAGGTGTTGGGTTTGATTTCTTAGTATTGTAACATAATTTATTTTTATTTTTACAGAGTTTTATGTTTAGTTTGTACATGATTTGGGATACTTCATATAACAAACTTTGACCTTACTGCTGATGATAGAAAACATATATATTTAGGAGACCTGATTTTTTACCAATTATAATTAGAAAAAGAAAATGTTGTTGAAAGTTGTTTTCTCTCTGCTTCAACTTTTGGAGTCATTTTATATAAGTAAAATGTATGTATAACTAATAAATCGTGTATTGAATATATTATATTATATAACTAATTTGACATTTACTACTGATGACAATATATATATATATATAAAAGAGACCAGGTCTTCTATTAAAGTTATTGAAAGTTCTTTCATATAAGCTGCTTCAACTTTTGGACTCATTTAATATAGGTATAATCTATGTATAACTAATAGATTGACGTGTACTGAAAATCTAGTTTTAACTAATACGAAGGGTTTAATATTTTTATTTGACTGGATACCAATAAGACACGCATCTTGTTTTTTCTCCTCTTCTTCTCTGGGTTGAGTAGAATATATGACTAGAAAAGAGTCGTATTATACAAAATACTTCCTACACTTAATCAATTCTTAAAATATCAATAATATTTTTTTACTTTATATATTAAATAATTTTTTTTCTTATATTTATATAAACATCTTTTTCATATTTAATTTTTTTAAGAATAATAAAAGTAATATTAGATATTGGTAAGATATTTATAATTTAATATAATTAATTTTAAAAATTCATTTTAACATATTATTTTTAAATATTTAGTTTTTTATAACTAATTCAATGTTACTTGAAAAAAATATAGATATTCCTTAATATTTATTAAATATTTTTTATTATTTATCAAGAAAGTTAATATTTATCAAAAAAGAGATAAGTTAACAATTTTTGACTTGATTGGACTTGAAAAAAAAAATATATTACATTATGAGAGAGAAAAAAAATATTTAATAAATAAATTTTAAAATAAAAGTAATGGGGAGATATTTAATAAATAAATTTTAAAATAAAAATAATGAGGAGATTGTTGATATATTGAATATTTGTTAAGTGTAATAAACAATATATATTGTGTAGTAAGCAATTGCCCTAAAAAAATATTTGTAGTGAATAAGTTGTTGTCTCAATAAGAATATTTTTTTTAGCTAAACTTATTTTCAATTTTAAAATTCACCCAAAAACAGATATAATATTGTCATTATAGTTATAATTGTTTTTAAGTCTTGTAATTTGTTGACAAAAAAAATTATTTATAAAGATAAAAGATTATGTTTTTTATATATTTTATCATGACTTTGTGTTACTTTTAAAGTATTTATACATCAAGAAAGATAGGGATTAAAATTAAAAAAAAATTAAAAAATATAGGAAATAACATTAAAAGAAATTAAAACCGTTTTTTTGGTACACGTTCTGAATTAAATTTAATTTGGTATTAAGACAAATATGTTTTAACCTTTTCTTTCCCCTTCTCACTATGGGACACATAATGAGAAAGAAATGTCTACTCTCAAATGTTTTTAAGAAAGGGAAGACACCAGCGGACTCTCGTCAGTCATTTATTGTTCTTTTGCCAGTTTTCACTTGTTTTATTTAAATTTATTTACAATCTCAATATCGAATGGGTAGCTAGGTAAATTTTACTTTTTACTAAAAAGTAAGATTAGCTACACCAATTCAATCATGAAATATGTAGTTAACGTGTATCTTTTATGCTTAACCTTAAGTTCAAGTTGTATTACTTATATAAGACTTTTTGCTATATAAGTTTTTCTGTATTTCTCTTTACCATATTATTTTTCTTTTAAAATGTAAAAACTTTAAAAGTTCTTTCCAATATCAGCGATTTGTATATTGGTTTTGAAAAATTCCTTTATATATCAAAGACATCATATATATGGTTTTCTTTTTTTCTTTGGTAGCTCTACTACGAGTTTTTCATTTACATTATCTGTCTCCAAATTTGTGGCTACCGAATTTAAATAAAAAACTTTGAAGATGAGGAAGTTAATCCTATTATTAATAAACTAATTAGAGATTGTTGTGACTTTTTAGCTGCAGCACTACTTTATAATATATTTCTATTTAGTAGTTAATTTTTATTTTATTTATGCATAAAGTTTGGAGGAAGATAAACCTTCTACAATTTAAGCTGTGAACGCGATGTTAGTGGCATTCTCAATTTTATTTATTTTTTATTAATTGTTAAGAGACTTGTTTATCCTATTTGTTTCTGATAAAACAGTATAGGGATAAAGTAATATTAGTATAGGGATAAAGTAATATTAGTATAAATAACAGATTTTTTTATTGCTGAGTTCAACAACATGTATATTTATTTGTTTTTACTAAGTAACACATCTAATGTTTATGTTGTTGTTGTATTTCTTATAAAGATTATTTATGTGCACAATTGTGCAACTATTTATTTATTTCTCTACTTAATGCTGATTTTTGAAAACATTTACTTTAGATTTTTGTAAACTACATATTTATATTGATGTAGGTTTTTCTCTACAAAATTAGAGCATTAGTAAAAGACATGCAATATATATGATTAAGCAAAATTATATGCATATGATGGGAACGGATACCTTTGCCAGATTTTAAACTAAATTAATATGATAAGGTTGTGTAGCGATTTATAATACTTCTTATTAATATATATTTTTACTATTAATTTTTATTTTTTTATTAATAGAGTAATAACAAATCTGATAAAAAAAGTTACTAGAGTTAAAATTTGAAAAGGTCATCTGGTAGAAAGGAAAAAGTTGTTGGTGAAGAAATATTGGTGAAGAAATATTAGATGTAATTGTAAGTCTATTTGTATTTATGAAATGCGTTTGAAAGTCCATACATTTTATTTGTTTATAAACGTAGATAAATTAAGCTTAAAAGTTCTATTGAAAATTTAAGAGCATCTAAAAATAAATAAAAAATGTGAGTCATTGTTTGGAAAAGAAAAGTGAGGCTAAGTTCGTTGTGATGAAAGGATTACAAACCTACAACATTGAAGAAAAATCCAAAAATTAATGCTCTAAAAAAAAGAATATGGCATTGAAATGAATGGTGTAAAGATTGAAGGGTTGGAGGTAGTGATGAAATTCATGCTTAAGCAATATGACACAAGTATTAGGCAATAAAAATAGTGTAGTTGCTAATGCATGCTCGCTTGCTACAACTCATGTTGAGGTATATATTTAAACCATCTAAGTTTGTGAAATATTTTACACAAACTTTCATAAATTGGAAGAAGATCATGTACTAACTTAGTTCATATTTTTTGTTTTTATCTTTTTGTAGGATGAAATTCAAGTTCATTTGGAGAAAATAACATAAAATGAAGAAATAAATCAAATACTTTTGTTATATATAAGTTCTAATTTCTTGTATATTTGAAACTGTGTTAGGCAACATTGAACTATAGTTTTTAATATTTTCAGTTGTATAATTATGTTTTGAAATATACATTATGCACATTTAATTGCATCTCTACATGTTATGAATTTTATTAATGTTATCTTCAATTACAATTTACTAAAAATGATATACTTGTATTTAATATATTTATTTAAATATTTTTATATTACAGTAATAATGTTCAAGATAAATTATTAAAAAGAGTTTTAGGCCGAGTTCAAGAGGAGGGTAAATTGAACTTTAAAAAATTTCACAAATGTTATATAAAAAATTGAAAGAAAAAAAGCAATTTCTCAATAGAAACACATTAGCTATATAGTAGAAAATCAATCAATTGAAAAGTATAAACAATCAATTAATATCAGTTAATATACTACAGAAAAATAATCAATTCAATCCAACAATCAATCAGTTAAATTTTGCTTCCCTTGAAATCCACAGTAATCAATTAAAATTGAAAAATAATGAATTTAAAATTCTCAAATTTTTACTTGAAAAATTCAATCAATTAAATTCCAAATCAATCAGTTTCAGTTTTTCAGCAAATCAATAGTAGAGAAATAGTTGATTCAATCATGGAATTAATAACTTTTTATTAGAATTAAAAAAATGTACAAAATGAGCAAAGAATGTGAAGTTTTCACAAAAAACACAAGTTGATACAGTTAAGATCAATTTAAAGTTCACAATCAGATCGCTATATAGATCCCATGCAATACAATGAACTATCAACCGATGATGACTCTTATTCTTTGTGCTTGCTAGTTTTGACAACAAGTCAGCACGAGTTCTGTTCTCGTCTTATGTGTTCCACTTTAGTCGAGGAGAAACCATTTAAGAGATTTTGAACCTTATGATAGTATTGAAGCAGCATGGGATATGACATCTCTTGCCCCATGTCAATCCTACAATCAAGGCCTCATACTCGGCCTAGTTGTTAGAGGTCTTGAACCCGAATCTGAGAGATTGCTCAACCAAAAGCTCACCAGATCCCTCAAGTACTACTTCTGCACCGACACCTTTGGCGTTTGAAGACCCATCAACATACAATGTCCACGGGAAGGGGCTCTACAAGGTTTCGTTCCTCATTTATGCTACAAAGTCTGCTAGCACCTGAGCTTTGATGGGGCCTCGTGGTTCACACCTGATCTCATGTTCTGATAACTCCACTGACCCACTGATCATCCTTCTGGCTAAGTCAGGTTTGGACAAGATCTTTGCTACCAACTAGTCGGTTTTGACAATAATTGAGTGTTTTGAAAATATGCCCGTATTCTCCTGGCCATGGTTACTAAGACAAGCGCCACTTTCTCAATCATTTGATATCTGGTTTTTGCTTCCTGGAAGATTCTGCTAACAAAGTAGATCGGTCTCTCCTCATTATTTATCTCCTAAACCAATACTGAGCTAACAGCCTCATCCAAAACCAACAAATAAACCAGGATAGGTTTATCCGGACATGGTTTTTGTATAACAGGTGGGTTTGCCAAGAATTCATTCAACTTGTCAAATGCTTTCGCACACTGCTCGTCCCAATTGAATCGAGATACTTTTTTTAATAAGTTGAGTTTGGCCATGAATCTTGATAACGCTACTACCCTCCCCACAAGGCGTTGCATATCTTTGACCTTTTTTGGGTTCTGCATCTCTATTATAGCCTGGCATTTATATGGATTGGCTTTAATTCCTCTACGAGTCAACATAAAGCCAAGGAACTTCCCTCTTTCTACTCCAATGACACACTTCTCGAGATTCAGGTGCATTCCAGCCGCCTTCATCAATTCGAAAACCTTTGCCAAATCCTTAACATGTTGATCACATGATGTCGATTTGACCACCATGTCATCCACATAAACCTCCATGCTCTGCCTGATAAGTTCCTTAAAGATCTTATCCACCAGTTGCTGATAAGTTCCTCATAAACGTAGTTTGCATCATCAGTCATGAAAGTAGTTTTTGATTTGTCTTGGGAATGCATGCTAATTTGGTTATATCCTGAGAAGGCGTCGAGAAAGCTCATGAGTTTATTTCTGGATGCCCCGTCAACTAGTCGGTTAATACTTGGTAGTGGGTATGCATATTTTGGACATGCTTTATTCAGGTCAGTGTAGTCCATGCACATTCTTCATTTTCTATTAGGCTTTCTAACAAGCACTACATTAGTAGGCCATGTAGTGTAGTGTGCTTCTTGAATGAATCTGGCCTGTAACAACTTCTCTGCCTCCTCCCTGGCCGCTACACGTTTCTCATTCCCCAGTTTTCTTTTCTTTTGAGTGATAGGTCTCACGTCCTTAAAGGTGGACAACTTGTGCACAATAATCGAAGGGTCTACAGCTAGCATGTCGGCAGCAGTCCATGCAAACACACCCACATTTTCTTGCAGCATTGGGCTAATCAGTTTGGCATCTTGAGCCGATAGAGAGGTTCCCAATCTAGTGACTTTGATTTCTCCCAACAAGGGGACAAGTCGCGTTTCCTCCTTAGGCTTCATCATTGCAACAGTCATTCAAACATCAATAGTCCTAACTTAGTTCCAGTTTGTGCCAAATTATCATACAGTCATCCCAAATTCTGCATAATTACCAGTACAGTAATCCAAAGGAAAATGCAACAGAACACAAAATAGATACAGTCATCCAGAAGAGATTGTAACCAACATAAGACAGATACAGACATCCAGGGTTAAACCTACTCCACCAAAACAGAAAAGTTATTTAGCAGCCACCTTCTCCACTATCAGCTTTCCTTCTCAGCAACCGGCTCCATCACAAACAGCTCCTTCAGTCCTCGAACTCAAGTAAGAGCTGAATAAAATATAAAAAAAGAAAGAGAGAAAAGGGTTGAAGGTAAACAAGTAGGAACAAGCAATTTTTTATTCAAATTATGACTACATTTTTGGAAGATGAGAAGAAAGAATGGAGATGGAGTTAGCATACCTTTTCACAGCCTTTTGCACAGAACCAGTTCTCTGAATATCTTGAAATACCCCCATTTTCCAGGCACCTAACCGTGATCTGCACAAGTTTGGTAGAGATAACTAGGGATTTATACATGTAAACAAATACAAACTCAAAAGATATCAGAAACTAATGAAGTCTTAAAGTAAAAATTCATGGTACCATTGTCACACATACACCATACCATATTTGTCTAGCTGAAACGACACCATTCTGACACTCCTCAAGCAATTCAACAAACACTCAGTTTCCTCTTCCCTCCCAATGGCATGTAACTTCATTCCCTCTGTTAGATGAATTTCAATCTGCATTTCATAACCCAAATCTGGACAAAACACCCTCCTTCTCCGCGCACAATAAATCTTGAAGATTCGGATGCTTTTGAAATCCTCCCCACAGTCAAAGGATAATCCGAACTGTCACTATTTAGAACAAGATCATTCCAGAACTCCTCCTCTCTTAGCGCAACTGATCATAAAAGAAAACATTACCATCATCTAAACTAAAACCACAAATTAAAAAAGTCTTTGCTGCATGTAATACAAGGAAAAGAATGCATCCGTGAGCACAAAAACGAAACCACAAATTAAAAATACCTTTTGCATCTATGACATTTAGAACACCATCGAAGCGCATCAAACCGAAAAAACCAAAACTTCATCAGACAAAAACAACACAACATGCTTAATGAAGCTAAAAACACATTCAAACACAGTAACAACTATCAAAGCTACAAATTAACAACTTAAAAGTAACATGCACAACAGTATTAGCACATAAAAATGTAACAATGGGTCTTTTTAGAAGGTCAAAAGATTCAATAAGATATTACATCTTTATCAAGAAATTTGATATTACCTCCACCTCTTCATTGACTTCAAAGATTTTCTCAGAACTTCTTTTAAGCTTCTTGCTGTTACGGCCATCAATATTTTCCGTAGTCATCAGTTTTCTTTTTATTGCTCCCTTTCTTCTTTCCTTCTGTTTCCGATGCTTAAAACTTCAAAATTTTGACATGTTGAAGTTTAACAATAAATACTAAACAGGAAAAATAAATAATTAAAAAAATACAAAAAATGATAAAAATAAGTTCAACCGACAACATGTTTTAGGATTTACCAATTCACCTGTCTAACCAATAGTACTCTTAATCTTAAATTTCTTATTATCATTATTAAATTAATACTTCCAACTTTTTTGGTGTTAATAATTCTTTTAGAATAATTTGAAAATTTTATTTCATACCAATTTTATTATTTTTTTCTAATTAATTATTGTTTTAAAATAAGTTTAAATTTTTAGATAATTAATATAAGTACATAAATAATTCATATAAGTTTTAATTTTGTTATTAATATGAATAAGAGTACATAAATTAATATATAAAATGTAAGAATCCAGTTTTTCATGTTACATACTACTAATTAAAATTTTAAATGATTATATATTTTTTAACTTTACATTTTATATCTTATGTATTATATTTAACATCTTATATATTATATTTGAAAAATATCAGTAATTAAATGATGTGAAAATTCATTTTTACTCCAAATTAAAATTGAATTAATTATAATTTTGATAATATAATAATATTTATAAATATAAGAGTTTTTAAAAGGAATTATTTTATTTGATTGAAGTTTTTCATATTAGAATGTTTAGATAATTTAATAAATTTTTTCTATTTTTTTTCTACACAATATCCTCCTTCAACCAACAAAATAAATTTATCATCTCTAATAGTCACCTAATATTGCATAAAATTTATTAAAGCTGCATTAATATTAATATGCCTGTTAACTACCCTACTCCTACTTAAGGTATCTTCAACTAATATATATATATTTAATATTTTAATATTTTGTTTGAACATTTTTAAATTAATTTATTAAGACAATTTTTAGTATTCATAAAACATAAATATAATCCAACTGATAGTTTTAGAGACCAAACATTTTAAAAATTATAATTAACTTATCTTAAATTAAGATATTTTATAAGTATATATAAATATAGTTATTTGATCAAGATTGATTTATCAATTAATTAATTATACTTTTTTGTTAAAGAATTATAAATGTAAAAGTTATAAAAATTTTTATAAATACTTGTAAAAGTATATAAAATAGTTTGGCAAAACCAGTTTAGTTTAAAATTACTGTAAAAATACAGTCTTAATTAATTAATTTGTTATATATTGTACCATCTTGTATTTATAAAACTTAAATTTATGTTCAAAGATCTTAACTAGAGATCATATAAAATTATCATTTTTATTAAGAAATTTGATATTACATCTTTATCAATTTGATATTACATACACTCTTCTTCGTTGACTTGAAATATATTCTCATAACTTCTTTTAAGCTTCTTGCTTTTACCATAATAGGTATTTTTCATAGCCATATTAAATAACGTGGAGAAGAAAAGATAATACAGTGTTTTGCTTTTAAATTTCTCATTCTTCTTTGCTTCTTCCATGTTTCCAATGCTTCAAACTTAGAATTTGGTTTAACAATAAATTCCAAAAGGAAAAAAATAATTAAAAAATACAAAAAAATGATAAAAATAAGTTCAACCGGCAACATGTTTGAGGACTCACCCTGTCTAACTTACGGTGTCTCTGATTAACAGTACTCTTAATCTTAAATATCTTTTTATCTTTATTAAATTAATACTCCCAACCTTTTTTAGTGTTAATATTTCTTTTAGAATAATTTGAGAATTTTATTTCATACTAATTTTGTTGTTATATTCTAATTAATTATTGTTTTAAAATATTTAAATTTTTAAATAACTAATATTAATTTTTAATTAATCTTAAATATATAATAGAATAGTTGTTAATTGATTATGAATATATAGTATCTATTTGGATGAGAAAAAAAGTTTTATTCTGAATTTCTATGCTCACTTTAAGTCGAACTTATCTCAAAATAATAATTGGATATGTAATATTTAGTAATTTATGAATTTTATTTCATAATTGCTTATTCATATTAATAGAAAACTTAATTTTCAAATTTTTCTAATTTCAGCTTTCTGGAAAAAAAAAAGTATATAGAAGCTAAGTGGACAAAAATGTTCTAAAAGATAGTAAGAAATTTATTTCCTATTTTATATTCCATACTTCATATATAACATTTTATTTTATAGTTTTTATAATTTCAGCTTCCTGGAAAAAAATATATAAAATATAAATGCACAAAAATGTTCTAAAAGATTTAAGAAATTTATTTCCTATTTTACATTCCATACTTCATAAATAAAATTTTATTTTATATTTTATATTTTATATTTTTTTGTTTTATATATCCATTTTATTATTAATATGAATATAAGTAGATAAATTGATATATAAAATGTAAGAATCCTGTTTCTCATGTTACATATTTTCTAACTATATATTTTATATCTTATCTATTATATCTTACCTCCTATATATTATATTTTAGGAATATCAGTAATTAAATTGATGTATATAAATAATTTGAAAATTCATTTTTGCTATAAATTAAAATTGAATTAATTGTAATTTGATGACATAATAATAATATTTATAAATATAAGAGTTTTTTAACACGAATTATTTTATTTAATTGAAGTTTTTCATATTATAATGTTTAGATAATTTAACAAAATATTTTATAATTAAATTAAATTTTAGTAAATGCTTTCTATTTTTTTTTTCATCACTTAATCTCTTCCTTCCACCAACTACATAAATTCATCAGAGTCACCTTATCTTACATAGAACTTATTAAAGCTCCATAAATAAGCCTCTTAATTAACCTACTCCTACTCAAGGTTTCTTCAACTAATATATATATATATATATATATATATATATATATATATATATATATATATATATATATATATATATATGTAATTATTTGTATATTTCATTTAATAAATTCGTATCAAAATCTTCTCATTTCAGTTTTGTAGTTGTTTAACTCCAAGTTTAATCTCATTTAAATTTTTTAAACATTTTTAAATTAATTTATTAAGACAATTTTGTGGATTCATAAAACATAAATATAATCCAGTTTGGTAAAATATATATAAAATAATTTGATAAAACCATATAAAATTATAAAAATTGAATTTGTGTCCAAAGATCATAACTAGAGAGCATATAAATTATACGGTATAATTATTTTACTCCGTGCATAAACTTAAATAGAAAATAATAATTTCCTAATTATTATTTTTACTAATTTTTCTATTAATTTTTCAAGTTTTACAACTTTATGTCTTACAAAATTATATTATTTTCAATTCATAGAAAAAAAAATTATAAGACACTTATAACTCAAATTTCGCATCTAAATTTTTACTATATTTGTGATATTATTCTTCGTTATTTTAATTCCAATAACTTTAACTTACTTTAACTTTATTTTGTGTTAATTTATCAGTATAATTTTTTATTTTATTAATATTTTTTTTATACTCATTAATTATTTATTTCATTGTTTTTATTTAGTTTACATAAAGTTGTTTAATATTTCATCTCATATATGTCTAAGAGCAAACCTTATAAGATAAAGTTCAAGTGATAAGAAAAAAAAAATAAAAAAAAAAAAACCATACAACAAACTATAATACTTTAAGCAGAAAATTAAATTTATTTTAAAATTCTACAAGTTCTCAACTGCACTTTAAGTTGACCCATTAGTGTCTTCTTTCCAAAGCACTTTTTTATCCTTTTTGGATTCACATAGACTTGTTTAATTTTATTAACTATTATGAACAATCATTCATTTTTTGTGACTACTTATTAATCTTATTTACATGTCATCTTACATATAATTTTTAACTATTATGATCCACAAATCTTTTCATAACTATAAGCATATTAAGTGTGAAGTTTAATTATTAATGATTAATTTATGTTTGTATAATTTATCTGTAACATTTTTTATTAATTAATGTTTCAGTTAAAGATTTGTTAGATCATTCCTAATGAAAGTTGTTTGAATGAATTTTTCTATCAATGAAAACAACTAAAGTAGGGTCAATCTTAATGGTTTTTTAGATTAAGGGATAAAAAGAAGGGATCAAACATAACTTATTTAAATAAGTGATGAAGTAGATAAATCATTTTTTGGATTATTCCTTATCAAGGATTCAAAACCTATAAAAGAAAAAATGAATGATCAAATAGAGACATAAATGATTTGAGATTTTTATTTTTTTATTTAAAAAGAAATAAAACTATAATACAATTTTATGGATGTTCCAATCTAATTTATAATATATATATATATATATATATATATATAAAAGGTGTTTTGCATACTTAACTTTTAGTTTTCTAGCTTTATTATTCCTACACAAAATGATAACATATTTTTCAATAGATCATATCTACATTTTGTTTTTTTAGTATAAAATGTTATTGCATGTTACACTTGCCACTCCCTAATTATTGGGTATCAATTCCACATGTGAATTTGTCCCACTACCTAACCTCAGTTCTGATTATGATATTCCTTTCGAGCAATACATTTCCTTTCAACTATTTGTGTGCATCCTCCTTTATTTGCATCACTAATTAGTTTATACCAGAATTTCTTGTTAGTTGTTTGTTCTCTTTTCTTCCATCCTTCCTTTGCTATCATGTTGCTTTGTGTTCACCATCTAATCCAGAATAATAAATCATGCGCTCTACATAGTCAGTACACCACAAAACAGAATTTTCTTACATCCACTATCAACTTCTTGTTGTAGTAACTACCCTCTCTCTAGTCTTTGGTTAGCACATGTTCCTCAACCCTCACTCTGCCAATCTACTTATACCCTAGGTCCCTTATTATCATTGCACCTTATCACAATCATTGACTCAATCCATTTGATGTCCTGTGATTTTCTGTGATTCAGTTTTTTTTTTTGGGCATTTGTTTTTTCTTGCTACGTTGTATACTCTTGGTAATTATAGGGTTAAAAAACTCCTTAAATGTTTTTTATTTATTTATTCTTTATTACCAATAAAAAACAAAAGCGGTCACCCTATAAATGGTTAACACATCTAAGTTTTAGTTGATATGTAAAAAACACGTAGATCGCCCACAATTATCACACACTAACTGATAACATTCAAATATATTTACAACTTTGCTATGATATTCATCATTCTAACTTCTAAATTTTTTTGACAATGCAAAATGCAAATTTTCTTAGAGTTTGGATCCTAGTGCTCATTCTCACGTAACTTTACTTTTATTGAAAAGTTTTTAGACTTTCGTTCTCCTAATATGGCTCTCACTTTTTAATGTTTTAAATTTCATCAACTAATTTACTCTTAGCAAGGTTTTGCTTAGCTGGTCAGAATGTGCTATAATAATTCCTATCCACTTATTTCACATATTTCACGCTCTAACTGCTATTCTATAACTACATTTTAGTAGTTTATAGTTTTCTCACCAGTCTCACACACAACACAGAGATACCTACTTAAACTTACCCCTCCCTAACATTCTCTCCGACTATTTTATTTAGAAAGACTCTTAACGAAAATCATTAGGTTGACTGTAGTTCTTTTATTTTCCAAAATTCATCAAAGAAATCAGTTTCATCTCATGTACTACAATTTTGCAATTTCCCGTATGTGAACTTTACCATATACCTCATCTCATTTTCATCCATCTAGACAAATTCATCAAATCTTAAAAGAATTGAGATAGTCAACATAATCAAAATTAATTTAATAAAAATGTGTAGTTATAATATGTCATGTTGGATAGCGTTACCTTACTTTGTTATTAAGTAATGAGAGCATTTTTCTCACTTAGATAATCTTAGGGTTATTTATTTTGTTTAAAGGAGAAGAATATAGAATGCAATCTAACCTATTTTTCTTGTTTATTTGTACATAAGTCTAGTTTGTATAATGGTTTGAGTAATCTAAGTACTTCTTTAATATAAATTTTTTTTAATTGAAAAATCAATGTAAACAACATTTTAAAATTAAAGAATTTATAGAATGAAATTTCTTTCATTATGCATGTGTAATTGTAGGACCAACATTAAAATATTATATTTATGTGTAAGATATATATATATTTGTATAAAAAATTTTATCTGAAGATATTCTTTGTTAGATGATGATGAAAATAATACTTTACTAGTTTTTATTTATATCTAAATATAGATAATATAATTAGTGCATATTGTATTTGATAAATATTTTTTATTTTTTCTTTGACCTAATCATTAGTACGGAATCAGTGACAGATTTTTTCAATCACTGATAGTGATCGAATTTTTTCAGTCACTATATTTTAATATTTAATTCAAAATAGTTAAAATGCCATTATCCTTTGATTAACAACCCTTTTTAAACTAAAATAATTATCGATAATAAAAATACTATATAAATACTGTTAGTCAACTTCCTTTCTTTGTTCTCGAATAGCTTTACAATCTCATTGGTATGAATTAGAATTTTTTTCACATTACTTTTTATTATTTTAGGAGAGTGTTTTTAGGAGAAGTTTGTATAAGAGAGTGCAAAACACTTCACTGATTCTTTGACATGTTGTATAATATCATCATCAAATCTTGATCTTGGAAATTCAGAAGAAAATAATACAGTTAAACATGTATATAGTGCAAGCCAACTACACAGGCAACTATTAAGTTCCAAATAAATCCAAAATAAGGCTTACTTTTTTTTTGACAACCATGAGTAAAATAATAGTAACACTTAAGTAGTTCCAATACTTTTAAAAATACAGGTCCATAAAAATATCATACAAAACCGTGTAGAATCTTACAAACCATATGTATCCCAATGTTCTACAGAAGTTATCCTAGCTTCTTCTTGTATATATATATATATCACAAGTTTCATTAGTGAGCTCATTTTAGCTTCTTCTTATTTATATATATATATATAAATAAGAAGAAGCTAAAATGAGCTCACTAATGAAACTTGTG
>Ga0209489_100517_pt1 | contig 72778 bp, 46 predicted proteins | sample SiratrowhiteBW_FD_187527 | JGI IMG/M metagenome (GOLD analysis project Ga0209489, IMG submission 187527) | Root nodule microbial communities of legume samples collected from California, USA - Siratro white BW (SPAdes) (version 2) | ecosystem: Host-associated > Plants > Roots > Nodule | place... | reverse complement strand
ATATATATATATATATATATATATATATATATATATATATATATATATATATATATATATATAATAGGTAAGACAAGGTATTTCTTACAAATATATATATTTTATCATCATTAATAATTTATTGACATTATATCACATATGTAAAACACACTACACACATAAAAAAAACTTTCAACACTTTTAAACCTCATCACTAGAGGTACATCGCTTTAGCGAGGTCTCTTTTATTAGAAACTCTAAGAGAAAAAAGAAAAAGAAGTTAAATTTATGTTAAGAAATAAAATACTTACCCTAATTAAAAGTTTGATGAGTTTATCTTGTTCTTGAGTTTGGTATACCCTTAAGCATTCATTCTATCAACAAAACTACTTTCTAATTATAATTCTATTTATAGAAAGTTTAAAGAGAATGAAATTATATAAAAATAAAATTTTTAATAAAATAGAGATTGGAAGTTTATAATTTATTTATAGATTTTTTATTCTTTTTTATATTTTGAAATTTATCTTTACTAAAACAATAGATTTTTCATCAATATTAATATAATGTACTTTTAATATTGATCAAAAGTTAGTATTAATTTCTTTTTTTTTCAAAAAATTTATTAAAAAGAAAAAAGAAAAAGAAAACAAGACTATATGAGTTAGACCAAACCCATGGAAAGAAAGAAATAAAACAAATCATCAAACCAATTCACAAGAGTAATATGAAAAGGCAAAAAAACAAAACTAAGGAAAAACCAACAAAAGAGTTAGAAGTGGTTTGTCTCTTATGTTTGAAAATAAAACAACTAAACAAAAAAAAAAAAACTAAAACTAAGGTACACAAATCCTTCCATCCTTTCTTTTTTATAGTACCAACTCTAATAGGTTTTTTAGCAATCTTATAAGCACTCTTCCTTTATCTTCTAGGCTTCCTGAAAGTCTAAATACATGTGGCACCAAGCTTAACCCTCGCAAAATCATGATCATCATGACCATCAAAATTTGAGTTAGATGTCTCTTCCTCCAATATATCATCCCACCTTTTAGAAACCAAACTCTGGATATTAGTACTAGTATCCTGTAAGATATTCTCTTCAGAAGCAACAAGTTTAAAACTATTATTGTCTATCCTTAGAATAACGACAACGAGAGCAATCGATGAGGGATTAGAATCCACAATATTCATATTTTTTTCCTGCTTATCCTAGGACAAGTTTTCATCTAGAACAAACAATTTAGAAAAAAATTTGAAAGAGGCAAACCAGACTGGTGAGTCAAGTCACCATTAGGAGAAATATGTTGTATTTGCTCAACATTCTGAACCAAAGAGGTTGGTTGAGAATCATCAACAAAACTTGACAGCGCTTCTAAATTATCTTTCTTATTAGAGTCATTATTAGAGCAACAACATCACCTCTTCAAAAAGATGTTTTAGAGTCATTACTAATAATAATATTAACAACATTGATCACCTCGGTATGCAGATTCACATTTTTCTCCCTTGTCCCTAAGTTGGACATAAAAACATAACGCTGTTAAGACTTCACTTGTTGATCAGACCTATCAATTTGAAGGTAGTGTCTGCAAGCAGATAACATATGGTTAATCATTTTACAAAACAATAAAAATGGTGGAATCCTTTCATACTCCAAGTCAACCACAAAGGCAAAGCCTAAATAGCATGGGGTTACAAATACTCCAAAGGGAGGCCATGCATTTTGATCCAACACCATGCCTTAGTAAGCTTCATAGTTGGTGTAACGAAGTCCTAATCCAGACAAAGACCCTCAAAAATCCTGGAGAGAGATTCCAAGATCCAACCATCAACACACGTCTCATATATTTCAAAGAGGTGAACGAAAACTCATAGAATCTCTTGCCAAGAGGAATCGTCTTCCAAGAACCAAGTAAGGTTAAACTTCTTGTATACTTCCAGGTGTACTAGAGGCTTGTCTCCTTTGGTAAGCATGATCCTACCATGCAAGTGATTCTTACACTCTTCAAGCGCCATCAAATACATTTCTTTTGGGATCTGCACAAAGATAAAATCTCCTTTGAGGCAAGGAGAGGGCAACTGCGATAGAGGGATGTCGCAAGCATTATTCAAAGGCTAAGAAATTAATTTCTGCACATCAACCATAAAAGAAGTTTGCTTAGTTTGCTTCATATGTTGATCATTAAAGCATCCTCAGGAGATGAGGAATCTCGCGAACTGTAAGCCCGTTTCGTAGAAAAATCACTCCAAAAAACCTAGCACACCAAAAGCACAGTGCCAAGAAACCACGTGGAATAACCCTTTAAAGCAAAAACACTACAAATGCGATCATCCAAGACATATCATCACACTCCCACCAAAACAAATAGGAATTAGAAAATATCCAAAGTCAAAACTGTAATTCTCTAAAGAGAATTAGAGTTGTTGTGTTTAATGTGATCAAAAGTTAATATCAACTTAAATAGTAACATTAATTTATTTTTAATATTTATTTGAATTAAAATTCACATAGTATTATTTATTTTAAGATCTATATTTATTGTAGTTGATATTACCATAATCAATAATTTAATATACTTTAAATTTATATTTAAGCTATTATCTATAAAAGTGTTAATCTAATTCATTTTCATATTTATATTTATTTAAGTTAAAGTTTACTTAAATAATATTAATATAATATTTATATTTATTTAAGTTCATATTAAATATTAATTTCATTTATTTTTCATATTTTATTTATTTTTAGTATTTGTATATTTTAAATTAGCATAAATTAATTTACAAAAAATTATTTCTTTTTATTTTTATTTAAATTAAAATATGATTTACAAATTTAATTATATTTACTTTACTAATTTAAGAATCCAAATTAAATAAACTGAATTGATTTATACGTTTTTTTAATTGAATGAAGGTAGAGGAAACCATAAAAATCGATAAATGTGATTTACAAGTTTAATTAAACTAAACCAAACAAATTATATTTGAATTCCCTTATTAGTTGTCGTATATAAAGTTTTATGGCGCAATTATAATATTTTATTTATCCTTTTTATTATAATTTGTTATTATTTAGTTTATGTAATTTAAATACAATAGAATTTTACACATTGGTTGACAAATTTTAAAAAATCTAAATTTATATTTAAATTTTAATATCACAAAAATAATAGATTTTTTTTAAGGATATACTTAATATTTTAAAAACTTTACACGGATGCTAGATATATTTTATCCAAAAAATAGTATTTATGAAAAATAAAACCTACTTTTTTATATAATACAAAAAGTATTAAATACATTCCAATAACAGATTCGTTCTTGGACGATCGCCCTTTCTCTTCTATTTATACGTGGCATAGACTCTGATGCTCCCATGACTTGATTTAGTTGAATAATTTTGTATATAAAAAAAAAAGTTATAGAGAGTCAATTAATTAAAATTTTAGGAAAATATCAAAATAAATTCAAATAAACTTCATTATTATTTAGTCCTATATTAATCTACATAAACTTTATCTCAATTATTAGAAGAAAAACTATAATTGTACCAAAATTACTGGTGAAATAATTAAATTAATTGGCAGAAACTGTTGGATCATAAGATGACAGCTTTTTATTGTACTTGATTTGATTTAAATGAAGGGAGAGGAGCTTTTAATAAAGTGGTAGCTGAAGAAAAGAGAGGATCACTTCTTCAGAGTATAAAAGACTGAGAGAAAATAGAATTAATGTCCTGCTAGTACCCTCCTAAAAGTTAATAGAGAGGGGAATAAAAATAACATTTTGAATAGTTCAATGAATTTTATTTTCTACAGCAATTTAATGAATATTACTGAAAATTCATAGAAAAATTTCTTTTTTAATTTTGTTTATCATTTTCTCTCTCTCTTTATATATGAATATAGAGGTTTCTAGAAACATCATTGTCATAATTGATTTGGTATTCTATAAAAAAGCACTTTTAACAGTCTTTGTAATTAGAAAAATAAATAATTTATCCTTTGTCACTCCCTTGTTATTCTTCTTGGTCATCTCAGTCACTTGTTGGGACACCCGAAGATACTAAAAGCTGCTCCTTGTTAAAATTCGTTGTGAAAAATGTTTTCGTAGGAATCTTATACCATAAATGCTAATTACAATATTTTTTTTTTCAAACGTGTTTTCTATCAACGTATTATTTAAGGAAAGGAAATTTATTTACCAGTATTCAAGATATACAAACATACGTATATATTTAAGTAAATAGGATACAGTCCAATCAAATCATAATTAAATCAAATATAATCATATAATTTTAATATTTATATAATAATAATTGATTAAATAACAAATATTTAATAATTAATTATATTTTTATTTATTTTAAATTTATTTGAATAACTTAACTCAATCTTAAAAAAAATTTAAAAATAATATCAATTTTATAAGGAATACTTACTTCATTCTCATACTTAAAAATCAACTTAAATTTCTCTTTAAATTTAAAAGAAAGAACATAAATAACATAGAATCCTCTAGCATCTAGATGTAGCCCCATAAAGTATAAACATGCAATGATTAAGTGCAAACCCGAAAGGCAAAAAATGAAATCCCTGAACTTCCAAACCAAGAGCCCGTGGCACCAAGGTTAAATTTATGCATAAACCATGATCATCATGACCATCAAGTTTAACTTAGAAGTTTCCTCCTCCAACATATCCTTTCACTTATTAGAAATCAAACTCTACATACCAACACCTTATAAGAAATTATCTTCAGAAGCAACAAGTTTAAAAATATTATTATCTATTCCTAGAATAGCGACAACAGGAGCAACTGATGGAGGATTAGAATCCACAATATTCACATTTTCATGCTTATGCTAGGACAAATTTTCATCTAAAACAAGCAATTTAGAAAAATAATTGGAAAAAACCAAACCAAACTGGTGAGTCAAGTTACCCTTAGAAAAAATATTTTGTATTTGCTCAACATTTTGAACTAGAGAGGTGAGATCTATTGAGAATCATCAAGACTTGATATCTCTCTAAACTATCTTCTTGATCAGAGCCATTATTAGGAGCAACAACATCACCTCTTCAAGAAGATATTTTAGAGTCACTACAACAACAATATTAACAATATTAACCACCTCAATCACATTTTCCTCCCTTGCCCCCAAGTTGGACTTAGAAACATAATGTTGTTTAGACTTCACTTGTTGATTGGATCTATCACTATGACGGTAGTGTCTGCAAGTAAATAATATATGACCAATCATTTTACAAAAAAGAGCAAAAAGGCGTAAGCCTTTCATACTCCACGCCAACTACAAAGGCATAGCCTACGCCAACCACAAAGGCATAGCTTGAATGCTCCACCAAAAGCTGTTGTCACAAAGAAGAGAGCAGATGCACATCAACAAGCACTCGAGCATAGAAGCCAATGATTTTATTTATAGTACAATCATCTAATGCAGAAGGGATACCAACCTCTTTTGCTATAGAGAAAATATCACAGGGTTGCCAATACTCCAAAGGGAGGCCATGAATTTTGATCCAACATTGCACCTTAGTAAGCTTTATAGTTGATGTAACGAAGTCCTTAGTACGGACAAAGACCCTCAAAATCCTGAAAAGAGATTTCAAGATCTAACCGTAAACACATGCCTCATGCCTTCCAAAGAGGTGAACAAAAACTCATCGAATCTCTTGCCAAGAGGAATCACCTTCCAAGAACCAAGGGATTTCCAAGCAAGGTCTAACTTCTTGCACACTTCTAGGTGCATCAGACGCTTGTCTGTTTTGGCAAACATGATCCTACCATATGTAAGTAATTCTTACACTCTTCAAGTCCCATCAAATATGCTTCTTCTGGGATCTGCATAGAGACAAGATCTCCTTTAAGGCAAGTAGAGGACAACTGCGACAGAGGGATGTCACAAACATTATTTAAAGCCTGAGAAGATGTCTTCTTATGTATATCAACTACAAAAGAGGTTTTTCTAGTTTATTTCATATCTTGATCATTAAGGTACCCTAAAGGTATTAGGAATCTCACGAACTACTTACCCAGTTCGCAGGAAAACTACTCAAAAAACCTAGCACACCAACAATATGGTGTTAAGGAATCACATGAAACAACCCTCTACAAGAAAATCAATAGAAAAACAAATCACAAGAGCAAATCACAATCCACAATAAGAAAAACACAATAATGTGTTAATCCAAGTAAGAAAAACACAATGATGCGTTAATTTAAGAAAGATCACACGCTTCTACTAAAATAAATTCAAACAAAAAAAGATTCACCGCCAAAATTTTAATTCTTCGTTGAGAATTAGAGTTGATGTATTTCATGTGACCAAAAGTTAGTATTAACTTATATTACTATTTTAATTTATTTTTAAAATTTATTGAAATTAAAGTTTATATAGTGAAATGTTACTATTATTTATTTTTAATATTTATATTTATTATAGTTGTTGTTGTTATAATCACTAATTTAATATACTTTAAATTTCTAATTAAGGTATTATTTATGAAAGTGTTAATCTAATATATTTTTATTTAACTTAAAGTTGACTTAAATAATATTAATATAATGTTTATATTTATTTAAGTTCATATTAAATATTAATGTAATTTATTTGTTTTTAGTATCCGTATTTTTTAAATTAGAATAAATTAATTTACACCAGTTTTATTTATTTTTAATTTTTATTTAAATTAGAATTGTGATTTTCAAATTTAATTAAACTAAATTAATTATATATGAATTCCGTTATTAGTTGTCGTATATAAAGTTTTATGGCGCAATTATAACATTTTATATATTATTTTCATTATAATTTGTTATTATTTAGTTTATGTAATTTAAATACAATAGAATAGAATTTTACATTTATTAACAAATTTTAAAGAGTTCTATATTTATATTTAAAATTTAAAGACACAAAAATAATAGAAATCTTTTTTGAAGTATATATTTAATACTTTTAAAACTTTACACGGATGTAAGATATATTTTATCCAAAAAATAGTATTTATGAAAAATAACACCTCCTTTTTTATATAATACAAAAAGTATTAAATACATTCCAATAACAAACTCCTTCTTGGACAATCGCCCTTTCTCTTCTAATTTATACGTGCATAGGCTCTTATGCTCCCATGACTTGATTTAATTGAATAATATTGTATAAAAAAAAGGAAGTTATAAAGTCAATTACTTAAAATGTTACGAAAACATCAAAATAAATTCAAACAAACTTCATTATTATTCAGTCCTTTATTAATCTACATAAATTTTATCTCAATTATTAGAACAAATACTATAATTGTACCAAAATTATTGGTAAAATAATTAAATTAATTGGCAGAAATTGTTGGATCATAAGATTACAACTTTTTATTGTACTTTATTTATTTAAACGAAGGGAGAAGAGCTTTTAATAAAGTGGTAGGGGAAGAAAAGAGAGGATCACTTGTTCAGAGTATAAAAGACTGAGAGAAAATAGAATTAATGTCCTGCTAGTACCCTCCTAAAAGTTAATGGAGAGGGGAATAAAAACAACATTTTGAATAGTTTAGTGGATTTTATTTTTTACAGCAATTTAATGAATATTATTGAAAATTCATAAAGAAATTTATTTTTTAATTTTGTTTATATTTTTTTCTCTTTATATATGAATATATAGGTTTCGAGAAACATCATTGTCATAATTGATTGGGTATTCTATAAAAAGCACTTCTAACAATATTTGTAATTAGAAAAATAAATAATTTATCCTTTCTTCCTCCCTTGTTATTCTTCCGTGGTCATCTCACCTACTTGTTGGGACACCCCAAAGAAGCAAAGAAATGCTCCTTGTTAAAGTTCATTGGAAAAAATGTTTTATACCATAAATGCTAATTAGAACATTTTTTTTTTCATGATTGTGTTTTCTCCCAATGTATTATTTAACAAGAGCGATGCATATAAATAAATTCAATTAAATTAGATGCAGTCATAACCTAATTAAATAAGATACAACTGTAATATTTAATAATAAAATATATTTTTTATTTATTTTAAATATCTTTTTGAATAACTCAACTCAATTTAAAAAGACTCATAAATATACATCAATTTCACTAAGAATACTTATTCAATTTTCATACTCACTAAGGATACTTATTCAATTTTTATACTCACTGTATATTTGTAATTCTTTATATTCTAAATGACTTGAGTATCACATAATTTTTTATAAGGGATCTCCCATCATGTCTTTGACAAATTTAGTGTATCTCAGAGTCATAATTTGGCTTGCAAGGCAAACCATCCTTTTCTAGTTCAAGAGACCTACGTTCTTTTCTAGTAAGAACATTTGTCGCCCAATGTGAGATATATATAAAATTGTTCTTGGACCATAAATCTTATGGTATTCATTAAAAACAGAATTGTCGCATTATCATCATCATCATCCCAACATGAACGAGCCTCACAGTCGAGCAACAGGATATATCAGCATAGAGGAGAACTTTCATGCAAGGAAAAAAGGCAACAAAAGTTGCTTCTACCTCTGCCCTGAATACAACAAAAGCCTTTAAGAGAAGGTGTGTTAGTAAGTATGATAGTTGCACCCCTCTGAAAGCTAGTCGGGATGTTATTGTCCAAAGATGGGTGTTTTCCATGATAAGGGAGGACCAGGTGATTCTAAGTCTCGAGCAAGAATAGAGGGAGCAACCTTAGCAAAAATTCCAATGACATTAGAGGGACATTCAAGGAGGATTTTTTGGGGGAGGTAGCTCAAGTTGTACAAGGAAATGACATCTCCGCAATATAAACTCGTAAAAATTGACGGGTTGAAAAAACTCCTCATCAACTAGGAAAGCTTGATAGATGTACTTTACTGGTTGACGTTCTTAAAGCTTGACATCCCTACTTCCCTCATCCAATCATACCTAAACTCGTTGCTAGGGTTCACAAGGTAACATATGCACACCTGATGATATGCCAAACTGCACTCAAAGACTGGTATGTTTCAATGGATGTTAACACTTCATATGATGCCTTAATTGAGTGGAGAACTCTCAACTAGTCTGAAATCGTTGTTTCTACACCACACATGACCATGAAACTCCATTCCAAGGATGGAAAGATTATCATGATAAAGGTCGATCCCAAAATGACAAGAGAATGGTACGTGCAGACTCTCAATGTCACTTCTTATTCATTGAAAGTTCCTACTAATAGTGCAACCCAGATCAATGAGGTGTTAGATTTCCAAGGAGAACACAACAGTGATCAACCAGAAGAGAGTAACAAAATATGTCACAATATCTATGTTGGGAGAATCCGAGGGGGAAACCGGGAAGATCTCACAAGAATGAGAATTGAGCCAAACCCATATAAGGGAATGACGCCACCTCAACCCAAAACCTTAAGGCATTAGGTTTGTGGGTCTTCTTTCTTATATGTTGCTCAATTTTCTCATTAATACCTAATATGGAACTTAGACTCACACTTATACTTAACAATCTTCCCCTCAAGTGAGAGTCTCTCCTCCACCACATTGATACACTCCCCTCGAGCAGAAGCATTCTCAACCCGAGTACATTACTCATGACCCCTCACTTGTACCGCCGTTCACACACTTATACGGGACATGCTTGCCTGAAATCACCATCAGGAAGACTTTTGATACAGGGTCAAACTGTACTCGCCCAGGCCACAAACCAACAGCTCTGATACCACTAGTTGAGAGAATACGAGGGGGAAACCGGGGAGATCTCACAAGAATGAGAATTGAGCCAAACCACATAAGGAAATGTCACCACCTTCAACCCAAAACCTTAAGGCATTAGGTTTGCGGGTCTTATTTCTTATATGTTGCTCAACTTTGTCATTCATACCCAACGTGAGACTTAGACTCACACTTGAATATCTAACAATCTAAGATATACCTTAGGCCTTCGTTATCAATGATATGGTCAATCTTGACCCATGAGCCAAAATTTAGGAGAATTGGCCTACCTTTTATGAGCCCTTGATAAATGTACAATTGGGTTCTTGGCCAGATCAATGTACAAAAGTGGGTGAAATGATTAGTCACTTATTAAGAGATAAAATATAACGAGTCTTGGTAAGGAATTTTGACCTTTTTGCATGGATTCTACCAGATATGTCTGTCATCACCCGAACTTCATGTATCCTAAACATGTCATACTTTCTCAAGTTAAACTTATAGCCCAAATAAAAAGGAAACTTGGTGAGGAAAGACATTTAGTTGTGAAACATGAAGGCAGTCAGTTACTCAAAGATTGCTTTATCGGGGAATCATCTACACCATGTGGCTAAAAATTATGGTTATGGTAAAAAAAAAATCAAATGGCAAGTGAAAGATGTGTACCGATTATACAGACTTCAACAATGTCCCAAGGACACAATTCTCTATTGAACATAAATCAAATTGTTGACAACACAACAAACTATGAGTTGCTCAGTTTCCTTAACACATATTTTGGATATAATCAAATCAAAATATACCTACTCAATGAACATAAAACAACTTTCACTACCAAATGCTCTAATTTTTGTAATAAAGTCATGCAATTTGTGTTAAAAATGTTGGTTTAACATCTCAGTGTCTCATGGACAAAGGTTTTAAGTAAATGGAAGTATATGTTGATGATATTGTGGTCAAGTCGAAAAAAGTAGAAGACCACCCTACCCATTTTGAGAGAGTTTTAAACAAGGTTAGGAAGCATAACATTCGAGATCAAACCATCATTGGAACAAAGTTATGCATAATCACTAGCCACAACCAAGTGGTTACTAGAAAAAACCTATATATAGTCATTATCCGAGATCAAGCGATCATCAAATCCAAGTCATGGACAATCACTATCTAAGATTAAACGATCATCAAATCAAAGTTATAGAATTGTTATCCAAGATCAAATAATCATTGGAACAAAGTTATACAAAATCACTATTTGAGATCAAACAATTATCAGAATAAAAATACATAATCTCTTGAAAATAAACAATCATCGTATTGGACAAAACGTTTAAAAATAAACGACTATCTCAAAGTAATCAAACCTAGAACAAATAAAATATCATGTGATCAAAATAATCCAATGAAGACTTACAGAACATTAAAACTCGTTCCTCCATCAAATCAGTCCACTTGCATCTTATTTATGGATTTCGAGCTTGGGGGCTTGTGTACCTACTTGTATCCAATATACACAGAGAGATGCATAAGTACAATCAAATCACGTGCAACTGTATAATTTGAATATTTATATAGTAACAATTGATTGAATGACAAATTCCAATAATCAATCGTATCTCTTATTTATTTTAAATGTCTTTTGAATACCTTAACCCAAGTCTAAGAAGGTTTATAAATATAGATCAATCTCAAAGGAAGTACTCACTTAATTCTCATACTCACTTATATACTTATTAATTTCCTATGCGAGTACTCACTTAGTATTGAAGAATCTTATACAGATGGATCTTCCTTAATCATCTTTGACAAACTTAGTGATTATATCTCAAAGTCATAATTCGACTTGCAAGACAAACTTTCTTCCATTTTGAGAGCATGACTTATTTTTCGGTAAGACAAGAGTGGATAAAAGAAAAAATATCATATTGAAAAATCTTACAAAATAATGATAAAGGATATATGTTGTATCTCATGTAAAGTTATAGGATAACCAACCAAAATTATATATAAATCAAAGAGATAAGACAAAATTCTTCAATGATTGTTTTCTAGTCTCCACAATGCTTCGTCTTCAAGCTCTTTATCTCTATTTCTACCAATTTCCTTTCAGATTGCAGAAGAAACTTATTTATATCTTATTGTTTCTATAACCGGAAGTTATCAGATTTGTAATTTTGTTCGAGTAATTTGATAAGCGGAAATTCAAAGGTTAAGATGTCTAAATTCTGAAATAGATTAGCTAAACGAATTAAACTTAAGGAAATTCATTTGCTGAGTTTATATTTTGTTGAACTAATTTAGATTCATTTAGCCAATTAACTTCAAAGTCTTTCATCCTTGTATTTAACTTAACAAATTTGAATCCAGACAAAAAGTCTGCTTCTGAACTAATCATTATCTTTTCCTTGGCTTAGCTTCTGTTGCACCCATTTACAATACAATTTATTTATCAATTAGATTGCAATTATTATTACTAACACCACTAAAATTAATGTTACTCTTATGATATCATCAAATTTTTTTTATCATTACTTTTCTTTCTTTTATGAATTTATTTTCATGATTCTTTTTAATTTATATTTTAAATTAAAAAATATTTGTATATAATATGTGGAATGGGGCTTAAGTTTTTAGCGGCAAAACTCAGCTTAAATTGTTTTTCTTATTTTCGTTTTAATTGTATTGTATTTTTAAATTTGTTATGTTTTATTCGTCATTTAAATTTTTTTTGGAATCATTAAAAAAATATATTCTTAGTGTAGCATTTTTTGGTTGTTTTTTAATTGCCAGAATTTTTTATTTTAATACATGATTACCACGGGATTAGTAATTTATCTAATTAGTTAAATTGATCAATAATACGATTCTTATGTGTCACTTGATGATAATACTTAATACAAATGATAAAAAGCAATTGGTGAACAATTATTAAAATATTAAGACAAAAAAATATTTGAAATTTTGTGAAAGATTGGAGATATCAAAACTTATAACAATACTAATAATTATTATTATTATCATTATTATTATTATGACATCACTACCAAATGAACATTAATTAACCACATGTGATCACGGATCAATGAATTGCACTATAATTATTTTTGCCTGGTTGACTTAAAAATTATAGTTGTACGCATAGTTATATACACCACAATTATATGTGCCCTGTTGACTAGGCAATTTTAGCTGTATAATATCTGCAAGTTCTAACTACTTTTAACTCATTATTACAAAAAGCCTTAACAATTTCATGTCCAATATTGTCACATCCTTGCTCAATAATAATAAAAGAATTATTTTCCATTTAACACTTTTAATTATAAGTAGAAATTAAAATAGGAGTACATAGATAAATCATGTCCAATTGATCTATTGGTCCCACCCTCTTATTTCTTTTAGTTTATTACTAAATTTATTCATTAAATTTAATTTAGTGATGATGACAGGTCAACAAAATTTAAAGATTTATTATTTTTTACACAAAAATTGCACCATTTAATTTAGTCCATATATATATATATATTCCTATTATAAATTTCCATAATAATAAGTATTGTCATAGTTGAATAAGATTAAAAAAAGTATAAATTGTTATTGTTGAAAATTTAGTACATTACTTATTTCAATAATTTGTTTTTAGTCTTATAAATAAGTTACTTTTGATTTTAGTTTCTATAAATATTTTTTAAATTTTAATTCCAAAAATATATATTTTTACTTTAGTTTAACTGATAAAATATTCTGTATGTTATTTTCTATGAACATATAGAAACTTTTGATTTTAATTGTTGGTGAGAGTATATGAAAATAATATTTTAGAAACTGAACATTCGCAACACGCTTTGGCGATGAAGAACCCCACAACATTGTATTCCTTGTCTTTTTCATTATATTATGAGCTCCCACTAGTAATTGCATTGCATCATCATCTTCATAATACACTTTAAGTTGCAGCAACTACTCTCCCTTACGGAAACTTGACATGTCTCCATCACCAAAGTTGTTTTGATCTCAGTACCATTGCACTCATATTTTAACCAAAGCTATTTGGTTTCACAATTTTTGCAGGAAGAAGAAAAGTAATGGACAAGCTCATGTGATGCAGTGGACCACTATAAATGTAGAAACAACTCCTCTAGTAAATTGCATTAACTTTGGTGGTGCTCCTTACGATGAAAAATAGTAAAATAAAACCGAAAATGGTGGTGCTAACACAAGGAACCTCGTAGTCACACAGAATGGAGTGGCAGAAGAAGCAGGTCTCCATCGAATTAGCACCATTTTCAACCTGCACACTCCACGCCTCCCTAGAACCAAAATAAGCACTACTACAATATGGTAAGAAAAATTATGCCATGACATTGACACAATTCGTTTTCTAGATCTCACTAATACTACTATGCTACTATGCTTTAAATTGGTGAAAAAAAGTTGAACCAGATGCTCATTAATTCCTCTTGTAAATGCAATTTATTGCCATCTCTTAGCTTAGCCTCCGAAAGTTGGCTTATTTATGTCTTTCAAAGTTTCTTTTCTTGTTCATCTCACCAATGACTTAATATTTGTTTGTATGCTATTCTTTGGTGATATGTTTGGCTTTCTGGTAGAGAGAATTTCAACTCACTTTCAAAGAAAGAACTCTTTTTTACTTTTTGCTTTCAACATGTTCTTTTTTAGTATGTAGTTGTACACTGTAATCTTACATGATGAGCATTTTTATACAGGGTAAATTAAATTATACTTTTATCTTTCAAAAAAACCTTATTTAGTTCTTTATCTTTTACATTTGGACAAATTTTACTCTTTAATAAGGATAGTTTTTTTTTTTGACATAATTTTGAGCTACTTTTTGACTGATAAAGTATGTACACGTATATGAAAACTACAAAAAAAATAAAATAAGAAATGATCTTAAACATAGTAAAGACGGCATGAACATGTGTCTAACAAATAATTTTTTATATTCAGGTATTCATTTGACAGCACTTTATATATTTGACCATTTTTGGTTTAAACATCAACTGTGTTTTGTAATTTGGAATACTGATCAAAGTTAAAAATTAGAATACTGAAATGAATTATTTGGAGTAAATGATTAAGATGAATCTTAAAAATAGAATAAAAAAGAAAGAGTATAATTTAGGATATCGAATATTAAGATACAGTCTAAAATCATCTTATAAACAGTGAAAAGATGTATGGACAAAGTATATGAAAGACAAAGTCTAATTAAACAATAAACATTCTGGAAGTTAAAGTCAATCTGACTTTGTGAAGGGTAGGTAAGAAAAAAAAAAAAAGGTTATATCGGTATTCCCTATTGTTGTTGGGGTTGAAAATTTCTGAAGTTTTGTTCATGCAAAAGTAGTTGAGCTTTTCACACCATAGAGACGTCAAATCTGTTGTGAGGTTTTGTTTTACCTTTATCAGTGTAAATTCTACCATTTTCACGCAAACCACTTTGGCTACTAGTTTTCATACCAGATTCTATCCATCAACATGACAGTTAAGAATGCATGGTTAAAAGCACATCGAACTTCTACCTCATTCCTTTAGTAATCTCCGCCAAATCTTCCTATAACTAGCTATCTACCCTTTGACATTTTTCTTCAACACTCCATCAGGGTCTAATGGATTTCTTGAAACGTAAGGGTGTGGTTTACAGGCCCGTGAAGGATGTGGACTTAGGCTCCTATAGCACTGAGTTCTACCAGCAAGCTAATGTCAAAGGTTCATCATGCACAGTCTTTTCTTTCTTTCTTTCTTTCTCTCCTAGCATCATTGTCTCTTGATTTGTTGATGTTGTTTTCCATTGGATTCTTGTGAGAATTACAACATTGTATCACTGTATCAGGTTAAGAAAGGGTCTGCATGTGCTGTGTTTTAAGTTTTAACAATGAAATTTGAATCAGAAAGTTAGCTTGCAAGAGTTTTGATAATGATGGATGATATCCATGCACACCCCAAAAATACTTATAATGATCTTTACCATCACAGCTCCCCGCATGACTGGACTTTTAGCAAAGATTTTCACTCATCTATTGGAGTGTCCGATACTTGGAACCTTCCTACTGTTCATATTGAAGGGAAACAATCTCATTCACCGGGTATGCTCTTGTTCCATGTTCCATGACCATTGTATTCCATTTCATGAACTTCTGTTCCAGTAAGCATTGAATTCTAGAGAACATCTGTAACCAGGTGCTTTTTGTTTTGTTTCATTTCCACAGCTTATCACAAATGCAGAGTTCCAAGAACCGCCTCTCTTTGTTCCCTTGCATGACTTTGAAGGTTTGAGAGATCATGGACATGAGAATATATGATTGCAAAACTTTGGCCTTAGTTGCCTTAAGAGAAAGTGGTCACTGTTTCTGTTTTTACTCTTGCAGACATAAAAGAGAGAAAAGTCAAATGCATAGACTCTTCTTTGCCTCCGCCTGAGAAAGTTCATCTTGCACTGGATTGTTTGCCTGTATCTGTATCTTCACAGGAAACACTTGATGGAACAGATTTTTCATTCTGCCGCTGGACAATAATGGATTATGCAAAAGCTTACCGCTCAGGGGACATAACACCAAGCCTGGTATTTTCATCGTTTTATATTCTTGAGTTTTATTATCTTCTTCTGTCATGTTTTCAATTTCTGCTTTTAGTTTCTGGTTTAATTTTAAATTTTGACAGGTTAAAGTCCTTGAATTTTTTCGTTTTTGTCACTTTCAGTTTTTCACTATCAAGCAACAGTGTTAATGGATGACATAACGTCATTAGGTTGCCAAAGTCATTGTTACTTTATCCATTAAGGCTGTTACTTGATAACAAGGACTAAAAGTGTGATGAAGAGAAAAAAATTCAGAAACTTTGACAGCTCAAAATTTTGATGAATGACTAAAAGCATAAACTTGAAAAAGCTTAAGAACTTGAAAGATAGTATTCTTGTACATTTAATAATCTGCATCTACAAGGTCATTCAATATATAGTATTTCTGTGATGCTTACAACCACAAGTCCTTCCCGTTTCTAGTTCCTTCTGACTTCAGAATTTTGATGTACTAATATTTCATTAACTCTCTCCTACTTTCACTTTTTGCAGGTTGCTGAACGATTTATTGTGGCTATTGATGAATCCACAGAACCCTCATTCCAAATGGGATTCTTTATACACTATAGTGTTGATGATATTCTTAGACAAGCAGGTGAATCAACTCATCGATATCAAAGAGGTACTTCACAGAAGGTCAAATGTCAATTCAATTCAACATTTAAGTGATCCCTTCCAATGGGGTTGTTGCTATTGAAACTCATAATTATGGCTACATGTGATTTCTGCATCCAAAGATAAGATGTATGCTACTTACATTCCCCCACTCCACTTTCTACTAACATATGTGGCCATTTGCCAACCGTACAAAGCTAATAAATTATATTCTAAGAGAGCTAAAACCACATTTTCTAACACACTCCTAATACAATTTTTATTAGTAGTTATTATTAGGAACTATGAAATCAGGAGTAGATCCAATATATAAGAAGTAGGACCAACACAATTCTGTGTTTTCCACTAATTTTCCCTCAACAATAAAGAGTGTGTTAAAAAGATTTAGTGTTAGCATTTATATTCATATTCTAATATTGGAAGCTAGAAAATAATAATTTTAACTATTGAAGGAGCCCAGAAATTGCACTGTCATATTTGCGGAATTTTAGTACTAACAACTGAGGTACTAATTGCCCGTTCTTCTTTAGGCTTTAGCCTCATTTGTGTTCACATATTATGTGCACTAAACAATGTTCAGATACTTGATGTAGTACTATTTGTGCAGGGGAACCAATTTCAGTGTTAGACGGAGTTCCTGTTGCTATCAAGGATGAGATAGACTGTTTGCCATATCCAACAACTGGTAGTGTAACGTGTTATTGTTTTCCCTAAGGTGTCTTCTATTCAAGTGATTATCTGCTGATTTCATGATTCACTTAAGCCTCTTAAAATGTTGTTCTGAAGGAGGTACAACGTGGCTTCACAAAGAAAGGCCGTGTAACGATGACGCTTGCTGCGTTAAGCGTCTAAGGTTATGTGGCGCCATACTTGTTGGGAAAACCAACATGCATGAACTTGGTTCTGGAACCAGTGGCATAAATCCACATTATGGGTAAGAACACCTTGTGTTATACCTCACATTATGTGACATCTTGGTTGGAGTTGTCTTGAGAATGTTCAGGGAACTACTTGGTTATAAGAGCATGTGTGCTTATTTTCTTTGTAGGCCTGCTAGAAACCCATATGATACCACTAAGATTGCTGGAGGTTCTTCTAGTGGATCTGCTTCTCTGGTGTCTGCTGGACTGTGTCCTGTTGCCCTTGGTGTTGATGGGGGAGGTATTTGATTTATGTACATGAAAGACCAGAGAAATCAGCATTCATTATTGCTTAGTAGGATTCATATATATGAATTTGTTTGGTAAATTTGGCTCAGTAGTGCACGAATATTAAGAGTACATATAATTGAAAACGTTGATGAACTACTTGTGATGTTTGCTTCAGGATCTGTAAGGATGCCAGCAGCTCTTTGCGGTGTTGTTGGTCTAAAACCAACTTTTGCACGTATACCACATGATGGGTAGGTGTTCATATTTGTTTTATCATGTTTAAATACTTCAAGGATTGTAAATTAATGACTTAGGAGAATGATCTTCTGCTACATTCAGAGTTCTTCCCCTGAATTGGACTGTTGGAATGGTTGGAATACTAGCAGGCACAGTTGAGGATGCATTGATTGTGTTAGTACTCCTTTCTATGATATTTTTTCTTCCAGGAAGTTTTAACATTGGTTTTACAACATCTACTGTTTCATTGTTTATAGTTATGCAGCTATCAGTGGTGAAATTCCATATGAGCAGATGTTCGGTGTATTGGTATGATCATGTTTTTCAAATTAATGATTTTTGACCCTGGATTAGTCTTTCCATGTTTCTAATATCACATATGACTCTGATTAGATTTGCACTTTCAAGTTCTAATATCTTTGAATTTCTTATGTCATTATGTAATCTTCAGACCAACATAAATCTTCCACGGCTGAGTTTAACAAAATCCATATCTGACATCAAATTAGCAAAATACGGCAAGGTTAGAGACCTGTTGCTAGCTACAAATATATGCATTATGATTCTCAAAATTTTAGAAATAGGTTAACATCAAGTTGTTTAACCACTACTTCCATCAATTAGTGGTTTGATGATTGCAGCAATGATGTCAGAATATGCTGCTCCAAAGCTTTGTACAGGCTTCAGGATCATTACAATTGGAAGGTACTGAAAAATATAAAAATGCTAATGGTGACAATATATTATCATGGTTTCTACTTTGCCCACATAAACAAAATCATAACTTATTTGATGTGAATTTGGAAAAAGCCATCTTTTTTTTAAGGCAGAAAATTCTCAAAGCACTTGTAATACAGTTAATGAACCCATAATTGAGAAACAGCACATCACAGTCATCACTTTGCTAACCTGATAACTTTCTGTCTCAAACATACAAGATCATAGATGTGACCATACCAGAGATAGAAGCAATGCGCCTGGCACACTATATAACAATCGGATCTGAGTCTTCTACTGCACTTGACTCTTTTAAAGAAAAGTATGTTCTTATAAACCTTTTACTTTCCTCCTTATTGTCCTCTAGCTTGAGAAGTATGGTTGCTGACACCACCAAATTACTACCAAAGGAATTTTGCAGAATTAGGATGGGATGTAAGAGTAGCACAAAGCATCTATGGTGCTTTCAGCGGCCTGGAGTATCTTAAAGCTCAGAAAATGAGGTAATATATGCAAAATTCGGCCAATAAATCATGCTAATTAATAAAATTACTGTTTCTTGAACACACCCTTTATGATTAACTCAAAATTAAAATTTATTAGAACTTTCTTTCTGATGAGTTTCACTTACGGTTTTATTACTTCCAATAAAATTTAACTAATAGTATATAGTGTTTTACTTAAGAAAAAAATCCATTGAACTGAGAGCTTGTTAAAAATATGAACAGGAATCGCCAACTGCAATTTCACAAGAAAATCTTTGACGAGGCAGATGTCATTGTCTCACCAACAACTGGGTTTGTCCTGTTTTCTCAAACATCAAAGAAAGTTGGTTTCTTTTTGTTTTGCACTTTGGTAACACATTTATGATATTTATCTGTAACAGTGTGACTGCATATCCAATTCAAGATGATGCTCTTCAGACGGGTGAACTTGACTACGTGAATGGAGGTACAACCTACATGAAGTTCATCTCATTAACAATGACATTAAGCTCTACATATTATTTTGAAGTTATTGGTAGCATTATATATACGAAGCATCAAAAATTCTTTGCAAAATCTTAATTTTTTTTCCACAATTTTCAGCTGCACTTGTTCGTTATTCTATAGCAGGAAACTTTCTGGGACTTCCTGCTGTCACTGTTCCGGTAGGATTACACCCACTCATATCTTGGATAAACTTAATTACAAACGTTTTTTTAAAAAATAATTAAAATTATTAATACATAAATTATAAAAAAAAATTCTAAAAAACTGAAATTTTTATTAACTAGTTAAATTGTAATACCTATTATTTATTGATCTGCTATTTTTGTGTGTTTGGCATTTCACAGATTGGATTCGATAGATTAGGTTTACCTATTGGACTCCAGTTTATTGGAAGGCCTTGGTCTGAAGCCACACTCATCCATTTGGCATTTGCACTGCAGGTAGAATTCCTTTTTCTGAACAATTTTTTTTTTAATTATAAAAATACTATTTACAGTATTTTATGTAATTTTTTTGAAAATAAGAAACAAAATAAAATTAATGTAGTATATATTTTTAAAAATAAAGTTGATAAGTACTGGTTAGGTTGGCATTGAAAAATGTGGTATTGTGTGTTGAATCAGGATATGTGCATCTCAGAGTACAGAAAGCCGAAGGTTTACTATGACCTGCTGAGCAAGAAGAGTGATAGTAATGGCATGTAGTTTGAAGCTAAATAAATAGTTTGGTTTGGTTTGTCTCACCTATTTTCTTTTTCTTTCTGTTGCTGAATTTCATGTACTGTTATTTCTATAAAATTTTATTCCTTTGCTGCTTCTTATACAATCCTTTCACTTAGATATTAGTTTTTACCTTTTAGTTTTACTGCCCAATATTTACTCACAAATTATTTTCCATTTTTCCTTTTTCCCTATTCTTATATGTCAATTCTCAAAAAAGTTATTGCAAAAGTAATTTTAAGAATAGCACTTCATTCTAAATTAATATATTTTTTTGGGCTTTTTTCTGTTTTTCAAAAATTTGTCTTTTAGTCTTTTTATTAGGTATGCACAATACAAATATGTTTAAATAGATTATTTTGTTTTTGTAAGTCTTACTATGTTATATCTATTTAAATACTTTATGTAAAAGTTCACCTCAAAGGGCAAGGTTTATTAAATGAGTATCTAATTTGATTTTGTGGATCTTATAATTAACTTTATATTAATAATACTTTAAATGTATTTTTTTTATTAATTTCGCTCCTTCAAAATATTACAAATATTTGTATTCCTAAAATATTTTATAAACAACGCTGTTTATATAAATAATAGTCTAAGCAATTATATGTGAGGCGTTTCAATCATAAAATTTTGTTAAACAACATTCTTTAATTTGTAACTAATAGTATTTGTGATGATCTTATATTATTTCTTTTTCAATGCTTCTAGATAGACGAAAGGATAAATAAATACTCGTGGAGAAGAGACAACAATCATAAAAATATTTTTCTCTTCTATTCGTATTATAATAATTATAACTAATTCTTATTCTTATTTATTATGGTGAGTAGATCAAAAGTATAGAATACTTTATGATAATAGTAATAAAAAAGTTTGTGGAAATATTTTTATCAATTGAGATGCCCATTGTTTTCCACCGCAAATTGTTGTTGTTTGGCATTTAACAACAAGCTTATCTTGTGTTTTATACAAGGAATTTCTAATTTTTAAAATTTTTAAATATATTAAATTTGAATTTATCTTGTTGTAAACTATTTTATTTTTCAAATATTTTGTTCAGATAAAAACATTTAAATTTAATAAATTTTAATTTTTTATTTAAATAAAATATTTTAATTACTACCAAATTTAAAATATTATTTAAATATTAAATAATTGATAAAAATTTTAAAAATGACAATATTGATAGTCTTTTGTAATCTGTGTTGATTGATATTATATTTTGTTCAAAGGTTATCAATATTTTTTTATCTAATATTTTCAAAAACTTTTTTCTTAATTAACGTTAACAGTGATTGTTTTCAATTTCACTGCAATTATTTAGTTTAACATCGATCAAGATTATCTGTACAATGTTGACTATGAAGATTTTTTTGCCAGTTCTTTTTATTAGTGTTGGCTGACAAATTTTCCTAATTAATATAGGTAAAAAACGAAATTCTAATTAATGTTGTGTGAAAATTTTGCATTTAACATTAGAAAAGAAATCAAAGCAAATTATTGAAAAAATAATAATTTTTCTATTTATGATAAAAAAAATCATTGCAAACATAAAAAAAATCATAGAAAATGTTTGTTGAGAAAATAATTTACATCGATAAAAAAAAAATAGTCTCTTTAACATTGATTGAGAAAACTCTAACTAATATAGTAAAAAAAAATAATGATACTTAACTTCTATTAAAATCAATAAAAAAAACTTAATCAGCATCAACGGAAAAGTGGTCATTTTGATGATGTTCCGGACTTAGTCAAGCTGATAACATTCTAATCAAAATCCAGGTAAGAAGAACTAAAAAAACAAAAACAGAAAGAGCAAAACTATAAACAAAAAATAACATATTTTGTTGTAAAACATTTCTGATTCTCTGAAAAAATGAATATCTTGTTAAAATTTTCTATTCAAACACACTATAAGATTAAATTTATCTTGAATTCATGAATCCAAATGAAATAACTAAATTAATTTAAATAGATTTTTAGTATTTTTTTTACTTCAAATATGAATCAAATTAATTATAATTGGTTTGGTGTATATATTTTTTAATCCGAACTGATAGGTGACTTGATCAATTTATATTTTAATTTTAAATCATTTTTTAGATTTTAATACTTCTAGTTACGTATAAATTCATTCATGTTAATCTTCTTTATCATCTTATAGTAGTTTATAGCGTCAGTTAGTTTATTAATATCCATTTATTCAATGTGGAATTTTTACTATGTAAAAATTTATATTCATTACTACATATGTGACCAGTATAAAATTTATGTTTTATCTTCATATTTATCGGTTAACAGTTATACTTTTCACTATTCTTGTCCAAATATTTATCAAATATCTCTTTTATAAAATAAAAATATAAAAAATGATATTATGAAAATGTAATATTAAAAGAATACATATTTTATTATAACTTATAATTTCATAAATTTAAAAATAGAATATCAAATAAAATATTAGTTTAGTAATTTAAAATAAAAACGAAAATGAAATAAATATATATTCATATCTAACATATTTAAAAGAAGATATAATCCATATTCATGTTAATCAATCTCATTATTCTCTATTAATACCAGAATGAGTTTCCTTATCATCCCTCATAACATTTTAACAAAATAAATTAAAGAGATATATAAAGTAATAAATGTAGAAAATAAGCATCAAATAAAATAAATATTTATCTATAAAAAACAATAAATATTTTTATTTTATTAATATAAATTAAAATTATATAAAATAAGCAATAATATGAGATGAAAATTTGAAAAAAAGTATAGTATTTGGCATTACCTCCACTATTCAATTGAGATAACTATCTCACTATCAGTAAGTGCGTATATATGTTAGTACATATTTGTATTTATTTAACCAATATTGTTGTATTTAAGTCTTGAATACCTAATTACATGAAAGATCAACTTTTGCTTCAAAAGAGTTGAAGCATTAGCACGTTACGATATGGATGAACACTGTAAGCAACTCTGTAATTATAATTTATATGCGCGAGCAATTTTAATTCTGCAAAAAGCTACTATTTGGATGTAAACAAGTAAGTTTGGATTTATACACGTTGAATAATTATTGACCACATTTACAAATTCATTTTTTTTTTCTTCACCTTATTTTTCAGTGATCTCTTGTTCTGCTAACACTTTTGCTTCTTGGGTTGAACCTACCAAAACTATTACGGGTTTTTTCATGGGTAATAGATGATGAGTTTGGTGAAACTGATGGTTCAGAATCTCTTTTGATCAAACTCAAATTACTATGTAAGTTCTTCAACTGCTCATCACCATTGTGGGGACCTGATCTAACTTCACAAGTTAACTCCATAGGGTTCTCTGAATCCAGTAGGAAGTCTTCCAATGTTGCTAGGGACTTCAACTGCAGTCCAAGAGATTCAATGGTTTTTCTGCATTCAGCAAATTTAGTAGCAGCCAATGCTAGTTCCTTCTCCTGCATTTAAAGATTCTAAGCTCTTTATATGAAGACTTGTGTACAACATTGTTTATGCAAAAATATTTAGACAACAACCATCAATTGGATTTAGCTACTTAGTAGTCAAATGCAATTCCAAATGATCTTCTGTAATTTGAGTCTGCATCACATGTTAATATTTCATCTAAATCTTAGCTTTGAGCATCATGCACTTGACAATATTCATCATAAGAAAAGAGAGATTATTAGCCAGTGTGTTTAAACAATATAGAATACATCCAAGAAGGCTTAAATTGTGGAGTTCACATTGTGTGTTACCAAACTGACCTGCTTTTGCTCACTATTAACACCTCCGGACAGAATCTCTGTGTTTTTCTGGAGTTCAGCTTCATGCTTCATTCTCAAGAGTTCATCCTCCAACTTCCCACATTTGTCCAAATTCTTTGCTGACAAAGCTTGCTCTTTCTCAATCTCTTCCTCTAATGAACATATTTTTGAGACCAATTCTTCTGCTTCAGTGTATGCAACTCTCAGTTTTGACTCAGCTATCTCTTTCTTTTCTTCAGTTGCTTTTAGTTTTTCATATGCTTCTTCATTTGATTTGTTTGCTAGAGCTAACTTAGTTTGAAGCTCTACTACCTCTAACTCCAATTCCTTTATCCTGCTCAATGATGCTTCAAGCTGCTTTTGGTACTCGGTTACATCCATCTCCAGCTCAAGTTTCTCAGCCTCCATTTTCTCTAGTTTCTTTTCCAATGCAGCATTCTTTTGAACCATACCCTCCACATCAGCATTCACTGTGCCATGGCCAACATTGAGTTGGTCAGATGCAGTATTTACCACGGGAAAGCTACTTACACTTTCAGTATCTGGCAATGCAGCAAGCCTCTCCATTTCAAGAAAATCATCCATCAGATTGATCTCAGTTGAAAAGACCGTATGATTTTTTCCTGCAATGTTTTCATTCGTAAATTGACCAAGTTCTGTAGTTAAAGCTGATGAACATGAGCCATAGTGGTTTGATTCAGCTTCATGCATATCCCAGCCTCCTAATTTCGGCATATCACTTTCAAGTACTTGTTGCCTCTCTCCAATATCTGACATGCTATCAGTAAATGACTCTACATAAACTGAAGAAGCTGCTAAAGACCTGTGATCATTAGCAGAGAATGGTTTGCGAGTCACAGCTTTCAGTCTCCGGCACTCGGCTTCTAGCTTAGCCACCTTCTTTATACTTTCCAAATGTTGCTTGCTTGCTGTTTCAGCAGCCTGAGTACTCAAATCCCTTTCTATGGTCCTGAACTCTAGTTCCTCCAGTCGAGATTGTAGATCTATTTTAAGACTTGAATTCTCTCTCTCCATATCTTCAAGCCTCTGGTGAAGATCAGAGTGAACTAATGCAGCAGCAGGATCAACAGCTTCCCACTCATGATCAGGTGTTTTGGATTCCAAGCCACAAGTGTTATTTGGTACAGCTTCATGAATCTTTTGCTCTTGTTCATCTTTAGCTTGTCGAAGCTCCCTCATACACTCCTTGAGTGCCCCATTAAGATAACTAATTTGGTCTTCAAGAACTGAGTTTTTCTGTTTTGCAGCGTCAAGTTGTTGTTTTAAAATCAATACTTCATTTTCAGCCTTCTCCCAGCCTAATCCAAAAGCCATGTCATTAGTTCATAATTTTTTTAGCCCGGAAAAATAACAGAACAAATTTCCTTAAAAAATTTAAATTAAACTTCCCAATAATCCCCTTAGAGCAGAAGTTTATGAAATAGACACGGCTTGCCAATAATTCCCCTAGAGCAGAAGTTTAGGATATAGCTATGGCTTCCCTAGGCAGGCGAAATGAATCATTGACAAGCAGGTGAAGCACATTTTAGAATTACCCTGAATCATGTTTGGATAGCTTTAGATATTCATTTTCATAAACCATAACTAAGATCGACACTTGAACAAACAGGAAGTCGATTGCACATGCTCAAAGCCTCAATTGCTTTGTCATTTAGATAAACTTATCAAATCAAGGGGAAGTTATTGATACGCAAGATGGTCAAAAAAACAGATACCTGAAACAGCTTCTTCAGCAACCTTAGCATGCTGCTTTGCCAAGTCTTCTTTGGCACTAGAGTTTAAGAGAGCAGCAGATAACTGTTCTCTTAGAGTCATAACATCAGTAACTTCTTCATCATTTGTTGCACCCTCCTCGCACATGACTTCTGGAGGTGTAGTATGTGTGGTATAATCCTATACATCATGGTACAGAAACACCATTCATCAAATTTCCCTCAATTTAGAAATATTTGAACTATCAGAATCTCAAACTAAAATGAGAGCAGAAATAATGGTCTACAAGCTTTAGAAACTTATATTCATGTAAAGTGCTTGCCAAGAAACTTCCAATCATCTCAGGCAACAGAGTAGTGGGTAGAAATATTGAAAAGGATGGAAACAAATATAACTTAACCATGATAGCCTGAAAAAAGAAGTTAACAACGTAAAGAGCCAAAAGGGATGCTGCTACCTGATCATCATAGAATCTTTCTGAAGGAGATGACATTGAGCCAGAACTCTCAGTTTCACCTGGACTTTTCAAAGATGACTTCCTGCGCCATAGCCAACTCCTCCTGTCCATCCACAATTCAGGCAAAGCAACACCTACCTCCTTATGTCTTCACACAACAACATGAGCACCACTGCCCCAACAAACCCTTTAGCCTGAACAGAACTGGATCTGAGGCTATCAGTGGAATGAATAAGAGGAAGCAGGGAAATGTGGCAAGTTGCTCTTCAAGCAAAACCCATAATTAAAAAAGAAGAATGTGAGAGCCAGGTGTTCAACCTCAAGAAGTAACTTGCAAAGAAAACAGAAAGTAGTTATGAGAGAGAGCTTTGCTTAGAATTCACTTTCCACTCCCATCTACCTAGATTTCAACATTAAGGTATCAGTGGTCAAAGGTAGAAATATGGAAAACAAAACAAAAAAAAATATTTCTTTGAAGTGTATCCTTTGGCCATCTATTATAATATTCCTTATACACAAAACTCAGAGTGTGAGGGTTAGGCACCTACCATGACTCCCCAATTTCACGCCATGAGAATATGGACTATCTATCTAGTAAGTGGTGAGTCCTAAGATTGAAGAAGACAGAGGATTCAATAGACCGAAGAAAAGAGAGAAGTGTCAGAGAAAGTTAAGATAAATCATGGAAGGTATTATTCATTGAAGTTTGTGTTGTGATGTGGAAAGAGATATTGGAAAAAGTAGATGGACCACGTGGTGATAGAGAAATAGGATAAGAGTGTGAAGTGTGAAAGGGGTCTGAAAAAGTCCATTACTTTAGTTTGGTTTTATCATCTGTAGATGATATATGTGCAGGTAAGGTAACTTTGTCGGGGTTGTAGTCAAACAAACACGGCCTTATTCCCGCTTATTGCTCCTGCGATTCACTACAGCCGTTAAAATTGTTTTGCCTATCCTTTGTTTTTGTCTTGTTCTTGGTGTTATTATTTCTGCCACTTTTTGTGCTTCTGCTATTACGCTGTCTGTTCCTGCCTCTGTCCTTTGTTCAACGCAAATTGCGGGTACTACCCTGTCACTACTGAGCCCTGTTTTGCTTCCTGTTCGCACGCACTACAGAAAGGTACAACTAATTCAAAGGGGGAAAAAACTCAGATGCTTGCACTTTCTGTGGGTTTAAAAGTTTGGTTGAATATCATGCAGATTCAGTATTAGTTGAAAAAAAAAAAAAAAAGATTTGGCACAATATTTTACTTAAAAACTAAAAACCCTAAGAAAAAATCATGGAAGAACAAAAAATCACTACTTCAAATTCATTACAAGGAGGATAGAATAATAAGAAAATATGATAACAAAAGCATTATCTACAAAAATAAGATATAAATACTTCTAAAGAGTAAGATATTTAAAACCTTTTGAGGTAATACCCAGGCTTAATCTTTATCTGAGAATGAAAAAAGTTACTTTAATAGAGAAAACAATCAAAACTTAAAAGATATATCTTCTTTAAGAGAAAAAAAACAATCAAAACTTACAAAATATACATCACAATGTAAATGATTTATAATAGTTAGGCAATCAATTCTTTTTCTAATTTGCTTTCAATAGCGAGATATAACAATGAATTCCTCACAATATATTTCTCTTGAAATCTTTTGTGTATTACTTGTCAATCTCTTGTGTTCATGCCATTTTTCTTTCATTTTCAATAATTTTTATATAGTCTTTGGGACAATGACAGTTGAAGTTTCTATTATTGAAATCTTTTATGCTGGTGAATATTTTCTTTTTTAATGCATTTAATGATTTGATTTCTTCAATTCATTTGAAAACTTTCCATATGTGAAACAATATTGAAAGTTGATACTTAATATATTAATCTTTATTTATTAGCCTCATTCTTTCCTTTGTGTTATTTAAAGAGGCTGAAATAGAAATTTTTGGTTTTGATGAGATCTTCATCTTTATCACATAATAAAGTCCTTTAGTTCTTTCCTTCTTTGTAGCAAATAGGAACATTGAGCTTTATTTTCTATCCTTTTGTTTATAAGTTTTTTGTGTAATTTTTTCAATATAACTTTGTCTTTGTTTGCCAGTCTTCTTTTCTCAATTCTTGTATCACTTTATTTCCAGCAACTCATAAGAGCTATATGTCTTATGCATCTTTCAATGCTTCAATTAATTTTGGAAAGTATTTGAAATGATTAACCATTTATGATTTACATTTAAGTTCCTAGAAAATCAGATAATCATTTTAGATAATTTCAAAATATAATCTCTTAAATTATAAAAACTTTATATTCAATAGATAAACATAAATCTCAAACTTTCTAAGTTTATCTAAATTTAGAACGTTAAATCAAATTAGACTTAAAAAAATTTATATCAAAAATATTTTTGAATATTATTAATATTAATAATCACCATATTATTTTATTAGAGAATAAACATTAATTTAGTATTTTCAAAAATCCATTTGTAATCATACGACTCTTATAACATAATAATTAAAAATATAAGGTTTAGAAACTAGTTGAAGTAAAAGCATTGATTTACTTTGTCTTAGGTGCTTTTAAGGTTGGTTATGTCTAACTCAAGATATACTAGCTCATCTGACACTCTTTACTCTTTAGTTTAAATGTTTGGTGTCTTTATTTAGCACGACCAAGTTCTATATATTATACACATCGTCTAATATGTTCTGATGTCACTTTGGACTATTGCATCGTCTATCCATTATACACATCGTCTAATATGTTCATTCAAAGCATCGTTCAGACTTAATGACTTAATGGATCTTTTGATTACTCCTTACTAGATGAGTGTGTTTGTCAATTTTTCCACGTGTTATAAGATCATAGTCTTTGTCTAGACTATTTGCTCGTATTATCTTCGGCACTGCTTTTAGTTCGAACGTCTAAGGGAGTGAAGCTATAATGTGCGTTTAGTACATATCCGCTAATATTGTTAGTCCTTTTTGACGTCTTGACTATTCTTTTAATATATCGTGTGTAGGTTTAACAGTTCATTAGACCTTTTATATGTTAAGGAATTATAACCTATCATCCAATGACTTAACACTGGATGCATGCTTTCCTTGCCTCATGTAGTCATGTTTTCTTTATTTTCATTCTTTATTTTTGTTTTTTTACCTTTGAATGTCCAACCATACCTCTTTTTTAACAAATTTCTTGCACAAATTCAATTAGGAAATAACCCACCAAACAACTTTTCTACAAACTATTAATGTAGTAAAAGTTACAAATAAAAGTGTCTCCTAAAATTGAGATCAAGAAATAAAAGATAAAGAATATAAAACTTTTTTAATTATATAGATATAATTTTCATTTAAATTTAAATAAAAAAATTAAAAGAATACATAAATGAGGAAATTTATGTTTTGAAAACACAAAACCAATACAAAGTCCTATTTTCAAAATATTATTTTAAAGAAAAGTTTAAATATTATTTTCAAAGAATTTGAGCTTTGAATACACGACTTTTTTTTTTTTTTTATAATAGAGTCATACTTAACATATACCTCACTTTTTTTAGTTTTCTTTTACTTTCTAAATTTGGTTTTTAATTTTAGATAAACATTTTATTTATTTTCAAATTATTTTTATAATTTAATTAATAAAATTAATATAAATATGAAAATAATATCATATTTTTTAAAATATTCATATATATATATATATATATTAATAAATAAAAAGCATATATAATTTTAACAATTAAATTATAAAAAAATATCAAAATGAAAAAAGATATTTATATAAAAATTAAAAAAAGTAATAAACTTTAATTTTTTTTTTAAATTTTCATTTATTTAAAATTTAAAAATAATATCTCAAAATAAAAAAAATGTGTTTACAAAAAGATTTTAATAATTTATTAATCTAATTATTTTAAAAAAACATTTCAAAATAAACTACATATTTAATTAGTAAATTTGACAAACATAAAAAATTTAAAAAATTAAGAGAGCAAAAGTCCTACATCAGACTTTTTATAGAAAAGTAAAAAAAATAATAATGAACATGAAATATTAAAAAGGTAAAAATTTTTAATTTTAATTTATTAATTAATTATTACGAAAATATCTCGAAATAAAAAATATGTTTTTACAAAAATTTTAAGCATTTAATAATTTAATATTAAAATAACATTTTAAAATACATCGTAAATTTATTTAAAATTTTGGAAAATATAAAAATAAAAAAGAAGAAGTTATATATGTTAAGTGCGACTTCTATAAAAAAAAATAAAAAATAAACATAAAAAATTTAAACATAAAAAATATCATATACATTACGTATTACTTTAGAAAAATAAAAAATAAAAAAAAATAAATTTGAAACATGATATCTAGAAAAAAAGAATAAAAATCTTAGTTTTAAAATACAATATTATTCTAAATCGTATTTTACAAGTATGATTTATAAAAAATTATCTTGAATGAAAGAATGACAAGTAAATGTCAAAAAAAGTTTGGTGAGAAGCTCTCTATATGATGCTTGTTGGAAGCTCCTTGTACACGTGATGTCTTTTATCTTTTTAGATGACACTTTATTCAATATTTATTTCTTAAGTATTGTCCATTTATCATTATAGATTTTAAGGCTTAAATCTATACACTACTTATTCTTCCTGCACCTTCATAGATTCCTCTTGCACCCTCGTACATTATTAAAATGACGATTTTAACCGTAGGTAAAAAACTACGTTAACCCCACCCTTCACCTTTCACTTTTAATTTTTGCTTTCTTCTTTCTTTGAAACTTCATTCTTCTTCCACTGTTATTCTTTGGCCTCCCATTATGTTCCTCCGCAAGCAGTCAATGAAGGTGAGTTTCATTTGATAATATACTTTCATCTAAATTGTTTTAAGACGGATTTGGGTAAATACACATGTAGTTTTTCTTTTTTTAAAAAGGGTGTTCCCAATTATAAAATTTGGTATACAAAATAATTGTTATACATACGAAATTTGCCTTCCGAATTCTATAATGGGGTATGTATAATAAAAAAAAATTTCATACCGGATTCTAGAATCCAATACACCCTTTTTTTTTAGAAAAAAATCAGACACATACATACTTCATCAATATATTCAAATTCATCTTCAAACAATCCAAACCAAACTTACCTTAGAAGAGAAAAGCGTGAAAGAATGAATGAGGGAAATGGGGTTAATTTTTTTTAACCTAAAATCACGTCCATACACATGCACATACACGCATAACAATTCAACCAGCACGTTTTCATCTAAACAACCAATACAATATACATATGAAAACATATGTCTACGAGCAAAACTCCATCTTTACACTTTCACACTATTAAATCGATCCAAATAAACTTTCATAAGACATCAACATCATTTCTCTCAAGTCACTCAAATAATAGAAAGAAAAAATTACTCTTAATAAGTATTTCGAACCACAAAAATCCTGGTCATGCAAATTCCTTTAAGAATTTAATCTAAAAACACTACAATGGCCTAAATATTCTTTAAACCTATACAAAAATGAAGAATATAAGTTCGAGTGGAATGGAACTTTAAACAAAATAAAAAATAAATATTTATTCTGTAAACCATTTAAAATATAAACATTAAAACACTATTAATTTTTCAATAATAGAGATAATTGTCCTTAATGAAAATTTGAACCTCCATTGATCTTATTCCATATTGAGTTTCCATCATCAACATGGGACGAAAATAATTATTATTGTAATTATAACTGTCCATATAACACAGTTTTCATTCATATGTCATGGTAACATTAATCCTATAATTCAAAACTGAATAGATTTTAATATCGTGTACGATATATATCCATGCAGTGATACTACATTTAGAAATGACTGCATGTAATTAATATTTCATGTCCAAAAATTTCATCCTGCAATCTAAAAATTACATGTTTCCCTGTCCCTTCCTTCAAGGCAAAAGAACATTTGTCTGAAACGCCTCCATGGAGTTTCAAAGAGCGTGTGTTTATATTTTCTTTTAAAACAGTGATATTTAAGAGGCTGCAACGGTGACGATACGTGCATTAAAATTATATAAAACTATTTTAATATTTTGGCAATTATATATAGGAGATTAAAATGATTAAAATGATTAAAATGATTGGCTTCTAAAAAAGCGAAGAGAGTAGGAAGGTGTGAGTGGTGGGAAAAAAGAAAAGAAAGAAAAAAAAAATTATCTTAAACTGCAGGTGTGGGAAGAGAGAGGGCCCGCAGAACCCTAACCTCTGTGTCGTGACAAAGATTGAAAAAGGTTAATAAAAACAGAAAAATAAGCGCCAAATCTGATTCATAGAAACAGCACCACACACCATGACCACCCCTCACCATTCCTCAAGGAAGACCAAACGCTCTCACACTCACAGAAAGTCCCTCTCCCTCCCCGCCCGTAACGGCGTCACCGCGCCGGAGGATGACGGAGAAAGGACCGTTAAGAAGCTTCGCTTGTCCAAGGCCCTTACCATCCCCGACGGAACCACCGTCTCCGAGGCCTGCACGCGCATGGCCACACGCCGCATCGACGCCGTTTTGCTCACCGATTCCAATGCTCTGCTTTCCGGAATTCTAACTGACAAGGTCACCGTACAATTTCACGCCGTTTATTTTTTTGCATTAAATGTTGTTCACGGTTGTGCGTGTTGTTTTCAGGACGTGGCTATGAGAGTCGTTGCCGAGGGGATGAAACCGGAGGAGACGACGGTGTCCAAGGTCATGACGCGGAATCCCGTCTTCGTGACGTCGGATACCCTTGCCATTGAAGCGCTTCAGAAGATGATCCAGGGTTAGCTTCGTAAAACTTCTCTGTTAATCTCGAATTTCTAGTTAAATATTAAATAATTTTTTGATGCATTTTTTCACAGATTTTCTGCCTTTTTTTTTTCCTTCCCAGATTGGACGTTATGTTAGTTGAGGGATATTAGTTTTTATTTTTTTTTACGTTGTTACATAATCGCAGCTTGTGGAGCCCTGTGTTTATAAACATGCCTGGTCCATGCTAAGTTAATTGAAATTGGTAGATATGGAAAAAGTACATCACATGACGTATATTAGTGTTGGGTCATAACTTTATTGCCTTTTTAATACTACCTCCGATTTTTTTTATGAGAACAATTAACTAGATCTGGAAGATTAAGAAAATTATTAATTTAATTTATAGTATTAACCATTCTTAAATTCATTTTAAGGACAACATTTAGTTGTGACAGATTCTGTTATCTAATTAGATTTAGAGTAATCTGTATGATAAGAATTTCATTAAATCTTAATGCTTATTGCAGAAGTGAAGCTTTAATTTTAATTGGAGAACAGTGTTAACAGAGTATCATAAATATTGCATCTAAGTTTTCTTTTTTCTATTCTTTTTTTGTTTTATTCGCAACGTTAATGAAACACTTGAGATTAATCTATTTCTTCAATTGCTTATTAGGTTAAAAGGTCAGGTTAATTTTGTGAAAAAATAATTAATTTAAAAGATAGTGTTAAGATATTTTAGATTGATTCTCAGCAAAAGTACCTAACACTGCTTTTACTAATTGTTTCATTTTTTGTTTGTTTGTCCTTGAGTGATTCCCGGCGCTGAATGGCTTCAACTTTGTTGTCTTGCAATCATGGTCACCGTGTGTTGTCCTTTGTAAAGTTTTTGTCGCTCTGTTTTTGTTTATTTTATTTTTTTCCCTTTGCGTTTTCTTCTTCTCTAACTAGTTGATTGTGCTAGAATCAGGCAAGTAATTTTAACAGATTCTCTGTGTGTCTATATATATATATATATATATATATATATATATATATATATATATATATATATATATTGTTTAATGGACTCATACTCTGGCTAGAAAGTATTTAATTAAGTAAGAAATATAATTTGAATTTTTTACTAATAGGTAAATTCAGACACCTTCCAGTTGTGGAAAATGGTGAAGTCATTGCCATGCTGGATATCACCAAATGTCTTTACGATGCCATATCTAGGGTGGAAAGGGCTACACAACAGGGGAGTGCCATTGCTGCAGCAGTTGAGGGAGGACAGGCTAGTAATCTATCTGGTTGGTTAACAGTTTTACTTTTACATACATTTTTATTTATGATGCTTCCTGCTTGTACATAAACTCGAGTTTCTTCTTCTTGCATCTTATATTAATATTTGTTACAGCCATGGTTGAACATTTGTCTATCTTTTAAGATAAAATATGCTTTTGGTCCTTCTAAAATTTTGAATTTAATTTTAATCCTTCTAAAATTTTGTTTGTTTTATCCTTTAATTTTGAAATGAATGCACCTCCACTTTTAGTTTTTTCAGTGATTAGATAGTGTTTTGTTGAGAGACGAAAAGTGGTTTAGACACTTGAAGAATCTAAAGTGGTGTATTTCAAAATTAGAGGGACAAAATCTGGACAAAAAAAAAATAAAATTAGTGAACTAAAACTGAATTTTAGATATTTTTAGAGGAATCAAAACATATTCTTGTCCTGGCTTACTCTTAAATTGACTTGGCTCTTAAAAAAACTTAAAGCATTTTTATCTATGTGGCAGAAAATAAGGCACAAAGGAAAAAGTTTGGAAAATTTGCTTTGGGCTGCTTTGTGTCTTTATCATTTTGTGAGGTTCTCTTATTCTTGATCACTGCCGTTTCCACGGTTAAATTAAAAGAATTTCGACTATTTATCGCAGGGCTGGATCGTCTAAAATAATTTTGTAAATAAGGTAAATAGATCTCAAATCGTCATTCAATGAATCCTATTTTGCATCCCGTCAAACAGTACACTTGTCTTCAAGTAATAAAAGTTAGCAATAACAATAACAATAAAGGAGGCTTCGGATTGTTTAGCAGGACAATAGAAAAATAATAAAGATAACAAGTTGGTTCCGAAGTTCATTTACCACCAGTTTCTCATTGGTTTTCATAAGATTATTATTCTTCAATTTTTATACAAAGTTAAAGTTAATCAAATAAATATCAGTCAAATTCATCTCAGAATCTTATCAAGTAAAACAAATAAGTTCTAAGTGAACAAGAAATTGATTAGAAACTAAGCGAATTAACCAAAAACTCTAATTAAAGAAAAAAACTGAATTTTCAACAAATGTTCAAAAACAATTCTTGACAAAAACCAGATTTTAAAAAGATCAGTATTAGAGCTACAAAAAATTAGAGAGCAAACTTTATTGAATAGAACTTCAAAATTCAATGAGAAATCAAAAGAGAATTAACCAAAAAGTTTATCCTTCCATACAGAAAAAAAATTACAAAGAAAATTAAAACCAAGTCTGGAGTGTGTTGTGGGACACTTTTGTTCTTCTTCTGAAATCTTTATTTATAGGTTTTTTTTCTTCATGAATTTGAATTCAGGTTCAGATTCAAATATTGTATCTTGCCTAATATAATTTGTTGCCTTCTTTGTCACAAATTGTCTTGGAGATATATCTTTGCCAGGAATTCCTCCATTGTATTTTGAAAATTTCGAATATTTTTATGGACCAAGTCTGGGAGTTGTTTGTTTATGATATATATTTCAGTGACATACCTTAGAGGTTAATTTGGAAGGTATTCTCGTGAAGTTTCGGGGAGGTTGGTAAGAAAGACATTGAAACTTGCAAGTTCTGCTGTCTAAATTCTCTGGCAGCTCACAATAATATTTGGAAGTGTTCAAAATTGCCATGTATTCTCTTCATGTTTTAATGATGCTAATTTTCTGTTTCATTGTCAATGTTTTTGTCAGCTCCAAATACTTTTATTGAAACATTGAGGGAGCGCGTGTTCAAACCTTCCCTGACAACTATAGTTGGTGAAAATACAAAGTAATTTCACATAATATTTTCTTGTTCTTTTACATGTTGCCAAGTGACTCTTTTATAATCAGATATGATAGTTTTACAACATTCTGTAGCTTTATGTGTTTCTAGGGTTGCTATTGCATCAGTATCAGATCCTGTCTATGTAGCAGCAAAAAGGATGCGGGACTTGCAAGTAAATTCAGCTGTGATTGTAATGGAAAATAAGATTCAGGGGATACTTACGTAAAATCTTTTTCCCTGGCTTTAGTCTCTTCTCTTACAAATACATGATAGCAAATATAATTCATACCTGCATGCTTTTTATAAAAGCAATTTCCTTGATTGATATTTATGAAATGGACATTGGAAATGTTTATTTATGCACAATATATTATCCTGTGAATCTGTTCTGCAGTTCAAAAGACATCCTTCTGCGGGTCGTGGCTCAGAATCTTTCTCCTGAGACGACTCTTGTGGAAAAGGTGGTTATGATTTTATTATTTGAAGTAACTATACTGGAAAGGTTTATTCTGAGGTGTTGTTTCATTTGCCTGCCACTTATATTTGCTATGTTTCCTTAATTAATTCGATTTTCTTCTTTGTTCTTCTCTTTATTACTTGTTTTTTGTTAGGTGATGACTCCAAACCCAGAATATGCATCGCCGGAGACAACAATTCTTGACGCACTGCATATGATGCATAATGGGAAGTACTTACATCTTCCCGTGGTGGACAAAGGTTAGCTTTGCCTTAATTTCCTACGTACTTCCTTACGTAATTATGCTAAGTATTATTTAATTTGCACTTGCAGAGGGAATTGTTTCTGCTTGTTTGGATGTGTTGCAGATAACTCATGCTGCAATTTCTCTGGTAAATTTCATGTTTGAGTCTCTCATAAAATACATGATAAACTAAGCTATTTTAATGGATATTTGAAGACAAATATTCAGGTTATCCATTGTGTCGTGGTCTGGGACTCTGTTTCCGTTGATAGCTGATGCTGCATGATAATGATTTTTATAACAATTGGGTCATTATTAATATTACACAAAAAATTTCATATAACCTTGATTCTTGAATATTATGAATTAAAAAGTATGTACATTACTAACATTTGGTACTGTTAAGGGATGATAGTGTCCTGTTTCTAAGTTGTGTACTTTGTAGGTTGAAAGTAGTCCCGGAGCATCTAATGATGCGGCAAACACAGTTATGCAAAAATTTTGGGACTCAGCTTTTGCTCTAGAGCCGCCTGAAGATTTTGACAGCCATAGGTAGGTATCTTGGTGATATCTAGTTTATTTGTAATATATGCTGTTTTGTTCTGTAAATAAGCATATATGTCTGATTGCAGTGAAGCCTCTGGACTGATGACTTTGGACGGGGCAGATACCACAAAGTCTACATATCACTCTGTAGGTTTTGGAAATTCATTTGCTTTTAAATTTGAGGATCCCAATGGCCATGTGCATCGATTCTACTGTGGTAAGTGACATCTTGGGGAAAGCTTTGCATGAACTTAAATTTACCGATCTGCATACTTTTTCTGTCGCTGTGGACTTCCTGACCATAAGCCTGGATTTTTTATATTTAGAAGTTGTAAGTATTTGCTGCTGTCTTTTTTATAGGTGCTGAGCATCTAGACGAGCTTCTATCTGCTGTCATGCAAATAATTGGCGATTTTAACGGGGGAGAACGCCCTAAAATTCTGGTATGTTTTATTCTAACTTAGTTTGGTCTGCCATTTGGTCGTACTAAATGTATATATTATGACATGATGTCGGGTTTTGCTTCAATTCTAGTATAAGGACGATGAAGGTGATCAAATTATTCTTGAGGCTGATAACGATCTTGTGGCTGCTGTCAGCTATGCTAGGTCTGCAGGACTGAAGGTGAAGTTGTCTTCATTTTCTTAGTCTTTTCGTTTGACAATGTGGCCTTTCCATGGATCTGTTCTAATGTCTTTGATGCATGCTTACACTAAGCTTCTTTTTATTTCAGGCTTTAAAATTGGATTTGCAGTTTGCCAATTCGACCAAAGCAACAAAAGTACCATCTGGTACGGCCAGTATACAGAAAACCAGTACATTGTCTCTCCGTACTGGTATTTTTGCGGGTGTTGTTATTCTTACGAGCGTTAGCGTATTGGTGTACTTAAAGCGCTCTAAACAGTAATATATTTGCTAGTTTGAAAGCAAACATGCTATAATCTTATTCTGATGATTTCCAGAGTATACTCGTTGACAAAGGAAATGATGGACACGGAATAGGTGTATATGCTGTGGAGGTTTTCTAATCACCTCTTTTTATCTTTTTCTGTTTGGGTCAGATGTATTTATAACTTATGGTATAGTCGTAATTCTAAGTGTTACATTCTTCTCTATTAAGGTACTTGTAATTCTTTGTTCATCAACTTTTCATCACCCACCCCTCTAACCCAAAAAAGTAGCTTTGCTTCCAGCTATTGTGGTTAGGTGATGTTCTGTTATCAGCTGTAGATCACCGTCAAGGGCAAGCCATTTGAACCAGGAAACGGTTTTTGTTTTTGAACTGGAAACAATGTTCAGATCATATTATTTTTGGCTAGCAGATGGGACATCTAACCTACCTAGTGAACTGGATAAATATCACTTTAACTGTTTTCTTAATAGTGCTTCATATGACATTAGCTGGAGCCATTTATTTATTGTTGGGAGGGATAAAAGGCACCCGCAACTTTCCGTATTTTAAAAAAAAAATTAATAAAAGTAAAATAATAGAAGTGAGTCATTTTTTGTGTCTTAAAAGTTTGACTGTTAAGTAATGTTATTTTAACTTTGAAGCATAATATATTAAGTAAAATTAAATAAATCATAACTCATGAAATTAGAGTAAACGTAACAACAGAATAATAGTATCTATTAGCTAGAACAGATAGAAACTAAATAAGTATGACCAACATAATTATCTATTGTCACAATTTTGGTTAAATCTACACGAATTAATATTCTTTTTTTATCTAAAGCAACAGACTCCACCAGATTTTGGTTGATTTTGGCTAGTTTTCCTGGTTTTAGACTGATTCTTTGCATGACTTATTTTGGGATTAATATATATATAAAAGATGTCTATCACCAAGGCACCCAACATTTTGAAAGATTGGCAACGGTTGTTTCAGAAGTAGTGAAGAGCGAACTTGAGAGCCTTATTATCGATGAAAATGAAAGAAGGTTATTTTCCCTTGAGACCAATGCTCAGTTGTGTAACACTTTCTCCAGCTTACTTTCCATTGTAGAGGTTTCGAGTTGGTAGACATTTATCCTCTAACCCTTTGTGTGACAGGTGTAGTAATGAAGACGAAACTATGTTGCATCTTCAACGTGATTGTGCTGATTCAAATCAAGTGTGGCAACAACTGGAGTTGGACAGAAATCAGGCTTTCTAATGAACAGAACTGGAGTCGTCTACAAATATAAAAAGTTCAGATGGCATTATCTTTACGGTGGCTTGCTGGATCATTTGGAAGACAAGAAATGCAATGATTTTTAATGATACAAAGTGAAACACGTGGCAAGTCATCAACCCAATTCAGACTCTTCGTAAACACACCAAGGTGACGTGGAATCACTCATCACAGAGCATCCTTAATTCATTTGGAAACCCAGGGTAAAGCTGGCTTCGTTCGGAGGTATCTTTCGGGACCATTTGGCAATCAGATAACAGGTTTTCAGCTGCTTCTGGGCTCTCCATCGATTTCAAAGCTGAATTAATCTCATCACTGTATGGGATACGAAAAGCTTGGGAAATGGGTATGGATACATCATTTGAATATCAGATTCTAAAATGGCAGGGCAACTTGTCCTTCTACACTAACTCCGTTTCGTGCGTGCTGATGATATGGGAGTACTTATTAGAAGCTAATCGTTCTTTTATATATATATATATATATATATATATATATATATATTGTTCTTACTTAGGACTTAGGAGAGTCTTCATTTTCTTCTGTGAGGTAGTTGCTTGCTTGGTGTCCTATGAGATCTTGTTCCAATCTAAGTGATGCTCAAGTCATTATTCGGAGCAAGTGTTATAAGGGTTCTAATACTTACCTTTCTCATGGGGTTTGCTCACTATTTATAAGGGACAACTAACATGAGTTGCTACTAGTGGAAAAAGATCATTTAACAGCAGTTCTAAAGGGCCTACGAAGGCGGTTCCGCCACTGCCGTCATTTCTACTGTCGTAATAAGTACGTCATATATGAAGGCGGTTAAATAACCGCCATCGTATATGACACATACCAAGGCAGTTCGTCAACAAACACTGTAAAAAATCCTTTACAGTGACATAAATGACACTTTAAAATTGTAAACAACACCTATTAAGGTGGTTGTAACCAGGAACCGCCTTAATAGGTGTTGTTTACAAAGACGGTGGATGACCTTAACCGCCATAGCTTAAGCTATTTTTTTTAAAATGCTGCAGCTATCTGTGTTGCTGCCCAAAACCTGCATATATTTTCAGTCTTATATATATTTTCAGGCACATTACATATTTCAAATGTACATATGTTATAAAAGATTGGAAGAAACTAAATTACATTGCAATGGTGAAAACTTTATGTTACACTACAACATACTAGTATACATTATCCTAAACATAATCATATATAAGTCATAGGTACATTATCTTACACTACAACCTACTATGAACATTTACTTCTCATTTCAATGAAGTATGTTGCCCATTCTTTTTGAACATCCTTTATGGAATTATGGTCCAGTGGCTCTGAATCTGAAAAAGCCTAAAATAGGAAGATAGTGTTATTAGGATTCATCATATGAAACTAATAATAATTTTAACTTATGTGAGCACTTTCATACATCGTCCCAATAATCAGTGCTAGCAGCGCAAACTATGGTCTTCATCCAATGCATGACATAGTATCCACATTCCCAACTTCCATGTTGTTTGTTGCACTACAATTTCATCAAATTTAAATATTAAACAACTCCAAAACGAATTGAAGAGGTAGGTTGAATTAAGGTTGAATACCTTAGGAAGTATCCAACGTAGGCTCTAGATGTGGATGTAGATCTTCCGCCAAGTATACTACATACATTAATTGCACTAAAACAATTGACAATGATTAGTAACTTACATATCATACAAACAAGAGTGATGTATTATTTCAAGTTAATTAATTCATACCTTTGAACTACTTGTTTCATATCTAAACTTGGCATCTTATGCAGTGAACATAACCAAACCACACTGTTATCCGCAGGACAAATAAGCATCAGTTGTCAATGGGTCCTAAAACAGTCAATCCATTAGTCATGTTCTATAAATTATTGAATATTAAAATATAAAGAAAACAAGCTTACGCATGAATAAGAGGGGCAAAGTAAATTCTTTTTCAGGTTTCTGAAATCCATTTCTGTATATAAGTCTGGCATTCCATTTTTTTATTCCCAGACCTTTGTATACTTTGGAGCTCCAAAAGTCCATAAATATCACCATTCCCAGTGTTATAAGCTAAGTTATTTATGTACCTGCATTTTTAATATCATGAATATGAGTAAGAATATAATTTTATTGAAAGAAATTTAAAAATGATTATATTTATAGCTTACTTACATCATCCATAACTGAGTGACTGCAATGTTTACCATCTGGTTTCCCTGCACGATTTCAATTAGGTCTTGCATGTATAAGTACAATGGTATACCACCATTGTCCACACCAAATACTCTCTTATCCCACTCAATGGCACACGATGAATCAAACATGTCATGGGAAAGCCTAAGCAACTCCTGAATTGGATTCACAATTGGTTGGAGTTGCTGGGTGGTTGGGGCTCAGGATCTAAACTACCAAGTGCTGGTGATTTCAGATTCCTCTCAGAGTCCTGCAACCAAAAATACAAAATGTATTAATTTAAATAACATTAAGTGTAAATTTAAATAACATTAAGAGAAATGATGATAATATACCTCATGTTTTTTATGAATGGCCTTGAGGAGATGTGTAGGCCAAATAATAAAAGTACCGAGTGCCTCTCCCACAAATCTAACCTCTGATGTGGGTACTGGCACCTCGACATCTGCATGTCTAACTTCTTCGACAACCATTCTAGCAAAATCATCTCTAAGTGGCACTGTGTGGATTGTTGAACTTGTTGCATACACTCTCCCAATCGCTACTAAACGAGGAGGATCTCCAACAAATAACTTACACCTATATGAAATATCAGTGTTTGTGTCCTCCTCGTCCTCCTCCTCAGCAGCACAACTATCCTTTGTGTTAACTCTCCCAGATGTAGGTAATACTTTGTCTTGCTGCATAGGAGTGTGTTGTTGTGAGATGCCCATGGATTCAAGCGTCTGCTCAAAATCTCGTCTTAATTCTTCTCTTAATTCTCGTTTTAATTTTTCTCTCATTTTAGCTAGCTGGTCTTTTGTTGGTGCAGACGCAGATGAAGCTCGGGGCACTAAGCCAAAAAATTGTCTCACACCTACACCATACCCAGCAGTCCGAACACGACCTGGGTGCTCTTCTCTCCCAATAGCGGCAACCAAAATATCTTGTCTTCCTTGAGTCACAAAACTCCCCTCTGAGCTCTGTTGCACTAGATCATCCTATAAAATAATAAAAATATATGTCAACATTAAATAATAACAAAGAAAACATTATTAACAATAACTTACAATCCGACTAGCAATCTCCTAAGACTGTGCAGATGTCATCTGTCCTCCTGGTTTATTCCTAGCCAACTTCCACTTCTCATGTTGACTAGGAGGGGATAGAGGAGAAAACACATCATTTGAAGATGAATTTTTGATCTTTTCATCCATAATCTTTCTTTCTAATAAATCATAACCACCCTCCCCCCCCCCGCCCCCGCCCCCCCAGACAATCAGTGGGGGGTGACATTCTTATGCGCAATTTCTTGTGCTTTCGCCCTCTTCTCCTACAAAATAAATAATTTCATTTGTGACATCATATAATTTAATTCAGTTTTGATTAAAAAAGAATAAAAACAAACCTGCCAAGAGGGATCCTCTCTACTTTGGACAAATTGTGCCCAAGTCTCTTCATCAATTCCATATTTTTGACAAGGGGACTTGCCTTGATATTTTCCATAGACGTATAAACTGGTCAAGGTGGCCTTGAATTGTCTCCATTTTATAGCAATTGATGACATAATCTTCTTCCTGACCAAGCTGGTTTCTTCAAACTTAAAGCTTGTCTGAAAAATTAAATAAATAAGTCATTAAACAGTGAACAACATAACTCATCATGTAATTAAACTTTAAATGAGTTACTTACACAAAGATCCTGCCAAATTAGATCTTTTTCTGCTTCAGTGACATGATCCCAGTCTGGTACCAAAATAGAGACTTTTGTTCGTGCTAATACACCTAAATAACTTGCAAATTGGGCCTTATTAGGGCCTGAAGCCCTACCAGCTTGAGGATCTACGTCAACTGGGAATTTTACACCACCAAGATGATTAATGGCAATAGCTTTCATGCGTGTAGCTTCCCTAGTCTTCTTTGAAGAATCTGCCATCAATATCTTCATGCATCGCTCAATTGGGTACATCCATCGTAAAAACACAGGACCACATAGTCTGATTTCTCTGACTAGATGAACAATTAAATGGACCATAATATCAAAAAAAGAAGAAGGAAAATACATCTCTAATTGACACAATATAATGATGGCTTCATTTTCTAATTCATCCAACCTAGTAGGATCGATCACTTTCTTACAAATAGCATTGAAGAATAAGCAAAGACGAGTGATGACTTGTCTAACATATTTTGGTAGAATTCCATGAATAGCCACTGGGAGAAGGTCTTGCATCAGAACATGACAATCATGAGATTTTAAGCCCATAAGTTTCAAATCATCCATTGAGACAAGGTTTTTTACTTTTGAAGAGTATCCTTGTGGTACTTTAACACTAAGCACTTACAGAAACTGATCTTTTCAGATTTTGACAAAGTATGACATGCTGGTGGCAAGTAAGTTCGTTTACCATGAGGTTGTGGTTGTAACTTCAACCGAACACCCATCTCAACTAGATCTTTACGAGCATTTATTCCATCTTTTGTCTTTCCTTTAATGTTTAACAATGTTCTAATTATACTATCGCAAACATTCTTCTCTACATGCATAACATCTATGCAATGTCTAACATCTAACTTTGACCAATATGGAAGTTCAAAGAATATGGATTTCTTCTTCCATATGTTTTTCACATTGATATTCTTAAGGGTTTTTCCAAAAGTCACCTCGACGTGGCACACTCGGTTATAAACTTCCTCACCAGTTAAGGGTGGAGGTGCAGTTCTATCCTCTTGACAACCGTTAAAAGCTTTTTTCAACTTGTGATAAGGGTGATTACGTTTCAAAAACCTTCGATACCCAATGTAAGAAGTCTTCCTATCATATTTCAGTTGATGGTAACTGGTGTTCTCTTCACATATCGGGCAAGCGTGATGTCCTTTAACACTATAACCACTCAAATTTCCATATGCTGGAAAATTATTAATAGTACAAAATAGTAATGCACGTAAATTGAAATTGACCTTTTGATATGCATCAAAAACCTCCACGCCTTCATCTCATAACAACCTCAAGTCTTCTATCAAAGGACTAAGATAAACATCTATGTCATTTCCAGGTTGCCTTGGTCCTGATATCTTCATGCACAACCAATACGGCAAATTAAAAATAACTAGCAAAATAGGCCATGAACTATATTTGCTACTCAAATTACCGTATGGATTCATTCCATCTGTTGCAAGACCAAGTCTGAGATTTCTTGGATCACTTCCAAACTCAGGATATAAACAATCAGTTTTCTTCCATTGTGGTGAATCAGCAGGATGTCGTAACAACCCATCACATATTCTTCCATTTGAATGCCATGTCAAGTTCTTTGCATCTTTAACATTAGCAAAAAAACGTTTTAATCATGGTATGATTGGAAGATACCACAATACTTTTGCGGGGACCCTTTCTCATGTCATCTTCGTCACCGTCACCGTCATTGTCTTTTACTTTGTATCTTGATACCCCGTATCTAGGACACTTATACAATCCTTCAAACTCTTTTCTATACAATATACAATCATTGGGACAAACATGTATTTTCCGATACTCGATATCCATTGGACACAATATCTTCTTGGCCTCATAGTGACTGGTTAGCAATGTATTACCTTCTGGAAGAATTTGATGAAACAATTCGAGTAATTTGATAAAACTTTTATCAGTCCACCCATTTCTTGTCTCGATATTAAATAGTTGTAATACTGTTGACAAACGGTAAAACTTGAACAACCGAGATACAATTCTGTCTCTGAATCATCTTTCAATGAACCATACACATGTGCTTGGTGGAAACTATCTTCTCCAATATCACGAATAATGTCTTCCATGCTATCTTCAGAATATAAATTAGAATATTCACATTAAGTGGCAGATACACTAGAATATTGCTCCAAAACTTCACCATGCCAAGTCCATATTGTATAGCTCTTCAAGAAACCATCACAAAGAAGATGTTCTCGTATCAACTCAATATCTTGTCTTCTCCCATTCAAACAATTCACACACGGACAATAATATTTATTATTTACTCCCGCTACATTCTGCTTAGAAAATTGTAGAAACTCTTCAACACCTTTCTCATATACATCACTAATTCGACTTGCATTTATCCAACTTCGATCCATGACTACGTGTAGTAAAAAAAAATCATTCATATTATACAAGTCATAAATTAAACAAAATATTTTTTGGGGATTTAAGATCTCCGAACTTAAAATACTAAACAAATTGTCGGGGATCGAACATCCCCGGACTCAATACCAACACGTTTTGATGTAAGTACATATCCGACAAAAATTGCCGGGGATCGACCATCCCCGGACTCAATACCAACACATTTTCATGTAAGCAAATATTACATACAAATTGTCGGGGATCGAACATCCCCAGACTCAATACCAACACATTTTCGTGAAAGTATACACAACAACAATCATTTTAATACACAAAGCATTAAAAGCATATAACAAGAAAACTAAACAATTCAAACATTTCAAAAATACATAAAGACGTACCTCTTGGTTGCCGACGAGAATGACTATGGTGGAGGAGAAGAGCGCAAAGATGGAGGTGGAGGTAGAGGAGGACGTCGCGAGGATGAAGGTGGAAATAAAGGAAGAGGGCTCAAGGATGGAGGTGGAGGTGGAGAAGGAGGCACGATGGTGGAGGTGAAGGAGGAGGAGGCACGACGGTAGGTGGAGGTGGAGGAGGAGGCGCAACGGTGGAGGTGGAGGGCGTGACGGAGAAGGTGGAGTTGGAGGAGTATGGCGCAAGGGTAGGTGGAGGTGGAAGAGGAGGGCGCGACGAAGGAGGTGGAGTTGAAGGAGGATGACGCAAGGGTGTAGGTGGAGGAGGAAGACAATGATGTGAGAGGTAGAGGAGAACGTGAGTGCGAGGGGTAACGGCGGGGAGAAGAGTAGAAGAGAAAGTGAGCTGACCTAGAAAAAAAAGGGCTATAACGGCGGTTGTGGGGCTCCAACCATCGTTATAGTACTCGAAAAATTAAAAAAAAAATTGCTGGGAAGCTATAACGGCGGTTGGAGCCCAACAACCGCCGTTATAGCCCCTTAAAAATAAAAAAAAATTAAAAGCTGTAAGGGGAGATACGAAGCTTTGCTGCGTAAGATGGAGATACGAAGGTAGTTGTTTTTATTAACCGCCTTTGTATTATTGAACTTAATTTCAAAATTGTCACCATGTTATTGTTTAATACGGTTCCGTTTTAACTGCCATTTTATCTTGTCGTACAAAGTGTTTTTTCCACTAGTGTGCAATGTTATTAGTCGTGGTGCAAAGGCACAACAACTTTTACAAATTGCTACTGTTTAGAGGTTGTCTGGAGATGGCTAAGCATTCTTTAATAATATAATTCATACTTGGTCACCCACTTCTCAGTCAAGACCATCTACCTGTCAGATACCTACCGGATATCTTCTTGGCCCTATGATACACTTTTCCCCCGAGCTTGAGTGTTGATTGTGGGAGGTGAATGTGGCTTTCCGATACATTTTCGTTGAAAGAATCCTCGTCTCATAAGCTAACTCCTTGGGTTAATACCATTTGTATATTCACAGACTTTGACGACTCTTTGTTGGAGACCATAGAGTGCAAATCTCACCTGACAAGTGTAGAGGCTTGATGACGTAAGCTTCCTCGAGATCTAAGCCTCCTTGTATCGAACGGTGGGGAGGCAAAGCGTCCCTTCTGAATGACCGTTGGCTTGGTTTTGCTATAAATAGAGGTGTTGCATTGTACGTTTTGCAAGCTTCTCAAATTTCCTCTGATATTTGATACCTCCAAAATTTTCTCATAGTGGCTAGGTGCAAACCTTTCGTGCCTAGAGGTAATGATGTCGTCATTGTCTAGCTTCACTAGTCCACGGGTAGTGTGTCGTTGAGTGGTTCATCCAATTCAGAGGACTCGGGTAGTTTGGTGGGCATACTCGAGGAGTTCAGGTTAAGGGTGCATGACGAATTTGCTGAACACCCAAATAAGGCCGGTATGCTATTGGTGGAGATAGTCGAAGGCAATCTCCCTCGTCGATTTGGGTATGAGTGGACGAGCTCTCAAGTGACTTACCACTTCTCCAAGTATCGGTAGTCTTCTATGGTCGAATTTTTTTCAGCAAGCTTCTTATCTTTGCCGAGGGGATCTTGGATGCTGAGATGTTCGTGGAGAGATGCATGACTATAAATAATGTATGCCATGGTCGAGAGGGTCATGGGACCAATTTCTTTTTCATATACGCGTGCTTATTCACAGGCTCTCATGTTCGTCTTCCCTTCAATGAGTTCACCATGGGTGTCGTACACTCAATGTTGCACCTATGCATCTACATCTTAACACCTAGGCATCTCTTCAAGGTTTTTGACTTTTAGCCAAAATGTTCAACTTGAATCCATCTCCCCATGTATATTTGCATTATTATAGCTCTTGTCCAGCTAGTCCTGTTAGGTGGTTATCTTTAATAAGCTAACTTGGAGCTGTTATGCTTTCTCCTTTCTCTTATTCATATAAATACTTTAGAAATGCTTTTTTCAAAATCTCTATCATGCCTACTGACAAGCGTTATTTTTTCAATGGGGATACTCCTAAGTTCCCCTTATACTGGACTCGAGACCCAGTCTGCTATAATTCTTGGCCGAGGTCACCTATGATCGGGGATGACAAGAAGATGTTTAATACTTTAGATAAACTTCTGTAGAAGGTTTGGGTCTGGAATATATCTAAGATTTTCCTTTCTTCATACCGCTGGGTTGATTTAAAAGGTTTGTGTGTATTTTTAATGTCATTCCTATGGTAGATTTTAACTCTAGTAAATCATTTATTGTATTTTAGGCATAATGACTCAGTAGGGTGTCGAGTTCTTAGATCGTTTGGAGAAGGTAAGGTCGAAACGCGCTCTTGCCGACAGGGGCGTAAACCTCTCGACCTGGTCGAATGCTAGCTCCTCCCCCTTTCATTGACCTGACTCCACCACCCATGGTTGATAAGAAGAATAAGCGAAAATATCACTCCAAGAAACACTCCTCTTCGTGCCATTCCTCGAAGAGGCCTCACCCAAGCTCTCTAGAAGTGAGTGCGAGTAATGTCACTCAGTTGTTTACCCTTGACTTGACCTTTTTTATGGGGAACAATATTGCGCTCTCTCCTGTCGAGAGGGGTGTCATTAATGCAACAACGATTGAAGAGTTGGCAGTAGCGTCCTTAGAGATACAAAGTCGAGCTTTGGCATTTACCAAAGTGTTGTGTGCCGAGGTGGCAAAAGGCTTTGCTACCGAGATGGTAACTAGTTCCCTTAAGGCTGCCTTAGATGCCAATGTTGCTCAAGTGGAGCTGTTGAAGAAAGCTCAATCCGAGAGGGATACTCTTAGGACAAAATGTGAAGAGCTTGAGAAAGAGAAAAATAAATTTGTCGACAACATCAAGGGGCTTGAATAGAACTTGGCCGAGGCAACTCTGGCCCATGATGATGCAGAGCTCAGGACTCCTCATTACGTGGTGTGATTAACACCATTGCCGGAGGCTTTTCATGGGGAGACCCATCTGTATCTGCTAGGAAAAAGTACATGTGAACGATCCAAGTGATTCATGCAATATATGTGCCCATGAAGCCCAAGATGCCTCCCATCACGTTTACAGATGCTAATTTCAAAGGAATCGACGTCACAAGATGACCCAGTGGTAATCACGGTTGAGATTGAGAACTTTGTGCTAATGAAAACACTAGTAGACTAGGAAAGCTCGGTAGATATCTTGTATTGAAAAACTTTCAAGAAGTTATATATATCAGAGGGCAACATATAGCCTTACAATGACCAGATCATAGGCTTCTCAAGAGAACGGGTCAACATGCGAGACTATATTGACCTCTATACCAAATTCGATGAAGGAAAGATGCAAAGCAGAACGATTCAGATACATTATCTACTAGTGAAAGCTAACACGTCATACAACGTGTTATTGGACAAGTCGTCCTTGAACCAGCTGACTCAACCCCACATTTAGTGATGAAGTTTCATTGGTCTCGAGAGACATCATCACACTGCATGTAGACTAGAAAACTGCCGGTGAATACTATGTTACCAGTCAAAAGATGGAATCTCTTATTCCAGATCAAGAAAAAGCAAGATGTCGAGAAAGGAGTCTAAGGAGAAGTCATGTTGTGGCCTTAACCGATTTGGATCCCCGTACTAAGGATGTCCGAGTCGAGCCAAGCGAGGATACATGTCCGACACCCTTGCGGGATGAAGAGCAACCCTCTAAAGAAGACGTTGAGAGCATAAGCCGAATACTTGTAGACAACTCTGATATATTCACGTGGATAATCATAAATATGTCAGGGGTGAACCCAAGCATAATTGTCCAGAGGCTCGCAACATACAAAGAAGTCGAGTGATTCTTCCTGCACCTCCATGACGACTTCTTGCACCTCCATACTAATAATGATTTTACAAAAGTATACTTTTGATATTTTTGAAAAACCCATTTTACCCTTTTCATACCTTCATCATCTCCTTCTACCATTTCAGGCTCCAACAACCCTGCACCTCCATACCTTCATACGCAGGTTCCTGCACCTTCCAAATTTCTTCCATTGTTCTCGTCTTGCATTAGAGAAAAGCTTGAGCACCACACAAGTTCCACCATTGTATCCTCCATCTACCTCCATCCACTCTCCACGGGCACCACAAATGTTCCACCACATATCAAATTTTTAACAATACAATCAATTGGAGTAAAGGTAAGGTGTATTGTATGTTTAATTTCATATTGGAGTGAAAGTTTGAGAGTTTAATGGCGGACGACGGCGGTGGAGGGCACTTTTCGCCGTTGAAAGTCGTCGTTGCAGAAAAATATTGCGGGTTCTGTAACCCGCAATGCATTTGAATTTTCGAATGCATTGCGGGTTACAGAACCCGCAACATATTTTTTTTCTGCAAAATGTTGTATTTTTTGGTTACTTTGGATTTTGAATTTTTTTTTTCCTTGTTTTAGAGCTATGGCAAGAACTAGAGGGTGTCAAGAAAGATCGACAGCCTTTGTAAGGCGAGGAGACAGACGTGATGAAGCTGCTGAGGCAAGGGGATTCCCAGGTGGCCCTTCTGATCGTTCTGTTTTGATTAGTTACCCTGAGCACATTGCGTTTAGACTATGGACTGGTGAGGTAAGATATTTACAATTTCCTATACTGTGTTGGTGATTGGATTAAATTCAATTAGTTACATGAGTATTAGGAATATGAATTATATTGTTATTTGTTTTGTATAAGAACGGGGAGAACTGAGATTGGTCTCCCATGGAAGAAAATTTAATAAATTTAGGATTCCTTGCCCACAAGTTTATGCTATTGTAGAAAATTCTAGATTGCTACCTCTTTGCAGGATTGCCTATGAAGTTCTTGACAAAGGCTTAATTACAGCCTCTGTTGAGAGATGGTACCGAGATACAAACTCATTCCATCTACCTGTTGGAGAAATGACGATCACATTAGATGATGTGTCGTCTATATTGCATCTTCCTATTGTGGGACAATTCTCAACATATGATGCTTTGAATCATAATCTTGCCAAGAATATGCTGATGGAATTATTAGGAACATAGAGACTAATTCAAATGAAGAGTTAAGAAGAAATAAAGGTGCCCAAGTTAGACTAGCTTGGTTGAGGGAGGTTTATGAGTAGTGCTGCTAGAGCTTATTTACTACATCTGTTAGGGTATACTATATTTGCAAATAAGAGTGCAACTTGGGTTTCTGTCTATTATCTTCCATTGTTTAGAGACCTTGACATGTGTGGACAGTGGGCTTGGGGAACAGCTGCTCTGACATTTATGTATGAGCAATTAGGGGATGCATGTCTTAGTGAAACAAGACAGTTGGGAGGCTTTCTTACTATTGTTCAGGTATAATTTGAATCTTAATTTAATTATATGTTAGAAGTTATATAAAGTTGTCAATTGAAAATAGTCATTGTTGATTTGTTTAAAATAATATAGGCATGGATTTACGAGCACATCCTGTGATGGGAAGAAGGACTTTGAATTCTAGATACGATGAAAGTTTTCCACGGGCAGCTCGATATGTTGTCGGACATCATGTTTCGAGCTTCCTTGAGGTCAGGGCCCATTTAGACCGGTTGACATATACTGATGTTGTGTGGACTCCATATCATTCTCACCGAGTAGCTCTTCCATTTGAGACTATATCATTATTTCGAGGGCACATCCGTTACGGGTCCACTTGTGAGAAATATATGTCAGATCGTGTCTTGCGACAGTTTGGGTACGAGCAGAGAATTCCAGATGTTGTTTTGCCTCACGATGGTGCTGTTTTTGAGACCATTGACTATAGATGGTTACATTTTGCTGATCATTTGGTTAGCGGTCTTACTCCAGCATCCGAACCACATGCATTCTCAAACGACTACATGGATTGGTTTATGTGTATCTCTCATCCATTTATTACTCCTGGTGCTGAGGATGAGGCGCCGCGTGTGCCATCTCGTTGTCTATCTCGTAGTCCAGCTGACATAGACCCTCCCCCTCCGTCGGATCAGGAAAGGAGTCCAATTAGTTATTTTTCTTGTCAATGTTATTTAATTCATTTTAAATGATTGATTCGATTAATGTGTTATATAGACGTATTGTAAATGTTCTGCAAAGGATGATTGATTGTGGCGACGTGCGAGAAGGCACTAGTGCCTATGAAGGGACTCAAGAGGCACTGCAGTACGCCCGAAAAGGTTGTCATGAGGGAACTGTGTACACACGTCGTAACAAAGGAGGTCGTGGCAGAGGAGCAGGACATAGTTGATATTACTATGTTATTATTTGTATTTTAGATGATAGTACTTATTATGTTATTATTTCTACCCAAAACTATGTTACTATTTGTACCGATTACTATGATATTGGTATGTTATTATTAGTATTCCTCATCATATTGGTTACTATGTTATTTCAAATGATAGACAACAAATATAGTAAGCAAATGCTTTTACAATCATCAATCATCTCCAAGATTAATGTACAAGTTATTAGGTTGTAACATGTTTGTAAAACGTTGCATACGACCAACGTAATACGATGACCACAATCTTGCCTCTGGATAACAATACTTTGACCAAAACATGTCTTCTGTAGGTAAAGGACTACCATCCCGTAATTTCACCTGAAAATAATTAACATTCATGTTAATATAACGATAAATATTAAACTTTTTGGCGTTATTTAGATCATTATAATACGTACCTGCACAAAATGTGACCCATACACATGTCCTATACATATTATCCTATGTGAATGGATATAACTCAGTGGTCTACTTCTTAATGGAAAAATGGTTATGTTCTGCTTCAGTGATAAGCAAACTAATACCACATTATATCTACTAGCAATAACATAACCCATGTCAGGAATCGTCATCCATTTTTGCACAGTAGCCTGCATGTTGAAATTGTACATATTACATTAATAATTACGCATGACTTAAATAACAATACTTAATGATAAATGTGCTTACAATTATTGATCGTTCAAGCAGCAATGAATTCTTCAGTTCCTCAACTCGATCAAATCCGCCTAAAATGGCAGCATATTCATCATGCCAAGCACAAAGTTCTTTGAACAAATCCATACAAACCAATGACCACGATTCTTCACCCATACCCAACAATGCAGCAATAGATCGATATCCACAATTTCCATCTGCTTTCACATCAACAACATCTTCGATAAATGGATGACAAATCGGATAAAATTGATCAAGCATTGGAACAACTTTTTGACTCAGTGTTAATTGTGATTTTCTCCTCAACCCCTTTTGTGAAGAGCAACTATCATCGATTGAATGAATTTTATCGACATGCTCAAAATAAGATGGGTTACGCTTTGTTGACCTCTCATGTATTTTTTCTTTACGTGTTTGTGAGCTTTTTGTTTTGACTTTCTCTCTTGGCGGACACATTCATGTCATGTCAGGATAAGCAATTTCACGAAGTTTGTTCTTGATTGTAAGTTTTCCTCCAATATCAACCTCTTTAAATCGTTTAGCAATGGCATCAAATTCTTGTTCATATGACAACTCAGAAGATGACTGACCTGATGATATGTCTGAGAAGCTTAGTTGAGTCCACCTAACATGAACTTCGTTAAGTGGTATTACACCAAATTGATATCTAGCTACTGCACAAGTACATGGCAATCCATGGGTAGATCTGAGGACACAACCACAATGTTCACTATCGAAGCTCACATGGTTAGCTCTTTGCACTTCTTCAGCTATCCATAACAAAGCATACCTGCTAACCATACCTACCAAATGTTTGTATAATGTCAAATTGAAGTTATGACCAATAACATGTATACTCATCTCAAATGAAGCTTTAATTTCATTATGTTGAAGAATCAGGACGTTGTTAATTGCATCCCAACAAGTACACAAATCTCCCATGCTATTCTGCAATGTACGTTTCAGATTCCAATGAGCCTGTTCAACCCTGCAAAAACATAAAACAATATTAATATCTTATATAATCATGTTCAGAAACATATTATTATAAACATATTAACTAATATACCTATTTGAGGTAGTGTTGCCCAAATGCATGACCTTATCTGTCCAAGCTTTAACAAATTTCTTCTTGTGGGGAATGAGCTATGTCTTGTTCACATAATCAACAAACAAAGGCCAAGATGAACAAACAGATTCAAAGTCCTTCACAACTTCATCATATGCATCACAGTTATGACAATCCATCACTTCACCCCATGCATTCAAAACAATGTCCCATGCCTCCTTAGAATCAACATACATTTTACATTTGGCTTTAACATTTTTGTTAATGTGAAACCGACATAGTATGTTAGTTGCTTCAGGAAAAACAACACTTATTGCATTCATCATAACAAGGTCTCTGTCACTAACAATCACTTGAGGGTACACATCTTCCCTGAAAAACAACCCTTTAAGTCTCTGCAATGACCATATGAAGTTATTTTCACGTTCTGTTGACAATAACACAAAAGCAGCTGAAAAAGTTAACCCCGTGGATGTGACACCAACTATTTCAAGCAAAGGAAGCCTATATTTGTTGGTTTTGTATGTGCTATCCATCAATAGGACAATGCTAAATGCATTCAACAACTTAACTGAGTCAGAATGTGTCCAAAAGACATCACTCACAACTTCTGAATCCTGATAACACCTACTCCAGTGAATATACTGGTCACGCTCCAGTAACATCATTAATTGCTGCAATTCAGTTATTGATCCTCTAACTGACCTCTTGTATGTGTATCTTGCATTATACAATTGTTTGATTGTTGTCACATTGTCTTTATTGTTCTCTTTCAAAGTCGATGGCTTCACAAGACTTTTTGTCATGTCAACAACCAAGGCATGCTCATCAGGTTTTAATCTCCCAGCATAAGGGTGTCCAACTAATGTCTCAGCAAGATCATGATTATGTAAGTCACATATAACTTTCAACACCCAACCTTCTCCATTTGAAATAGGTTTACCCCGTAATCTAAATGGACAATCACACTTTCTTGTCCCTGTAATGGTAACCTCCAAATCATTCCTATATTTTCCACTCCTTTCACAACCCAATAATACAAATGTCTTCCTTCCTTGTTGACCTGTTGCTTAATCAGATCTCAATATGACAACCACAAATCCAAGAGAAAAAGCAATTTTTCGAACCCATTCAAGTAAATGATCTCTAGTAACAAATACCTAAACATAAAATTCATACAATTTTAGGTACACAAATTTAGTAAGCATCACAATTTATCCAATAACAAAATTTAGTATAATCAAATTCATTTACCTCATTTGTTGAAAAATGAAAACCACACTCATGTTCGTTAACCATGACACCACTATCATGTGATTGTTCCATTTCTGATATTTTATCTACTTCTTCAGAAAATTTACTGCACTTGTCACCTTCCATCGTAGACTACATAATTCATTCAAAAGAATTACAAAACCAACTCAAATAAAATATACAATTAATGTTAAGTTAAAGAACAAATAAATAAATAAAAAACACATTTTCAAAATACATCGCGGGTTCTACAACCCGTAATGTAAATTTTTTTTCAAAATTGCATTGCGGGTTGTAGAACCCGCAATGTATTTTCTAAAAATTTTTACATTGCGGGTTGTAGAACCCGCAATGTATTTTTTAAAATTTTTTTGGCTTGCGGGTTCTACAACCTGCAATGTAAAAATCTTTAGAAAATACATTGCGGGTTCTACAACCCGCAATGCAATTTTGAAATTTTTTTAAATTACGGGTTGTACAACCTGCAATGTGTTTCAAAATTTTTTACATTGCGGGTTGTAGAACCCGCAATAGTGAAGGTGCGGCACAATTTGTTACGGGTTGTAGAACCCGCAACGCCTTTCAAAAAACATTAACATTGCGGTTTGGAGAACCCGTGAACTGAAAAAAAAAAAAGTAGAACACACCGTCGACGATGAATACCGCAACCTTCTTCCTCCTCCCAACCTCCTTCCTCCTCCCAGCAACAACTTTCTTCTTCAGCAACTCCTATAACAGTTTTTTTCCACATTTGTAATCTCTCTGCATTGCTCTCACAATCCTAAACCTTTGTCAATGTCTTCACTGTCACCAACGCAGCACCTCTAAACGTAGCACCTCCAAACGCAACACCTCCAAATGTCCTATTCTTTTATATTTTTCTTTTAAAATGAAGGGCATTTTGATCTTTTACTTATGTCTAAAATTGGAATTCTAAAAAATTATGGAGGTGCAAGAAGTTGTCATGGAGGTGCAGGAAGAATCATTCAAAGAAGTCAATGTGACTCAAAAGAAGAGGAAGCTAAGTGAGGTCTACTTGGACACCAAGCAAACTACATACAACTTTTATAAGAATTCATTTTCTCTGATGATTTTCTGCTCAACTTTCGAAAGCCAAAAATAAAAAAGTGCATTCGGAGTTCTTATCATGTTAGTCAAAGTAAAGCAACGCAAGGTCCCATTCTTTCTTTTTTTGTACAACACAAAAGCATATCCAAATCAAACCCTTTTTCCGACAGCTTCCTTGCTTTATATCCCTATGTCCTTACCGTAATAGATTGATGAGAAAAACAACGTAATAAATAAAGAAAAAGCAAATGTCACCAAGTCCGAAAAAGCATTTTATTATTGAGTTAAACTTTGAAAAATACAAATCAATTCTTAAATTCATTTTTTGTTTGGTAGTACCACCTGAGTCCTTTACGAGGTTAATCGTGATAATATTTTCAAAAATATAACGAATTATCCAAAAAGAAAATCGTTTCAGGACATGTGATTCGGTAAGAATAATCTAGAAATTTACTTTAATAATAATGACGCATAAAAGAATAAAAAAATCTTTTTTACTCCATAAAATTAAATAGTTGAGCAGTAAGTACAAGATTAATATGGATTACAAATGAAGCCACTAGCAATCAAAATATCGAATAGTTTGTCAACAATAGCCTTCATTAGCAAAAACAGCCACCACGCTAATGACTGAGGTACACTATAGACAACAGCAAACCTACCCTTGCTGCCAAATCATGGATAAAAGGTTAAAGAGAGACAGCTTTTCAAATCTAATCAAGAACGAACTAGACAAGAATCAAACCACATAGCTATGTGAACTAGCAACCACAGAAGCATTGGCAATTTCTACAAATACTTCCGTGCAAGAGCTCGGACTTTAGTATCAAAATGTGATGACGTGATCCGGGAGCCAGGCAAGTACAGGGGATTGAGGAGAGTCTGCAATTTCCCAAACAAGCAATAAAGTTACTTCATCTTATACTTCAACAATCCATAAAACGAAGTTTTCAAACAGATTTGACATAAGAATTTGCACTTATTTTCACAATCAAATTAAGAGGACAGTTAACAATTTCAGCTTCTTTTACTGATAGGAGTGTTCCCAATCTTATCCTCTCACGCAGAACAAAAAGTAGTAGTTTAAACTCCGAAACTCCAACTACCGAAAAGGAACCATTGGGAACTTATTTTGTATTCTTCATATTGATACAGGAAGAATATTGTTCTCCAAAACAGTAAGGATGGAATTCTGTAAGAGTTATATAAAACTTTAAAATTCCGGTTTGTCAACTGTCATTCTAGTTGTAATAATGTACCAAGTAAATGCTAGGTAATTTAGCTTTACCTATTATAGTGAAACATTGAGTTCGTAATTAGGGGGAAAATGTAAAATGTGGCTAATTCAACATTTTGACAAGACCGGGGTTTTTTTTTTTATTCCAACTGCTACAGATACTTTGTATAGTCAGCAAAGCATGCTTCAAGGAAGGAACTGATAAACATGAACTTTCTCATTATCCCGTTTCAAGAGAAGCATATTGTAGAATAAGAAAAGGCCACATATGAGACTAACAAATTAAGGAAATGATAAATATGAAGTATGTTATTAGGGTGAGCAAGAAAAAAACATATTACCTTTATGTAAAGCTCGTGCACCTCTTGGAAGAAACTTTTAATGCCATCATCATTACGAGAGTCATGTAGTAACATAAATCTGGTATGTATGATAAGTCAAGGAAATCTCACACACAAATGCAGGAAGAATGTTTATAAGCTTTTAAGAATTCCCCATTCTTGGCTTTTTCATTTTGTTCCCCTTCCAGTGACGGCAGGGGAGCAGGAACAATGGTATAATTATACAATTAAAGAAGCAAACTAAACTGAATGGTCTAAGGTGGGTACTCAGTTCTTCATTTATTTGGAAAAAACAAGATTAAACAAAAAAAGGTGAGCAACACAAGGGCAATACAACTTTTTTTATCTCAACAGTAAATAAACCCAAACCCCACATATAAAGGATATGACCAGCTGTAACATACACGGACACCACAAGTTCATTAAACCTGTCTACCGATTTCAAGTACCTGCATAGAAATGTTAAGGAACAAGATGTTGAGAAAAAGAACATGTAGAACAAGAAGCACAAAAGAGGATCATGATGTAAAAAGTTTCAAATATGAACTAGAATTATGTATCAGCCAAAAATTTAACTCACATAGCACTAGTAGTCCATGCAAGGTCCTGAACAATATCCAGAGCAGCATGGAGGATAAATTGATGCAGCTGAGCAGCATCCTCTCTCTGTCACCAGAGCATGGAATTGTAAAATGATGTAAATTTGGTGAAGAAAAAGAATAAACTTCTTTCAAAGCCATATAAGACAAGCTGATGCACGAGATTCAGATAAGTATTTAAATTAATTAGGTGAAAAAACCAAAACATAAAACAAATTATTCCATAACATTTTTCACACAATAGCGTAAAAAAAATCACACAACTTAAATTGATGCATGCGTGATCATGGGTCCACCTAAATAGTCTGAAAACCAATATCTAGCAAGCAGCATGTTAAACAAATATAAATAAATTTCATAGATCAACAAAAAGCTTGAAATCACAAAAGCTAAAATAAAATAAATAAAGAAGAAAACCACACTTTAGCAGCTACTCCAACTTCAGCTTCATATATAGGAATGTCATTTCTGCTAACAATGATGAAACAGGCCGTGGTTGCCATTATCAATACCCTGCACACATAAAATACAAAAGAGGATGTAAATATATTATTATTATTATGCTTATGTTCAATATAACAATAAAAAATTTGAATTTGTAATGAATCCAATTACAGAAAAGACAACTGAATGGAATACGGGGACAACTAGTAATAGTCACATGGCAGCTGCTACAAACGATGAAAAAATAAGAAAAAGCCCATGGTCCAAAATAACCAACTTTAAAGGACTATGTATGGTGAGGCAAATGGCATAAAGGTCAAGCTGGTTGGAGAGAGACCGCGAGAAATTGGGCAGAACCTTCTCTCTTGTGGTTCATTCTTGTTTTCCTTTATTCTTCTTTGTTGCTAATTACTGCTATACTCATAGTAGTCTTCGTTTTCTTATAAGAAACCCATTTCTAGTAAATAATACAATAACAAAGTTCTTCTTTTATTCCATCTAGCTTTCTATTACATGTGGTTTCTTTGGTATCACTATTACATTGGTGCTTTCATTGACCATGGCAGAAAACATGCACCTGAAGGACCTCACCTTCGATGTGAAGCATTTGCAGGAAATGATGGAAGCTCGTGACAAGGAGTACTCTACTCATTTCAAAACTATAGAATCAATCAACAATAGAGGAGATACTAAAACATGCTCCGTAGGTGGACTTTAGCTCTTCAAGCCCACCTATTCAAGTTCGCAATGTTAAACTGGATTTTCCCTGTTTTGATGGATATGATGTTCTCATATGGATATTTAAGGCTGAACAATTTTTTTATTATTACCATACACCTGATGCACAATGATTGACCATAACAGTGATACATTTTGACAGACGTGGTTCCAGATGATGTCACGAGCGAATGCTTCTCTTGAAACGGGATTATGAGAAAGTTCACGTTTATCCGTTCCTTGAAACATGCTTTGCTGACTATACAAAAGTATTTGTAGCTGTCGGAATAAAACAAATTTTGGTCTTACCAAAATGTTGAATTAGCCATATTCTACATTTTCTCTCCTAATGAAGTACCTCAATCAAATTTGTTCAAATATCCTCAAACTAGTACTGTATAGGATTATTATACTCAATTCATAGCTTTAGCTAGTAGTGTCCAAGGAGTCACCACTGAGGCTCTTCTGGATTGTTTTGTGGGTGGTCTTAAACTCTACATTCGTAGGGATGTAATTTCCCATCCCCAACTACATTGCTTCACTCAGTGTCCTTAGCTAAGCTCTATGAAGAGAAATACCCACCAAACCAAGAACAGATTACCCTCGCTTTCAAACCAAACCCCAAATATTAGCCTACCATGATCCAATCACTAAAATTTGCAAATCTTCAAACTTTATTGTCGAGCCCTACAACTCTTACCACTGTGACCAATTAGAGAAACACCAACATTAAAAGAATGACCTCAGTTGAAATGTAATTACACAGAGAGAAAGGGTTGTATTTCACATGTGATGAAAAAAAAAAATTCCATCACATAGGTGCCCAAATAACCAGTACCTATTGTTGCACCGGAAGAGGATATTATAGAAAATTTGATTGTACAACAGCATCACTTATTATATAATGCCTTAAAAGGGTCTTCTGGAATAAGTACTATGAGGTTCCAAGGATCTACCAAGGGTATGCAGGTGCAGGTCTTCATATTGGTAGTTCGGATAATTTTTTGTAGCCCGTGATTGCTCAATGTTTAAAATTGCCAATTGAGCCCATACCTAATTTCCAAGTATTAGTAGGGAATGACAACATTGTTATAGCTTAAGGATTCATTAAGGAGCTAGAAGTTACAATCCAAGGACATGCTTTAAAGTTACCAGTTTATCCTTTACCTGTTTCTGGAGTTGATTTGGTCTTAGGTGCAACTTGGCTAGCTACTTTGGGCGCCCATGTTTCAGATTATAGTAAATTGACATTGAAGTTTTACTTAGGCAATCCAGTTGTAACATTTCTGGGGACCAAGCCAAGTTACCCATTCCAACTCAGTTCAATCATACGAGAAGAATGCAGCAGACAAACGCTATTGATGAGTTGTTTCCCTTGCAAATTACATATACCCTCATAGCCAAAAATTGCAGATTGAGAAAATGGTTAGAGACATGCTAAATGAGGGAATTATAAACAAGCCCCTTTTCTTCATCTATCATTTTCGTGAAAAAGAAGGAAGGTACATAGAAATTTTCTACTGATTACAGGGCCCTCAATGCCATCACTGTCAAAGACAATTTTCTTATACCTATTGTGTAAGTGATGAGTTATTTGGTGCTAAATTTTTTTCCAAGTTAGATCTCAGGTTGGGACACCACCAAATATTGGTGAAGGACGAGGATAGACATAAAACAACATTCAAAACCTATCAAATGTCTTTATGAATGGCTTGTTATGCCATTTGGATTGTCTAATGCCCCTGTAACTTTTCATAGCCTTATGAATGATATTTCAAGGTATCCTCAAAAAATTTATCTTAGTTTTCTTTGATGATATCCTTGTGTATAGCCCCTCTTGGTCTTCTCACTTGCAACATTTGGAAGTGGTTTTGAAACTATTATAGCAGCACAAGTTGTTTGCAAGAATGTCTAAGCGCTCCTTTGGATTGCAACAGGTAGAATATCTGGGTCACATTGTTTCTGGTGAGGGTGTGGCAATGGAGAAAGGTAAAATCCAAGCAATGTTGAACTAGCCTGTCCCTCTAAATCTTAAGCAACTGAGAGGGTTCACGGTACTTACAGGATACTACAAAAGGCTCATCAAGGGTTATGTGTCTATAACTGACCCTTTAACCAATCTTTTGAAGAAAGGTAACTTCCTATGGGATTCACAAGCTATTACAGCTTTTGAGAGGCTTAAAACAGTCATAATTGAAGCCCCAATTTTGGCTCTCCCTGCTTCTTCCAAACCATTTGTTTTGGAAACTAGTGCATCTGGTTAAGGAGTAGGTCCAGTTTTGAGTCAAGAATTTCACCCTATAGCCTACTTCTCAAAGAAATTGAATTCGAGAATGCAAAGACAATCAACTTACATTAGAGAGCTCTATGTTACAGTAGTGGCTAAATTTAGACACTATTTGTTGGGTCATAAATTCATCATAAGAACAGACCAGAAAAGTTTGAGGAGTCTTACCGATCAGGCACTTCAGAACCCTGAGCAGCAACAGTGGTTGCACAAGCTTTTGGGGTATGATTTCACCATACAATACAAACATGGAAAAGACAATATTGTTGCGGATTCCCTTTCTAGGTCCTTTTATGGGGCATTGTCCCAGCCTCAATTACACTTCATTCCCTTATTGAAAGAAGCATTACTTGCAGATTCCAAGTTGAAAACGATTATAGATGCTTGTCTGCAAAACCAACCTCCCAATCCTCATTATTCAATTAAGTAAGGTCTTCTATTTTAGAAAGGTAGACTAGTTCTTTCAGCTGACCATTCCTTAGTCCAATAAGTATTACAAGAGTTCCATAATTTTGCCACAGGTAGTCATGTTGAGTATTCTAGGACTTTGGAAGAATTTCTTCTCAGATTTATTAGCAAGGGATGAATGTTGCTATTAAAGAATTTGTTTAGAATTGCTTGATTTGCCCACAAGCAAAGACCTCTAATACTCTTCCCTCGAGGTTATTCCTGCCACTCCCTATTCCTGATCTAATTTGGGAAGACATAGCTATGGATTTCATTACTAGACTTCCCCAATCTCAATGCTTTATAGTGATCATGGTAGTAGTTAATAGACTATCTAAGTATGGTCATTTCTCTCCTCCCAAAAAGATTACACCAGCAAACAAGTGGCAGACAGCTTGTGACTACCATGGTTAAACTACATGGATTTCCAAAAACCATAGTCTCAGATAGGGATAGGGTTTTCACTAGCCAATTCTAGCAACATTTGTTCAAGTTGAGTGAACCACTCTTAGCATGTCAACTGCTTATCACCTTCAATCAAATGGACAATCTGAGGCTCTAAACAAGTGTTTGGAAATGTATTTAAGGTGTTTCACCTTTCAAAAACCTAGAGTGGCTCAAATTCTGGCCTTGGGTAGAATTTTGATACAACACTTCCTATCACCACAACACTAGCATGACTCCTTTTAAGGTCGTATATGGAAGAGACCCCCCTCCACAAATATGTGCCCAATCCGGCAGATTTGATTTCAGTTCAGGAGCAATTGTTGCAGAGAGACATGATTCTCTACAAACTTAAGCATAATCTTCGGCGAGCTCAACAAATAATGAAGACATATGCAAATCAAAAATGGATGAATGTGGAGATAAAGTGTTGGTCAAGTTGCAACCAGACAACACTCGGTTGCTTTAAGGAAGAACCAAAAACTAAGTTTGAGGTACTTTGGTCCATTCCCTATTATTGAAGGGATTGGCAAGGTTGCTTTCAAATTGTTGTTACCCGAGATTGCTCAGATTCATCCAGTTATTCACGCTTCATAGCTTAAATTATTTAAGGGAAATCATTCCCAATCTTAGATTCTCTTACCCATCATCACTTCCAATGATGCACAACCAATATTTCAACCAGCTGTTATTCTTCAGTCTTGGGTGATTATCAAGGGCACTAAGCATGTTCAACAGCCCTTAGTCCAATGGGAAGGATTGGATAACAGTCAAGCAACTTGGTAGGATCACACTGCACTAGAATCTGTATTTTTAGAATTCAACCTTGGGGACAAGGTTGTTCTTAACGGGGGAGGAAAGACAAATGAGGAGAATATGGGGACAGCTAATAATAGTCATGTGGCAGCTAATACAAATGGTGAAAAAATAATAAAAAGCCCATGGTCCAAAAAACCAACATACGATTAAAGGACTATGTGTGGTGAAGAAAATGGCATAAAGATCAAGCTGGTTAGAGAGGGAAGGGGGAGGAAAAAAGGATTGGGCAGAACCTTCCTCTCTCACGTGGTTCATTCTTGTTTTCCTTTGTTCTTCTTTGTTGCTTTGTAGTTACTGCTATACTCATAGTAGTCTTTGTTTTCTTGTAAGAAACCCATTTCCAGTAAATAATACAATTACAGAGTTCTTTTATTCCATCTACCTCTCTATTACTTGTGTTTTTTTCTAGTACAACTGTTACAAAAATCACAAAGAAATTACAGACATTGTCGTTCGTGTCCACTCCTAGTTTAAAGCTCAACTGAGTCATCCACATTTTTAACTACTATACTATGTCTTATCCTCCTACTCCACTTCTTTCTCAGTGGACCAACAAAATAAGTACTTAGAAATGAAAAGGGAATAATGTGGTTTTCACGAAGACAGAAACTATAAGGATTATTGGTCCAAAACTACAAAGACATCACTAAAGCAGATTATTTCTTTTACATTTTAACTATTTTTTTTGTTATGGACCAGAAAGAGAAGTACATCTTATGTATAACTATAAACAGAAAAGAAAATAACTATTGTCTACTCAAAAAAACATTCTTTAATTTATTTTGATGGAGCATTTTAACTTGATAATCATTTATTTTGAAGTTATCTGCCACCCGTGTGACTAATTACCTATTATGCTCAAAAGTTCGTTAATTTGCCACTTCAATGAATATACTTTTCACCATTGGTGGGAAATAGGATTACAAAACATTCCACTCCTCCAAGTTGTAAATATGCTATCTGCTTACTGGATATGAGTAAAGGATAGCTAAGTATGGGTTAGATGGTTCCAAGACTAAAAAACAAGTACATCAAACACCATGGAATTTTAATTCAAAAATGCACTTCCGACCCAATTCCCTCTCAAATGCCAATGTCATATATTAATCAATAAGAACCACAAGCTAGAAAGAAGGGAGATCTCTCATGTTAAAGTTACGTTTACAGCCTGTACAAGCTCTCATGTTTCATGATACAGATCAAATCATGAGCAAAGATACATGACATCAATAGACAATTCTCACTTTTTCTTTGGGGCATATTCCACCAATTTATTCATCATGGAAAAAAGCCAACATGGCTGAAACGGATTTGTTTAGCAGAAATTGATCAAGCATTATAATTTTTCAGAAAAAAACATGGTGGTACCCTGTATAATTTCAAAAATCCTTATCCTGAAGGATTTGGACACAGTTGCATCATCATGGGTTTCTACCATCCAATATTACTGACACGTGGATTAGACAGATATAAGATACAATTAAAACTGCACTATATGGACCGATGTAAAAGATTTGCAATAAAAATTGCACCCAAGCAGACTGACTTATAATCAGGAAGCCAATTTTTGAAGGTCATTCTTAACAGGGCCTGCCTATTGCAGTTTCAGTCAATAAGGAAAATTGAGTTTCACATTGGCTAATGTCTAAGACAGCTAGAAACATAAGCACTAAACAAGCTGCATAACATAAGTTGAAAATTAGATCGGACAAATCATTACGTTGCATATCAGAAAATGAGTTCCTAAAAGCTCATCACATCAGCAGAAATGAATTGAAAATACAAATTGATATAGAAACATCAATATTTAATGATTAGAAGAAGCATTAGTTATTGGTGGAGCCTAATATAAATAAGTATGTCATACTCTTTAAATTGTACATATTATTTTCCTGAAAACATGATTGCAATTATAATAGAAAATTAAAAGATATTTGGACTCATTTTATGACCTGCTTTATGTGCAAGGGCCAAAAGGTAGTGGGAGGAAATGTTAAGACAGAATAAAAACACCTAGCCCATCCTTGGAAAACTTAGTTCTGTTGGGTAGGGTCTTCAATGAAGTCACTAAATTGGTACAGAGTGGCATGCGTCCATTACAGTGGCAGTTGTATAGCAGACCAAATGTTTGGACTGAATAGTGGTGCTATGTGCTGATTCCAAAAATCCCTCTGAACAAAAGATATTATGGCTTTTTAGAGTATTTTTGGATTTCAATTTCCAAAAGTGAAATCTACAACTGTAACAATAATGAAACTGATCAAGAAGACCTGGAAGTAATAGATTGTGATTGATGATTCCTATATAGCAAACTTGTATTTCACTTTTGCCGGTATTTACTTACAGTTGCATGTTTTGTTTAAGACACCTAGGACTTTTTATTGTTAAATATAAATGCCATCAATTTTGAGTAATTTTTGTAACTTTTTTTGAATATGTATGTGTATAGCATGCATTATACAAACCGTATAAAAAAAATTCAAAATAGTGCCTAACCTACAGTGCCCTATCCATCCCTCTTCTTGGCTCTGTATCTAAGCAGAAGTAAAGCACACGGTCTCAGAGATTTCAGACTTGGTACGGACAGTATCTCCACAATCTTAATATACGCACCTACATGGGGGTGTCTGATTCTTCACCTCTTTGGAGGAAGTTTCTATACAGATATAAAGCCAAGAAGAACTAAGAAAGAACAAAGGGAAGAAGCTCTGCTTTGACTTGTTCTGTTTTACTTGATGCTGAAACATTTGATGCTCATTGTCTTCTCTTCAATTCACCATAATCTCACATCGCATTGGACCAAATGGTGTGTTTGGTTTTAAAGAAAGAAATAGAGAGGATGGAGACAGAGAAGAAATACATGGAGAAAAGAGAAATATGTAAGAAATAAAATTGAATATTTAGTTGTTTGCTAGAATGGAAACAGGTGAGAAATAGAGAGAGTATTTTGAAAGTTGTGTAATTTGATTATGTTGATAGAAAATAAGGATAGAGATAGAGCGATAAGTAAAAATCGGTATGAAATAGTAGAGAGAGTCCCGCCATATTTTAAAGTTAATCCTCCCCTTCATCTCCCTCAACCAAACTAACCGAACTAATTCTCTCTCTCCGCCTCATTTCTACCAAACCCTCTTTTCCAAACAAACTCTACTTGTTTTACATTTAGGTCGCAATTGGTAAACATGTTAGAATGGGATGGAATGAAACATAACATGACTTCCTTTCTGTTTTTGGCGAATTAAAGCTAGGACTAAAACATTTTGGTTCTACCAAAAGGTAGATCCAAAGATAAAATGAATGAAACAACGGTTCAGTTCCATTATGTCCTCCACACACCAAATGCTATATTAAAGAAAACAAGTTCGTATGATGTAGCATAGAGTATCCAAGCAGAATCCGCCCAAAACAAGTCAGACCCAGGAGTGAAAAGATATTACTGACGTATCACAGCATTGTAACATATCCAAGAACGGTAAATGCAATTGAAATGGGCGTACATCTCAATCAATGGTACATAAAGTTCCAAATAATAAGATTTTTTTAAACACTTCACTTAATAACATTTTTTAAGAAAAAGAAAATAAAAAATTAATTTGTCTTCAATATTATCAAATAGCTAAATAACTCTTAATAACTATGGCATTCGGCTGCAAATGTCACGATAGTATTCTACAAGCTGATCCAATCTAGTATGTTAATGGCGTATGGAATCGAACCAAAAGTAGGCCAATGTTAGCAATTGATAGTGGAAAGGGATTTGTCATACATATACTAAGTCCTGATTGAACTAAATCTCCCGTAGATAGATGAATCAATCACGTTGCATAAAAGAAGAATACGTTAAAAACAAAATAGAAGGTTGCACAAAGTGAATGAAATCAATATCGAAGCACAAAATCAATTGAATAAAAAGGAAACAGAAAGTGAAATAACCCTAGATCCGAGAGAGAGGAAATGCACGGGGATTAGAGAGCGAAAGGGACAAACCAGCAAGCGAGAAAGAGAGTTCTGAACGGAGAGAGAGGGAGAGCAAGGAAGCTCTGGACCGGTGCGAGAGTAGTAGAGTAAGGAATTCTATATTCCTGGAATTTAAATTTCTATACTTTAAATCAATCAAAATATTTTTACCAATTTTAAGAATTTTGTTATTAAATTATATAATTTTATATTTTACCATTTAAATTTAAAACTTCTTATATGACATGTTTGTTCTCTTAATATTTTTTTTGCTGGAATTGAGGAGAGAGTGAAAAAGAAAAGAAAATAGAAGATGAAGTTAATTTGATTAAGTAAAAGAGGAGGAAAAACAGTTGAGAGAAATTTGTAGTTGATTTAATTGATATAATAAAATAAGAAATTAAAATAATTGAAATAATATAATGAATTGTGAAAATGTCCTTATTAAGATTTAATAAAAATATGTATGAATTAAACTTAATAAATTATGAAGTATTTACTTTATAAAACTGTAAATAACATTAAAAATTATATAAAAATTGAAAATTAATTTATTTATATAATTAATTTAATATCATGCATAAGGTTTTTATATAGCAATTAAAAAAAATAAATTATCATAAAAAATTTGCAAATAAAAAATAGGAACTATGCATTAAATCGATAGATATAAAACATATTTAAAACCATGTTTCATATTTTAAATCCATACTTCAAACATAATAATTTTTAATTTAAAAATATCATTAATAATTAAAAAATATCTTTACATAATTCGTATAACATTGTCAACATGAGACAATTTGTAACATTATAATATACATGGACAATAGGATGTTAAAATGAAAGGGCATAATCAATTATAGATTTGAGGCATAAGCCTTTTATTTTACATTCATGGCTATGTTCATACATTCACAAAATAGAAAGGCACAAATATCCTTTACTATAGTATTATATATAATAATGTCTTAATTTTAATATTCAAACTATGCATTATTAAAAGTCAAGCAAATCTATGTTTGTATAAGGAATGACCATATTCAATTTGATCCAAATATGAATAATACATCGAACGTATTCGTCCATTTTAAACATAATAGTAAATTAATGAATCTATATACAACCTAAATTATTTTTCAATAATAAGTGACAATTTTTAAAAAATAAAGTTGGTAACAAGATGTTTAAATTTCCTAATTTGTAACAACAATTATCAAAACGGAAAAGATAAAAATAGCAATTAAACCAAAAATCATTCTATAGTAATCTTTTGTAAATAGATTTGATTATCAATAAGTGCATCTATAATTTTTTTTTTATTTCCATGTCTTTTATTTTCCATTGATGTTCATTTATAAACAACAGATAATGAAGTATAAGAATGTTTTATGAGGATTTAGTCTTGATCATTTATTTTTTCCTTCCATCTTGCAACACCCTTAATTTATTTTTCATGCAATGATTTAAGTGACAAAATGTGTACGTTAGATCCAAAAAAATGTACAATGTTATGAAAGGAATAGACATTAACAAAATGCATACAACTACAATGTTAGGGTTTCTGGTTGCTACGACAATTGCAACTACAATTGTCTACAATTTTTCGTTTATGAAGAATCTTTAAGAAAGTAGCATTCTTGGCTCCATTTGATAAAAGAAAACTTCACGAGAAGCACCAAGGGAACTCTATAGGAGAGCTTTTCAACAAAAAGAGTATGATAAGTTTTTTTAATAATTAATTTTTACTTAATTAACATTTTAGTGTCAGTGTTTTTTTAATTCCTATTTTATTTCATATTAGATCTTATAATATCACTTTTGTTTCTTGTTGGAACTATTGTTACTTATCTCAGTGAAACTTAAATATATCTCAAAAAATTATAAATAAATATATCACATAGATTATTAGTAAATAACAATCTTAAAGAGATAATATTTTTCATAGCATATATTATATTAATGGGAAATTATGTTCTTTCATTGTTGATAGTGGAAGTTGTACCAATGTGGCTAGCTCTAGATTGGTGTCCAAATTAAATTTAGAGACTAAGTCACATCCTAGGCCATACAAACTTCAATGACTTAGTGAAGATGGAGAGTTGTTCGTGAATAAACAAGTGGAGGTGTGTCTTTTCATGGGACAATATACTGACAAAGTGCTATGTGATGTGGTTCCAATGGAGGCAAGTCATATCCTATTAGGGAGACCGTGGCAATATGATAAAAGGATAATCCATAATGGGTTAACAAATAAGATTTCTTTCATACATAATGATAAGAAAATTATTCTTAAACCATTATCTCCTAGAAAGGTTTGTGAGGACCAAATAAAATTGAGAGAAAGGAGAAAAGAGTGAAACACATAAAAAGAGTGGAAAGAAAAAGAGTGAAACACATCATCAGCTGAAATACTTGAGAGCAAAATAAATTGTTTGGTGAGAGAGAGTGAGGTGAAGAAGGTGTTGATGGCCAATAAACCACTTTACTTGTTGTATTGCAAAAATAATATTTTGATTGCTAACAACTCTAATGAAGTTGTTGTTCCGGCTAGTGTTGAGTTTCTTTTGCAGGAATATAAGAATGTGTTCTCAAAAGAAATTCCAAATGGACTACCACCTTTAAGAGGAATTGAGCACCACATTTATCCCATTCCTAGAGCTTCTTTACCCAACTGACCAACTTACAAGAGCAATCCACAAGAGACTCAAGAAATTCAAAGACAAGTTGATGAATTGATGAGCAAAGGGTGGATGCAAGAGAGCATGAGCCCGTGTGTTGTTCCCGTGATATTAGTGCCTAAAAAAGATGGGACTTGGAGGATGTGCACATACTACAGGGCTATTAATAATATCATAATCAAATACAAACATCCTATTCCCAGGTTTTCAAAAATGACACATTTCATACCTTGCAATAAGACAAATTATGCATGTCATGTGGCTGACTTATTTTTTAGGGAAATTGTGAGACTTCATGGAGTGCCTAGGAGTATTATAAGTGACAGGAACACTAAGTTTTTAAGTCACTTTTAGAGGACATTGTGGGTAAGCTTAGTACTAAATTACTTTTCTCTACTACTTGTCATCCATAAAGTGATGTGCAAACTGAGGTAGTGAATAGAACATTAGACACTTTGCTTAGGACTGTTTTAAAGAAGAATCTTAAGTCACAGGAAGAATGTTTGTCTCATGTAGAATTTGCTTATAATAGGATTGTCCATAGCACAATTTGAAATTGTGTATGGACTTAATCCTTTAATACTGCTTGATTTACTGCCTATGCCTAATATTTATGTTTTTAAGCATAAGGATGCACAGGCTAAAGCTGATTATGCGAAGAAGTTGCATGAGCGTGTGAAGGCACAAATTGAAACGAAAAATGAGAACTATGCCAAACAAGCTAATAAAGGAAGAAAGAAAATTGTTTTTGAACTCAGTGATTGGGTTTGGGTCCATATGAGGAAAGAAAGATTCCCTTAGCAAAGGAAGTCCTAACTCCAGCCAAAAGGAGATGGTCCTTTTCAAGTGTTGGAGAGGATTAATGATAATGCTTATAAAGTTGATATACCTGGTGAGTATAGAGTAAGTGTCACTTTTAATGTATCTAATTTATGATTTATCTCTTCTAATGTAGGGAATGATTCTTATATCTCTTTTTATGTAGGGAATGATTCTCAACATTTGAGGACAAATGCTTTACAAGAAGGGGACAATGATGTGGGCATCCAAGCTCAACAAGACCCATGATGAGAAAGCCCAACTCCACAAAATGAAAAATGAAGTCCAAGATCCAATTCAAGACTTAGGTGGGTCCACGACTAGAAGAAGACTTTGGAAGATCCAAAAAACTTTGCACTACAAGGTGACCCATCTGCTGAAGGCTCAACTATTGAAGGACAACCATATGGAAGAGACGAGACTGATTACATATCTAATAGGCTTAGAGAACTAAGAGAAGAGCTAATAAGAATCTTAATTTATTTTATTTTTATTTATTTACTTTCAAATGAGACAAACTCAGAGCCTATATGTGGATTTGGAATTCAGAAGAAGAGATGACATATTCTGCAAACTGGTGAGAGTGAATCTCTTGGGTTCTTGGCTAAACCAACTCTTAGACTTGTGGCGTCTTTGGGACTTATCTTCTTCCATAGAAGTGATGCTACTTATTTCTATCACCTATTTTACTTGAAACCCTATGTTCCAATAAATTCAAACTCATATCCTAAATCGGTCCACATCACCTATTTTACTTGAAACCCTATATTCCAATAAATTCAAACTCCTATCCTAAATCGGTCTGTTCTTGAATCTTAACATAGGGGTTCACATCATAACATTTCCATATCAAGCCAAAATGAAAAAAAAATTATAAAGTCTATTTTAAAAAATCTCAAGACGAATAACAAAAATCAATCTCTCTTTATTTATTTATATATATATATATATATATATATATATATATATATATATATATA
>Ga0209489_100516_pt1 | contig 72798 bp, 26 predicted proteins | sample SiratrowhiteBW_FD_187527 | JGI IMG/M metagenome (GOLD analysis project Ga0209489, IMG submission 187527) | Root nodule microbial communities of legume samples collected from California, USA - Siratro white BW (SPAdes) (version 2) | ecosystem: Host-associated > Plants > Roots > Nodule | place... | reverse complement strand
ATATATATATATATATATATATATATATATATATATATATATATATATATTGGTTCTGTCCGTGAACTACTGCATAAATAAGCTTATTCATTTCTCATAAATATGTAATTTTGATTTTTTTATAAAATTTTAATTAAATAATTTTGCTTCTCTATTAGTTACATGTCTCTGAGTTAAAAAATTAATTACTCATTAGGTAAGACATTACTAATAAAGTTTGACAACAAATTTTGATATATGTTTACGCTTTTTATTTATAATTGAATAATCTATTTACGGTGAGTTCAAATTGCCTAATTTAAAAAAATAAAAATATAAAATCTACAATTATAATTTTGTAGGAACTAGAATATCATAAGCAAAAGCGAATAAAAGTGATATAATTCATATAAACATTTCGGAGCATGTGACTAGAAAAACTGATAAGAGCTTGAAACATGTAAAGAATAGATTCACCGATTGGTCTTTCCTTCTTAAAATTCTACTGCAAGGTATAAATATTTTGGAGCATCATATTCATCGGTTCAATTAATTCAATAGAAGAAATTCCTAGAACACCAGGCAAATCAACTTTAATTTGTTTAGCATTGTTTGTTAGTAGTACTGAGACAAAGGAATGGGCCAAGAAATGTGCAGTAATAGAAATAGAAGAAGGTTCATACCTCAACGGCATTTTTCTCTCAGCATTTTAATGACTTCACTAGGATCACCGGCTTAGAAATAAACCAGATAGATTGTCACCGTAAACTCAGCATCTAACTCCCGATTCAAAAACAAACCGAAATAATTTACAAAGAAGTGTCACAAAATTATGGAGTAGGAATAAAATCAGCGATAAACCTAAAATTTGGGGAAAATAAGGGGAAGTCAGAGGCTCAGATTTAGGTTTTGTCAGAGAGAGAGAGGGGGGGAAAAGAGCGTGATGCCGTGGCTGCGAACACAGAGAGTGGATCACCTCGCCAGCACCGAACATGCACGCTCTTCTTCACTCAGTGCCTGATTCAATTGCAGGAAACATCATCACTGCCTCGTTATATCCAGATGAGGAAGAGGAAAACGAGTTAGAAGAAGAAGAAAATGAATGGAAAAAGGAACATCATATGAAGATGAAGAAGATGATGATGATGATGATGATGAAGGAACAAAAGAGAAAGAGAAAGAGAAGAGTGCGTGTAGAGGATCATCGGCAATAGCAAGATCTGAGAGAGCTATGCCTCACACTTGAACATTAGATTGCATGCAAGAAAAGGAAAGGGAGTGAGTGAGTGAGTAAGACTCAGAACAAAGAGAGAGTGTGTGTCCGTGGCTGCGTCAACAGAGACACCTCGCCAGAACACGTCAAAATCCATCACTGCCTCACTCAACAAATGCCATGGAAGCCACCAACAACCACTTCAAAAACTCTCTCCCTAAGAGAGGAGAGGAGACGGTGGCAAGAGCGAAATGGCTATCGCACCCACCTTACCGTTTAAGTCCAGGTCACTACCAAATGCTTTAGTTCTCGGTGTTTATATAGTGGCCCAGTTTAACCCTCACGCTTTACTTTTTCTCTTTGGGCCTGGGCCCTCTTTTCTACTAATCATATCTTACAAGCCAATATAAAACCAAAAATGATCCCATTCTTGACTTAGATAATTTGACACCTAATTACAACATCTTCAACCTGTATGAGTACCAAGTCCAAGTTAAAATCATAATTTGGTAGCATTCTGAATTGTTACCACATAAGGCGACCCATAAGAGAAATGGGTTAGGATTGACCCGAATAGAGAAGGCAGAAGAGAAGTTTAATGTTATCCACAACACAACAGAGCATACAAAATCATTGGTTGTTTCTTGCTTAGTTATTGATGGCTGTTCACGCTCTCCACCACCTACGCTCACCGCCCACATCACGCTCGCACTTTCCATGCCCCGCTCCCCACTCTCTCCGACCCACGCCCGCTGCTTCCGCGCTCTTCAAGCCCCGACCCTTCACTTCCATCGGATTCTCGCTGCTCCCGGAGAGGCGGCGGGTGCTGGTGGCCGGCGTGGTGGAGGAAAGCCAAGAGAGTTCGGAGCCTGAACCGGAAGCGGAGTCGAAAGCGGAGTTGGCATCGGAACTGAAGAAGGCGATGGCGGAGAGGAAGGAGAAAGAAGAGGAGAACTTGTTGAGCGGAGTGGCGCGTGAGATCGACGAGATTGAGTGGCCCTCGTTCGGGAAGGTTTTAGGTACCACCGGCGTGGTCCTCGGCGTGATCTTTGGTTCGAGCGTCGTTTTGCTGACTGTCAATGCCATTTTAGCGGAGCTTTCTGACCGGGTTTTCGCAGGCAAAGGAATTCAGGATTTCTTCACCTGACTCACACCCAACTAAACCAAACCAAACCAAAATCGTGCAAATTTTTGTCCCTAACCTTTGAATTGCTACATGATGGACCTCCCTGGGTGATTCACGTGCCGTTCAATCTGAACCGCATCGATCAAATTTTGGTGTGTTCCCAAACCAAATGTTACTTCTTTCACCCCATTGCCATCTCTTTCCCTGTGATGTTATGCTATTAAATTGTATTGCTTTTTTTCATTAGTAGTATGTATCCAGAGGCAGAGCTTTGAAGGGACTAGCGGGAGGCATTGCTCCCCAAACTTTTTTCTAAGTTCATGTTTTTACCAGAGCTAAATAATAGATATTGATCTTGTTTAGGAAGAAACTTCTTTCATCAGGACCAATGTACTTTGTAATCTTGTAAGTTTTAAAAGTTAAAACCTTTTATGTAAAAAAAGAGAAGCTAAAATATTAATATAAACGTGTGTATATAATATTGTTCACTGTGTTCTTTTTTTACTTTTATCTTTGAGGTCAATCACTTAACAATAATGTGTATTTTCAACTTAACACGCTTTTTAAAGTATCTATAGTTTGTGTTTAACTGATTAACATTGTTTTCAAGTGGCTATTCTTTTTTTTATAGGAAGGGGTTAGATTCAGTATGGTTATCTATCTATCTTTGTTGATAAAACCGTTACTCTATTCTTGAAAATAGCAAGTACACTATGTTATTAACGTCAATCCATCATGTCTATGTTAATTTTGAATAAAATAATTTATTATGAAACATAATATATTTTTTATGACCATTTATTTTGGCAATAATCTTTAATCAACTTTATGTTACATAGTTATATATTATGTATCCATAATTTCCTCACAGCCTTTTTTTGCTTAATTTATATCTTCATTGTGAAATCCTTTTCACAACATTTTCTGTTTGTAGAATACCATGTTCATCATACACTGAGACCCCGGTTATAAGGATTTTATGCCGATTTTCTCCAAAAATTAGACTATTAATAATAGATATTTTTACCCACCGAGCTTTTCACATGTTCTGGATGGCCAGGCCAACTTTATTTCCTCTTCTTTGATACATTATTTTTAGCCTTTTGGAGCAAGTTTTGTTTAATTTTAGAAACGCAAACAGTACTCTAACAATCTAAGTTAAAGCCTGCATAAGGTTTACAAGAAAATTCAGAAGCAGGTGAAATCCTCAAACGGGGAATTCAGGGCTCAACAGTCATGTTTTCAGCTTCGCGTCTCACTGACTCGAATAGCACGGTGGACAGGTACCTCTCTCCGAAGCTGGGAAAAACAGCCTGCACCATATCCAAAAGGAACCGTAACTCAGAAAAACGCACCATACATTCAGTTGCTCAAGTGAAAAATAGAACAAAACATGAAAATACATATAGTCAAAAGCTACGTTATCATGTTTTCTTATTCACATCAAATCAGTTCCACCGGTGATCCAGTATTCATAAACAAAGCTCCATCGGACTCAAAATTCCACACTCAACACCCATTAGAAGCAACTTTGGACTTCGGATATACTTGGATTTTGTTCACACGATTATATTACCTTAGAAAATTTACCATGATAATGGTACTATTGTAGCAAGCAGTGGCAACCGACAATACAGAAAACAAGTAATAATCAATATATTTAGTTTTCTTTATTTATTACCCAACATAATAATAATAATAATAATAATAATAATAATAATAATAATAATCATTGACAGATTTTTTTGCTTTTAAAAATAAAATATCTAAAAATCAAACATAAACTCGTCCCATCTGTGAAGTCCACGTAGTCTAAGAGTTCACTGATTCCATTTTGTTCATTGCCAATGGAAACATCTTACTACACTACCTAAGGCCTTCTTTATTTCACATGTTAAAGGTTTTAGCATGCGAAACAAAACTAACATATGGAAACATGCAAGAATTTGATTTATATGCTCAATTAGTTTAGTGTAAAACTATTTTAGATGGGCATTCAATAGAAATTCACTCTGTTGCGACATCATATTAATGAATATGATGATGGAGCAATGGGGTTGAATTTCAATTAGATGTCTATGTCAAAAAAATGCATATATTAATTAAATTCGAAATGTAACCATAAATATACGTACTTGTCTTTCTTAAATAAAGAAATTAAATAAATAAAATCGCCATCCTTCACCAAATTTTTATATTTTGGAGAGGACAAAAAATCAATCCATCCATGCTACTGTGGTCCAAGAGATCACCAGTTCATTTGATAGATATTATGCATAACGAATTAACAATTATACTAGAATTGTTACTTTTCTAAAGACTTTCACGGAATATTAGGGATATGATAAACTTACAACAATAAGCTTGCCAGCATTTTCTGTCCTTTTTGCTATCTTGATGGCAGCAGCAGCTGCAGCTCCAGAAGATATCCCCACCTTCAACAATATCCAAAGTGGTTTAACCAGCTTATTTTTTACCAAATCCAAATATCAAATACAAAGTATGCTCAACACAAGATATAATAGGTGCTCGCTCTTGGCTGTTTCTATAGGTTTAGAACTTACAAAGAGGCCTTCTTTGAGCGCAAGAAGTTTCGCAGTCTCTATTGCTTCGTCACTCGAAATCTGCCAATAACATGTATCTCAGGTTTGATGGAATATTAACTATTGCAACTTTAAAACAAATACTGCAAAAAGACTAAATATTCAATAGCTTTCTGATAAAATACAACACATCAATAACAAATTTTTTTAGAGATTAATTCAAATATGCATCTAAAAAATCAATTATCACACACTAGAAGTGAAGTTGAATATGGTAAAATATTTATATGTCAAATCATATTCTGTCTGTATTTGTATCCATAGCACCAAAATCAGCACCTAATCTTGAAAGATATCAGGAGTTCCCATTCTATTTAAAATTGTTAATCTACATGTGATGTGAAGTTTAATTAAGCAGATCAGATATAATTACGTAAACTAGTACACAAAAAATTTTATCCATAGTTTGTAGTTTGCCCACAATCTGGAACTTTATCCACGGTACTCAGAACTTGCCGCCAAAGGAAGATGAGACCATAGCGCTTTAGGACAAGTTTATGACAGAAAATAACTAAAAGGTTCTCAAACTAGAAATGACCAATGAATAGCAAAAATCTTCTTTCATTAAGTGAACATTGTATCAGTATCATCACAATAATGGAACAGGAAACTGCCAGGTCAAATCAATAATTGGATATAAAAACTATATACACATGATTAAGGGTGAGCTTGCTTGTTCTTGTTTAAAAAAAAACGTTTTTTTTTAATAGAATAAACAGATTTAAGCTTTTTTATGTGTTTGACTGATCTTCTTATTTTAAAATTAAGCAGTTTTATGTTTCTTAAATAAATGATTATTTTAAAAGTTGATTATTTCAGAAATACTTAGCTAAGTTTAAGCAAACTGACCCTAAATTAAAATAACTATTTTCATAACCAATAATATTTTTTGAAATATGATTACATGATCACTCGAATAATGTAATTATTATCCACAAGTGATTAAAGCTTACTTGAACAACTTCATCAATAAGATTGACTTCCAAGACACCAGGGATAAAACCGGCACCAATTCCTTGAATCTTGTGTGGACCTGAACATTCACAATGCAAATTTGCAAATTAACCACAACTAGAAAATAAAGTTCTTTACCTCAACCCTAATTTATTCTTGCTAAAAAATTGGGAAAAACTATTGTAGTTACGACCTCAAAAGAACAAAACAAACAAGAAAAGAAAAATAGGAACTGATATATAGTTTAAAAAGGAGTATATTTAAGCTGAAGAAAAGACAATATAATCAGTGACATCAACTTTACATGATTCCTGTTTAGTATGCGAATAGTTCAAACCCCAAAAATCATTCTGGTCAGGTGACCAAGAAAAGGTGTCAAGAAAAATTCACGAGGAAAGATATAGCGAGTGTTATATTATGTGGAAAACCTAGCAATAATCTTCTTTCAATAATAAGGCCAGTTGAATAAGAAAAACCTAGTCTTTCATGGCTATAAGAAGGAACGAAAGTGACACGATGATAGTATTCAATGATATACCTAGAAAACGCAATCAATTTTTAAATGCCACTCAATAGCATTTGCATGGTTAGGCTTGGCTACAGTATCAGTAGACGCCATTGTAACCATAAACCAAAATTGTAATTCCAATAAAATGCGGAAAGAGAATGGCAAGAAAGGAAAAGGTAGAAGCAGGCTACGCAAGTTTTTGTTTTATGTTCTCTGTTCTCTCCTAAAGTTTTCCTGAGTCTTTCTCTACCTTTTTCAACTGGACTCTATTCCATTTGATTTACATGGCTCTCAAACACAACAAAGAAAATCATATAAAACATCAACTAGTAATGCAAGGGTTTTATGGCTCACCACCAAAAAAACTACACATTATTAAAGAGGTCATAATTCACCTGGCTTTCCTCCTGAGAGCACTGGACTTTCCACTGGTTCCACACCAATCAGCTGCATAGAGGGAAAAAATGTACAGTATATGAAAAAATTAAAAAAATAAATGATATAGGTATGGCACAAACTCCATTTTCAAGAAAAGTATTGTTCAAGTATCCATAAATGTACCTAAACATGTATATCAAGGAAAAAAAGAAAAGCCAACCTTCACATTGGAATTCTGCTCTTTCAGATATTTTCCAGCGCCTGTTATTGTACCACCAGTGCCTATCCCAGAAACAAGAGCATCAATTTTCCCATCTGTGCCTTTCCAAATCTCAGGACCAGTGGTCTCATAATGTATCTGCAAGAACAGTATACATTGCCCAAAGTGTAAAGAATTTGGTGCACAATTTACAGAACAAATGTGCTTCATTCTTACATACCTTCGGATTAGCAGGGTTTTCAAATTGCTGAAGTATGTAGGCATTGGGCGTCTTAGCCAATATCTCTTCAGCCTTCTGCACAGCTCCTTTCATTCCCTTCGCAGGGTCTGTCAGAACCAACTCAGCTCCAAAAGCTAATAGAATGGTTCTTCTTTCGAGACTCATAGAAGCAGGCATAGTAATTATGAGCTTGTAACCCCTGGCAGCTGCCGTGAAGGCTAAACCAATGCCAGTATTACCACTTGTTGGTTCAATGAGGACACTCTTTGGCAAAATAAGAAACCCAATATCAGAATTATATATTAAATTTCCAACTCAGATATACACTAAATTAATACCAACAATTCCCTTTCTTAATCCACCACTTCCAACTATTCTACATAGCAGTTGCAAGTCTGTAAGAAAAACTAAATAACAGAATATTCATTCAGATTTAAAATATCAGCTACTGGAGTAATATAAATTCCAATTAGGTTTTTTCTATAGGAAAAAGTTAACATTTTTCTAAAATTTGGGTCAAACTGAAACGTCACATATATACTGGTTATATGATAAACTTCATCAAAGAGGATGATTCAACCAAAATTGTGTTCTCTTGAAGACAAATTGTACAGATACTTATCATCTACATGTGGGATCTGGCAATGCACCACCTTTGTCTTACTCCCTCCTTCATAATTGAAGGTTTAGGAACATCATTATTCACACGAAGCAATGAGATAATCATGGTATAGCCGTCTACATCATAATCAAAGTTTAGGCACTAAAAAAAAACGCATCCTTTGCATTCAAAACATAACAGTTCAATATGACACCTTTCCCAATCTCTTACTAGCTTCACTTCTCTTTAATTATCAATGTATACCAACCTTTCCAGGTGTGATAAGCCCCTTCTCTTCTGCGTCCTTGATCATACTATACCCAATCCTGTGGGTCAGAAACAAGAAAACAAGCACAAAATCACAAAAAGCCACAACAAGCATAATGCAACCAAAGCATGGATTTTAAAACTCAGAACCACAAAAAATAGTGACCTGTCCTTTACACTAGAGCATGGCTCCATCAACTCGAGTTTGGCAGCAACTCGGGCAACACAACCATCGGCAAGTTTGTTTAGATATACCAAAGGGGTTTTCCCAATCAACTGCAAAGAATAAACATCAGACAACAGTACATAACCTACCAACACAATACAAAAAAACAGAGCAGAAAATGGGCATCAAATACTGAAACTCACTTCGGTAACATCTTTGGCAATTCCAGACCTTTCAGTAGCCATTATATCTGGTCACTACAAAACAGACACACAAAAGCTTTTATCACAGAGCCCACAAAGCTACCAAAAGACACACACATCAAAAGAAAATGATATTGATGGATTGAGATTGATTAGTGAGAAATAAACCCTGATTAAGATGCGTAATTAGCAGAAAATAGTTTGATTAATGTAATGGAAGATCACAAAAAAAACAAAGATGAGCTTGAGGAAGAGGAACACGACGATACCAAAGGTAAGCACAGCGCCGATCCTCAATGTACGCAAAGCTAACTCGGCTTACATTTCCGTTGCATTTATAGGAAACTAAAACGATGTAGTATCATTTATTTATTATTTTATACTTTAATCTAAGTTTTCTCACTAATAAAAACAAATTAAATTTATTTATTTATTATATTTTTAAGCCCATTACAATATTCGAAATAAACTTTTTTCAAAATTTTAGAACGTTCACCAAAAGTAAAAATTAGTTTCCCAACATTTTTGCTCCATTTCTATTGCAAAAATCGCTATCTAAAGTTTTAAATTTTTTTTATCAATTTTTTACTATTAATAAGTTTTATAAGATTTAATTGTTAGTATTTTTTATTTAATTGTTGATAAAAAAATTATGTTCTTAAGAAAGTTACTTTTATTAAAATTTCGATTCTTAAATTTTATATTATATTGACGTATCTCAATAAAAAATCTTAAAAGTATTTTTTAAGAATTCATAAACAGAATCAGCACCGAATAACTGAATCAACTTCCAAACATCCCAAGTCAACTTTCAGACTCATGTGAATTCGTGTTTGGCTGAAATGATTTTCATGTGGGATTGAAATTAGAATTGTGCATAAAAAACACGATCTGAATATTGCCTAATTAAATCTATCTGAACTCGTGACAATTTTTTAAGATGAATATCCACGTAAGACTTAAGTAGTAATATACAGGACTTCGACTTTAATCAGACAAAAATAAAGTTGTGTCCTTACATGACTTTTCGACAAATAAAAAAATTAAACAAAATAATTGAATTTAAATAAAATTATGTTTAGTCTATATAATTTTATCAATAATATGAAAAGTGTTTCGGCAAACACGATTTTACTTGAGATTTTTAAAAGTTATTTATAAGCAATACAACTTTTTCAGAGTGAAGTTTTATTACCTAAAGATGATAATTTTTTTCTTGTTGTAAGAATGATCTATTTTAATAAAATTGAAGAAAAATTACACTAATTTAATAAATTATCCTTATCTTGATAAGGAAATTATGATAATATATTTATATGTAAATAAAATATGTTTCCATGCTCACACCAGCTTGAGTTGGATTATTCACCATCTAAATCCACGTAGTAAGGGACAAGTCGGGTTGAGAAGACACACCATTTTTTTTTTATGGTTTGAAAGATTGTTAGCTAAATATTTAATTAAATTATGTTTTATCTGACATGGCATTTGATGAACAATAGTGATTTTACTGTTATTTTATTGTTTTACTCTATATTATTTAACACTTAAAGACAACTTTTGAAAAAAATACAAAGACAATTTAGTAAGTTTTTATTATTATTGTAATATTATGTTAAAATAATTAATATTATATATTTATTTATTTTGGTGGCTCTTATGAGTCATTAATTTTTTTCTTGAATTAAGCGGATTAACCAATTAAACAGGATTGAGATTTTATAGTTTCCAACTTTCTATACTTCACAGTTGTTCTCTCTCACCGATCATTAATGATTGAATGAAATATAAAAAAGGTTTACAGAAAGCATATATTCTAAAAGGATTGAGAAAATTAAAAAAAAAAATTGTGAGGAGTAAGAAAAATTATCTTATTTAATATTCAATCTCTAAATAAATTTAATCTAACCGGTTTTTTTTTTTTTTTTTAAGTTAAGAGATATGAGCTCATTTGTCAAATCTCCATAACCATGAGACGGTCTACTAAGAAGTCATGATTTGGATCTTCAAAAACTTGGTGTGACTTAACTTATTTATTAAAAGTATCGGATTTAGACTTTTCAAAAATGCTTTTTAATTAAAATTATCAAACTTTAGGCTTTAAATAAATCTGTTAAGTCGGCTAACTTTTCTGTATAATAATATTGTATATTTGATTTATAACACATTTTTTACAGATCGTATATGTATAATTATTAATAAAATTTTATAACAAAAAATAATTTAATTTTAAAAATCTTGTACACATGAAATTACTTACCCTATTGATCTATATTTTTTCACCCATTTATAAGTAATAGTAATAATAACAATTTATTATTGAATAAAAGGATATTGTTAATTTATAAAACTCAATTTTGATATTATACATGATAAATTAACGTTCAATTTGATTTGAATTAATTTGGTTTATATATATGTTTACTAAATAATTATAATATTTTAAAATTACATTGTTATTTTTGGAAGGAATTGATCGTGAATAAGACTACGATAGTTTATGATGTGAATACAAGTCTTGCACATTTCTTATTTTATTTTATTTTTCTTTATGTTATTTTTTCTTATTATTTAATTATTTTTGTTTATAAATATTTTTTTGTGTAACTAAACATGTTCAATGCAATGATTGATTGTTTATTGATCTTTTTAATATTAATTTTAAAAAATTGAGAATAATTTATATGATGAACATGTTGACATTTGCAAACTTCTTGACCTTGTTAGATTTATTGGATTGTATATAAATGTTATATATTTTTAACAAGTTTGGCTAAGAGTTAAAAAAAAAACCTATATTAGATAAATATTTAAATTACATAATAATGATATCATGCTTATAACCTCCAAAGTATAGCTTAAATCTGTTTCCACTCATACTACTGCAAAAGACGGTGGAAAATATTATTCAAACATCAAAGGAAGAAATGAGAACTAGAAGGAAATAGACAATCAGATATATAATTTATTTAGGGTAAGACAAACTATTTTTAGTATTAAAGCAAGTCCCCGAATTTCAATCCTTAAAGAGCAGTGTGAGAGAAAAAAAATGCCAATATTTCTTCAACTTTAGACCTTGATAAAATATATATTTTATGCAAAAAAAATTACAATTAAAACAAATCAATGAATTTCAGACTTTTAGTACTTAAAAAGGGGCAACATAAGTGATGAAAGCTAGGAATTCTGTCTTAGAAGACTAATTATGGGGGAAGATGACGACTAGGTTTTTCTGGTATGAGTGTTTCTAAAGAATTTTATTCTCAATGCAGCAGGGAATTCAATACTGAGAATGATGTCATAGTGCAGAGACAGAGACTGCTTGATGCTAAGTTTTAAAACCCTTTTTCAAAATGTTTGGATGAATAATTTTAACAGCTGACCTATCAGGAAGTATATTACAACAGTAATGAACAAACTATGTTTTTTTTCTACACCGCGTAATGTACTATACATTGTGTATCAGCTTATATAGTCGCTCAGAGAACTGCCACTTGATTCTTTGGCAAAATATCCATGATGGTATGAAAGAATGCAATTTAATGCTAAAACTACAAAAATCTGAGAAAAATCAAAATTGTCACAACCTCAGACTTGTCAATTTAATCTATCACTTTAAAGCCAAAGTGTTCCTTTAGAATACTACTGGATGTCCTACCAAACCCATTAGCTACCTTCTTCATGATTTCAAATTTAGCCACCTCCCGTCTTATCTGTTTCTTTCTTTCTCTTACAGCCGTACTAGACGAAACCTCTGACGCAGAAGATGAGATTTGACCAACCAATGCTTTTTTTTCATGGTCCAGTTGTTGATACAAACTTTGTAAATAGGTTTTTTGTGCTCTAAGTGTTTCTTCAACCACCTTATATTCAAGCTCTTGTGACTTTCTAAAATCTTCGAGAACTTGATCAACCTCAGCCTCAAGTTTTAATGAGCGAGGTAGGAAATTAAAATATTCCAACCCCGTCTTAACTTCAAAATTGTCCTCATTGATGGTGACTTGCATCACATCACTGCTGCCATTATCTGATAAACAAACACATGATATTCAATATGTTATGTCTTTTAGAAATTCAGACACCTAGAGTTTTGCGCCTCTATAAGCATCTAATCAATGCTACGGTATTAGTATCAGTCGAAAGTAGTAAAAATAGACAAGATAGTCCGGGGAGGATATTTACCCCTAGAATGAGCCATAAGACTGTCATCATCCTTCCAGATATCTTCCAGATTAGTTCCACATTTAAGCTGTTGAAAACTATCAAATTGGTCATAAGCCTTCAAAATACGCAAGAGATAACAAGCAAGATAGTTTTTGTTTCTATCACCAAAATATCATTTAAAAATACCTTTAAGACCAATTCAATATGACGTAGCAGCTCCTGTGCAACGGGTTTCTCTGAACCACGCAAGAGACAAGCACCAAGATTCAAAATCTTCTTTAGAATTTCAACATCCAAATCCGTAGTTTTACATGTTTGTAGAAGATTATTTACATGAGAAATCATATCAGTCCTTCCATCACAGCGTCGGCAGTGGTAGCCAGCATCTAGTCCAATACTTCCTCCAACTTTGCCTGCCAAGAGACATCGAAGGGCGCATTCAATATGAGCAACGTGGCCACAAATTCCCTCACCAGCATTCACTTGACACTTGATGTAACTATAGCCACCATAAGCTGTACAGACAGTTTTGCTACAAAGAATGCAACAACAGTCACGGCAAAACACAGGTTCAGAACAGCAGATATCACAAGGCATGGCTGGAGAATATTTTTCTACTTCTTCTAACACCAGACTAGTGCACTTCTTATTATTTGCTTTACACTTGACAACATCCTCACCGTCAGAGTCAGACGCTTCTTGTGCTATCTGTTGAAGAGGTACAGCAGCTATTGGTCCTGCATTGCCTGTGATGTAGAACAGCCTAAGCGGTTATTTAGCAATGGGATATCATTTAAATAAGCAAAACAAACATAACAGTACGTCACTGATTGCTGAGGGACATTGTAAAACACGAAAAGGAAAACACAACTAGGATGAAAAATAATGGTTTTATACAACTGTTTCACAACCGCAGCTGCCCTGTCAAGGATTTTTATCTAACCACAACCACATCACGACAACACCACTAAAATTCCAAGCCAATGCAGTATATAGCGTATAACTCTACTAGTCTCTAGTAAGATGTTGGTAGCAAAAATGATTTACCTGTAGCATTGATAAAATTCATATGCCTATAGATTATCATGTAAAGAACTTTATCTTTATTCTTCAGTTTTATGTAATTAGATTTTTAACCTCTTGATTAAATAAATTATTCTCCGGATGTGCAAATAACATTGTTATCAAAAATAGAATTACATTTATAACTCAGTTCAGAAAAAGGACAGATCAATAGAACTCTGCAGAGAGTTTATTAGAATCAATCAAACAAATCATGAAAAAAAAAACAAACATTGAAAAATAAAACTAACGCATTCAAAGCAGGAAATGAAAAAAAGGCCACTACAAATTAAAAGGACGAAATTAAGGGAAATTGATAGAGAAAAGGGATATCCTAGTATCAAATGAAAAAATAGATATACAATATCTGAAAAATCCTACTAAAAAGCATTGGATATTGCCCAGGAATAAGTAAAGGGAGAAAAGAGACCGTTGGCTGATAAAGATGATAGAGCGGGAATCTTCCAGGAGAAAGAAGCGAAAAATTCATCAAGATCGGCATCAGGAAAATATTTCTTGACATAGCGCTCAACGGCAAGCTTGCTCGCAAAGATATGTTGTTTGCGGACTGTGCCTGAACCTGACCCTCCATTCTCCTTCTCCTCTTTCAACATGCGGACTAGTCGATTTGGCAAATACAGATATCGATCCTGAAAGTGCGTACCAGTGGGGACAATTCTCCGTCCAGTTCTCCATCCCCAAACATCACCCTGTTCTGGCCAATTTTCCGGTGCATATGGATGTCCCTCACCAGACATTTCCGGTATCACTGGCTGTAGATAAAATAAATCATTATCCTCCATCTCAACCGCAGCATAATCAAGATTAGAACTACATATAAAGCTCATTTCAGGAAAATGACAGAGCAACATAACTGAAGAGAGAGTTTATTAGAATTCATGAAACAGATCATGAAAAAACAAAAATAAACACAGAAAAATGAAACCAACGCATTCAAAGCAGGAAATTAGAGAAAGGCCACACCAAAAAATAATGGGAACATCACCATTATTACCACTTCCTGGTTCAATGAGGACAATCTTCAGTAAAATAAGAAACCCAAATATCAGCGTTATATATTAGGCTGAATAGTTTTTCGAGTCCTTGAAAGTGTGTCACCTTCTAGTTAGTACCTAAAAGCACAAAACTTAAAAATTTGTACCCCTAGATAAAAGCTGTCTTTCATGTTAGTCTTTTAACATAGTGACATGACACGTTAAGTGATATATCAGCTCCCACCTTCTCCTCGACTTAGTATTACAGGTAGCAGCAGACATGTCAGTTCATGTACCATGTCAGTAAACTAACTTTGTTAGTTAACATTATTTATACGAAGGACTAACATGAAAGACCAATCTTATTTTCGGGTACTAATTTTGAATTTCAACACTTTTAGGGATTGACTAGAAGGCAACATACACTTTTAAGGATCCAAAAGACTATCCATCTTATATATTAAATTGCCAACTCAAAGATACACTAAACTAATACCCACAATTCCCTTTCTCACTTGACTACTTTCAACTATTCTACACAGCGTTTGTATGTCTAACCAACCAGAACAAATTAATAGCGTATTCATTCAGATTTGAAATATCGGCTACTAGAGTAATATAAATTCCACTAAGTTTTTTATACAGAAAAAAATTGAGTGAAACTGAAACGTATCACACATATATATACACACACGCAGAGACACACACGGGAGGTTATAATATAACCTTCATCAAAGTGGTAGATCCAACCAAAACTTGTGTTTTCCTCTATGTATATATAATTAGGGATATGGCAATGCACCACTTTTGTCTTATTCCTTCATAATTGAAGGTTCAGGAACATCATTATCAGTTAATCATGGTATTGTACTACAATATGACAAATAACACGAACAATATGCCTTCTTGAGGCGTGTTAAACCCTGCCTTTAAGAAATTGTCAGCGAACATCTGGTGTTGTATACCCAGGTACAATACGAACCTCTAGTGTGATATACCTAGTGTACAACAAGAACCTCTAATGTGGTAGATCAAGGCTACAGAACTGGCAAGAATAAAGAAAGAAGAAAGGTTGAAGGTATATTCTAGAGGAGAGGGGGCAAGCCCCTGTTTAGAGAGGCCCGGACATGACCAACACGATCACAACGAAAGCAGTTGTAATGTTACAAGAAAGGAGGAAATGAAAAAAGTCAATAAATAAAGCTTATAATAATAAAGGCCTTGGATCCCCTTTATGGCACTTGCAGCCTGGAGTGGGGAATCAGCAAGCACCAGAACTCTTGCTACCCACTTTAAAATTATAACAAGTCGGTATATAAACACTTGAGCATTGGAGGGGGAAATCAGCAAGCACTACAAATTTTGCTACCCACTTTTAATTTACAAGTAACATCTTGGCAGGCAATATGAGACTTTTGCCTTTTGGAATAGCAGATATAGTAACAACAGGTATAACTGTCTACACCACAATCAAAGTTCAGGCAGTTAAAAACCCCATCCTTTGCTCCCAAATTATAGCAGTTCAATATGGCACCTTTCCTAATCTCTTACTAGCTTCAGTTCTCTTAAATTATCAAGGCATACCAACCTTTCCAGGTGTTATAAGCCCCTCCTCTTCTGCTCCCCCAGTCATACTATACCCAATCCTGTGCGTCAAAAAAGAAAAAGAAAACAACCACAAATTCACAAAAAAAGTAGCATTGATTTAGAACTCAATCACAACCCGTGACTGTGGAAAAATAGTTACCTGTCTTCTACACTAGAGCATTGCTCCATCAACTCGAGTTTGGCAGCAACTCGAAACACAACCATCCGCAAGTTTATTTAGATATACTAATGTAGTTTTACCAATCAACTTCGAAGAATAAACATCGGACAACCGTACATAATCTAGCAATACAATACAAAAAAAAAAAAAAAAAAAATCGAGCAGAAATGAGCATCAAATACAGAAACTCACTTCTATAACATCTTTGGCAATTCCAGACCCTTCAGCAGCCATTATATCTGGTCACTACAAAGCAGACAAGCAAAAGCTCTTAGCATAGAGCCCACAGAGCTACCAAAAGACACACACCCATTAAAAGAAAAAGGAACAAATAACAAAACTACCAATGATATTGGTGGATTTGGATTGATTAGTGAGAAACGAGCCCTAATTAAGATGCGTAATTAGCGTTTGATTAATCTAATGGAAGATCATAAACCTTGAGGAACCGGAACGAAATAAGAAGGCAAGCAAAGCGCCGATCTACAATGTAAGCAAAGCTAACTCTATACATTTCAGTTATTTATTAGAAAGAAAAAGAGTAGTAGTATCAGTCATTTATTATTTTATACTTTTTCTCATTAATAAAATAGCTTTTTAATTTATTTAATTTCTTATATTTATCAAATTTGAAATAATTATTAACATTTATTATAAAAAAGTTCGTAACTTAGTTGAACATGGGATTGGACGATGGATGGATGGAGAAAGATTGAAAAAACTTAAAATAACTTAAAATATATTTATTTATTATTGATATATTTATTATTGTAATTATTTATTATTGATATATTTATTATTGTAATTATTTATTTTATTATAATAAAAAATTAAATATTGACAATATAATTATATCTATATAATCAATGTAGACATATTTAAATATTAAGAAAACATTTACGTATTACTTATATTGAAATTAGTTAGGTTATAAATATTTTATGAATATATATGCATATTATGCATTGAAATATATTTAATTATAAATAACCGTTTCTCGTTTTTCATGTAACTATTAACTTTACCTTTTTAAGTTTCAAAGGATGTCTTTTTAAAGCTTACCATTTTTATTAATATAACCCATACCACGTCATAATTGGATTTATACGAAATTTGATAGGTCCGAAAGAAAATAACAAAATATTATTTTTGGGCCGTGCAACTCCTGCATCTTTCAAATTTTTTTTTTTATTATTTTTTGGCAACAGAATCAGTTTCTACAATAATATGGAAAAAAAAAGAAAAAAAAAATGTGTAAGGGAAAGAAATTAATTTCTTTGTTTACCATTAATTAAAGCAAGGTATGTCAAAAAGGTGATTCTCACCTTTCCACCAGAACAGAAGTCTTATCCCTTCATCCACCACACGATTCGCCCCATCTTAGAAACCATTGCTTCCTTCTGCATTGGAACCTCAGCATGACAAGCCTTCAGTTAGCAACACCCTTTAAGCTTTTCAAACGGGGGCACCCCACCACCGAGCTCTCCAAGCTCTCCAATGCTTCTCAGCTCAACCCTCGGAGGCAAAGCCTTGGTTTGCGTCCACTCACTGTGAGGTCTTACAAAGTGGTGATTGAGCAGGAGGGCAAGTCCACCCAACTGGAAGTTGAAGCTGATGAGACCATACTGTCAAAGGCATTGGACTCTGACTTGCCTGTGCCTTATGACTGCAGACTTGGAGTTTGTATGACATGCCCTGCTCGTCTCATCAGTGGATCTGTTGATCAGAGTGAAGGAATGCTCAGCGATGATGTGGTGGAGCGAGGTTATACACTGCTGTGTGTCTCCTACCCTCAATCCGATTGTCATATTAAGGTTATCCCAGAGGAGGAGCTGCTCTCATTGCAGTTGGCCACAGCCAATGACTAGTCTGTTTTTGAGTCTTAAATGTAGAGTACTTAATTCCAAGCTGCGGCTGGCTTTGCTTAACAGTGTTGAGTCTTTGCTTGTTTCTGTATTAGCTGCTGTTGCTCTGGTTTTTTATATGCTTGTGCTCTGTTATGTAGTTTCTTATTGATGTATGAAACACAATTATACAACATTTGATTCATACTAGAAAAAGACACCAACTTTATTTCCAACAATACTGATAAATGGCTATCTTGGATACCAAACGAACTAAGTATTTTACAATTTTATTTAAAATTTCTAAATTGTATACAAGGGTGGAATCCGAAATGGTAGTAGAAGTTCACATTTACCAAATGATTCAAATCCTACCTAGGCTAGCCTTACCAAGGTTTTAAAAAACTGTCCATACACAATTTCAGCCATAACATCAGAAGTATTGGGGTCACCATGATCACAACTGCAGTTCCCACATTTGTTGACTATTTATCTCAACATCAAAGATGATATAGCAAGTAAAAGGATCCAAATCCCCTTCCATTGATATATACTGCCGAATTAAATGCACACCTCAGGTGATGCGGTTGAATGGTTTCTTGGGTCTCTGCTTAATCTTTACCTTAACGTTGATGCCATTGGCAATGATAGACTGAAGAACAATCTGAAGCTTTCCCTCCACCCTTTCTCCTTTTCTTGGAGTGTAAATCACGTCGTGGATATCATCACCCAGTGCTCTCTGAGCTAGAATTGCCCCCACTGCGGCACAAGTGGTTTTATTCTTGGTAGAAGCCAGGTCAAACTTGATGTCCTTGGAAATGGAATGTGCCACAGCAACAACCTTGCTCGTTACCCTGTGAACAATGCAAGCACGAACAGAGGCTTTTGATATGAAAATGTCCAGGCAAAACGGTTCGTGGTAAGGACCTGTAAGCTGGTTAAACGTGGGAGTCCTCTGCCTCTTGTTCACACTATGCCCATCATTGATTTCGTCCACACGGGGCACAACATTTTTGCTTCTTGCCAATTCATCTACTCTGGGAACCTTGTGATCTTTGGAAACTACATTTGGAGTTGTTGTAGCTTTGTTTCCCTCCTCTTTTTTCTTGGAAGATTTCTTCCTGTGAAAATCAAAATTATACTCTTCAAACTCCTTGGAGCTGCGCTCAAGCTTATAAAACAGATTGCCACGAACTCTCATATTATCTATGTCCTCAAAATCTAGTTCACCCTCAACATTATCATCAATGGCTTCATCTGTCACCTGAGAACCAAAAGAAGTAGCTTTTGATGCAGGTCCTTTCCAGGCTTGTGCCACCCCAGATGAGACACCCCAAGTATCATGATCCACAAGTTCAACATCAAACCCAGTTGAGGGATGATGGGAGTCGGAGAAAAATGAGGAAAGATGGAGGCTGGTAGAGTGTTCAGAAGGTGGCACGGATTCAGAACTCGGTGCTGCCTCAAGGTCTTTGGTATGAAGGGTGGGGAGGGTCTTAAAGCAGAGATTGAATGTCCTGGAGAGAAAATGTTGATTGTATAAGGAGGCACCCTTCCTTGCTAGCGTGGATAACATGACCAGAGATTTGAAAAGAGAAACTTTCAAGACAAGTTAATGCCAAATGCTCGCAGCAGCAAAACACCGAACAGTTGGCGTGCAGACCGTAGTACTTGTTTTCAGAGACACGACTCCTGTAGAGGGAATTCGAAAAACAATGAACAAATAGATTAAAGCAATCTGAAATGTATATAATTCAAAACAAGTGACACATATATTGGAGTTAAGAGGACCTTTTTCCTTTGTACTCTTCTCTTGCGCCTTACAATCCAACACTGCCATAAAATATAAACGAGTGCTAGGTCGGATCAGTTTCACTGTGTGGACGGATAATAGTGGTAAACAAAATCTGAATATTTTTCATCTGTATCAAGAATTAATAGTAATTATTATCATAATAAATAATCAATTAAAAAATATTATTTTGAAACAACCATTGCCAAAAAAATATAAATTATTGGCTTATTGTAAAAAAAACCATATATAGTATTACTCTTTGAAACAAGTAGCCTCTCAGCTATTTTTTTGTCTCCAATAATTTTATAAATTTCTTTCATTGACATTATTACATTTGCAGTTACAATGTTTATGTCGTTTGTAACATTTTCAGAATTCAAATTCATAGTCACTTATTATTTGAGTTTAAACTATGTGTTCCAGTTATCATTAAATCTTTGAAGTTTTTTTCTTTTAAGAAAAAAATCAGAATAGACCGTTCATTTAGAGTTTTCCTTTTATTCATAAAAAATGTTTCTTGAATTTTAATGAAAAAGAATACATTATTTTCTTACAAGGCGGAATAAATATATTTAAATTCTACCATTCGTATGTGTTCTTCTTCTTCTAACCTTCAGTATTGGATCTTCCATTTTCGATTTTCGATTTTTAATTTTCAATCTTAAATGCTTGGTTTTGAAAGGATATATTCCCACACTCAAATTAGTAGAGGTGAACACTTTTAATTTCTAATAAAATTTGATTTTTTTTAAAATTATTTACCTAAATATCACATTTAATTATAAAATATTTCATTTTCTGTAAAGTATCCAACCTGCTTGTAGCATGAATCGCCATTTTATCTCTCAAAAGCAATAATCAAACCGTAACCTAAACACAAAAAGTAAAAGGGGAAAGGTGTAATAGCCTTTTTTCCCTCTATTTTGATGATTTGTTCCATTTGGTTTTATTATTTTGAATGTTTTTAATTTGATTCTATTTTTTTTAAAATTGAATCAGTGCAATCTCTTTTATTAAATTCATGATGATAAATTTATACTGCAACATTCATTGCTTATTTTGTTGATGATTTGTAATTTATTATTCATCTCACATGTAGTCATTATAACATTAATACCATAAATTTGACTGAAGAATCTGTATTTTTTTTTTTTTTATATGAGACAAATTTAAAAGCGTTTAAAACAAGAAACGAAGTTTTAAAAATAACCCTAATAAGTGAAAAAAAAATTCACAAAACAAGGAATACGGTCGACATTGATTTTACTGCACACAGCACGAGATTACCCAAGAAAGGTTATAAAAGGCAGTTGCTTCTTACATCTAAAAAGTCACTTTTGAGTTTTTTTTTTTTTATCTTACAAATTGACTAATCCAGTTTGTAAAACTATATTTAGATTGGTAACTTGAATTCAGAAAAAATAAATAAGAAACATTCTAGATATTTTCCGGCTGCAAGAAAACATGCGTTCCAAAAAATTATATCAAAACATGACTTCAGTTTGATGAGCGTATAAACCATCTTCAGTTCTCAAGTAAAAACGCCCACAATAAATACATTATCACCAACTTCTTTGCTGACGAACTTTGGCATGAACGGACCTCAAGCTGAACACAAGGAATCATACTTTCTTGCTTCCCTCGACAACTCATTAAATATAGTCATGAAACCAGATTAAACACTTCTTACCAATCTATGGGGAAAAAAAAAATCTACGTAAAAAAGAGTTTTTCAAAGTACAATTGTCAAAACCATAGGATTGACGAATTACTGTGGACATTGATTGGCACAAAGGGATTGAGCAGAAACCTGTATCAACTCTAACTATTTGCTTTCTTTGAAAGATCGATTGGATATTACTTCTCAGTAACTTCACCTATTCGGCAACAGGTCTTGTCGCAGATGCAATTGAATCTTTTTGGCAGAAGAAACATTCACATAACATGTAGGTACAACATTAAAAAATTCACTCATAAATGACAAGGGACCAAATAATGATTCCCTCAAAATCAATAGAATTTATTCATAATACCATATCAAAGCAAACGCAGAAGCTTCTAAAGCCTTGAAAATTGACTCACATACAACGCAATGAAGCTCTGAAACGAAAACTTATGAGTATCACAAGTAGTACAGAACTGGGTTATCTGTTAGACCACAACAGTCTCAGAACTATCACCGGAAACATTTACACCATTTTCATCAAGACATGTTTCATTTGAAGCAACTAATGGGTTCAAAAGCAAATCCTTCCCATTTTTACATCCAATTTCAGAGTTGGAACCAGATCCTAGTTGCAACAAACTCTCATCGGCATGATTGAGAGCAGAAATGGAGACATCTACATTTTGATTACTTCCCTTTGGAATAATATTCTCTTCTGATAAAATCCCTGAAGTAACAGCTTCAAGAGCGTCATTTGGAATATCACAATTCATAGCAGTGAACGAGCGACATTTCTTGTCAAGGTTTTCTGCTGAACATGAATCAGAACAAGCAGTTTCCTGAACCAAAGCTTGAACATTTGGAATATCTTCTGGGTGACTTCTCACTAATTTTTCAACAGGAGGAGCATCGATCACTTTATTCTTCATTTCCAGTGCACGGTGACTAGTTCTAGAAGGAGAAACACATTTATCTGAAACTGAATCAGACACCATTTCCTCAGAATGAGATTTGGAACAGAGAATCCCGTCAACCAAAACTTGGTTTAGTTCTCGAGAAGCATCGCTGCATTCGTCATTCGTCTCATTAGCAGGATTTGAACTAACATCATCGCTTCCACGGGGATCTTGTGGTGTTGAAGAACCCATATCTGATCTATTTCCCATTTTGGTATGGATAAAATCGTTGTCTCCATTTCCCATTTTCTCAGAACCTGTCAGGAAAAGGAAAGTAAAACTTATGCACCAGCAAAAGTAACTAGCTGAAATTTACTTCAACAAAAACAGCATCAACATCTGCAGGTTTATTACCTTCCACTAACAGCTTCTGTAACATATCAATACCAGGGAAGACCACCATATTCAGTGACCTCATTTCTTGTCTGAGTGACTCGTCCAGATGTGTGAAGCCAAAAACTGTAGTCCATGTATGTGTTAGTTCAGCAATTGCAGGAATAACTAGTTTTTCAACCTTCATTGCGCAAAGGGCCTTCCAATCAAGGAGAAACAAATAAGATAAGAATGTGTTAGTGTCAATAAAAGATGTATACAGGAAAACCCCAATCAATGCTCTAAATAGATCTTAGGTGTAAGTAAATCACAATGAATAATAGCTTTAAGGTTTACCGATTCAATGGAAGAAAAAAGACGGCGACACATTCCCTGACGCCTATATATGTGACGAGTTCCAATGAATGGCATCTCAGCTATCTTAGTACCGTGGAACCTAAGACACGGAAGTTAATACTCATGCATATTCTCATTTATTCAGACTAAAAAAATCACATAGCAGCATAGATATAGATTATGAGAGCAAGAAAAAGGTCACGGCCTTTTAGCTTTTAAGCTAAATGAGTAAAAAAAAGAATCTCACTTTCAATAAAGTTAGAAACCAGAGTGACTACCGAATGTCACTCATGCTTCCTCATTATGGCACCCTTTTATAAATGCTATGAAAAGGAGAAGTTCTCTAAAGCAAATGAAGCATGGCTGGAAAATTTGACATAATTACGAATTTCATTTCCTTCATATGATCAAAACAAATTGTCTCAATAACTACACTTTTTTTTCTTAATTATTTTTTTAGTTCCCCTAACTTTTCAGAGGTATACCAGGTAATTAGGCATTCAATCAAATTGCAACAGAAAAACCTTTTACTCTCCCAATTTCTACTGTTTCTGCAGTTTTCCTTCTTGAAAAGAAAAGCTCAGAGATTCAATAAACGAGTCAGCAAGAAAAAGTCTGAGGCTTAGTACCTGATAGATGCTGCAGCAATGATTTCATCCCCTCTCTCCAAAATAGCAGTGTAAAAGCCACCATAGCTCAACCGATTAAAGTTTGATCTGAAAACAAATAGAATGAGAGGTCTCATAAATTAAATATAAGGTATCATAATGAATTCATAACGTTTTGAACTTTTAACTACTACTTACCCACTATTATATAAAACGTTACGGATTATATTGATCCCACTCCTCCTATCAATAACAGGTAAAAAGCATTCATCCATCACAGTCAGTGCAATAGCCAATTTTGAATTGCATTCTACCCTCTGAGTAATTCCCTTGCAAGCTGCCTCTGAGTCTTCATCTGTTCTATGAATGAGAGACCATGAAAAACCCGCCTCTAGTTCATGCTTGGTACCAAGATACTTCTTCAATTGTTCAGAAAGCTGTACAAGTACGAAGAACATAACAACGATTCAGAATCTGGCTTTATCACAGCAGCTTTGAAAAAAATTCATTTTAATAAACCATTAAAATACGAAAATTCATAAAAAGAAAATAACAGTGTCTTAGAAGAAGCACATTCTATAGACTAGTGCACAATAATTGGTGGTACTCTCATGCATGCTGAATTATGAGGAAGAAAATGGTTAAATATATATATATATATATATATACGGCTAAATTTTGAAAACAAGAAATAACGGTAAGATGTACCTCTCTGCACTCTTTCCCACAAAAAGAAAGGCTTGATGTATTGAGGTTATTAGGAAGGGCATCCATCTCCTTAGCGCAAGCGTCATGACCTATGCAAATGGAAAGTACTTATTAAACAACGTCAAAGGGGAAAAACAGAAGAAAGTAATGGCCAATAGAATATAAACATATTGAAGAAACATCAAAAATAGAAATGAGAGAAAGTGAATACATTTTTTCTCACATAAGTTGCAGGTATGTACGGTAGGCACTGATGCATCATCTTTTTCAGAAAGTCTACTGGCTATGCCACAAAATTTACAGGTGCAATTTGGACAATTCCATTCACCAGGAGGAAGCATCTGCAACAACATAAATGAATTCCTCATGAAAAAACAATCCTCCTAAACATACTTCGATGAGAAAACCTATTTAACATGCCTACTAGATATAAAAGAAGTTAGAGGGCCATAAATTAAATTATTGAAGCCCTCATAGAATATACTATAGGAAGGTTTTTTCTTTGAATGAACTTTTTGCTGACAGTGGACAGATTCAACCATTTAAGTATTCAGTAGGCACAAGTTTTGTTCAGCATTCCCCTAAACACATTTGCAAAAGCATATTAACAAGAACGTGTCTTCAGTCCCCTTGACATCGTAACAACAAAGCAACCAACAAAGACATGTTAGTGCCTCCTTCGACCACCCCAAAAAAGATTCAATAAACCAAACAACATCTGGAAGAGAAACATAAATTTCATATGCTAGTGTTCACCGAGAAACAGTGCAAAATCATAACAAAAAAAATATGTTCTAACAATATGTTGCGGAGTGAGAACCATGACACGTGAAAAATAACATATGCCCACATACCTGTATATCCAAGCAGCTCTGATGAAATGTTGATGGACAACCATCACAACAGATTAAATCCCCTCCATCTGCACAAATACCACAAGTATCATCATTTGGATCATCACCGTCCATATCTACTGAATGGAAACCAATTTTTTCAGAATGCTCTTGTCTGTTCCATGCATCTATCTGGCACTGTAGAAGAGAAACTCCAGATTCCAAAAAAATATTTTGATATGGCTGTGGCAATTTGCTTCCTGCATGAAGCTCAAACTTTGAAACCGTGAGGATTTTACTACAGCAGCCACAATGTATGCCATCTCTTGTGATCCACCCCTCAAGCAGGACTTTCTTCCGTCTGCGGTACTGAACCTTTTGGCTTAACTCCACTGTTCCAGAGTCAATCAACCAGGCAAGAACTGTCCGTTTTCCCATATATGGGACAAAGCCATCAGATTCTGAATTTGATCTTTGGTTAGAACTGCGAACTAACAAGGTACATCTTCCCTGTTTATTACTCTTCCGTCCATGTATACGAGAATCACATCCAGACGATTTTTCTATTCCGTCAATTGAGTGATGGGTAGCATTCTGGATTTTAGAGCGAGCACTGACAATGTTACTTTCAGACATTTTATTTTTCATCGACTTACTTCCCTGTTTTATAAAGGAGCTTAATTTCTCCTCATTGTTATCACTATCAGTGCTATTAATGTCATGCTTGTTGCTGGCAGATCTTCTTATTTGAGGCTCTTTTTCATTATCACTTTCACTACCATATTTTTCCTTCTTGTTTTTCAATTCTTTCTCCATTTTCTTCCTAGTTTTCCTTGTTAGCTGACTGAGCACCTCATCTGCGATAGGTGCAAAAGAAGAACTATCCCCTTTAGCCTTGACCTCTTTAGCATCTTCATTCAATTGCTTTTGAAGCGCGTCATAGGCCTTGATGATAGACCAATAGGCTGTACCTGCTGGATTAATGTAAACTGCATCCAGGTAGTCTCTGTTCCTTCGAGGTCTATAGTCTATGGTCCAACCTGAAGTCAGCAGCATCTCCCTTATTCGCTCTCGTAGTTTCTGTTTTTCTGTACCACTACCACGCTTGACTTTTCCTTCTTTCGCTTTTGTGGTTGAGAGTTTATCATGCACAGGAGTCTGTTCATCCTCGGAGAACATCTTTTTCACAGGCTTACCAGCTTCAGTATTTCTTACCCTGGGATTTAATGATGTGTCACTGTTATCCGAATCCCCCTCATCACCCTTGCTATCCTTGCTTGACAAAGATTTTCTTGATGCTATCTGTTTCTTCTCCGGCCTCTTGAGTAATACTGGTTTCTCAACAGGTTTTGTTTCCAGGTATGATGAAGGAAGAGTTGGAACATTCCTCTTGGCAGTCTCTTCAATCTTCATCCTCTTGGTGGGCTCTTCAGTTTTCAACCTTTGCCTGCTTTCCACAGGTTTGTGATGATCGTAATACTGTTCTGATTGCCCACCCACCTTCTTCTTATTAATCATTACCTTCAAAACCCCATTTTTTCCCTGAACCCTAATAGACTCCTCCGAATTAAATTTCTCCCTCTGCAAGGGTATAGGTGCCCGAACACCATCTCTGTGAGTCTTGAACCTAATGCGATCAAGATCATCATCTCCTGGAAACAAGCCACTTGACCTGTCAACATAAGAGTTCTTTCGCTTATCAAGAAGAAGTCCACTTGACCCATTTTTCAATTCCCTATCAATGCCACTCCTAGTAGCATGAACTGATCCCACAAAACTTCTTCCTCCAAAACCAACTCCATTACCATCCAAATGCCTCCTCCTCACGTTCTCCACATCCATGCCATCATATTCTTCGAGATCACACACATCCAACCTACTACGCTTATTTACCCACTGCTCCAAACCTTCATCCGCACCCCTACTTCGTTCCATTCTGTCCCTCTTCCGACTAACCTCACTCCCAACCCGCTCAGAGCCAGCCAAACCATTGCAAGCACGAAGAGTCTCAGACCCAAGCCTTCTACCAGGAGGAATCAGCAACACGTCACTCGATCCAGAATCACTCACGGAAACGCTGATGTTGCCCCTTTTCTTCGATTCATAGAACTTTCTAGAGGTGGAAGCAGTAGCACCCAACCCATCCCCTTTCTTTCGCACAATTAAACAACCCGAGGAATTTCTGCTCTTCACCACAACCCCAGAACCACCCGATCTCACTTCTGATTCCATCTACCAAAGCCCCTCGCCAAAATTAGCATCTCCCGCAACCAAAGCTAAACCCTAATCTCCAGATCTAACGCGAAACCGCTCTTAATTTTACACACCTAACCCCTTCCCCTCGGACCCAAGCAAAATTTCAACGGAATCTTACCTCGCCGGAAAATTCACGGATTCCGTCCCTCGGAAAAAATCGTGTGACGCGAGTAATCCCAGCCGAAAAAACGAAAGTGGTCCGAGGGCTACCTAAGTCGGAGAGAAATTGAAACGAGAAATCGGTGAGAGACGGAAAGGGGAAGAGATTTTGGGTTGCGATTTGCAGAAGCAAAGCCTAAGCTAATATCGAAAACAAAAAAAAAAAAAAAAAAAAAAAAAAAAAAAAAAAAAAAAAAAAAAAAAAAAAAAAAAAAAAAAAAAACGTAAACAGAAAACAATGTCAGCTGTTCATCTCTTTATGTTTTGCTTATTTTATTTTCCCTCCAAATTTTGTCTTTTGTTGAATCCAACGCTTGTGATTGCGCCACCTCACATATCTTGAACGTGGCAAAATCGCAACTGTTTCCACGACTGTTTATACAGTTTTTTCTTACGCTTGAGCACTGCTTCTTGGTAAGTGAGTCTTCTACAGAATTTATAGAAACGTTAGAAATATTTTTTTTATCCTTTTATTTTCTTTTTTTACAAAAGATACATTTCGAATAAGCTTGTTTTTTTTTACAACAGAGACTTTATAAATATGTTAAACTTGAAAATTGAATTAAATTGAAAATTAGTTTATTTAACTTAAATTAAAAACAGTTAAAATAAAACGATAATTAACTATATTTTATTTTATAAAAATCAATCTCTAATATGACTAACCTTTAACCGATATGAAAATAATGGAATGATGTTTTACTTTTATTAGATTATTAGAACATATTTATATTTTATGTGTGAAATTATATCACACAAATCATATATAAATTCCATTATTGTTATTATTAGAATATGATAAAAATCAAATCTATAAATAATATTTGGACATTTACGGTTTTTATTAATATTAAATTGAATATTAAATGAGCTTAGTTAAGTCAATAAAGGTAGTCAATAAGAAGTCTTCCAAATGCATCTTTGGGTATAGTTAAATTGAGTGCAAGATAGGTTCTTCTCACACTCCATATTAATATTCTAAAAGTTCAAACTCATTTATTTGACTCACATTTTCAAACAAAATCATTCAATATATTAACAATATACTAGTCAACGATTGGATAATACATACTAAATTTGTTTATAATAGACTTATTAATAGACGTAATAATATTGATGTTAATCCATATTAGTAGTAATACACACTTTGCAACATTGGAATAGTAAAATTATCATTATTCACTTAATCATATGTTTGTTAATTATTTTTTCTTTCTTACCAAACAAAATACTTTTTTCTTCATAAAACATCTTAAAAATAAGAAAATAATTAATTTAATTTTATATATGAACTTATTAGTAATATATAACGTAAGTCTTTCATAAACAAATATATGTAATAAAATAAAATAATATAAATATTGAAATCTTAATACAGAAGAAAACAAGTTATAAAAAAAGGATGAAACGTTCATCTTTAAGAGCACACAAGGAACAGCCATTTTTCTTACCGTGAAATACAGTGTTAAATAATAACTCTGTTGGGATGCATTCTTAATATTAAACCAATTTTTAACAAAAATAAAATAAAATAAAAGTCTTTGAGTCCATAATTATCTATTAGTAATTGTAAAAAGTTTATATTATCATGTGAAATATATATTATGTCTCATAATATATTGTTGACACCATTTTCCATCGACTTTTTTTTTTATCAATGTTGATTAAAATTAAGCATTGCTTACAGAATTTTGTTATTAAAACATAAGATAGTTTTGTTATTAAATCATATGACGTGGTGTTTTTTTTACATAATCGTGACTTAAAAAAAGTTATCTTTTGAATAATAAATCATTGAAAAAAATATTAATAATATATTAAAGGTGAAATGTATAAAATTAAATTAAAAGTTGGCTTTAACAACATTATCGTTAAAGTAAACTTTTGTATAATTTAAACAAAGAACAACAAATTAATGTAAATAACTTATTTAAAGACCTAGGTCAGCATAACTAGATTAAAGATCTCCTAAAGTTTAAATCTTCTAAAAATATAAACATGAGATATTCGTATATAAATAAGAAATATATATTGAAATGTTTAAGCTTGACATTATACTAATAAGATGATAAAAAAATATAATTTACATTATTTTCTTTTATTACTCAGAAAGCATATTCCTCGTAAAACTATGTATTCCAAAATGCATGCTCATGAATAGCTTGGAATCAAGATTTGAAGATTTAGACGTAACTCTTTTCGAGTACCATTTTTTGCACTTTATGTATGTAGTAACCAAGTTATATTAAGTACTTTTTTTTTTCTTGTAATGGTTAATCATAGAATACCTTGATAGTTTTAACTCATTTATCTCAAAATATCCACATATAAACACTACTTATGTGATGTAAATTTCTCTTTTATCTATAATTTTATTATTCATATCTATCGTTATATATATTACTACCAATTCTTCTAGAACAATGCACCTAAGTTTCTGCATTTCAATCACGGAATAAAAAAGCAATTACCATAACCATTTTCACAATAAAAATATAGTTACAAAAACATTATTATAATAGAAGAAAAATTGTAAGAAAATTATGTATACTAAAATCAATCAGTTAATATATGTGTGTGTGTGTATATATATATATACTAGTATAGATGCCTGACATATGAAAAATGTGGACTTTAATTGCAGAAAGTAAAAAGGTACAAGATAAAAAACTATCGTGAAATACAATTGTTATCTGCTGCACAAGTGCACACCAAATTCTACAAATATGGCAGAAATGGACCACAAGCCGAATACAACGAGCTCGAATTGGAATGCAAGAAACATAATTCTTGCTTCCTACAATTACTCATTAAATATAGTCAAGCCATATTAAACACATGCTACCAATCTGTGTAAGAAGGGGAGTCAAAAACACCATAAAAAATCTATGCAAAAAAATTGCTCACAGTACAATTGCTTATGTCATATGATGATTGCTGAATTGTTACGGACATTGGTGGCACAAAGGAATTGAGCAGAAACCCGTATCCACTCTACCACATTCAGATATATACAATAGGAACCGCACAATCGTGTAATGCAACTCAAAGTATTTGCTTCTGTTGAAAAACCGTTGTATATTACTTCCCAGTAATTTTACCTATTCGGCCACATGCAACAGGTTTGGCGCCAGATGCAGTTGAATATTTTCGGCAGACTAAACATTCACATACAATGAAGTAAGCTAATTTTAACCTTGACAATTCACCCATAAATGACAAGGGACCAAACAATATTTCCTTCAAAACCAACCGAACGAATTCATAATACCCTGATCCAAGCACAACGTAGAAGCTTCAAAAGCCTTGAAAATTGACTTGCACACAAGCAATGAAGCTCCGAAAAGAAAGCTAGCTTATGATAACATATCGAGCAGTACAGGACTCAGTCATTCTGCTAGACCAAAACAGTCTCAGAACTAACGCCAGAAGCATCTACAGCACTTACATCCTTCTCATTTTCACATCCAATTTCATTTTTGGAATCAGATCCTACCTGCAACAAACTCTTATCAGCAAGTTTGAGAGCAGAACTGGAGACATCCATATTTTGATTATTCCCCTTTCTAATATTCTCTTCGGATAAATTCCTTGAAGGAACAGCTTCAAGAGCGTCAGTCATACAAACCTCTTTAGTAGGTGAAGTATTGTCTGCCTTTTGAGAACCCAACACTGGATTAATGTCAAGCTCTGACGAATCACAATTCATAGCAGTCAATGAGTGACATTTCTTGTCAAGGTTTTCTGGTGAACATGGATCAGAATAAGAAGTTTCCTGAACCAAAGCTTGAACATTTGGAATATCTTCTGAGTTACTAACAGAAGTGTCCTTCGCTGAAATGGATTGGCATTTTGAAGGAGGATTTAATTTATCAACAGGAGCAGCAGTCACCAATTTATTCTTCATTTCTAGTGCACTGTGACTAGTCCTAGAATGAGAAATACATTTATCTGAAACTGAATCAGACACCATTTCCTCGGAATCAGATTTGGAACAGAGAGTCCCATCAACCAAAACATGGTTGTTCAGTTCTTCAGAAGCATCACTACATTCATCATTGGTCTCGTTAGCAGGATTTGAACTAACATCATCACTTCCATGAGCATCTTGTGGAGTTAAAGAACCTATATCTGACCTATTTCCCATTTTCGTATGGGTAAAATCATTGCCTCCATTTCCCATTTTCTCAGAACCTGTCAGGAAAAAGAAAGGAAAACTTATGTAAAGGGAAAAGTAACTTCTGACATGTTAGGAACAAAAACAGCATAAACAGATGCGGTTTCATTACCCTCATGTTTTCCTTGTTCAACTAACAGCTTCTGTAACATATCTATACCAGGGAAGACCATCATATTAAGTGACTTCATTTCTTGCCTGAGTGAATTGTCTAGATGTGTGAAGCCAAAAACCGTTGTCCACGTATGTGTGAGCTCAGCAATTGCAGGAATGACTAGTTTTTCAACTTTCAGAGAGCAAAGGGCCTTTCAATCAAGGAGGAACAAATAAGATAAGAATGTGTCAACGTCAATAAAAGGTACATGCAAAAAGGTCCCAACCAAAATTTAAACAGATTTTAGGTGCAAGGAAATCACAAAGAACCAGCTTTTACCGATTCAATGGCAGAAAAGAGCCGGCGGCACATTCCCTGGCGCCTATATACATGGCGAGTCCCAATGAATGGCATCTCTGCTATCTTAGTTCCATGCAACCTAACACAGGAAAGCAAATACTTACATGTATACTCCCAAACTAACATAAATAAATAGCAACATACATATCGATTATGAGAATGAGAGAGATCAAGAAAACAGCCATGGCCTTCTACCATCCTTTTAGGCTAAAAGATCAGTAAAACTGAATGTTATTTTCAAGAAGGTTAGAAACAAGAGCAAGTGACTGCCCGATGCCACTCATGCTTTACTTGTTACAAAGTAATATGGCATTGTTGCATAAAAGCCATAGGATTAGGGCACTGCCAAACTTATGAATCCTTTCTCCTTGCCATTGCCACATTGGTAATTTCTTACTCATTTTTAACAGACTAGTGTATGAAAAAGAGAAGCTCTCTGTTAAGTAGTTACACTAGTGTATCATATTTAGCAAATTCAAAAGACTAGTCATATAAAAAAAGCTCTCTCTAAAGCAATTGAAGTATGCCAATGAATATTTTATATTATAATGAATTTCATTCTACATGATCACAACAAATTCTCTAAGTAACTACAATTTTTTTTCCTCGTCAAGTGTCAACCATTCATCTTCCTTAGTTCCCCTAAATTTTATATGGTAGATCTGTACTTGGGTAGACTTTTAAATCATTTGCAACTGAAAATCCTTTCACTATCCCAAAGTCTACTAAGTCTGCAGTTTTCCCTCTTGAAAAAAAAAAATGTCAGATGTCCAGTAAATGAGTCCGCAAGGCCAAGTCGCAGTCTTAGTACCTGATAGATGCTGCAGCAATTATTTCATCCCCTCTTTCCAAAATAGCAGTGTAAAATCCACCATAGCTCAACCGGCTAAAGTTTGATCTGAAATGAATAGAAAGCCAAAAATAGACAGAGAAAAACAGTTAAGGCTAGAAGTATCTAACGGAAAACAAAAATACACAGAAAGAGTAACTTTGATTTATTACTTTAATGTACTTCAAGCACAATGTCGTGACAACAACATGCTATTAACACCTGAAGCTACCATTGTTGCTTGAAACCTTTTTTCCAAATTTTATTGCCTTTTTCATTTAAGATCTTCTACTTAACTTAATGGTTGGTTGATGAAGGGGAGGGAACGGTTATAAATTTAGATTTGCTGCCTGGTTCGAATTTTAGGTGGGGAGCAAAATTCCTCATTCTCAAATTCCCTCCGATATTGGCGTGATTTAGAGGGAAGGCAAAGGAGATTATTTAGACTAAAGTGTTTTTACTTATGTGTTGATATCCAAAATTATAAGGGTATATATAAAAATAAATTAATTACTAAAATCTTTCACGTGCCCTCTTCATAACTAAAAACTCACCAACTAAAACATCAAAATTCACCCAAAAAACGTAAACGTCCCCTCTTCAAACCCTAATTTTACATCTTAATTCAAATTTTATGTAGCTTCCAGTATTTTTTTTCTTCTAAACTTATTTTTTCCATATTTCAACGATATCATAAACTCAAAAATATCTGGACTGAAAACAATAATTTGATGGTTTTATGTTCACGAAAATCAACAAGGGGGTCAAATTTGCCTGATTTTTAAAATAAAAGACTGAATTATCTTGGGAAAAAACATTTGGAGACCAAAACCGCACATAATCCAAATTAGAGGAACCAAGAGTGCAAATATGCAATTAAGCCTAAATTAATCATCTCCTTTCCTACCAACTTAAAATATCAAGCAGTCAACATCATGTGCAAAGTCAGACAGTATTAAAAGTTAAAACAACAAAAAGGAACACATTAATCAATTTACTTACAGTTTATAAATGCTGAAAACTATAACATACATAATCAGACATCGGCATTCATCCATCATAATTAAATGAGAGCTCTCATGAATAAAAACATAAGGTATGATGGTTCATTCATAATGTTTAACTAGAGCTCACCCAGTATTATATAAAACGTTACGGATTAAATTGATCCCACTCCTCCGATCAATAACAGGTAAAAAGCATTCATCCATCACAGCCAGTCCAATAGCCAACTTCGAATTGCATTCTACTCTCTGGGTAATTCCCCTGCAAGCTGCCTCTGAGTCTTCATCTGTTCTATGAATGAGAGACCATGAAAAACTCGCTTCTAGTTCATGCTTGGTACCAAGGTATTTCTTCAAGTGTTCAAAAAGCTGTAAAAGTACAATATAACAATAATAATAACGAGTCAGAATCTGGCCTTACCATAGCAGCACTACAAAAGTTCACTTCTATTTTTACTCTTCCTTGGAAAATTATCATTCTAAGAAACAATTACAATATACAATCCTCCAAAAGAAATTTACTCTAAGAGTCTTGAAAGAAGCACAAATTGCATAGACTAGTGCAAAAGCACAAATGGTACTCATGGATGCGTAAATATACAGTATGAAATTGTTAAAGAAATAAATATACATTTTTCAAGTTATACTTCAGAACTTCGAAAACCAGGAAAAACTATAAGAGGTACCTCTTTACACTCTTTCCCACAAAAAGAAAGGCTTGAAGTATTCAAGTTATTAGGATGGGTATCCATCTCCTCAGAGCAAGAGTCATGATCTATGCAAATGAAAAGAATAACTTAAATGAAGTCAAAGGAAAAAAAATAAGGGATATAAACATATTGAAGAAACATCAAATATAAATGAGAGAAAGTGAATACATTTCTTCTCACATAAGTTGCATGTCTGTAGGACATACACAGATGCATCATCTTTTTCAGAAGTCCTAGCGGCTATGCCACAAAATTTACAGGTGCAATTTGTACAATGCCATTCACCAGGAGGAAGCATCTGCAACAACATAAATGTATTACCAATGAAGAAACCATCCTCCTATAATTATTAACAAATAATTACGTTACTAAAAATTAAGGTACAGCATGCAATTGCGGCAAGTCAATAACACCTCCGTCAAAGTGTCAATAATAGATATTATAGTCTTTGTGTATAGAAACACTGACTACCGTGTGAAAACCAATACAAAATGCCTACTAGATATAAAAGAAGTTAGTCCTGTTGAGTTATTGACTTTAGTTATAAAAACTATTATATAGACAGGTAATTTTTCTTTGACTGCACTTTTCTTGACAGCGGAGAAACTCAATAATATTAGTATTCAGCAAGCACAAGTTTTGTCTAAAGATACAAAGTTTTGGCATTCCCCTACAGACATGAGGCAAAAACATAATAACAAGAAATCTTCAGTCCCCTTGACGTCATAGCAAAACAGCTCGCAACAAATAGATATTATTGTCCCACTTCCACCACCCCAAACGAAAATTAGACAAACCAAATGGCATCTGAAAGGGGCAACATAAATTTATTATGCTACTGTTCACTAAGAGACTATGCAAGACAATTCAGAGCAATTATGAACTATGTTGAGAAGTGAGAACCATAACAAGACATATAGAGAATAAAATATGCACACATACTTGAATATCCAAGCAGCTCTGATGAAATGTTGATGGACAACCATCACAACAGATTAAATCCCCTCCATCTCCACATATACCACATGTATCATCGTTTGGATCATTACCATCAATATCCACTGAATGGAAACCAATTTTTTCAGAATGCTCTTGTCTATTCCATGCATCTATTTGGCATTGTAGAAGAGAAACACCAGATTCCAAATATATATTTTGATATGGCTGTGGCAATTTGCTTCCTGCATGAAGTTCAAACTTTGAAACTGTAAGGATCTTACTGCAACAGCCACAATGAATGCCATCTCTTGTGATCCACCCCTCCAGCAGGACTTTTTTCCTTCTGCGGTACTGAACCTTTTGGCTTAACTCTACAGTTCCAGAGTCAATTAACCAGGCAAGAACTGTCCTTTTTCCCACGTATGGGACAAAGCCATCAGATTCCGAATTTGATCCTTTGTTAGAACTGCGAACTAACAAGGTACATCTTCCATGTTTTTTACTCTTCCGTCCGTGTATATGAGGATCACCTCCAAATAATGATTTCTCTATTCCATCACTTGAGTGATGGGTAGCATTCTGGATTTTAGTGCGAGCAGTGGTAATGGCATTTTCAGACATTTTATTTTTCATTGACTTACTCCCCTGCTTTATAAAAGAGCTTAACTTCTCCTCATTGCTGTCGCTATCCGTGCTATTCATATCACTCTTGTTGCTGGCAGATCTCTTTCTTTGAGTCTCTTTTTCATTACCACTTTCACTATCATATTTTTTCTTCTTCTTTTTCAATTCTTTTTCCATTTTCTTTCTAGTTTTCCTTGTAAGCTGACTGAGCACCTCATCTGCAATAGGAGCAAAAGAAGAACTATCCCCTTTGGCCTTGACCTCATTCAATTGCTTTTGAAGCGCATCATAGGCCTTGATGATGGACCAATAAGCTGTACCTACTGGATTAATGTAAACTGCATCCAGGTAGTCTCTATTCCTTCGAGGTCTATAGTCTATAGTCCAACCCGAAGTCAGCAGCATCTCCCTTATTCGCTCTCGCAGTTTCTGTTTTTCGGTACCACTACCACGCTTGATCTTCCCATCTTTTGTTCCTGAGGTGGGGAGTTTTTCGTGCACAGGTGTCTGCTCATCCTCGGAGATTACTTTTTTTGCAGTCTTATGAGTTTCAGTATTTCTTATTCCCGGATCCAGTGATGCATCACTGTTATCTGAATCCCCCTCGTCACCCTTACTGTCCTTGCTTGACAAGGATTTTCTGGATGTTATCCGTTTCTTCTCTGACTTCTTGACTAACCTTGGTTTCTCAACAGGTTTTGTTTCCGTGTATGATGAAGGACGAGTTGGAACATTCCTCTTGACAATCTCTTCAGTCTTTATCCTCTTGGTAGGCTCTTCAGTTTTCAACCTTTGCCTGCTTTCTACAGGCTTGTGATGATCATAATACTGTTCTGATGGCCCTCGCACCTTCTTCTTATTAACCATTACCTTCAAAACACCATTCTTCCCCTGCACCCTAATGGACTCATCTGAATTAAACTTCTCCCTCTGCGAGGATATAGGTACCCGAGTCCCATCCCTGTTCATCTTGAACCTACTGTGATCAACATCATCCACCGGAAACAAGCCACTAGACCTGTCACCATAGGAGTTTCTTTTCTTATCGAGAACTCGTCCACTTGACCCTGCTTTGAATTCCCTATCAATGCCACTTCTAGCAGCATGGACTGATCCCATAAACCTTCCTCCTCCGTGACCAGCTCCGTTATCATCTAAATGCCTCCTCCTTGTGTTTTCAAGGCCCATTCCATCATATTCATCAAAATCATACACATCCAACTTACTACGCTTCCTTTCCCTTGGGTCAATACCTTCCCCACTACCCCTAATTCGTTCCACTCTGTCCCTTTTCCGACTATTTTCACTCCCACCCCGCTCAGAGGCAGCCAAACCATTGCAGACTCGAATAGTCTCAGGACCAAGCCTTCTACCAGGAGGAACCAGCAGCTCGTCGCTTGATCCAGAATCACTCAAGGAAACGCTGATGTTGGCCCTTTTCTTCGATTCATAGAGCTTCCGAGACGAGGAAGCAGTAGCACCCAATCCATCCCCTTTCTTTCGCACAATTAAACAACCCGAGGAGTTTCTGCTCTTCACCACAACCCCAGAACCACCCGATCTCACACCTGATTCCATCTACCAAAGCCCCTCGCCCAAAATTAGCATCACCCACAATCAAAACTAAACCCTAATTCCCAGATCTGGAGCCAAACCAATCCTAATTCTTCAAAGTTCCTCCCTCCCCTCGGACCAAAGCTAAATTTCAACGGTATCTTACCTCGCCGGAAAATCCACGGATTCCGTCCCTCGCAGTAAATTGTGTGATGCGAGTGGGACGCAAGTCCCCGCCGAACGTGATCCGAGAGCGACCCAAGGCGGAGAGAAATTAAAAGAAAATTGAGAAGCGATGGAGAGATTATAAGAGATGTTTGGGTTCCGATTTGCATATGCAATGCCTAAGCCAACAAGGATAAATACATACTGTGTTTCGCTCATTCAATATAAAACTCTTTTATCCTGTTCAGAGTTTTGGTTAATTTAGATAATAATACTATATTTGTTATTCAATTTTATTACCTTTTTTTATTTTATAAAGGAAAATGTTTTTTTATCCATGTTAGGAGAAACTTAATTTACTTTGATATAAGTTAGATTTAGTCAAAATTTTAAAAATAATAAAAAAGAATTAAATTCATTCTTGTAGTTCCACAGATGTTCCATTTTAATATTTATAAAATTGTAATCACAGATTTAATCCTTAAAAATTCTTAAATTAAGGACTTTAATATACTGTTAATATGCTATCTGTTATTAAAAATATAGAAAAATTAAGATTAGTGTAGAGACTAAAAGTGAATTTAAGAAAACTAATATTGCAATATGTTTAATTAATATATAATAACTACATACAAATTAAGTTACACATACAGTTATTTTGTAGGCTCGACAGATATCATAATATTACAATAGATATAAAATTTTAATATGTGTAACGTCTTACAAACTATATTCAGTAGATAGTAAAACGATAGCATATGATTTATATATATATATATATATATATATGGTAATAATAATTATACAACTCAGTGGCTAAAATACTTATGCTCAAAAAGGGGGAAATAATAATAATAATAATAATAATATATATATATATATATATATATATATATATATATATATATATTAACTTTATTAACTTAGTGTGTGAAATTAATTTTGAGATACTTTTGTTACTAAAGTATTAAATAATTAACCTTTATATCAATTTGCAAACTCAGTCCATTCTATTATTTTAAGTGTGATTTACATTTCAAGATTTATGATTAATATGGCATATATTTAGAAAAACAAATGCCATAAATAAGTACTTTAGCGGGATAATGAATGAGTTAGTTTTTTGTTTAATTTATGTAGTATAATTAACTAATTAGCACAATAAATGTTTGAAAAATCCAATTCCGTTTTTAAACCTTCAACAAAACATTAATGACGTGTTTTAATTTTGTATTCAACTTCACACAAAAAAATAAATTCAGTGATGCATGTTCTTATAGTTTAAATATAATTTAAATACATTGACAAATTTATATTTTTTTACGAATTGCAAAGGAACTAAATATCACCCTAAATTGCAATTATTGTCTTGTTTTAAAATTAAATAAATTTACATTGCTACGGAAACAACGACAACATAATTAAATAATTTAATTTCACCAAACATTTATAAAATTTGCATTCAAACTTACTTTTATATTTACCTCATATAAATGCAAAGCAATAACAAATTCAATTATTATATTAGCATAATAAACAAATGCGTAAAATTTAAATAAATAATGGTACACAAACATGAAATTCAATAAATATATTATTAAACTACAATTAACTTACACAATAATATATTAATACAGTACGATAATAAAAATATTATTTTAAATAAAATTTAATATATTTAAAATATATAATCTATAATGGATATTACGATTACATTAGTTAAATATATAATCTATAATGACTATTAGGATTATATTAATTAAAGAATAAATATGTCAAGGTGGACCAATAACTTTGTAAAAAGTTATATTCATTTATATTTGTAATTATTTGTTTGAACTGAATCTAATTCTAAAAAAATCATTTAGAAAACATATAACATCATACAAAAGTATCTAATTATATAAATTATTTATAATAATTTAAATCTTATATCAAGTATAATAGGTTTAGGTTTTGTATTTTGAATTACGGAGTGTAAGATTATAAATTTTGATGTGTATCCAATAAGTTGTCACATCACAACTTCTCATTTGAAATGATTGAAGTTTTAGAAACAGTTATTTTTCTGTCACATGTGTTATTTAACTGAAGAATATATTAAAACTTGTTCCACAAACTACTTCTTTGTCAAATGTCATTCAAGTGAAGAGTTAAAAGTGGTTTATACATATAAAAATTTATTTAGAATCCTTTCTATATCAGTATATCTATAAACTCAATCTAAAACTTTTTACAAATTGATCTAATCTCTCACTCTCAGGCATTTCTAATTTCGCGGTGAATCCATTAAATTTCTATAAATTTCAAAAATATTTCTAACTCATTTATAAAAAAAATAACAAAGATAATAATTAGAAGAAGGATGTTTTTTTTATCATTTTCCATTTGTTATATCTAAATTGATTTTTTTATAGTATCTTTAATAATATTTTAAATTTATCATACAAAAGTTGTAATAAAAAAATTGACATAGAAAAATAAAAAATATAATAAAGAAAAAAAGTAAAAAATAAACTAACAGAATAGACTCCTAAATAAATTTAAAAAACTGCAACTATACATATTATGATTAAACTGTTTAAAATGTTTGATTTAGTATAATTCCGACATAATTTTAATACAGTAAATAATATATTTAATAACTTTATTTTTATATAATGAACCAATCATACAATATATATATATATTTATATTTATTTATTTATTTTATAAAAAAAATTATAACAGTATACATTTGATTATATAGAAATGGAAAAGAAGGAAAGTGTGTGTTAATAGTTGGTGAGATGGAAGGAGGAAAACTGGGGACGATTCTGATCACCAACGACGACGGTATCGATGCTCCTGGCTTACGAGCATTGGTTCAATCACTCGTCGCCGCCAATCTTTTCAACATTCAAGTCTGCGCTCCTGATAGGTAGCATTTCCACTCTTCTTCACCGCCTTTTCTAATCCGTAGCTTCACCATTTTTATTTCTTCGTTTTTGCAGCGAGAAATCAGCTGTTAGTCACAGCATCACTTGGCTCCGTCCAATAGCCGCTAAGCAAGTCAAAATCGACGGAACCACCGCATTTGCGGTTTCTGGTTCGTTTCTCAGTTCCCGTTCTTAATACAACTTCGTTATTACTTCACATTACAAATCGTTGCTTACATTATTCTCTTGACAGGGACGCCCGCTGATTGTGCTTCTCTAGGGATTTCCAAAGCTCTCTTTCCCACAGTACCTGATTTGGTACCTCTGTTATGCTATGCTTTGCTTCTTCAGTTTTAGTTCTGCACAATTTTTTCCTTCCTAATTATACGGCTACAGCTTGTAATATTTTCAAACAATTGAAGGCAGTAACTGTTGATTGATTGATCGCATTGCTTGACGTAGCTCAGTGACTAGTAATGAGTGAATAGGAACGATTATAGGTCACCAGATTTCCGGCTGTTTTGTTTTTTTTTTTCTTAACCTAATTCTGCTGTTGGTGCTATCGCGTTCTCTGCATGTAGGATCTATTTGACCAAGCTATGCCTAAATAGTTAAATAAAAAATGACAAGACACGTCCAGCCTGTTGCTGATGCGTGTTATATCCATTTTTTCAGGTAGTCAGTGGCATAAACAAGGGTAGCAACTGCGGTTATCACATGTATGCATCATCTTTTCCTTTCACATGATAACTTTTCTACTTGTAAATTTCAAATGAATCTCTATGAATTTAGAACGAAAGCATGTTTGTTGATAAACAATGAATGGGGAGGCAGATGCAAAGCCCTCTTCCTTGGGTGGGAGTAAGCAAATTAGTTATGTAAAAATTGGTGTTGTTCCTCTGACAACCATCTTCATTTATTATGACCTTTTTAGTTGAAATTTTTACATATGAGGGAGTGATCTATATCAATTTGATCTTAAAATCTATAGATTATGATCTAACCTTTTTTCCTGTTGGAAACAATCTAATTTCCCCAAACAAGTAATTTATAATTTTCTATGCTGCTCAAAATCTATCCCGAGTAAAAATCCTGAACCTGATTGTAACTGATGTAAAAAAAGGTCGTTTAATATAATAAGTTTATCCTTTGAAAAGTTTTCCATTAACTTCAAATTGCAATTTCCATTATCATTGTAAGCATTGAAATGAAAATGATGATTGCAGTTCCTTGAAATCTGAGATGTGCCCCAATTGTGATTTAAATAATATTTCTTTCCACTCTAGTTGCTTCAGTAGTTATTACTTCATGAATTGCCCATATCCTTATCGAATACGTCTCTTTGCAGAGTTTACTCGGGTACTGTAGCTGGAGCCCGAGAGGCCTTCTTCAATGATGTACCCTCTATCTCTCTTTCATATAACTGGTATGGCATATTTGCAATCTGCTTTTGGTGTGCTATATTTCTGGATTTATCTTGAATATTTATTGAAAAATTATTTTTGACAGCATTTTGTTAGCTTGTATAATTGTGAGTGTGACTGGTAATTGAATGAATGTCCCGAGTAATGTGGCTCTTCGGTGTTATTAACTATTTCAACATTCTTTCATTTATATCTTACCATGGCAACAGCTTTTCATTAACCTGTTTCACCATTTGGAGCTTACTCTATATTCAGGGTTAAAGGAAAGAGTAACCTAAATGACTTCGCACTTGCTGCACAAGTATGCCTACCTATCATAAGTGCTGTACTGGTTGAAGCAAAGAATCCAAGCTACCCTAGAAAATGTTTTTTGAATGTAGATGTGCCAACCGATGTTACTAACCATAAGGTATATTGCAATTATTTTTCCAATCTGTATGTTTTCCTTGTGATAAATGATCAATGGGATCTAGCCAGATAGGCTTTCTTTTTTTCATACTTGGTTTTAATTGTGCAGGAACCACTTTAAACTTTTTTTATTGTTATTAATTGTACGATAATAATTGTAGATTTCATCAATGAACATTGATTTCTTCTTAGCGTAGTTTTATTATGCCTGTTAAAGGGTCAGGCTTTGTTTAAAGTGAGAAACATTTTTAAAGGTTTTCCTTTGTTTAAAGCGGAAAACATATTTTTTCACATTAGTATATTTCCAACAAGAGATAGAGGTCAGTAGAATGTTTAGGACTTGATTTACGATAGATAAATATGATATTTTTTTTTTCAATCCTAGTATTTTCCTTGTTTTCAAGTTGCTGCAAAATTTGTGTATCTAAATCTCTTTTTGCTAAAATTATACCATTCCTCCCAAAAACTTGTCTTGGTTAAATCCTAAAAACTAGGCCTATGGGTAAAATCCTTTTAGTGCATTTTTGGTTTTGTATTGAATAAATTCAAACGCTAATCCATGATCCACATCCAAGTTGAAGTTACTTTAAATGACCTTTCATTGGAGGTTCAACGTCAAACTAAAGACGCACTTTTGGGGCCTATGGCCAGTTTGTATTGGGTCCGCCTCAGGCTGAGTCTATTTACTAAATAAGTGAGGCTATTTATCTACAAAGATCAGGCTTTCGGCCAACTGAAAAACATTTTAAGTCCATCAAGCTAATCTATTTAGGTAAATATAAATAATATACTATTATCATTACATTGAATTTTTTTATTTGAATGTCATTAAATTATATATTTTTGATCTATTTAAAGGTTTAGGTTCGTTGACTTACAGTCTTTCAAGTCTGTTATCCTATTTAGTGGTAGGCTGGTTAGCCAATTCAAAGGACTTGTTACGAAGTAGGCCATTAAATAGACTTTCAAGCAGGCTGATCAGAAAAATAGGCTAGACCTATGCAGGCTGATATTGTATCCCCACAAATGCATTCATATCAAAGACTTGGGGACGTTGTTTTAAATGTTTATCCTATTTATTTTTCTATCCTAATATTGAAGTTAGAAATTGTATAAAAGACTGTCATTTCATTGCTAACTTTGCTATGAAAATATAGTGCTTTGCTTTATCATGCAATCAATTATAACTATTTTTTGGCCTTTTTTTTGTGTGCCTCTACAAAGGGTTACATGCTAACCAAGCAGGGTAAAAGTATCATCAAGATGGGATGGAGGCTAGTCACCTCTGAGACAGAAGAACAAAAAATGTCGTCTGATATGACCAATACAGATACAGATATACCAAAGAATTTTGACCCATCATCTGTATCACCAGAACATCTTTTGTTCGCAAGAGAGGTGGGTCGATTTCCTTTTCCTTTCTTTTTATTTTCTTGAAATACCCATATTGTTGTAGCACCAAACAGGTCAGTCTTCTGCTTAAGTATGATGTGCTTGGACTGTCTCAAACCAGAGCACAGAATGCAAGCATTCAGTTTTGTCAACTTCTGAATTAGCAGTGATCACGTGAATCTATATGGAATCCCTAAATGATCTTACTTGGATGAACATTTCCTAGTCCTTCACAGAAGGAAAATGATGTGATCTTTAATCTTTTGTAGGTGAGAGGTTCCGTACTTGGTGACGATGATACAGACTACAGATGTTTGCAGGAAGGATATGTGAGTAATATAAATTTGAGAACAAAAAAGTTAATATGTACATACTAAGCATTTTCGTTTTTCCAGATCACTGTTACTCCTCTTGCTGCTCTCTCTCATGCCGAGGTAGATTGTCAGACCTACTTTAAGAATTGGCTACAAAGTGTCCCCGAAATCCCCTCTTTATCATCTTTATAATGCTGTAAGTCCTATCATGTATTTGTAGTTTATGTGTTGCTTTGATTGCAATATATTGCTTGCAGTAGCTGCTTTTGCTTTTACCTTTTTAGCATCCTTGTTAGAAGAATGATTATTCTTACTGAAGATGAATGGAAAATTTAATATAATGTGTATAAAAGACACCACTATAAATGACAATTGAAAACCGCTTGTACCTAATTCACATAAGGGTTATTGTTATAAACATATATGTACTTATTAGTACCCTGCATAGCTCATATTAGTTGCATTTTAGGATTCCCAGTTTAGCACAATTTGTCATGTGATCAATTATTACATTATAGCACCCCTTTTTCACTGGCCGTTATTTGTGAATGCTTTTCATTTGCTGATTACTCCGGTTCACTGGAAGTGTTCACCTCAATATGTTTCTAAATCAACTGTTTTCGTCCTCAGCAATTTGGTTGTTCGGTATTCTTGTCATTGCTCCATATTTGTCATTGGGCAATAACAAATATTCGTTTCTGTAATCTACTAAGTAATAACATGTCAGTCATTTTTAGACAAATATAATAGCAAGCATCCTTGTTCTGTCTTCATCCACATGAATTGCTCAAGTTATTGCTTGAATGAATAAGAAGATTACTATATCAACTTGAAAAAAGAATTACTATTTCTTTCTTACCCTACTGCTAGTTTGCGTTGATCTTGTCCCTTGTCTGTTTTTAAAGGAGTCCGATATTTCCAATATCTACTTCTATCATAATTTAATAGACACATTGCTGATAATAGATCACTTTTGTTAGTTGTCATAAAATTGGATGAAACGTACTGGCCAATTCTATTATGCAATTATATTTGTAGGTGATGGCCATTCTGGCTGAAGCTATTCATAGTTTTCGAATACCTGCGTGTTTGAATTCCATACAGGTTTGAATACATTGTTTATTCCCGAAGCGAAGTTATGCCGTTTATGGTGCCAATATTATTTTGGGAACTAAATTTGCAATCCTGTGACAGTTGTGAGAATCTGAAAATAAATTATACTTTACCTAAAGATTGCATCTTGTTGACCTCTCTTTATTCACAGACTTCTGCCAATATAGTTTTCCATCTTTCATCCTTAATATAAAAGTTAAGGTACTTTCTTTCATTTTAGAGAAATTATTCCAGAATGTAAAAATTACAACTCTAAGAAGATATTTTGAAATTTAATTTTTTTATTTTATGAAATTTAAAAATTACATAAATTCATTTTGAAAGAAGGCAAGTCTTGATTAGTAGAGGGTGAGAAAGTTTTTCCCTAAAACGTATTTTTGCGTAGAGAATGTTAAACTACACTCAGCCTCAGGTTGTCCAGATTTATCAGTCTTCCTAGTAGGTTTATTGAAACAAAGTTCAAAAGTAAAATTTGGTCGCATTACGAATTAAATTGACTGCTGCTTTTGGTCACGCATAGTCTACTAGGAGTAGTTCGGCCACATCATTCTAGCCCCACTATGTTTTCGAGCAGTGATGATAAGGTATTTTGATTTCTCTAGTACAGGAAATCAGTTTTCATCAGAAAACAAATCAATAAATCTACAATTTAGGCTTCCAATGATTAGGATATCGTTACATTATTCCTCCAAATATTTTTATCGTTAGATGAGTATTTCAAAAAGCAAAATATCATGATATTATTCTTCATAGATATTTTTTACCAAATGAATCTTGAGAAATATAAAAGGATTACCATATAGAAGATTCAGATAATGGGACAAAATGGACAAAGTTAGAGATAGTTTGTTGTTAGCATAAAAAGCTTAAATATTAATATAGTGACTAAAAGTGCTAATATATTTTTAGTTACTTTTAGAGTAAATTAACATGATATTAAAAATTTAAATTTAAATTTTAAAAAGTATTCTAACAAATTTAAATTATAACATGTTAAGTTCTAAAAAATAAGGGAGATTATAACAAATTCGAGTTTGTGTATCAGGCACTCCTAAACTCCTGACGAGTTTGTGCAAATTAACATTTAGTATACATGTTTGATTGTAGGTTGGCTATCCATTCCAGATAGCTTTCATGCATCAACATCAACCAGGAAAATAAGGGAACAAGCTACCATTTTAACAACTGCTTAAAATAGACAGCTTACCAATAAAAACCCTTATTGAGGACTTTAGTTTGTTTTTCAAAGCTAAATTTTTCTTACTGTGTCACTCTCCTCCGTCCTACAGGTTTTGGAAGCATTTAAGCAGAAAAAAAGATGGATGTTTAAGTAAGCTCTTCATGGATGCTTCATAAGAAAAAAAAAAAAAAAAAAAAAAATCAAAGGAAGAGTATCATTCTATGTGTGGATGCTACAAAAGTTTAAAAAAAGTAAAAGAAAAACACTCTGTATGGACATCATAAATAGTTTATGTATGTACATTACGAACTTCGCATCGATTCTGTTTTGTGCATAGCCCTCATTTTTTTAATGGCAAAGAAGCGTGAGATTCCACTAGTATTGACCAGAGGACGTGGACGTCTTCATAGGGGCAAGATTTGACATCTTCATATAGAATGTATATGCCTCTTCCTGAAATGTTTAGGCAAAATTGTGAAAATTTGTGACTGAGAAGAAAGAATTAAATAAATGATGCCTGCGCCTAGCTAATAGGACAAAGGGCGAGGGAGAAGTTGGGTGTGGGAAGAAAAACGCTTGAAAGAATTCAAGTGATTAGGCATTGCAAACTTGCACTTAATTTCTATAAAATCTCATCGAAAGGCAGGTGAAGGAGGGAAGTGCGTTGCATGTAGTGAACTAGTGTTTCAAGAATAGAAGGAGAAGCATTGTGCTAAATGCAATGCGAAGAAGAGATGACAAAAGCATTTCTGAGAAAACTAGCATGAGTAAGAGAATAATGCAGGTATGGAATGTGTGATGGAATGGAACGTACTCTTCTTTTGAGTTGAATGCATCCGGAACCAAAGCTTCTTGAGTGGAGAGATGAGGGATTGCAGCCACCCCATTTGGTGAAGTGGGTGTGGCTCATGCAGGTGTAACAAACATGAGGGACATAATAAGAAGAGGGTGAGAGAGATAAAGAGGAGACCTCTACACCCTTTGCTTAAACAAGGGTGAACATTTTGCAAGGTCGCTTTTCATGTTTTGAGACATTTTTACATTCCCTTGCAGGCCAATCATGAAATTCACATTTGTTGCTGGTACATTGTCCCTTTCGAACCTCTTATCCCTTATAGAAGAAAAAGAAAACACTCCACCAATCAGCTTTGCATCTCACACTTTCATGACCATAAAAAAAGAAAAGAAGTCTCTCTTGGTATCCATTTTTTCCCTTTCCCTAAAGAGTAGTGGTGGCGTATGCCTCAAGATAAACTTCCCCTTTTTTTCACCATCATTTGGCATCTCTATTAGAGGTAAAAGGCACACATGGGGAAGGTTTCCATATTTGACACATAGGCCCTCCTCTTGCATTTTAAGCAAGTACAATCTCACTTTCATAGAGTCTCCTACAAGGCACACCCAGCTCTGTTTCCTGTTAGTCCACCTGTACCTCTAGGGTGTCTTACAAGAGTGAAGACAATTCTCACTCAGGAATGTCTTGCTGACTCAGCTTCAACACGTCACTTCCATGGATATGATTTGACTTATGTATGCATCACACTCCTAATGGTAGTAGGTACGTACCTAGCTATCAATAATTTTAGTATGAAGAAGGCTCTAAATTTTGGGAGAAAATATTTATGGGCCTACCATCTTAAACTCAAACTTCTTGCTTAACCCACCAATAAGTAGAAAAATAAAGCAGGGCAGGCACTACATATAGGGTTTATCTAAAAAATAGTTTTCTCACTATCAACTTATTTAACTCGGTTTCTTAACAGGATCCCATTCAGTGAGTTCAGCATGCAACCAAACAGTGCAAACTGATTAGCTTAATCCCGTTTTTAAAATGATGTTGTGAAATTGAGGATCGTGCTACTTTTTCTATTCTTTTTTACCAATTTCTTCACAACAGTTGTTAGTGCCCTATCTTTTTTTTTCCTCATTAAATATTTGGCATTTGAATAAAGAAAGAGGAATACAACTTTATGCATAGATTAGTGCTGCTTAAGGTACAAAGAACTGGACTAGCTTTGTTGAAGCTCTATTCAATTGGTTAAATACTAAATTGAAAAAATATACATGGTTCAACGGAAATTATGGTAGAATGCTGGCCCACAGTTTTCTATATTTTCATTTAACACTTACAAAAAGAACATCAGTTCATAAGATTTAGCAATTTTCTTATAAAATTCAAATACTCTTTTCCCAAAGTATGAGTTATTATGCAATTTCCTAGATGAGAATTATCTACCTTTTTCATTTAAATACCGTTGTCTTTCTTTTTGAGCCCTAAATTCCCCTTCTGTAGGTTAAATTTAATAAAATGCTAAATGTATTAAAATAATTAAATCATTTACAGAAAAAAAAAACCCGAAAAAGTTAACCTACTATATTGTTGTAATGCGGTGTCTGTTATTTTTTATCAGAGCTGAGCCAGTTTTATTTAAGAATGCAATTATTGGATGAGAGGAAGTGTATATAAATGATTGTTTATGCACTAACTAATTAACTAAAACACTAACGAATTAACGTAGCTGAGAGATGTGAAAAGGGTTTCAAAACCAATTGATGCTTGCTAGAAATAACTAGACAATAAAATCCTAATAAAAAACAATTTGATTTATAATTATGTGTTACGTTCGGAGCTTTTGGTCGTAACAACGATTTTATGGGAAATTTACTCAAGATATTTTGGATACATTATTTCATGCTATTCTTTAGAACATAAATTAAACATACGAAACAAACATTTCAGAAAAAAGGCAAGAAAATTTCTTGTGACTTAGCGAAAACAATAACTCTTAAATAAACAAGGCATCCCATTCTTAAATTTATTTATTTGTTACTTCCTTCACAAACGAGCAATTACAATTTTTATTTCATTTTATCTTTTCTTTCTTTTTCTCTTTATATATATATATATTCTATTTTCCTTCCTTACAACATAATTTACTGTAAGACAATAATTTGAACATATCGCCTTGTTATAATAACCCTTTATCATAGGATAAACACTTGCAACATAGATTGTAGGGTTATTCTAAACAAGATTTGTAGTTATCCCAACTATAGCAAAACCATTTTAGGAGTGGAATAGTGAAATCAAGTTAGAGTATGTTTGGACAATATTTTGCCAAGATTTAAAAGAGAAAAAAAAAACTAGTTAAACTCATTTATTCGTTTATTCTAGACAAACTTTTTTCAGAAAGACCCTTCTTCCCTTAAACTGGTTAATTTGGTTATGAAAGTGAATCCATTTGCTTAGTTTAAGTATAATGCAGGGTTTATTTAGAGTGATTTGAATCTAATGAGTGAAATTTATAATTGTGCATTTGAGGGTTTTGAAAGGTAAGAGAGGTACATAGAGAGAATGGGTTAAAGCCCATAAATGAGTGGACCAAAGTTTCAGCAAAAAGGTGGGCCTAATAATGGAGGCTCAGAGTTTGCAGATTTTGAAGGATAGTGGCCTCACATTTCACTCAGACTGTCACGGGCTATTCTCTCACTGCAACGTGACTGACTGTAAGTATTAGCGTCCTTATTCTTTTGTACGCTTCGGTTTAAGTTCACATGATAACATTTGCTACATTCCATCACATTTGTTAATGAAATGTGAAAAATAATTATTTGAAACAAAATGAAACTAAAATTTGAAAACAAAATACTTTTTATTTTAATTTACAACAATTTAATAACTTCTTTTTTCTTAATATGATGATAAAAAATATAAACCTTTTTCATATAATAAATATATTTATTATATAATAATAAATGTAAATAAACATAATTTTTTTACCGTTATTATATTGAAAAAATGGATTATTAAGGATTGTATTTTGAAAAAAATATTAAAATGTAGTTTTTTCATAAATAAAATATTTTGTATACATTGGCGGAGATGGTAGAGAGGAATGATGTAATCACAGTTTTTATAATAACAGTACGAAATTCTTAATTTGAGACCTTTATATACAAACTGTAGAAACTTCTAGATATAAAGACAATGGATGATATAAAAATAAAATAATAAATAAAAGAGTTGAAAACGTTTAAAAATGTAAAAGTAAATCGATGAGGAGGAAATCAAATAACATCAATTTGTTAGGAGACTTTGGTCGTTAGAATTTTTTTGTTACATGCAAAAGAGAGGAACAGAAAGAACAAAAATAAAAACCTCCCACTCCTTAAGATTGTTTATTACAATTAATAAAGACATTTTTTTCATTTTTGTATGTATTATTATTTTTCTCAAAATCTTATCTTAAGATATATGTTACATTTGTTCTTTTTATATTAAGACTTTACTACTTATAAGATTATCTTCAATTAAATTATATTTGATAATTTTCAACTATCTATATGTCATAGTCAAACTTTTATTTGAAAATAAAAATTTAGTATTTCAATTGCAATCCACAAATAAATTACTCTCATGTATGTATATTTATTTATTTTAACTATATCCACAAACAAATAACTCATATATGCATTTCATAACATAAAATTAATATCAACATCAATTTTTTTTAATAAAATGAGACAAGCGATAGGAATGAAGTGTGACATATAATTAAGTGCAACAAAACTCTTGTGTTTCTGTAATATTTTATAATATAGTGTAAGCAAATAGATACATTTGTTATAACATGATTTATTTAATTAATTGCATACTATATAAAAGATCTCTTAGACTATAATAGTGCAAATGATACCAATATTTAAAAAAAAAACTTTAAACTTTTCATAATTATCTCAACTGTATAAATTGATTATATATATATATATATATATATTTTGGTTGTTGAAGTTTTTGGATTATTCTTGGCTAACTTAAGTCTGAGTAATTTTTTTTTTACTAATTTATAATTTTTCCTCTAATGTATTCTAGACCAGAATTCTAGTCTATATTGTTTTAATCAACTCCTAAATATTAGCTGAGAAATACATTTCAAATTTACCCCAAGAATATTGAATTAATTATATATTATATATGCTTTAAGAAAGAAGGTATGCTATTCATTAGTAATTTAGTAATTTAACTTTTACCTATTTTATGGAAATATTTGGTGTAAATTATGGAGCTAAAAAATACAAACCAACTATGTTTTGTTACACAGACCTCTTCCAGACCCAATTCGCATTACCTCTAGGTTCAAAAGGGAACAATTGTTTTGAACTAATTATAATTACGATAACAAGCTTATACAATCAACCCATAATCCATAAAATGTTTGTGGATTAGACATTTAGACTCATAAGCTTGCACAAAGCTTATTATCCCTGCATACCCCAAACAGGTTAAAGAGTAGATCGATTTCTCCTTAGTTAAGTAAGTTTTCTTTTTCTTCTTTTTATTCTTGTATTGTAGTGTAAAATTGTTTAGCATTAAAATAACTTATGTGATCAATATGATAATTATTTTCATTTATTATTTTATTAATGTTATATATTTATAGGAACTTTATAACCATAAATTTATATTTCTTATAATATATGTTCTTTAAAGTTTTTCTTTATTATACTTACAGTAAATTCTTATCTTTTAATAAAATACTTAAATCTAAGTTTTAAAATTTTTTTTCGACAACTTTATTAATTTTTTAAAATTTATATGGACCGACCTTTAAATTGTTGCATGTTATATATAAATTTACAACTAGAAATAAAACGTAAAAAAAAAAAGATTTAAAAGGAATTTAAAATTAAATATATCTTTAGAAGAAATAAGAACATATGGAATCATATATACTTAAAATGTTAGAAATTTAAAGTTAAGGAATATCTTTAGAAGAAGTAATAACATATGGAATGATATATACATAGACTAAAAATATATTTAAATGAACACTGTTACTACAGTATATTTCAGTTTAGGAGCAGACAAAAATTGAAAGAGAGGTAGTCAAATATGAAGTTACTCGTGGATATTTCTTGTTTTATTATTACTGTTGTATGCAAGTAGTGACAATAAAACAGAGATCTATAGCCAGAAAGTTTTGTAATACTAATTGGGAAAGAAGAAGAGATTGATTGAATGTAGTGTTTAAATGATTGATTAGATATATCCAAGTAGTTATTAGAGTAAAATGCATAGAAAAATGGTGAAGAATTCTTAACATGCTTCCAAGAAACAAATTCGAAAGGATCGCAGAATCTGAAACGAAATGGACTGGACATGGATATTACTCGTGACAAGGAACATTCCCTTTAACCTCTCAAGCAATAAGAACAAAATGAAGCCATAAAGTGGAGTTTCCCTTTTCCACTTCTTACACAAAAACACTATTGCCACACCATCCGCAAAGGAAGATCCTAATGCACAAATCTACAGTACAAGCCAAAACTCACCAGCTACGGTGACACCTACATACAGATAAAAATATAGATCGATAGCTTGCAACTATTCACATCGCAATTCCAATCTCTTTCCAACAACAAATTCACGTGTCACTAATTTATTCATTAGAACACATCACTCCACTTCATATTGGTAGAAGCTCTCATTTTTATTTTTTTTAAATCATACATACACTAGAAAGAGCTTCAGAAAACAAAAGGTGTAAAGTGTTTTTGGGAGTGTCTAAAAATTAAGACCCTTTCCATTTTGTCTTTCTCTTTACCTAATTTATTTTTTGTTTCTATTTCCCTTTAAATTTTGACCTCAATTGGCCCGATTTTGGGTTATAAAGCTTATGCTTTGTGTCATCTTGAGTGCAGCCTTTTGCAGCTGCCCAAATCCCGCATTCATAGTTCTTACATCACAATATATATGCCAGATTGCCACAGCTGCGTGCAAGAGGAATGCATGCATGCATGTATGTATTATCACATTTCAGATAAATAAGATCATACTTAACAATTTCACATCCACACTTTATGTAATACTTCAAATCCACTTGTGTCTTTTTTGACAGAGACAAAGATGTAAAACAAACGAGTCAATAAATATAGGGTGAATGTGAATGTGGATGTGAACGTGTAGTTCAAAAAAGAATTATAAATATATATATGATGGGATGGTTTGATTAAACAGTCGTTTTCCGTTATGAATCAGTGTCGGTCGCATCCATCATTTGTGCTGACCCATCCCATGCGATGCCATTGACCAACAAAACACACTGCAATCACTTTTCCCCTTTTCTTTCTCCCATATCAGTGACTCTTCAACCAAGCATGCTTCCAACCACAAGGCTTTAGCAGCCGTTTTGCCACATATATAACAAGTCCTCCAACTCCCTGAGATATTATATATATTTATTTCTCTTATTGCTACTCACTGATCATATTATTAGAGTATTGCATATATATTTTGAATTATCTCATCACTTTGTGAAGTAGGCATAATGAGTAAGAAGGATGAGAGAGACAGGTCTAGAGTTGAGGCAGTTCTCGAGCTCATCACGAAACAAACACCGCTCACTGTTAAACAGGTTCTTCTTTCACATCTTATTCTTTCTACTTCAACTCACTGTTCTTTCAGCAGATAGAATACTTTGTAATTAAAGGTGACAAATTTATTGAGGTGAGAGTAAATTGTTGCGTTTACGTGTGCTGGGTCTGGTGGTGATATATATGTTCTTCTAAAAGCCGTTATTTGAAGGAGAGTTACTCCAAAATGGTGTTCTGGGTCTGATACACACATGTTTTTGTTCTTAACTATTTTGTATGTAGGAGAAGTTCTGCAACTATGCTTGCGTGGAACGATTTCTGAAAGCAAAGGGGGATAACGTGAAAAGAGCTGCCAAGCAACTCAGGGCTTGCCTTTCTTGGAGAGAGAGCATAGGCGCTGGTAAATTATAATATATACATTTTTACAGTGCTGTTCTCACATTCTTCTTCCCGTTCTTATTATTTTACATATCAAGGAAAGTGAAAACCAACCAAAGAATCTTCGTGTCCCTTTAAATTATTCTAATGAAGTCTTATAGCAGGATGCACCCTATATAATATTACTCCCTAAAACAATTCTTCTTTCTTTTTCCTTCAACATATTACTAACTTTTTTATGTTAATTATTTTTAAGCAGATCATTTGGTGGCAGATGAGTTTTCAGGAGAACTGGCTGATGGGTTGGCGTACGTGGCTGGTCATGACGATGAGTCAAGACCTGTAATGGTAATTTACTATGATCTCCCTTCGGTTTTTTCTGAACTTGAGTGTGTGTAAACTCTGTAGGTTTCTGCAAAAGTCTTGTTTAATTGTGAGATAATGATAATAATAATGAGTTGAACTGGGGTAACAGATTTTTCGGATGAAGCAAGAGTACCAGAAGTTTCATTCCCAGAAAATGTAAGTCCGGAAACAGAAGAGAAGAATCGCTTTCTGCCTTTTGTTTGTTAATTTCATGATCTGCACTTCTGCAGCCAGTGCAGTAGAGCTAAACTGCGGTTCTCCACTGTTGGTTTTTTCTCTCTCCAGGTTCACTCGTTTGTTGGTCTTCACAATGGAAGTGGCTGTGTCGATCATGCCAAAATACGTACACCAATTTGTCATGCTTTTCGATGCAAGTAAGTACCTCCACCCACAATTCCCCTTATGCCATTCCACAACAACACTTTTCAACCCCCAAAATAACTAGTAAAGCCTCCCTAACATAGATAATCAAGTTTGTCTTCAAATCCTTTCTTGACACATTTTCAGTTTAGAAAATTTCTTTCCTAACAACCAATCTTTCCACAAACATCTATAAATAAAAGAATCCAAAATCTTAACTTTAAATTTCAAACAAACTTACATAAGAGAACTTATTTATTAATATACAAAAAATCCTTTATTTTCTTCTCTCAGCACAATCTTAGTCATTCACCCCATTACCAACACTTTAACAAGCACAGTCTGAAACACTCTCAGAATGTGTCTGGGTGACCTTGAACTGTCACGGTCTAAACTCGAATCCAGACAGTGCCACGTTGCAAGGGTATTCTCTGGAAGTGATTACTATGCATATTTTGCCCTAGATATTTATGCTTCCTTAAATTATATATCCCTCATAACATACTCTAAAATTATATATCCTACAAGAAAAAGTTCATTGGGAAATCAGTATGATCTAATGAGTGTTGACTTTGCAGGTTAACATAGTATCGTATTTGAGTGATGTTTGAACTAAGGTGTTTGGTTGCAGGCTTTTACAGGTCTGCATCTGCTTTTACGAACTTAGTAATGGGAGCACTGAAGATAACTGGGGAGTACTACCCTGGGCGACTACACAAAGCGTTTATCGTAGACCCTCCCTCGCTGTTTCCTTACTTTTGGAAGGTAAAAAAACATAACATAATCATGGTAATAATCTACTTATTTTCTGCAATGTACTATTAACCAATGTTTTTGAATTTTCACCAAGTGTGGTCCGAAGCCGTGAGAGAGAGAGAATGATTGTGTGTGTGTGGGCGCAGGGTGTGGGCGCATTCGTGGAGCTATCAGCAGTGACGAGCGTGGTCTCATCGTTGGATTTAGATGATGAGGATGAAGGAAGGGGCGTGATGAAGGGAGGGTCATGCTCCTCTTCGCGCTTTGCCTTCACGGTGTCTCATCACGTTGACTCCCTCAAGCCGTGGTATCTGAGCCTGTCGGACACGTCAGCACCGAGGAGGACGCCGGCGCTGCAGCGCACTCCTCGGCCGTCGTTTCTGCAGTCGCCAGCGGGAGTGCTTTTCCGGCGCGGAGAGAGGGTGTGTCGGGAGTCGTTCTTGCCGCTTTGGAAGTTATACAGAAGGCCGTACGATGAAATGGTTTACAGGTCAAAGATGCGGGGCCCGGTGGCAGGTCACTTTAGACGACGCCACATTTCACTTTCTCAACGTTTCTGAATCCCATCACTCCCATCTCTTGTGTACGTTTTTCCCCTTTTTTTTTTCTTTCCCTATAACATAAGAAGTAGTAGTAGGAGTGGTGCTTTTGGATTGAAGGAAGAAAATTATGCAGCAATAATTGAGTGGTTATTTTACCTGAATGTGAACTATATATGTCAGTCTTCATTTCATGTCATGTGAAAGAGAAGCATATTCAACGACCGAGGGGCGTGGCGTGAATGAATGATGTGATGTGATGAAAGTTTTTTGTTTGTACTTCTTGTCTTTCATACTGATGAAGAAAACGGAAATTGAGAAAAAATGGAAATGGAGAAGCAAGGCACTGCAGAGAAAGCAAAGTAATGAAAATCATGAGGGGTCTCCCATGCATGGTATTAACAGTCAGATGTCATCACCTTAGTGCATTCTTCGGACATAAAATCTCTTTTGATTAACAATATCTATATTAGTGACAGTTATATAAATGTTTTTGAAATATTGTTTTAACCATTGTCAAAATGCTATCTACCTTAATACTAATTATTTTTTTTTATTAATTTAGTTCTGGTTATTTTTTAAAAATAATAAAAAATGTTGCTTTTATAGATATTAAAAGTTTTAATTTGTTTAAAGCGTAATTACTCATTTGACTTTTATACTTATATTAGTTTTATATTTTGTTCCTATAGAGTCTAACACTTTCAATTTTATTTTGATCTCTGGTAAGTTGTCTTGCTGCCCGCGGTTGTTAGACTTCTATAACATAATAAAGAACAATTTGAACTAACATACAATTAAAAGCATAACTGTTATAGAACAAGGATTTTCTGAGCTTAGAAATTGAAAGTTTTAGGTATCAAATAATTAATTCAAAATATTTAGGGTTATATATATTTAATATGTCAGTGTAATTTGATATTTTTCAATGCTTAAAACCTAAGTTTTTATTTAGAAGACTTGTAGAAAACATCCTGACCATTTTAGAAAAGGAATCATCAAATCTCAAGCGAAGCACGCCGTTGACTTCAAGCAGGGTTCAACGCCGATTCCTCAAGTTATTATTGAACGCATTGTTTTGATTACTCTAGTTACAAAATACAAACAACAGACATGAAATGTATATCAACTTCTATTGCTGAAACAGACACAAGAAGACATGTTTATCATGCCATTTTACGGAGAGTAACCAAATCACGTGCGGCACCATAGCTTGTATTTAGTGCCTCAGCGCACCAACCGTGGCCGTCATCCACCGATGGCATCCTTACTTCCACAAAAGGAATAGCAGGTGTGCGAGAACCCGGCATCACAACACCAGCGTAAACTGTTAGCATGTTTCCAGCGCTTATGTCCATGCACACATTGATTTCTGGGATACCTTTAGGCGCCGCAGGTATTCCCATTATCTTGAAATATCCCAATAGGTGGTTTTCTTCTGCCTTTTCCCCCTCACCTTCATACACAATTATCAATGCCTCGCTTTGATTATCATGAACAGTTGTGAAAACTAGCTCCTTTCGCACTGGTATTGCGCTATCTTTCAGAATTACGGGCACAAATTTGTTCCCATCAGCGCGAATCCCAATGGCAAGAGGTATAGCTTGGATAGTTAACAACTCCAAGTTCCCCATGGGATCATTGATGCCTGAAGCGATTGCTCCTTCCACTGCTGCACCGCAAACGGCAGCTTCTAAAGGATTCATGCCTTTATAAAGTTCCTTCACTCTACAAATGTTAGCAACAAGACTCTTCACCCTTGGGATATAAGAGCATCCACCTACAATTATCACATCATTTAAATCTCCAACTTCTACCTTGGCATCTTTCAGACACTGAATGATAAGGCTTTCACATTTCTCAAACACCTTTCGGTTTACCTCCTCAAACTCCTCCCGGTAAACAGTTTTGCATATCTTCACATCATCTCCCAAATCTACATCAACCCGAACGCTGTTCTCAGTGGAAAGCTGGTGAATTGCATCCTGGGTTGCAACTCGAAGCAGGCCCATCCGCTTAATTTCGCTGACCCCATGGTTTTGAAATAGATTTTCAGATTCTGGCAACAGATGACGCATCATATTTTGAAGCAAGTCTTCACCACCAATGGTACTTCCTGCCAAGGCTCTAATCTGTGAAACTCCTCCCGCTGTAGCAGTGACAGCAACATCACAATAACCAGCACCCATATTGAAAATGAGAGCAACTTTCTCGATTCCACTGCCCATACTGTCATGAGAATTTTGCTGTTGTTGCTGAGCATACAACAAAGCCACAGCTGTTGGTTCAGGCATCAACCTGAGTACATGAAGGCCAGCCATGGCACAGGCGCGCTCTACCCGGGTTAGCTGAAATCGACTGAATGAAACTGGAACTGTTAGAACCACATTTCTTATTAGTCGTTTCAGCCGATCTTCAATCATTGCTCTTAATTCCACCAGAAATATCGCCAGAACTTCTTCTGGAGTGGTGGATCTCCACAGATTGTTCACTAATGCAGCAATAAATGGGCGAACACCAATGTCCAAGGTCTGCACTAGAAAAGGGAGATTCTTACACGCCTGGACAACTGGGTCGGTATCAACTCTGCCTATCAGGCGTTTCATGTTGAAAATCGTGGCTCCAGAAAACATCTCATCCTCGTGGGAGAGTTGACTGCTGACTCCACCAGAAGCGGTGTTACCTTTGAAAGTTACATAGGATTTCATAATCTTTTGATTCCTTGTGTTCTTCAAGAGCTCCACTCCGGAACCGCTCCACACAGCAACACTACATTGTGATGTGCCAATATCAATTCCAATTGCTATTTCAGAAAAAGTAGATAATTTTTCTTCTCCTGTGGTTTCACTGTCAGACGTCACAATATATGGAGGTTCCGCCATCCTGCGTTTGACAGATAAAAGAAACTAGTGGTTTATCCATACATTATAAAGAAGTGTGGTTTATCCATACATTATAAAGAAGTGTTTAGCAGAACGCTCTAAAACTCAGCTTAGACAAGAAAAAGCTCTATCTATATTTTGTTTGAAATTTTCATTTTGAGAAAGTTGAGCACTCTATAGACAAAAAACCGTCATGATCATCATAGAAGTGAGGAACAGAGTATATATTAAAGTACAAGTACAAATAACACTTGACCATGATGATTAATGAGTGACCATGAGCCATCCATTCTACAGTTGTTAAACTAAACTTTCCCTGAAATTTCTGACCATAACGCTTCCAAAGTAAATTAGCATCACAAATGTATATTCATATAATCATAAGTATCTCACCACAATCCAAACATAGTTACATAATCTATGCAAACAACAGCACAAAATAAAATACAAAACATTCTGATGTCGTTCAACTGCAAATAAAGATAAGCATTCCAGTCCCTTCATTGACAAGACCAAGGGATACATACATCCAAAAAGTTAAAAGTATTTAGGAACAAGAACAATTACAGAGCCAAATCCCAGGGTTCAAGAAACACGAAATACATTCCTCACAGGACTTCTTACAAACATGTACACTACAAGCTAATAACTAGAGTATGTCACTATAACAATCCACAGCAAAAACTCGATTTATCATGCACTATCCTTCTTAAAAATATGTAATAAATCCGTCAACTTAGTCACATATATTTCAGCGCTGCAGACGAGTTTCATTAAAACGCGAAACCAATAGCATGATCCAAGAAACGAATCAGCATCATCAAGAAAGGTTAAAAGAAACAGATAAAACCAGTTCAAATTCCTATTCTCTTTAATTACATTTTCCCCAACTTCAAAGTCTAAGTGAAACTGAGCTGGTAGTGTGGTTGTGAGTATGATCATGACAATTAGATTGATCCATTAACAATTAAAACACGCAACGAGATAACATAAGAAGAATGAAGTAGTGACAATTGGGAAGAGATGAAAACCTGAGCGACGCAACAGAGCAAGCAACACAATGTGAGGAACGAACGATTTCAGCAAGAATGCGAAACAGACAGAACGAATGAGAATGAGAAGCGGAAACGGAAGGGGTTCATATAACAAAAAGAGATTGAGAGAGTCCCTGACTATCACCGGTACAAAAGATGCTGAAGTTCTAGACACTCCCAGAAACTAACCGTCTAATGCTTTCTTGCATTTTTCTTTATCTATTACATACAATTTATTTTAAATTCTTATTCAAGTCTTAAAATAGTACAATTTTTTAATTAATTCATTCATTACTGCTGTAATAATTATACAAATTTCAAATTTTTTAAAGGATGATATTCAAAATCAAATCCAATTTGTAATATATTTACAGAGATATAAAAAAGTCATGCTGTTTTTGTTTTGTAATAAATATTTTCTTGCATTACGATGCATATGTGAGCTGAAAATTTTCGGTTCCTAGAAGTTTCTATAGTTTTTTACTAGGTATATTTTGTTCATTTTAGTGCATGGTATATTAATCTCAATTGTAATATTAGAACTTTTATTAAATAAATTATGAATTGTAATTTGATTTTGTGTATATCATATTATCATCTATTACAAGCTAGAAGTGTCTAGACAAACTCTTATTGGTGACGTGGCTGAGCCCAGGGAACCCACTGCTACCTCTGACTGTTCTAGATTGACAATTGCTTCCTGCACCCCCAATTGCTTCCTGCACCCCATCAGTTATATAATATAACACAATTATCCTTATTATAAATTGAAAAGGTGAAATTGTTGCAGCTGTGTTTTCCGGTGACGGCGAACGTCGGTAGTAGGAAAGAAGATTGTTCAATAACATTTTGAGGTAAATAGGTTTATGGTAGAGTGCTTTAATAGCTGCTGTAGGGGTGGGTAGTGGAGAGGTAGGTGGGAATGTGTCTTCCAAAAAACTATTTCCGTAATAGTATTGGGATGGAAATCATGGTTATGGAAAACGCTTTTTATAAAAAAAAAAAGTCCTTTACAAAAAATATTTTTCATAAAAGACTTTTTTTTATTACGGAGAAGGCTTTCCATAATGAAAGCTAGTTTTTTAAATAAATTTAACTACGAAAAATGTTTTTCAAAAATTTTATGAAAAACAATTTTGAAGTTCAAGAAAAAACTCACTCCCTTCATCACTGCCCAAAGCTTCTTCGTTGTTCCTCCATCACTCATCATCATTGCCTTGCTCCTTCGCGTCGCCCCGCTGTTTCGTCTTACCCTTCATCACTGTTAGCCTGCAATGTCATCGCCATTGTAACTCTTCCATCGTCACTCACCACCACTCTTCTCCGCTTTCACAAATTTAAGAAAAACCTAACTTTTTTCTTATGAAAAACTTTTTTCATGACAGGAGAAGTTGTTTACAGAAATCGTTTTCAATAATGCACTCTCCTTTTATAGAAAACATTTTCCGTAACATATTTAACTCATTCAAATTTTATTATAAATTTCATTTTCTATAAATATCAAATAAAAAATGGAATCCTGCACCTCTATACCATGTCCAAACCAAACAAAATAAAATAATTTATCTACATTCAATATTACAGAAGAAGGTTGTAGAAAAAGATTATTGTAACACCCTCTATCACTGTACTCGTCGAAAAATCTACTCTCGTTGTCACTCGGTGAGTGACACCACTTTGCTCTTTAGTATATTATGCCAAAGACACTTTTGACATTACATAAGAATGATGGGTGCAAGAAGCAATTATGGGGTGCTGGAAGCAATTGTCTTATAGATTTTCTCCTTTTCGAGTTTGTTAGAAGAGAGGGCAACTGTACTGAAATATTGACGTATGCTTCACTTCACAAATACTTTAAAAAAGAATTAAGATAAAATTCCCTAAACAGTTTTATAAAATAAATAATTTAATTAATTAAAATTAAGAAAATTTATACATAATTATTTTACAAATTAATGTTTAAAAGGCTAATTTTAACTTATTTTTTATTTTATTTTTACTGAAAATGTGAAGAAGATGGTTTAAAGAAATTTATTAAAATATTATTTACTTTAAAAATACAACCACAAATTTAAGAATTTCGTTTAGGATAAGTGGGGTGTCAACTGCTTAAGTGTTGGCTGCTACTTGAGTCCGTTTTTAAAAAAAATTAAAAAAATAAAATAGATTTTGAGAAAACTTTAAATTCAAAATCTCAATGAGTTACTAAGTTAATATAGTCTTTCAATGTCTATAACAGTTCATTTTCTTTGTCCTTTGAGGTAAAGATCTGTGCTTGAAAAAAAGTTTACTAAACCTTTTTTTTTTTTTAAAGGAGTATCTAAATTTTCTTCTAAAATAATGATTTTGTGGTTGTGTACAACTATGATCGTTCTTCTTTCACATTTCTCTTATTCCCTTCCCATTTCATCATTAGTTTTCACTTTCTTTGTTTTTCGCACCGCGACTTGCAAAACTTTCTTCAATTTTAGAGGGCTTTCAATTTCATGATTGAAAAAACCTTCTTCAACCCCAAAGAACTGTGTCTAAAGAGAACTCTTACAATTTTAAGAGCACACTTTCCTTTTAAGCATTTTACATATTTTAAATCGTATAATATCAAAATTACCTTTTATCTAATCAGCAAAAAATTTAGTCACGTATGAGTTGTTGACCAGATGTATTTTCGTCTTCGTTGTCAACCAATCTTTTTCCTTTCTTTTAACACCAAAACTAAAACTAATTGTATAAGAGATAATAAAACTAAAACCATTGATATCAGGATATTCTTATTTTTATATTTGTAATATGAATTCTAAAGTTTTATTTAATAAATTTACGTATTAAAATAGAGAAAATTATTTAAACGTAGGTATTATATTTTTAAAAAAATTTCATAATATTTTAAAACTATTTCTATTTTGATTTTCTTGTATCATAAATAAAAGAATATGATTTTTTAGATAACATTATAATTATATTTTTTCTTTAAAATGAGAAAAATTATTATATATAAAATTTCTACTTATTATATATGTTAAATTAGTTTAAAAATACTTATCAACAAATCATATATAAAAATAGAAAAAATTATTTAAAAAGCAAGTGTCAAAAGATTTTAAAATAACTTTATTATGTAGGTCTCATATATTATTAAAATATTTTTTTTATCATATCACGGAGTCAACTGAAAATATTTTTAAAAATTATTTTAAAATATATTTTTCTAAAAGAAATGATATTGTTTCTTTGGATTTTTAAAACAAAAATATTATGAATGTTTCAAATGATACAGTAGCCATGGGACTAAGTTAGCATAAAGAAGGTTGGGATAAACATGAAACACTTTTTTCAAATAAAACTGTATATGCATGTTACATCATTGACTGTTTCAAAGTGAGTCCTTGGCAAAAGTTTGGTTAAAATATGGTGGCTATTGAAGTCAGAGAGTTTAGGCAATGGGTCACATGGAAGTAATAATATAAGTTGCAGATGAGTTTCGCAGAATCATATCACATAAGAAAAATGCAACCAAGACTAGTCAAACTGCCACAGTACAACACCAGTACGGTATTGATCTCAAAAACAATCATATCAGTGTTTTAAAATAAAGTAAACAGATCAGCAGCTCGCCAAGTAATGTTTTCTACTTTTCTACATTATTCATTTTTAAAACAAAAATATCTAGTCATACATATAATACAAAAATAATTTGCATAAGGATGGTTCAAAGCCTATCATTATCCTCTTGTTGGTCTGGCAATTGAAGCAATATTCCAATCCTATCATATCTTGTATTGTGACCAAGAAATTTTCTGGCCTACCTTTAATGACTTTCGTTCAGCTATGCTATATCATATGGACACAACTTCAGTTACAATATTTCCTACCAAAATGGCTACTGAATTTCTTGGTCTCTCTGTTACCATACTTCTGTTTTTCAATGTTCCAAGCATCGCCAACTCAATTGAACTGGGATCCAGCATTGTGGCAGGAAGTGACACCAATTCATTTTGGCGATCATCCTCCGGGGATTATGCTTTTGGATTCTACCACCTTGTTACTGGCCGCTATCTTGTTGGAATTTGGTTTGACAAAATTCCAAACAAAACATTAGTTTGGTCTGCAAACCGTGACAATCCAGTTGAAATTGGATCATCCATCAATCTCACAGGAAGTGGCCAATTTGTGGTCCAACCTCTCAAAGGGGCTTCATTTTCCATCTACAATGGAACAAACACAGCATCTGCAGTGATGCAGAATGACGGGAATTTCGTCTTGACGAATTCACTTTCCAACGTTATATGGCAGAGCTTTGATTCACCTACAGATACTCTTCTATTAGGACAAACTTTGAATACCAGTCAGAAACTCTACTCCAATAAAAATGGATCAGAAGACTACTCAACGGGGGAATACAGTTTGGAGATCCTACAAGATGGCAACATTGTTCTTAAAGCTTATCGCTTCACGGATTCTGCTTACTGGTGGAGTGACACTGCCCAAAGCTCAGGTGTGAGAATTATTTTTAACAACACAACAGCTTTTCTTTACGCGGTGAATGCCACCCAACAAATTATATTCAACATGACAACTGATATAGTGGGTGCAATCGAAGATTACTATCACCGTGTGTTGGTGGATGACAAGGGAAATTTTCAGAAGTTGATTTACCATAAAGAGAATGGAAATGGGTGGATATCTGTGTGGCGGGCCGTGACAAAGCCTTGCACTGTGACTGCCCTTTGTGGGGTGTATGGCTTTTGCAACACTTCTGGTTCTGACACGCAAACATATAGTTGTGGCTGCTTGCCAGGCTATACTCCTTTGGATCCAACAGCACCCTCCAAGGGGTGCTATCTCAGTGAGGTCAAGGACTTGTGTGCTGCAAATTCTTCTGCTTCAAACTTTGAGGTGGAAGTGAAAGAGATTCAAGATGCAAATATACCGAACGAGGGTTACTTTTTTTTTGATCTACAAGTCTTGTATGGGATGGATTTGGAAAGTTGCAAGAGGGAACTGATCAGTGATTGTCTCTGCATGGCTGCTGTTTTAGATGGGAGTGCTTGCTATAAGAAAAAGTGGCCAATTATAAATGCCATAAGAATCATCCCTGACACTAGTAATCGTGTGATGCTAATTAAAGTTCCTCCGGTTGACAACAAAATGGACAATGGAAATGATTCATCGTCTTTGGTTGTTTTGATAGTGGCTCTCATTTCTTGCTCCCTACTTGCTGTACTGTTTGCAGCCACTGCCATTTATCATCACCCCTCTTGTCAGCATCTTATGCACAGACGAACACCACCAAAGCCAAAGCCAAAGGCTATGGACATCAATCTAAAGGTATTTTCATTCCAACAGCTGAAAGAAGCAACTAATGGATTCAAAGACAAACTTGGTCGAGGTGCTTACGGTACGGTGTATAGTGGGGTTTTAAACTTGGAGGATCAACAGGTTGATGTTGCTGTCAAACAACTGGAGCAAGTAGACGACCAAGGTGATAAAGAATTTGTGACAGAAGTTCAAGTTATTGCTCTCACTTATCATAGAAATCTGGTTGGTTTATTGGGCTTTTGCAATGAGCAGAGTCATAGGCTTTTGGTTTATGAGAAAATGGAAAATGGGACACTTTCAAATTTCCTTTTTGGAGGAGCTAAACCCAGCTGGGAGAGCAGAGTTAGGATTGTGCTTGAAATTGCAAGAGGCTTATTGTATCTGCATGAGGAGTGTGACCAACAAATCATCCATTGTGACATAAAGCCTCAGAACGTTCTGCTTGACTCTAGTTACACCGCAAAGATTTCAGATTTTGGGCTGGCAAAGATGCTGATGAAAGATAAAACTCGAACAAACACCAATGCTAGAGGGACAATGGGATATATGGCACCAGAATGGCTGAAAAATGCACCTGTTACTCCAAAGGTGGATATTTACAGCTTTGGAGTGATGTTGTTGGAAATTATATTTTGCAGAAGGCATATCGAGTTGCATGAAATTGAGGATGGAACAAGGGGCGATGACATGATACTGGTAGACTGGGTTCAGTATCTGGCAATGGAAAACAATTTAAGAATTGCAGTGATTGATGATGTTGAAGTTGGAAGTGATTTGAACAGGTTCCAGAGAATGGCAATGGTAGGTTTATGGTGTGTAACTCCCAATCCAACTCTTCGACCACCTATGAGAACAGTGGTACAAATGTTGGAAGGAAACTTAGAAGTGGGTGTTCCACCACTCACCTCATAGATTGACAATAAGGCAATGAAAATATTGATTTAAATTGTTATAATTTTCTTATTTTTGTATAAACAATTAAGTAAGATTGTCCTGTCTTCTTCAACTTCAGCCCTTTTGTTTATGTTCCTAAATATTTATATTTGCTTTTACATAATCGATTGTATTATAAATATAATTGATAATTTTATTAATAACTATATTATTAATGCTTCATTAACATGTATTTTTATATTATAATGAAATAAGTTATTAAAATAATGAATGAAATAAATATATTCATTTAATATTTTATTAACACATACCTATATATTACAAAATTAAATAATTTAAATAAAAAATTTAAATAATAATTTAATATTTTATTAATATACCTATTTTTATATTATAATAAACTAAATAATATAAAATTAATTAATCTAATTATTTTATTTTATAAAGAAATTTATTTTAGCATAATCATATTTTGAAATATAATTTTTCTATTTTAAATTTGATAATAAATTTTTATTTGAAATTTATTTTAACTCTAAATTATATTTTTAAAATATTTTTACATAAAATTGTTTCTAATAATTTATTTAAAAATATTTTCTTAATTTATTAATATGAAAATAATTATTCTACCACATCAATCAAAATAATTAAAATATAATAATTTATTGTTTATTTTTCACTTACTTTATATCAACCAACAATTTAACTTTTTACTTTACTTTTTTTCTTTATTATTCTCTTCTATCCAAACAAAACATGAAAGCTGAATAGTATTCTTACAATATAATTGATCAAATACAAAAAGAAAGTATAAATAAAATATTAAATTATTAAGTTTTCGGTGAAGTTTATGAGTACAAGGAAGAAAGTCTATGATAGAAAATATGATTATGTTTAAGAATCGTGATTCAAATTTATATAATATATAGATAGAGAAATGTGTTTGAGGGGAAAGATCTTTCTAAAAGGTTGTCAATTAAGTTTTTTTTTTTTAAATACTAATTATCGATAAAATAAAACAAAATATTTAAAAATTGTAATAATATATATATATATATATATATATATATATATATATATATATATATATATATATATATATAATGCAGTGTGTTTTCTATCTTGTACTGGTATTTCTAATTTAAATAAAAGTAAATTAAGGAAAAATTAGATGATTTCATGTTAATAGTAAGTATCCTTCAAAATTCATAATTAAAAAGATCAATTTAAGTTAAAAATATTAAAATAATAAAATCATATTTAATGAAAAAGGAGAAGAGTACATTTTAATTATGAGAGGAAACTTTGCAAAATTTAAAAACAAGAGTTTTAATTATTTGATTAAAATTGATATCACAGTTTTAGTGCATGAATTTATAAGATAATCTTATAAAAATATAAATTGATTATAGAAAATTGACTGTCTCACTGTATGTGTTCCAATAATTTTGCTTTGTGTACAAGTCAAGATGAATTGGTGATATAGCACTTGATGTCATGTCAGGTCAATCGCCACTTCCCATTCAAGAACACAAACGCGTCCTTCGCTGATTTTTCACTCAGCCTTTGATCCATACAACGTGACAAGGCCACCACCTTTGAAGTTTCTGATTGCGTGAAAAATCTTGCATTTTGCAACTGACTTTGACTTGGCAGGTTCTGAGTGATAATCACCATTTTTTCCATCCAACCATTACTTGGCAAGAAACAAAAAATAAGTAAAAAACATCGTTTGAATTTTCTCTCTTCCCCATACAAAAATACTCCTCGTATCAGCTTCTGTTATTTTTCTTTATGCACCTCCACATTGTTCTTCCCTCAATCCACATCAGTTATTATGTCTTTAGCCATCTTCTTGCCTTGCATTATAGCACTGCTTTCACTTTCACATCTGAATGGCTTAAATGCCATACAATCAAACACAAGCATCGCTGCGGGATCTAATTCTACATGGAAGTCTTCCTCCAGTGATTTTGAATTTGGATTCCACGATCTTCAAAATGGTCTCTTTCTTGTGGCAATATGGTTTGGGAGAATCCGAGTCAGAACGCTGGTATGGTACCTGGCTCCCCCTGTGGAACGAAATTCCCAAATCCAATTCACTTCTGCAGGACAACTTATGGTAGTATACCCAAACGGGACAACTGCTCAGACCATATACAGCGGAGGAAACGGCGGCGCGGCAACATCTGCCACCATGCAAGACGACGGCAATTTTGTCATGAAGAACTCCAACTTAAGATCCGTGTGGGAAAGTTTCAACTTTTCAGCCGACACAATCTTGCCGGGCCAAACCTTGCAGACTAACCAAAGCCTCTATTCCAAGGGGAGAGGCCCTTCAAACTACTCATTGGGAAATTTCATGCTACAAATGCAAGGTGATGGCAACTTGGTGCTCAAAGCTCACCAATGGTTGGACCCTGCATACTGGTACACTTCAACCATGATCCCGAATGTAAATTTGCTGTTTAATGCCACCACTGCTCACATGTACCTTGCCGGCGGCGCCGGCAACATCTACTCCATAACCAACAGCACTCCAACCCCGGTGGAGGATTATTATCATCGTGCTACAATAGACGAGAATGGAAATTTCCAGCAATTTGCATACCACAAAAGGAACGGGAGCGGGTGGAGGAGAGTTTGGAGAGCTGTGGAGGATCCCTGCAGAGTGAATGTTATCTGTGGTGTGTATGGCTTGTGCAGTTCTCCTGACAATGAATCAGTCAACTGTGAGTGTATTCCGGGTTATATTCCACTGGATGATGAAGATGTTTCCAAAGGGTGTCACCCACCAACTGTTTCCAATTACTGCGCAGAGACCAACTTCGAGCTTCGGGTCTTTGACGACACTGATTTCCAATTCAATACTGATTTTGTTCGCTTGTCTGGTGTTGACTTCGAAAGTTGTAAGAGGGTTGTCATAGATGATTGTAATGTCGGTGCTGCAACTTATAACCATTCCACCTCCACATGTGTGAAGAAGAGACTGCCCTTACTGAATGCTAGAAATAGCACTTCTTCGAAGGGAATGAAAGCACTGCTTAAAGTTGCTCACAGGGTTGAGTCTGGGACACCTGAAGTTCCTAAGAAGAAAAGTTTCAATGTGAGAGTCTTTTTGAAGGTTCTTCTTGCAGTTACTGCCACTCTTGCCGGTTTCTTGGGTGCCCTTGTTGTCTACTATCATCCTTTCGCTCGGAGACTAACAAGGAGAAAGAAGCATCTGAATGCAACCGCTGTTGGGATCAACTTCAGGGAATTCACCTTTCAGGAGCTGCATGAAGCAACAGACGGATTCACTAGGATTCTGGGAAGGGGAGCTTCGGGCAAAGTCTGTCGTGGTGCTTTAGTAATAGATGGTGCAGAGATTGGTATTGCAGTAAAGAAACTGGAAAAGAAAATTGAGAAGAGTGAAAGAGAATTCATGACCGAGCTCAAAATTATTGGCCGTACGCATCACAGAAATTTGGTGAGGCTTTTGGGCTTTTGCATTGAGAGTAGCCATCGAATTATAGTGTATGAGTTGATGCCAAATGGAGCACTGTCCAGTTTCCTGTTTGGAGAGGGAGAAAGGCCTCAATGGTGTCAGAGGGTTGAACTGGCTCTTGGAGTCGCAAGGGGGTTGCTATACTTGCACGAAGAGTGCAACACCCAGATCATACATTGTGACATCAAGCCCGAAAATGTGTTACTTGATGCCAATTACACGGCAAAGATTGCAGATTTTGGGCTGTCCAAGCTTTTGAGCAAAGATCAAACTAGAACAAACACTAATTTAAGAGGGACAATGGGATACATGGCACCTGAATGGCTAAGGAGTGCTCCAATAACTGCTAAAGTTGACATATACAGTTTTGGGGTTATGCTATTGGAGATTATTTGCTGCAGGAGGCACATTGAGTCTTGTCAGGATGGAAAAAACAGTGAAGATGATGATTTGGTTCTTTCAAATTGGGTTTTAAGGTGTGTGGTATCTAGGCAACTGGAGGTAGTGGTGAGACATGACACAGAAGTGATGAATGATTTCAAGAAGTTTGAGGAAATGGCCTTGGTTGGACTATGGTGTGTTCATCCAAATCCTGCTCTGAGACCTTCAATGAAGCACGTGATGCAAATGCTAGATGGAACCGTGGAAGTTGGAGTTCCTCCTTTGGTTTACGATGTAATAATGTCGGATCAGGGCTTATAGTTTCTGAGTGTTGTGAAAGCTTTGAGGAGATGTTTCGAATAATGAATCAATTGGATTTAACATGCGTGTTTCTGTGTTCAGTAACGAATTTTGCTTTATAAGTTTCCTTCTGTACCAAGAAAATCTTGCATATTACCAAGATGTACCTTAGTGACATATTCATACAAATAGTCAACTTACCTCAATGACATCAATGAAAATTACCATTAACTTAAACATCATTACATGACTAAGAGGTACTGATCAATACACTTAAATGTAGACCAAATAAATTTAATAAAATGTATTTACTAAAAACATGATTTTCCAAAAAGGATAATCAAATATATTTGAAATCAACTCTCACACATATCAATTCCCAAGAAAGTTTCCACTTTGTTGAATTGAAATTTAGTCATATTTACTTTTGATTCAATTAACCTTTCGTGGATAAATGAAAAAGAAAATAATTTTGTTTATTATTTTTTAATTGTTTATTAATATTGTAATGAAAAATTTAAAACAAAAAAATCAAAATGCATATAACACTTCAATTTTTTAGTAATATATTCCATTTATGGGCAAATTAATCACCTATGAAATATTTTCAACTTACGAAATTCACATGCCAACGGGATTTGTTTTCACTTTCTTTGTGATAAAAAATAATTATTTTGGTGTAATCTTTCCACAAAAAATTTAGAATGAACAATTTTTTTTTTATTCTCGCTATGAATAAATCGTAGCACGTTAGTATAACTGTATTATGAAGAAATTACATTATCATAATACTATTTTATTTAATTAAATAATGAAATTGTGTATTGTGTCATTATAATATAATTTTAATGTAAACGGATATAATTGTTTCAGTATAATAAAATTAGACTAAAATGACACCATTTCAATTAACCCAAATTAATCCCTTTGTCTAAATTAAGTGAAAATAACTATTTATACTAAAACCTATTATGATGACACAATTACTTACATTTACTTAACACAAATTATCATAGGGAACAAAAATATGTTTTTCCCATTTTAAAAATTTTGTGAAAAATTATACTAAAATGAAAAAAAAATCACTCATTGAAACGTGTAACACCCCACAAAATTAAAGTTTCTACTATGACAGCTAAAGTATTATCATCATGTGTATCTCACAGTATTCCATAGTTAACATATATCAAAATTACATAATAAAGCTAAACTGAAATTTCAAAACATATTTACAATATCATATATAAGTTTTTTCAAAATAATGCACTATTCCTAACAGCATCCTTCAACCTAGATGATCTCCCAAAGATCCATCTGCAGCACCATCTGCTCCCGTGTCAAGACACGATCATCACAGATAGAAAAATCAAACACAATACAACCAAAGAAAAGGGTAAGCTAACCAAATTTTAACAAATCAAAAACATTCAATTTCATGTATCATCATAATAAAAGAATCTAACACACTACAAACATGACTCTACTTCCGGAAGACTCGTGCATTGAATAGACCCCGAGATATGCACCTGTCATACATCTCCAAACTGTGAATCCACACAGCCTCCACACAAATGAATCATCAATCATGTATGACAGGGTTAG